>LWDU01042523.1_pt1 | contig 19901 bp, 10 predicted proteins | sample 727161 | NCBI WGS metagenome assembly LWDU01 (sample SAMN04566230, study PRJNA314399) | hydrothermal vent metagenome | isolation source: deep sea hydrothermal plume seawater | place: Mexico: Gulf of California, Guaymas Basin | collected 2004-07-11
CGAACGAGCAATCGGACACGGTCACGCTACCGAAATCAGTTGCGAGACCACCTCCCCAGCCGTAGGCGGAATTCCCTTGCAACGTACAGTTAGAAATAGTGGCCACCCCACCATGAACCGAGATGGCACCGCCCTGGGAGGCGAAGTTTCCGCCGAAGAAACAGCCATCGATGGTCGGCGAGGATTGTTCCGAATGGAGTGCCCCACCCCTCGATGAACTGTTATTGACCAGTACACATGAATCGATGGTCGGAGACCCAGCGGTGATCAAGATTCCTCCCCCGCACAGGGCCAGAGGTAATCCACAGCTGGTTCCGAAGCCGTTCTGGATGGTGAATCCAGAGACTCGCGCCCCGAAGCCGGGTGCGTTTACGCGGACGACGCAGTCATAGGTACCCAGGCCGTCGAGGATCGTTTCGGCAGCGCCCCCGACTCCGATCAGTTCGACCTTCTTGCCGAGAAAACCGATGTGCCCGGGATAGAAGCCGGGACTGACCAGGATGCGATCTCCATCGATGGAGATCTCCATCGCCTCCATGATGGTCGAGTACACCGCTGGCACCAGTCGGTCGACTGCCCCCAGAGGCGCAGCGATCAGCAACATGGCGAAGGTGGCCAACAGTTGAATCCTGCCGATTTTATTTCTCATCATGGGCACACCGGGCACGCGGGACTCAGCACCAGGCAGTCGAGGAAGTCTACATCCGGGTAGGTCTCCAGCCCGCAATCGGGGAACGGATAGGGAGGTGCGACACCGAGACCGAAGATGTAGAGCACCATGAATACAGGGTCAGTGATATTGAGAAGCCCATCATTGTCTGCGTCCGCAGCATCGGGGCAGGGTGGCTCAGCGGAGTCCGAGAAGAGATAATTGAGCATGAACACCGCATCGGCAACATCGAAGATTCCATCATTGTTGGAGTCTCCTCGGATAAACAGAGCGTTGGCCGGGGCACAAACCTGTCCATCGTAATAGCCAGCGGGCTCGATCGATTCATTGTTGATCACGACCTTGTTCGAAAGGTATACGGAACCGTTCCCGTTCACTTCATTGCAAAATGTGATCGGATAGCACTGAGAACAGTTGATGTCCTCTGGCGCATAAAAATCGAACCTACCGATCTCCTGCGGGAAAAATGTAGGGGGTGCGGTCTGCCCGTTAAATGGCGGCAATGCATCGACCAGAACTCCGATGATGATCTCACGGCCATCTCCATCGTTGTCATCGTTGTCCACTTGCATCGAAAGGTACTCGGCATCCACATCATCGAGGATCGTACCTTCGATGGTGAAGGTCCCAGGCAAGGCGACCAGTGGGCCATCGAAGCAGGCGGTGATGGTGAATCCCTGAATGTTGCTGGAGGGATCGCTGTAGAAGAAGGAGAAGCGCTGGATTCCTCCAGGCTGAATACTCATGGTCGGATCAAACAGAACCGAGTCAGAACGCCCTGCAAGGAAGACGGTATCGTCGAGTCCGCGGGCGAGTCCTGAACCCAGGATTAGCGCAACGAGGCCAATAATGGCGATTCTGATCTTCAATAGACCACTCCTCAAATTTAACTCCGAGACCGCGTTTCCGGATTCGCGGTCCTGGAGAATATGGCAAAACCACTTCTGGATAGACCTATAGTAAACTGTCTAAACAGTCTTCCCGCAATATACGAATTATCAAATAAATCCGAAGTAACCTGCATACAATCCATATTGTTACTGCTGGTATTGCCCGCAAAGCATACAGTCGGGTCTTCTGGGGATCTGGATCTGCCGAAATGAACCCTTCAAGGCATCGATCAGCAGCAGACGACCGCTCATCGACTCCCCCTGCCCGAGCAAGATCTTGATCGTCTCGGCCGCCTGGATGGTGCCGATGATCCCAGGCATCACTCCCAGTACTCCAGCCTCGGCGCAACTGGCGCAACTTCCTTCTGCAGGGGGCTCCGGATGGAGACACCTCAAACAGGGACCCCCACGAGCCGGGTCGAAGACAGTCAACTGTCCCTCGAAGCGGTAGACGCTGCCATGGACCACGGCGACCTGCTGCTCCACGCAGAGATCGTTGATCAGAAATCGAGTCTCGAAGTTATCTGCGCCGTCCAGCACGACATGATGATCTCGAATCAGCTCCGGCGCGTTGGCGGCAGTGACCCTGTGGGGGAAGGCCGAGATCTCGATCGCCGGATTCAATGCAGAGAGGGTCTTGGCCGCCACCTTTGCCTTGGAGAGACCGATCTCGTCGGTTCGATACAGCACCTGGCGCTGCAAATTGGAGAGTTCCACCACATCATCGTCGGCGATGGTGATGTGACCGACTCCCGCTGCTGCGAGGTACAGCGCCGCCGGCGAACCGAGACCACCGCCTCCCACCACCAGCACTCGACCGGCGAGAAGCTTGGATTGCCCCTCTTCCCCCACCTCCGGAATGGTCAGGTGGCGAGCGTATCGTTGCAGATCATCCGCATCGAGAAGATCGCTGCCAGGACCTGCAGCCAGCGGCAGGTGAGCGCTCCTCCACGCCTCGATCCCCCCCCTCAGGGAAGCACAACGATGGTAGCCCTGCTGACGTAACCAGTGCATCGCGTCGTAGGAGCGAATCCCCTTGGCGCAGTAGATCAGAATATTCTCCTCGCTCGAGATCGGAGCGTGGAGGTGGGGATGAGTGCCAGGACTGACGATGGAAGGGATTTCCCTCAGCGGGATGTGGGTCGCCCCGGAAACCATCCCGGAGTGCAATTCCTCGACCTCCCGGACATCGATGAGCCGAGGAGGTGGCTCAAGATCGAGCCACCGAACCGCCTGCTCCGGGTCCAGTTGCTGCGGAACAGGATCTGACGGGTTCACACTCTCCACCGATCACTCCCCTTCCTCAAGCTGCGCTTCCAACGATTTCTTGCCCCCCAACGGCGAGTCCCTGGTCCACATCCAGATCTGGTCTCCACCGGAGATTGCGGATCAGAGAGGGACCTTTCGTGCAAGTTGGTGCAAGAACAGTCAGGATACGGGAGAATCGAGCCGAAGAAGAGACCCTTCGATTGGAGTTTCTTGAAACAAGACCAGTGGCTGACCGGAACCGGAGACCGTCCCCCGTTGGAGGTGGCAGATCGCATCGCCGAGCGTGCTCTGCACGAGAAGGCCATCGATGAGCAGCAGCACGCCGAGTTGATCGAGTGTTTCTCGGCGATCCCTCCCATCGAGGGCTGCGGTCTCGCCGCTGCGGATGCGGAGCGATTCATCCGAACCACCTTGCAACTGATCGAGCTATGCCTGCTCGAGCCCAGTGACGAGCGAACTGGTTTTGTCAATCCAGTGCTCGATCGAGAACTCGACCGCATCCGATCGATCGAAGGTGGTAAGTGCTGGAGCCTTGGAAAGGTGACAGAAATCGGCCGGCGGGGTTCAGACCGACGCTTCACTTTCGGCCAGGTGAAAGAGAATCCAGACGACCCCAATGATCCATCATTTTTCGGTGGAGTCTGGATGGCGGACTGTGATGGAGTCGAGAAGCGAATCGTCTTCGCCATCACTGCCGAGTCGATCCCGGGAAGTGAAGACTGGTCGCCGGTCGAGATCCGAACCGACGAGGACCACAACCTGGATACGGTCGTACGAGCGAGGGGCGAGAAGCCCTGGTCCCTGCAGGTCGAGGCTGACTCTCCCCTTGGAGTGTGGATTGCATCCCTTGCAGGCACACCCAATATCGGGCAGCACTCGGGCCACATTCCACTGGGAGTGTTGAGTGAGGCAGTTCGGAGAGATCTGGAACCGAGAGGGCTCACTCATCTACTGCTGGGGCCCAGTCGTCGCGACCCTCCGACCCGGCCCTGGCATACCGGGTCGTTTCTCAATCGAGTCGGCAATGGATTCGATTTCAAATGGTCCGGTTTCGCCATAGATCAGCGTCGAGACGCTCTGGTGGAGGCACGCTGCACCATCGGCGTTCGAGGGAAAATCATCCGGATGATGGATTCTTGAACTCATCTCCTTTCAATCTCTTCATCAGGGTGTACTTGCCTCTTCCAGGCAGGACATTAGTATGCGGTTGAGCCCGGAGTTCGCCCCCGCATTCGAATTCCAAATTCGACCTTAGACTCCCGGAACGGGAACAACTCCTCTGGACCCCATCGGAGGCCACATGCCACATCATTTCTCGACTTCATCGCTGGCGAATTCAACCTTCTCGAATTCATCATTCTGGAAGTCTCTGATCGCCCTTTCATTGCTCATCGGATGGCTCGCCCTGTCCTCCGGGATCAGCGCCTGGGCCGCTCCTGACGATCCGGTTGCCGAGCCGGAAAATCCCCTCCAGATCCCTGGCATGCCGTTGCCCCGACCGTTGCGAACAGCGTTGCTGGAAGGCTCGATCGAGGAGGGGCTCCAGTGGCTCGAGCAACTCGACCAGGAGCAGCCCAGTCGTCGCGACGACTGGCTCTGGTTCCGTTCCTCCTTGCTGCAAAGAGCCGGTCAAATTGAAGCGGCCATCGAAGCCCTGAAAACCCTTGAGAACTCTTATCCAGAAAGCGCCTGGTTGCACAAGGCCAGGCTGCAGCGCAGCCAGTTACTGATGAAACTGAAACGCTACGGCGAAGCGCAGAAAATCCTCGAGCAAGAAACCTCCAGACTTCGGTCCGGAGAACGCATCCAGGAACTGGCAAGGATTCTGCTCGATGTCGCCGATCGAATTTCCGCCGATCAGGACATGAGCCTGCCCGATCCTCCAGCCCCTCAATACGGACGTGCACGAGACCTCTACATCCAGGCAGCGGAACTGACACCGCCCACCACTCAGCTGGAAGAATCACTCTGGGGACTGGTCCGCTGCTCTGTTCGAATGAACATGGACCGCTCCCAGTTGATCCGCGATTGCGATCGATACCTGAGTCAGTTCGATCCGAGGAAATCGGATGCTGAAGCCGGTAGCCACCTGTTCGATGTGCTACTGGCACGAGCTCGAGCCACCACCAGCGTCGTCGCTCGACGTAGTTACCAGAAGCTGATCGAAACCGTCGATTCCGCCCTCAAGGGAGAAGATCCCTGGGGTGGCCAATTCCAGGGCGATTCCGCAGCGAGCCTCCGCAAGATCCGCGGGGATGCACTGTTCGATATTGCAAACACCTACAGCACGGTCGACCTGAAGGTCGCTGCTCTGAATCGATTCAGGACTGAAGCACCCGAGCACAAGAATCGAATCCAGACCGAATACCGCCTGGGAGAGATTCTTAGTGGCAGCGGTCAATCGGAAGCGGCGCTGAGCCACTGGCTGGGGTTCATCGAGAGGCCCGTTCCCGGCGACCAGGAACAACTGGAAAAACTGAAGCGCACTGCACAGTTCCAGGTCGGCAAGTTGTTACAACAGTTGGAGCGCTTCGAGGAGGCTCGACTGGCCTTCAGCAAATACGGCCAGCGCGCGCCCGACGGCCCCGACTGGGCTCGATCTCAGGAGTCGATCATCACCATCGATGCGAGTATCGGAGAGCGCTTCCTCGATGATTCCAGATGGGAAGAGGGACGATCAGCCATCGAGAATTTTTCCTCACGATATCCGCTCGATCGGCGCACTCTCTCCCTGTTACTGAGAAGAGCCTTTTCCTTCTCACTGGAGGCGAAGGAGTTGCAAGGCGATCAAGCCCTCGATGAACTGAACGATCAGGATCATGCGCGGGCTGTCGCCCTCTTCGAGGAGTGCATCTCCCAGTTGAAGAGATTGTCTGGCAAGTATCCCGATACCCAGCAAGGCATGGAGGCCAGGCTCAACATCGGAATCCTGCTCGAGGTCTCCCTGCTTCAACTGGAGGAAGCGGTATCGGCATACAAGGATTGTTTCGGTTCTCCGGTCGAGGGTGCGGCCAGGATGCGGCTCTTCAATCTCACTGAAAAGAGTCTTCAGATCGAGACCACTGGTTTGCTTCGATCGAATGAAGAGGCTTCCTTCTCACTCGACACCCGAAACATCAAGAGTGTCGAGGTGCGGATTTACCCGCTCGACATCGAGTCGTACTTTCGCAAGTACTACTCCAGAAATGATGTCGAACAACTCGACCTCGACCTGATCGATCCATGGAAAACAATTGAAGTCGAGGTCGACAATTTCGCTCGTTACAAACCCTGCCATCAGAAGATCAACCTTCCTGTCGAAGGGACCGGGACCTGGGCGGTGATGGTGGCTTCCGAGAAGTACCAGGCCACAACACTGGTCGTCAGAACTGACATCGACATCATCGTCAAAGCAGGACGAAGTGAAGTACTGATCTACGCTCAGGATATGCTGAAGGGGGAACCGGCTCCCGATGTCGAGATCCTGATGGCGATCCAGGACTGGGACCAAGACTTGCCGCTGGAGAATCTGAAACTCCAGGAACTGAAAACCGGTTACGATGGAACTGTCCGTGTCGTGTTCGACAAGCCAGGAGTCAGTGAGGATGTAAGAGTGCTGGCACTGCGCGGTGGTGACTCCGCAGTGACCGGATTCAATCTGGAAGGAACCCTGCTCCCCCCCGGCCGGACTCCAAGGGTTCACTTTCTCACCGACCGAGCCACCTATCGACCGGGAGACACGGTTCACTGGCGTGCCCTGGTGAGGGAAGTGGACAAGAATACCGGTCTCTGGTACAGCCCGGATGGAGCCGAGGGCCAGGTCTCCATCTCGACTCCTGAACTCATCGAGGTTTCTCAGTCGACTGCGATATTCCGCAAGTCGGGGACCATCTCGGACTCCTTCACTCTCCCCTTCGACGCCCCTCACGGAACCTGGACCATCATGGTGAGCGGCCCTGACAGTGCCGTGGGACGTGGCGCATTCATGGTCGAGGATTTCTCTCCGCTGGCCATCGATCTTCGCATCGAGCCGGAGCAGCTGGTCCATGTTCGCGGAGAAATGATTCACGCCACCATCTCTGGCCAGACCTGGTTCGGAGAACCCCTGACCGGGACCCCTCTCATCGTTCGATTCCAGGATGGTCACAGCGAACAGTTCACCTTCGACGAGAAAGGCCTGGTGGAGATCGAGCAAGATACTCGCGATGTGGTCGGTTCGATGGTGAACCTCTCGGTGACTGTCCCCGAGTATGGAATCAGTCGTTCCACCATCGTCACCATCGCCGAATCGATGTGGCAACTGGCGATCGAAATCCCGCGAGAGAGTGGCGATTACATCGTGGGTGAAACGGTTCCGGTCCTGGTCACGGCCACCGATGCATCGGGTCAGCCGGTCGAACGCGATGTCACCATGCGATTGGTCAAGAAACTACAGCACCGATCCAGTTGGGCAGAAACCACCGTAGAAGTACGAGAAGTACGCACCGACAAGAATGGAAACGGAGAGGTGCGTCTGCCCCTGGAAGCAGCAGGAAAGTACTCGATTATCGCCGAGGGCCTCGACCGATTAGGCAACCGTATCTCCAGTACCGCTTCAGTTCAGGTGTCAGGAGAAGATGAAGAGCGCGGTTTGATCTGGTTGGTCGAGAAAACCAGAATCGATGTCGGCGAAGAACTTCAACTGGAACTCCAGAACACCCGATCCAGTAGCCCAGGTCTATTGACGGTCATCGGCGATGGGATTCTGGAGTACCGTGTCATCCAGCTCGATTCAGGTCGCAATCACATCGGCCTCGATGTGCTCTCCTCGATGTACCCGGAAGCCACTGTTTCGCTGGCGATGATGAATGACTCCAGATTGCACGAAGCGGATGTGGTTTTCCGTGTCCGGAAACAACTTCTGCTGGAGGTGGTGCACCCACAGAAGCCTGTGACTCCCGGTTCGGAAGTCACACTTGAAGTGATCACCAGAAATCTCCAGGGAGAGCCTGTCGCAGCAGAGATCGCCCTGGCGGTGGTCGATGTGGCGGTCGACGACCTTTATCCCGGCTGGTTTCAGAAACTCGAAGCGGGGGTGAAAAAACCCATTCCAGCGAAATCCATCCTCCACACCTCCACCTCCTGCGACTTTGAATACCAGGGAAGCACCGAAGAGATCGCCCAGGCTCTACTCGATGAAGTCGAACTGGCCGAGATGGAGATGGAACTACTCGAGCGACGGGTGATGGTCGGTTCCACTCTGGAAGCGGGTCGACATATGGCTCGCATCGCACCACCGGGGAGCCCGCAGCAAGCTGACCGCCAGTTCTATTATGGGGACTCGGATGGATCCAGCGATTCTCTCCAGGTCCTTGGTGGCGGAGGGGGGCAGTTCGGAAATCGATTTGGCAAGGGCGTAATACGCTCCCGCGGTGGTCGAGCAGGCAACGACAAGGGTGGTGAGTCCTGGGGCGAACAGCGACCCACCATCCCTGACGAGGCGTTCACAGCTTTCTGGGATGGCACTCTGATGACCTCTGAGGATGGAACTGCAACCATCACATTCACGGCTCCACCACGAAGCACCACCTGGAGAATTCGTGCCCAGGCGATCGGTGAAGATGATCTCTTCGGAAATAGTGAGGACAACTTCGTCGTACGCGCAGACATCTTCATCGACCCGATACTTCCATCCAGTGCGATGGAAGGTGACCTGATTGAACCCCGTCTCCGCATCGTCAATTCCTCTGGAATTCGTGGCAAAGGAACCGTCTCCATCCGTATCGGTGGTGGCGACGGGGCCTTCGAGATCCAGTCAGAGCTGGTACTCGTCGATGGAATGCAAGAAATCACACTGGGACAGATCGGCCCCCTCCCTGGCGATCCAGCCTTGCCGGTGGAGATCGTCTTCGAGGTCGACGGAGAGAAGGAAAGCAGGACCATCCGACAGGTCCGTACCATCGCAGTGCGCCCCTGGGGGCTGATGGCCCGTGGGCGCGCCGGCGGCGACCTGGAAGGCACCTCGACACGAACCGTCCGTCTCCCTGGTTCCTCCGACTGGCTCGACCGCACCCTTCAGGTGTGGATCGGTTCCAACCTCGATCAGATCCTCATCGATCTCGCGGCAAATCCAGCACAGGGGCTGCGCATCCCTCCCGATCGAAACCTTGCCTCGAGAGCGGCACGACTGGAGGGAGCCGTTGCGGTACTGGAGATGGCCTCGAAATCCGGCAACCAGATTGCGAAGCAGCAGCTGGACAGGATTCGCAGTCAAATCCACGGCATCATCGGCCAGCTCTCGATGACCCAGAACTCCGACGGAGGTTGGGGCTGGGCAGGGGGACCATCGATTCCTCGAACCAGCGCAGCGGTGTTGATCGCCCTTCAACAGGCTCAACTCTCCGGATTTTCCGTCTCGGATGTAGTTCTGAACAAGGCCAGTTCTTCACTGGAAAAATCATTTCGCAACACCGAGTCGTCCAGAGATGACATCAAGGTTCAATTGCTGCGAGCACTCTCCTTTGGCAAGAACCGCGATTTCGGAACGGCCAATCGATTACACCGCTCCAGAAACACTCTCTCCAGTTCATCCCTGGCCTACCTCGTCGAAACCCTGGTCCAGATGGATCGGTTACCGATGGCCAAAGATGTGGCGAGGACTCTCATCGAGCGAAGAAGAGAAGATGGTTCATGGTCCAGTGGCACTGAAACAGTCGCTACCAGATCTTCGATCGGGGATCCGCTGCTGATCTCTGCGATGGCATTGCACGCCTGTGCCAGTGCGGGTCTCTCTGCAGTCGAACTCTCCAGTAGTTCCAGCTGGCTGGAAGATCAACGCCCGTGGCACCCGGGAAGAGGGTCGGGACTGGCGCTGGCAGCGTTGTCCAGGGTTCAAGGATCTTCGGTACCGGCTGCGACTGATTGTGAGATCGAGGTGTTCATCGACGGAGACCCGACACGCCTCCTCTCCATCGATCCTGACAAGCCCTCCACCACCGCGATCTTTGATCTCGGCGATGGTCGGGGTGAGACCGAGGTGAAACTGGTTCTACGAGGAGCGGGCAAGCCTCACTGGGCAGCTCTTCTCTCCGGTCGCGCCACCGGTTATCCGGCAGTGACCGAGGAAGCCTTCGCTCCCCGTGCCACTGCTTACCTTCGATCCGCTCCCCGCCAGGAAGGGCAACCGGTCGGCATCGGATTCTCCATCACCAAGAAGAGACAAGAACTGTGGCGCAATCCGGTGCGACAATTGCCGCTCGGAAGTAGCACCGAGGTGAAGCTGGAGATTCGAAATCAGACCGGGAAAACCCTCTCCGACCCGGAGACCCTGCAACTCGACCTGATCATTCCTTCGGGAATGAGCATGGTCGAGGGGAGTTTGAAAGGACGGATTGATTCGCACCAGCTCGACGGCAATCTGTTGCAAATCTGGACCCGAACCAGAAATCACTTCAATGTCTCTTATTCTCTGGTGGGCACGGTGCCGGGAGAGTATCGGGTTCCGCCACCGATCATCCGCAGTGTTTCCAAACCATCGAGGATCAGTCTCGGACAGGAAACGCAACTCACGGTTCTCACTCGTGGTCGCGCCAGTGAAGACGAGTACCGTGCGACCCCCGATGAGATCTACAACCGTGGACGGATGCACTGGGATGCCAAGCACTGGCGAGAAGCCCGCGAACTGCTGACTCGGTTGTGGGACGAACACAAGGATCGATTGCGACCTCCGGTCAAGAAAGAGGTGGCAAGAATCTTGCTTCTGAGCGCCATCGAAGCGGGAGACAATTCTGCCATGGTCTCATTCTTCGAGGTATTGAAGGAGCAGGATCCAGACCTCAACATCGAGTTCGAGAATGTCATTCGAATTGGCGAAGCCTACCGGATCCTCGGGGAACACCCTCGATCGATCCAGATCTTCCTGGCGGTGATCCAGGAGACCTTTGGCCGCGACCTGCAGGTCACAGGCGTACTCGAGCAGAGAGATCTGAAGGCTTCGCTCTTGCTGCTACTTCGATTGGTGATGGAGTATCCGGATCTACCATCGGTGCTGGCGGCGGAGCAGACTCTGGCCGACATCGCCCTCTCTCGTGCTGGCCAAGCGGCCCGCGAGAAGTGGGGACTCTCCCCCGCACAACTTTCCTACTTCGGCATCGAGTTGTTGAGAAAATTCATCTACATCCACGGCGATGATCCGACCGCTGCAGATGCGGGCCTGAATCTGGTCAGTGCGTTCCTCGACCTGGAAGATTGGCAACGCGCTGCGGACCAATCGGGAATCCTCGCTGGAGTATTCAAAAAATCCAGACATGTCGATTCTTTCCGCTACACCAGAGCGGTCGCACTCTGGTCACTCGACCAGCAGCAAGAAGCTTTGCAGCTGTTACAGCAGATTGCCGATGCGCGATACCAAACTCCTTCGGGAAAAACTCGTACCAGTGAAAACAGAAATCTCGCTCTCTACATCATCGGGCAGATTCACCATGCTGCCAATCAGACCGAGGACGCCGCAACTTACTACGAGCAGGTCAAGGATCTGTTTGAAGACGCACGCGCTTCACTGGCACGCTTCCACTCCAGAGAACTGAATATCGATGAAATCTCCGAGTTCAGGCCTGGCGATGAGGTTCAGATTGAACTTCGCTACCGAAACATCGAAGAAGCGGAAGTGCTCGCCTACAAGGTAAATCTGATGACCCTGGCACTGCGCGAGCAAGACCTCTCTCGGGTGACCGAGGTCAACCTGAGTGGGATTTCACCGACCATCTCTACCACCGTTCAGTTGGGTGGAAAGGGCGCCGGCGGAGGGGCGATGCAAGCGTCTCACGAGGTCACCCTTCCCATCGAAGAGGTCGGGGCTTACCTGGTCATCGTGAGGGGTGAAGATATCCACACCTCCTGTCTGGTGCTGATCAATCAGATGGAACTGGTGGTCGAGGACAACTCTGGCAATATCCGCATACAATCGATCGATCCCGTCACCGATGCACTGATCCCGGGTGTTCAGATCCGAATTCTCAATCAGGGTCAGGTTCAATCGGGCACCACCGATCGTCGAGGTCTGTTCGTTTCCGATGCTTCAAATTTGAAACCAACCGTCATCGCCCGTCGGGGCAGCAGCGATTACGCATTTTTCCGAGGATCCACGTCGAGTCAAATAGACGCTCGAATCGACCAGATGAATCGCATGCCGTCGACACAAAACATGGAGATGCAGGACTATCTCAAGAATGTCATCCAATTCAATGATGACAACCGAGACGCCCGAGATGGTGCGTGGCAGATGGAACTGCAGAAGAAGCGAAAAGGAATTCAGGTCAAGCAAGCGGCGGACTGATCGGTCAGCGAAGTACGTATTCCAGCGCGTCCAGCACTTGCTCTGGCTGGTCGACAGTCATCTGTGCGCGCTGGGATATTTCCTTCAGGGCATGATGTAACGATGGATCTCTCACAACGATGAGTGGTTTCCCCAGAGCAATGGCGATCCCCGCGTCCATCGCCGCGTTCCACTGTCGGAACTTCTCTCCGAACTGTGCCACCACCGCATCCGAACGCGTCATGAGGATTCGAGTCCGCAGATTATTGGCTTGCGAGGCCACCTCGTCTCGCCAGCGCGGACTTCCCTGTTCCCCGAGAATCTGTTCGCCGATCCCATCGGATAGATCGTGCTCATCCTGAGGTCCAACAAAATCGACATCGATCCCACGCTGCCGTGCCTGTTCCCTCAAACGACCACGCCAGTCATCGTGAATCTGGCCTGCCAGGTACACCGTCAATTGCATCGCGATCTCCCCATCCACTCGATTGCGGAGTTCTGATCCGCCGAGGTGTTACGCTTCGTTCTGATTGTCATCGTCGATGAAACACGATCCACTCCAACATCATCAAGAACACCGCAGTTGCGAGAAACCAAGGCCACAATTCAGACCGAGCATCACCCCAGAAGCCTTCCTGCTCTCGCTCGGGAACGGCGGTGATCCCCCCGATGGAGGGCTTCGGTTCGATGGAACTCTCTTCCGGGGAGAGCAGATTGACCGGGATCAATTGCTGAATCCACTCGGAGTCAGGGTCCTTCCCCTTCCGCCATCTCATCGTATGGATTCCCAGTTGATCCCCTGCTGAAGTCCGCAGCACCCCCTCCGGTAGCACAGGAATCTCGACCTCCTGCTCCCCGGATGGATCGGTCAACACCGCTCTCGAAACCCCTGCACCGGCGACTACCTCGATCAGATCACCCGATCGAATTCCGCTCTCGATACCGCTACTCACCCGAGCCAGATCTCGCAACGCAGCCTCCACGAAGAAGGGAAAAGAGGGGGTCAGAGGCCAGGGTGAAGCCAGCACATCAAAGGCCACTGCGATGCCTCGAACATCTCCCCGGTTGAAACGCGCTAGCAGAGCTCCTTCACGGCATTCAGCCATGGCGCTCACTCCTGGCCGAAGCGGAAAAGGATAAGTCTCCACAACTGTTCCATCGATGGCGTTGAGCTGGCTAAATCGTAAAACAGGATCATCTTTTTGCCATGCCACTAGAACCGGCTGTGAAACCATCTCGATTTCATCTGGCCAGAATTGCAATGGACGCGCTCCGATCACCAGGTGTCCGACGCCGGGTGGAAGCTGGTCAGGAATCTCCCGATCCCAGACCATCACATCGAATTCATCCGCCGCCGTATCAGGATCGACCTCTGCCAGAGAGATCGACTCGACCACCACCGAAGGTAAAACTGACAAGGCATCATCGAGCAGGAAGTTCTTCTTCCCCACTCTCGCCACCCGGATCGATCGGGGCTGGGAAGCGATCAGCCAGGCGCTATTGTCGTCTGGCAGTGCGTCCGTTTCATCCGGGTTCCAGTGCACCTCGATCTGATGCTTCCCACCGCCTTGAAGTGCAAAGGAACGAGTCCAGCGCTCTCCTCCTTCGAGGTCCTTTTGCACCGATTCCGCTACCGGCTCACCATCGAGACGAAGATCCAAAAATCCGGAGATCATCTCATCGCCGGTGTTGCGGATCTCCACCACGACCCTCAGATCTCCTTCTTCAGAGAACTCCCGCCTCGCCGCCAATGCGACGATTCCACTGTTGGCCGATGCATCTCCGATCGAATGCAATAACACCGGAATCGGAAATGAATCGCCACTCCAGGGAGCAAGGGCTCCATCGGAAACGACGTAAATCCTGGCATCGATCTGGGGAGGCAACACCTCTTCGCCTTGCTCGGAAATCGAATCGCTATCCTGCATCGGGACCACCGCATCTTGCTTGGCGATCGAAAGGGCCAGTTCCAGCGCATCATTGATGTTGGATACTCCAGAGCCGGCGGACAGTCCCTGTACTGCTTTTCGAAGCAGCGCAAGATCAGATGTCACAGAGGTCATCGGTTCTACCCTGGAACTGAACCGAACCACCATCCCTCTCTCGCCAGCGATCTCATCAATGATCTCCTCGACACTCTCCCGGGCCAGCTCAAACCGAGTTCTGCCATCCGCCTCGACACTGTTCATACTCGCAGAGGTGTCCACCAGGATCAGGTTGAGTCGAGAAGTAAATCTCTGCGAGCCGGATTCCGGCGACGCCAGGGCCAGAACCGCCAGCAGCACCGCAATCAGTTGTAACAGCAGTACCAAATTCTTGAGCAATCGCTGGAATGGCGATCGGACCCGCTCATCTTGAAGTGCTCGCCGCCACAGGATCGTGCTGGCCACGATCTTCTCGGTGCGACGAATCTTCAGAAACCACAGCAGAAGCACCGCTGGAATCAGCAGCAAGAACCACAACATCTGAGGGGCTCCCCAACTCATGCGAGCATCCCCCTCTGTCGCAGCATCTCCAGCACCACCCGATCGAACGGCACCTCGGTGGAAACCTCGACCGACTGGATCTGGAATCGTCCGCACATCTTCCTGACATCTTCACGATATTCGGCCAGGATTGAACGATACGCCTCGATGATGGTCGGAGTGAAACTGACATCGACGAAGGACTGATCCTCGACATCGCGCAGGCGTAAGTCCCCCAGTTCTTCCGGGTGTTCCTCGCTTCTGGAAAGCAGGTGAATCAACCAGCTCTCACCGCGGGCTCCCGAGAGTTGACGGAGCGGATCCTCGATTCCTGCGGGATCCATCAGATCCGAGATGAGGATCTGGATCGCTCGGGGGGGAGCCGAAGCCGCATGAGCTCTGATCGATGGGAGCAGTGCCGTTTCAGTTCCCACCTTTAACTCTTCCAGGATACGAACCAATTTCAAGATGCTCCGGGTACCGCGAAGCGACCCCATCACGGGTCTCAGTTCTCGATCAAACACCCTCAGCTGGACCCGATCACCGGAGGCCAGGGCAATCGCCCCCAGCGCCGCCGCTATCTGGCGAGCATGGCGCCACTTGTCCGGCTCTCCACAAGCCATCGAAGCGGATGCGTCGAGCAAGAGAACGACACTTCGCTCTTCTTCTTCCTCGAACAGTTTGATGAATAACTTTTCCAGACGGCCATAGATATTCCAGTCCAGATGGCGCAGATCGTCGCCGGCAACATAGTTGCGATGATCGGCAAACTCGGTCGACATTCCCCTTCTCCGGGAACGCTTTTCTCCACGCAATTTTCCCTGCACCATCTTGCGTGAGAGGAGCGCTAATCGGCCGCAACGTGCAAGAAAATCCTCATCGAGGAGTGGTTCTTCTGCGTCCGCTGGCTCGCTCATACCGCAGCCGCGGCATCTCCGACCACCTCTGGCACCACAGCCATGACAGAAGCGACGACCTGGTCGGTGTTGATTCCTTCCGCCTCCCCCTCGAATCCGAGCAGTACTCGGTGGCGCAATGCCGCCGGGGCAGTCTCTCGAATATCATCAAAGGCCACATGGACACGACCGGCCAGTGCCGCTCTCATCTTGGCGCCCAGGAGCATCGATTGCACTCCTCTTGGGCTGGCACCGTAGCGGACCCAGCGGGTCACCATCTCGGGTGCTCCATCCCCATCGGGATGGGTCGCCAGCAACATTCTCACGGCGTAATCCTGCACGTGAGAAGCGGCTTCCACCCTGCGAACCCGCTGACGGTGCTTCTCGATGGTCGGCCCATCGAGGACCGCAGCGACCTCACCGAAATGAGCTCCGGTGGTCCGTGTCAGGACTTCATTCAACTCATCTCGGTCGGGGAAGGGTACATGCACCTTGAAGAGGAAGCGGTCCAGTTGCGCTTCTGGAAGCGGATAGGTCCCGTCCATCTCGAGCGGGTTCTGGGTGGCCAGCACCATGAACGGTTGTTCGAGCCGATGAGTCTCCCCTCCGGCGGTCACTTCCCCCTCCTGCATCGCTTCGAGCAATGCAGACTGAGTCTTTGGCGTGGCCCGATTGATCTCGTCTGCCAGCACCACCTGGGCAAAGATCGGCCCCGGTTCGAACTGAAAACCTTTCCGGCCCTTTTCATCCTCGGTCACGATACGAGTTCCGGTGATATCCGCCGGCATCAGATCGGGGGTGAACTGGATGCGGGAGTAATTCAGATCGAGGCAACCCGACAGGGTCCTGACCAGCAGCGTCTTGCCGAGCCCCGGAACCCCTTCCAGCAGCACGTGGCCCCCGCAAAAGAGTGCGATCAGAACCGTTTCCACCACCTCGTCCTGGCCGACGAGGATCTTGCCGACCTCATCACGGACGCGGGTGAAATCTTCTCTGAGAATCGTGAGATCATGCTCCAGATCGGCCATTGCCCTCCCTCCTGAGGTCATGTAATCGTCACCCAATCAACGCTCTCTGGCAAGACCCACAGCGAGGTGAACTCCCTGCCCGATCCAGGATAGACGGGGCGCCAGATGCTCCGCTTCCCTCCCCTCGCCCCGGGCTCCGTGTTACACTACCGGACTGTCCCACAAGATTGAGGAGAGAGAATGATCCACATCCCGTCAGCCCGCCCCACATCCGGAATCCCCGGATTCATGCTGGTGCTGCCCCTGTTGCTTCTGACCAGTTGCGGATCCACTCCCCAACACCAGCCACGACCCCAGCAGACTCCTGCAGCCGTGGTGGATTCCACACCGATCGAACTGGCGGCGGGAGTCGCCCCGGTATTTGCCGATGAAGAGGAAGCCGGAGTCAGACCTGCGACCGATGGATCCTCGGGAACCAAATTATTGCAACTCCACCCGACCGATTCGGTCGCAGCGGTACCCACCGAGGAAGTGGTGGTGAGAATCCCCACCTCAGAGCAGCTCGAAGCGGTCGATCAGGCGCTCGCTCGGGCCGCCGATGCGAGACAGTATCCTGCGCCACCGATCCCCGCTCCCGACCCGATCGAGGAGATCGAGACTGCGGAAGTCGAAACTGCAGAGATTGAAGTGGCGGCCATCGAAGTGGCCGAAGTAGTGATCGAAGAAGCGGCTGCGGACCCGATCGAACCGGTCGAGGCAGCCAGATCCACCGTCGAACGGATCCCCACCACACCCTCGATTCACCCCACCATCACCGAAACGGTGGCCACCAACGGACTCGAAAGACTGACCCTGATGTGCGGCCCAGGTTCATTGACGATCCTCAGAGACCGGTCCGCCAACCAGATCGTCGCCACCGCAGAGGTAGTCTGTCACGCCTCCAACCCGCGGCGTCAGCAAGAACTGAGTGACGGTGTACGCCTCGCCATCGATGGTCCCACTGCAGGTCTCAAGAGAATTCGCGTCATCGAACCACCGCTCGAGGCTGGGGAAGAATGCCGGGTCCATCTCAACATCAGGATACCCGCAGCCGATGACTCCGGTTTTACCCTCAAGATCCAGGACAGCAGCGGCGACATCTCGGTCGCAGACTTCTCCGGTGATCTCTCGATCACCAGCTTGAAGGGAGCGATCGATGTGACCGGGGGAGTCGGATCCCTCATCATCTCATCCGGACATGGACCCTGTTCCGTGACCAGCTTCGAGGGGCCCATCAAGATTCGTGATGGAGCAGGCGATTGCTCACTCGGACAGATCTCGGGCGACGTCGAGGTATGGGGCCGTAACGGCGCCCTGGAGATCCGCTACATCACTGGTAATGTCACCGCCATCGATGGCCGCGACGGAATCCTCGTCCAGAGCGTGGAGGGGAATCTGACTCTTTACGGAATTCCCCTCACCGACAGTTCCATCGAGGGAGTTTCCGGAAGCGTGATGTCGAAGACAGGAGCACCCTAACTCACATGTACATCACCCAGGGACAAAATAGCCGCCCGCTCGGTTACGAGATGAATGCGCACCCGGCGTCGTCACTCCGAGATTTCATGTCTGCCATCCACGACTACGTGATTCCTGTCAGGGACCAGGTGTGTCCTGGCGAACCCTTCGCCATCTCGCCTCACATCGGCCAGAGCCTGGCGGGACAGTTGTCTCGAAAGGGCGTCGCGGAGTCGCTCGGTGATCAGTTGCGAGATCTCGATCTCCACGTCTACAGCGCCAACGCCTTCCCGTTGAAGAACTTTCATTCCGAGATCGTCAAGGACCAGGTTTACTTGCCTTCCTGGGCCCATGTCGCCCGCGCCAAGACCACCTGCCTCATCGCAGATGTGATGGTTCGAATCGTACCGGATGCCCGACAACTGACCATCTCGACCCTGGGAGGTGGGTACCGCGCTGCGGGCAACACTCCCGTGATCCTCGAGAAGATGGCGGCAGGTTACCTGAAAGTGGTCGCCCATCTGGCCCAGATCGAACAGCAGACCGGCATCCACATCGCTCTCAATGCAGAGCCGGAACCCGATACCACCTTCGAGTGTGCTGAAGATGTGATCTCCTTCTGGAAGGAATACCTGAAACCAGCGCTCCCCGGGCTGACCAGGACCCTGCAATGCCATCGCTCTCGTGCGGAAGGGTTATTGCGTCGCCACTGGACCGTCAATCTCGATGCCTGTCACTCGGCGGTACTGTTTCGCTCTCCACTGGAAGACTGGCGCCGCCTCGACCGCGCCGGAATCCTCGTCGGTAAGACTCACATCACCAGTGCCATCGCATTGGCCAATCCAAGTCGTTCTCCGGCAGCCTACCGGGAACTACTCGAGCATGTCGAACCTCGTTATCTCCATCAGAGTGCCCTCAAGATGAAAGATGGAAACACCGTACGCCTCTCAGATCTTGGGGAAATCGAGCAACAAGACCTGTCTGCCATCTCCGAGGTCAGGACCCATTTTCATGTGCCCCTATCCAAGGCAAAGCATGGAAAGTTGCACACCACTCGCGATGATGCGCAAGCCTTGTTGGCCGAAGCGCTCTCACGGAAACAGGACCCGCCACACATCGCCCTCGAGACCTACACCTGGCCGCTGTTGACCCAAGGGATCAAGAACTCTCAGCAGCGCCAGCGACTCATCGATGGGATCGCGGCCGAGTTACGGTGGGCTCAAGACGCCTCGCTCAATCAGGTCACCAGTTCCGTAAGAAGATGATCAGAGCGGTTCGCCGCAGCTGTGGAACGCCAGGATGGCGAACATCGTCGCTGCGTGGCTGATGTAATGCTTGCCGTCACGCTTGGGTGATCGGACAAACCACCGTCCACTCTCGCGCTGGCTCTGGCGCAGCCACTCGAGACCTCGTTGCAGTTGTGGATGGTCGACAGATATTTCTGCCTGGCGAAGTACAAAGATGGAAAATGCCGTGGCGTAGGCATCACTGGGCAACTTGTCGGCAACATCTTCAGGCCGTTTCCATTTCCCCGCCCCCACATCGACCAAGCGCCAGCCGCAAGGTGCAGAAACGATAATGATACAACGCAATAAATGGCCCGATGTTGATTCACGGCCATTGCACCAATGAAGGACAGGACCTATCCATCTAGAACTTCTCGGAGTATACCGTTCAAATAACTGCAATTAGAAATTGGAATGCTCTCCCAATCTCGTGAAAAGGAATGTTCCGATTAATCAGAAAAATGAACTAGACGAACTAAAGAAGTTCCTCAATTCCATGAGAACCGCTGAACGTCTTCGCGATCTAGAAGACCTTCAGAAAAAGATCAACTGCAAAACCGATCTCCTAGATGCATTGAAAGAAGCCATCCGGCAGAAACGGAATGTCATCATCACAGGATCTGCAGGCGGAGGGAAAACCCACCTCCTCGATGAAGTTCGGCGTGAACTAAAGGAGAGTTCAGATCCAA
>LWDU01036657.1_pt1 | contig 19899 bp, 2 predicted proteins | sample 727161 | NCBI WGS metagenome assembly LWDU01 (sample SAMN04566230, study PRJNA314399) | hydrothermal vent metagenome | isolation source: deep sea hydrothermal plume seawater | place: Mexico: Gulf of California, Guaymas Basin | collected 2004-07-11
AAGGGGCGACAAGCCTTCTGCCGTCCCCCCTATCACTCAACCACCCAAGATCATTGGGACAGGTGGCATCCCAAAAATATCATTCCCTGTAGACCGCACGGTAATAACGAACACCCTCGGTTTGACCCAGTTCTAGTGTCAACGCACCTTCTTCTGGAATAGTCACTTCAGTAAAGCCAACCCAAGACTCCATGCTTTCAGATATCTCAACACTATAAACCATACCTGGTGCCCCGTTCACCTTCATGTACATACTGCCATCAACCATTCGCACGGATAAGCGGGCCGGCTTCACACTCGAGAAACCCTCCACGAGCACGAATCGGTTATGGCCCCGGGCTGAAGGATCCTCCGTAAATGAACCGGCAACAGCCAAAAGACCGCCTGGGTTCTCGGAAACCGAATAAACCGGTCCATTCAATCCCAGTTCGTTCAAATTGTTTTTCACAAGCGACCCATCCAACCCAATCAGCGCAACCTTGTTTTGTGGAACATGGTTCAACTTGGTAAACGCACCTCCAACAAGAACCAGTCCATCAGCACGCCTCTCAATCGACCGCACTGGACCATTGAAACCAGAACCAATGTCCAGAGATCTATCCAGTGAACCATCCAACCCAAGCAAGGCCAGTCGTCTGGCAGATAAACCATCAATAGTCACAAACAAACCTCCAACCAGTATTTTGCCATTGGGCAATACTTTGACTGCATAAACATCACCATCCGGACCGTCACCCGTGTCAAATGAAGGATCAAGCAAACCGTTTCTGCTCAGCTTGGCCAGACGAACCCGTTTGGTGCCGTTGACGGTGGTGAAGCTCCCCGCAATAAGAACACCTCCCTCGGAGGCAGATGAAATCGAATAAACCGCTCCGTTTAGTTCAGGCGCCTGAAAAGCCTCATTCACTGAACCATCCAGATTAAGCATGACCAAACCAAAGTCACCGCCCACCAGTAAACCATTCCCAACCTCAAGAATATCAAATACAGAGCCTTCAATAGCCGTTCCAGGATCAAAGGTGTCATCCAGCAAACCGTTAACACTTAATCGTGCCAAGTGACCAGAATTGACACCGTCAATTTGATTAAAGAGGCCTCCCACCCATATGCCACCATCCCGCGCATAAGCCACATTGTAGACCGTATTGTTAGGACCAAGCCCAGTATCAAACTCCATATCGACACGGCCCTCTGGATCAATTCGAGCCAAGCGCGTGAAATCCTGACCATTCACACTATCAAAATCCCCCCCTAAGAGAACATTGTCAGAGCCGTCCAATGCAATGGAATATACCGTCCCATTGGCACCTTCCAATTTAATGCCACCGACCAATCCTCCAGACTCATCATCCTCAATAATGACAGTGGCAAAACTTGGAGGAATGATGGCACCACCACCGGTAGGGTCAAAGATTCGAACTCGCAATGCCTCGGCACCTTCCTCTATGTCATCATTAATGATTGGAATATCAAAACCGCTCGAAATTTCCCCATCACCAAAGACAAGTTTACCCGTTATTGCCGTATAGTCCTCACCATTTTTTGCCGTAAGATCAGATGCGGAAAAGTCCATTACTATAGAGCCGGTATAGCCGTTAGTCCGCAAAACGGTAATGGTTGCAAAACCGACATTTTCACGCACCTTGAATGAAGGAGATTCAAAATAAAACTGACCGGGAGCAAAGTCGTCATCTACTATATTAAGTAACGACTCATCGATTCCCAAAAGAGCCTTGCCCAAGGCATTTGTAAGCAATAGCGACACACTCTCGATGCTCTCTACAATGGCGTCATCAAGGATTGGTATTTGAACCACCTTAAAAATCTCCCCATCCAAAAATTGCACCGTGTTGCTCAGCATCTGAAAATCCAATTTAGCTTCTGCTGTCCCATTGGTTGCAGTCAGGAAACTCACCTGAACCTCCCCCACCGCTGAACCCGATCGTTCGATCCTAATATTTGCAAGGCCATTTTCTATATCCTCACTGACACTGAACAAACCGGATGCGAAGGACAAAACACTATCATCGCTGGAGATCAACAGGTTAGCCCTCGACTGCAATCCTTGGGTATTACCAGTAAACCCGGAAAGCAACAGGTCAACAACCTCAACTGGCTCCACATCGGTATCATCAATGATTGGCACCTCCACGGCCTGCAATACTTCACCTTCGGCAAACTCTAGTTTGAGTGATGTATGCTCGTAATCCAGACCAGGCACTGCTGGGCTTGGACTTGAACTAAGTTGGGTTTCAAAGTTGACTGAAACGGTACCCGCCAACCCCCCCTGGCGAACAAGACTGACAACCGCATTGGTTCCCGTCTCACCGACCTCATATATTGGCGACAAAAACTCTAACCGGCCGGACCCATTCATAATTCCGCCATGGAGCTGAGCAAAATGATCCCTATTCTCACCGTTAAAAATTGTGAACCCACCTGCGATCAAAACCTTGAAGTTCGGCCTGATCTCAATATCTAGCACCGAACCATTGGCCCCGGTACCAAAGTTTACCGTTGGATCAATGCCACCGCTCTCGGTCAGTCGAACAAGCCCGTTTCGACTTAATCCGTTAAAGTGACTAAAACTGCCTCCACCAAGAATTTTACCGTCCGACTGAATGGCCAGAGAATAAATGGAACCATCGGCTCCCGCACCAATGGCAAAGTCACCATCCAATGAACCATCAGGATTCAACCTGGCAATCCGTCCACGGGCCACATTTCCTACATGACCAAAGAATCCTCCAATAACGATTCTTCCATCCTCCTGCAATGCGATACAACGAACAGAGTCATCAAAACCCAGGGCAGAATTGAAGCTCTTGTCAATGCTACCATCAGGATTCAACCGAACGACTCCTTCGCTTGCAACACCATCATAGTTCTTAAAATCACCCGCGATAATCACCCGGCCATCCCGTTGCATCACAACGGCATGAACAGAAAAATCCGGTCCATCACCTAGCCCAAAGGTCTCATCCAGTGTGCCGTCACTATTGATTCGGGCCACACCCTTTCTTGACACACCATTAAAACTGGAAAAGTCGCCCACAATAACCGTCCGGCCGTCCGGCTGCACAAGCATGTCAAGAATCGGGTTGTTGGCGCCACCCCCAGGATTGAATGTATCATCGACCGAGCCATCACTATTCAAACGCGCAATTCGGTTTCGGTTGACACCATTAACTGAGGTGAAGTGGCCAACCGCCACAACCCGACCATCAGGTTGCACTCCTATCTCTTGCACGGAATCGCTAAATCCGGAGCCGGCATCAAACGAAGTGTCGACGGTTCCATCTGTGTTCAATCTCACGATTCGGTTTCTCGCCAACCCGTTTACCAAGGTAAAATCACCGCTTAGGAAAAACCGACCATCAGCCTGCTGTGCGATGCTGTTGACAAAATCATTGGCCCCTGCGGCCAGGTTGAAACTAGTGTCAATGGAACCGGCAGGTTCATTGATCGTTTCATTATCAAGCACGGTCAAGGTCGCCATATTGGGCGTCCCAAGTATGGCCCGTTCACCATCATCTCGAATCGGTTTTGGGCTGGTAAGAATGAGATTGATCGTTTCAGGACCCTCGGGGATGTCATCATCTTTCACAGCAACAATGAAGGTTGCATTTAACTGGCCAGGAAGAAACTCAAGTGTTCCTCGCTCTGGCACGAAATCAACTGCCGCATTGGCGCTACCCGGAGTTGTCTCAAAATCGACCGACACAAGTTCAGCCGTACCATATTCACGCACCACAGTAACCACAAACTGGCCACTGTTCTCATTTACAAAGAAATCCGGCGAGGTAAAGGAGAGCGCACCGAAACGGTCATCATCCTCCAAATGGATCACTGCAACATCCTGTCCTATAACGGGTAACTTCCCAGGCGCACCCGTCACCGTGGTCAGGCGAACGGAAAAAGCCTTCTGCGGCTCGACAAGATCGTCGTTTACCAATGGTATAACGATTGTCTTATCTCCCGTATCACCATCCGCCCACGATAATTGGCCAGTAACCGGACTAAAATCCTTTTCAGGCAGTGCCGTCCCCGCTTCCACCAGATAATCCAGTGTGACTTCTCCGACACTACCCCCCACCCGACGTACGGTTACCAGCGACTGACCAGCGGCCTCCGAAACATTGTATTGCGCTGCTGAAAACTCCAATTTGCCGGAGGCGTAGTCATTATCGATGATGATTAAAACCGCCTGCTCAAGAGCAAAGGGACCACTCAACGAAGCTCCACCCTTGGCGCTGGTCAACTTCACTAACGCGATTTCATCGGTTTCGCTGTCTGTATCATCCACTATTGAGACCTCAATCACTTTGGACATTTCTCCTGGGGCAAATGTCAGGGTGCCCCTCAGTGAAAGGAAATCCTTTAATCCCCCGGTTGAAACAGCAGCAGAACGTTCATCCAGATTCAATTCAACCATTTCTATTTCGGACAATTCAACCACCTCAAAGTCAACTGAGACCTCGCCCACATCCCCCTTTATACGCTCAACGGTAACCAATGCCTTGCGCACATGTTCATCCACACGATACTCAGCCGCAGTGAGCCTAAGGATTCCATAGTCAAAATCATTATCGATTATTGAAACTTTGGCCTGGGCTCGCCCGAGCGCCGTTCCCAAGGCAATCGGCTCCCCTCCCAAATAGAGACTTCCACGAGGGGCAAAGAGTCGCGGATCAAATCTCTCTTTACCCTCCACGATCATGTCCTCGGAAATTTTCAGCACAAGATTGTTTTCTTCGGTATACCATTTATCACCAGCCGCATTCACTGTGGGCTCATTGTTCACCCCTGAATAGGCGTCACTTCGCATCCAACCACCCCCATAGAAGCTATTGGTACGATCTTTCCAGTAGAGCGAAGGCCAAACGACGGTCTTAAGAACCGAATCATAATCACTACCCTCATCGGCCAAACCAGTACCCGACTTGGCTTGAGGAATGGTGACATTTGCCATGGCAGCACCCAGTTGACCGTTAACTCGCTCAAGGAGAACAAACAAATCACCCGTGTTTTCATCGACTGTATACTCATCCTGAACGAGTTGAATGTTGCCTGGACCCTCAGTTGACCCGCCAACCAAACGCGTTACATTCGACTGATTACTGAGATCGTCCCTGGTGAACCCTCCACCCACTCGCGCAAAGGAGCCACCGATTAGAACCCCATCGTTAACCTGAATCGCGATATCGCGAACATGATTAGCAGGATCGCTCACCCTCCCCTTATGCAAACCAGCAAACTGGTTGTATGCGGTTTCCATCCATGTTGTGTCGAGAGTGCCATTAGCATACAGACGAGCAACCCCCATGCGTCGTGTTCCATTGTATTGAGTAAACAAACCGCCAATGTATATCTCCAAGGACAACCTTGGCGGCCAAGGTTGGAATTGCCATTGAGGATTAGCCACTGCAATCGTGTAAATCGGAGCGTCCACGCCACTACCCGGATCGAAACTCTTATCCAGCGACCCGTTGCTATTCAGGCGGGCAATGCCATTGCGAGGCACAAGGTTTACGGAAGTAAATGAACCGGCGATAAGGATCTTCCTGTCCGGCTGAACGACAATGGATTGGATCGTGCCATCGGCCCCCTGAACACTCTCAAATGAGGTGTCCAAACTCCCATCACTATTTAATCGGGCCAAGCGGCCCCTGCTATATTTACCAACCTTGGTAAAGTCCCCTCCGATCAGTATTTTTTCGTTTCCAGGGTCAAGCCATGAACTTTGAATTGCCACCGCATAGATCGGAGCGTTCGGACCATGTTCCTGACCGTCCTCCTCAAAGTCAAAGGCAACATCCAAGGCTCCCATGTTAGAAACACGGGCCAAGTGAATTCGCGGCTGATCATCAAACTCGGTGAACTCACCCGCCAAAAGCAGTGACCCATCCATTTGAGTTGCCATGGCGCGCACTGGCTTGTTGGCACCTTTGCCGGGATCAAAATTTGTATCCAGTGAACCGTTCGGATTCAATTGAGCCACCGAATAACGCACGGTTCCATTGTAGGAGGTAAATCCACCACCCACCACAATAGGTCCATTCTCTCGCACAAGGATAGTGCTGATAAAATCATCTGCACCCGTTCCCACAAAAAATGATGCATCCAAGGACCCATCAGGATTCAACCTGGCAATCCTGTTCCTGGCCACCGTATTGTACGCGGTGAAATCACCACCAATTAGGATCTTCTCCGTCAGCGGCGGTTCTTCACCAGGTAACGCCTCGCCAAAGAGTTGCTGAATCGCTACAGCATGCACATCGTCATTGGCCCCAGGTGCACTGTTTAGAGGTGGAGAAGTGAAAGTCTGAAAATCCGGGTTGAAGGAACGCTCCACGGCACCGGCGGGCTGCTCCTTGCCGATGTTGTCATCACTTAATATTGTAACCTTGCAGTAGTACTGACCTGCAACATTTCCATTGATCCACTCTGTGCGATCATTACCAACATAGGCCCAACCACCGGGTTCCCCGGCAGTTGCGGTTCTAGCATCAGGTGACGGATTATATAGAAACACGAAAAGGTCCTCATTAAACTCCATCAAGTCATCATCAATGATCGGGATATCAATGTACTTGAGCGCTTCACCGGATCCAAACGACAGTTGGCCGGTGATCGCCGTAAAATCCTGACCAGGCGTCGCGTAATCTGAACCGGGTTCCAAGTCCAACTTGGGAGTTGATGGATTGGTCCAAGGTTGGAGCCAGTTGGGGAAAGGTTGATCTTCAGCAGGCGGGACATCGTCAAGGGTGCCATAAAGTTCGCTTATCAAGAGGCCATCCTGTGGCAAATTCTTGATCGCCCTCGGGGCGTCTCCAGTTTGCCGGACTATGTTGGGACCGACTGCATAACTTACGGTTGCCGCACCCTGATTATCACCCAATTCTCCCTCACTGATACTTCCACGTACAACCCAAATTCGCACTGTCGCCTGACTTTCCCGAACACGATACTTGCCGCGGTAAAATTGGAATCCAACGTCATCAGTCTCTTGGTCTAATGCGGTACGCCTCAATACCGGCTGCCATTGACGATTGATATGTACCTTGGCAACGATCTCGTCCTGCAGTGCACCGGTGGGATCCGCCAAGAACGGCTTAAGGTATTCGGGCTCGCCTTCAGCAGGGCGGATGTTGAACAAGCGCACGTTGAAGAAAAGCGAGGAAGCGACCCTGCCCTGAATGGCACCAGTGACCGGGTCCACCACTTTCCTAATGAATTTTCCGCCTCGGACCAACGGCACGAGCAACTGTGTGCTCATCTGGTAATCCTCAAGGTAAACCGTGCCGTTGGATGGGCGATAGTGTTCACCTGCCATGGCTGTGCCATCCGTGATTGCGTAATCAACGGCCAAACGTCCGGTTGCACCCCGAACACGAGCAATAGTCACAAGAGCGCCCAGGTGGCTGCCACCAATGCGATGCATCTGGTCCTGCACCTTCGGCAACAAGTCGGAACTAATCTTATCCTGTGTTCCCCAATACCATGGGGCTGTTGTCATCAGCCGGAACGAATTGGCTGTGTCCGCGTCATAGGGAAGTGCCGATTCATTTTCGGATACAGCAAAAATATAATCCCTTTTGTTCCAATCGATATCCAATAAATTATCCGGATCAGTCATCTGGTCTCCTTCCCAGACCATTTTATCACTCCCGGAATCGTTAACCCAATCTGTCTCATCGTTCCAAGTGGCGAACACCACAGTCCCAGCCTCTTTACCTGGAATCTTGACTGTAATCTCATCCAGCAGACCCAAACGCGCCCCCTCCGGATCAAACAGCCTTAAGGCGAAAGTTTCATCTCCCTCAACTATATTTTCATCCAGAATTGGCACCACGATTGTCTGCTCGGAGGAACCCTCGGCAAAAACCACCTCGCCGTTGACAGAAACGTAGTCGATCCCACCAGACGCGGTTTGATCGATTGTAGCAAAATCGATAGTGGCCTGACGGGTAAGGTCTCCTTCTCGAATCACCTTGATAGTTGCCAAACCAGCAGTCTCATCGACCTCCATGCTTGCCGCACGGAAGGATACTGAACTTCGAAGGGAATCTCGGTCACCATCCTGAATCACCAATCCCATGGTCGGCGACCCCTTCACATAGGCAGAGCCGGCCGGCTTGGCGCTTAAAAGGTGAAGTTCAAGCGTTTCAACCCCCTCCTGATGGGTGTCATCCAGGATAGGGATAATAATATTCTTGGAACTCTCACCTACCTTGAAAACCAATGTGCCATAGGTCTCGACATAATCCGGCTGAAGCCCGTCTGAACGAGCGGTACCATCTGATGTATAATAATCGACCGAAACGGGCCGATCCACCGGCCCATTGCGCAAAACCTCGATCACGGCCTGACCACCTGCCGTGCTTTCACCAAAAACACCCGAAGCCTCGGCATAAGTAATGGCGGTATCATCGCTAACCAGGGTGACCTCAGCCTCTGTCTGCGTCCCAGTCTGCACACCATCAAAAGCCGAAAAGTATAGCTTGATGGTTTGATCCTCCTCAGCCTCGCGATCATTTAGAATATTAAGGATCGGCTCACCCGATTCGGTCAAAACCAAGGCCTCGGATAAAGCCGCAACATCCTCAAAATAGACCAGATTAATCGGCATGGAAGTCTGGCCAGAGGCAAAAGTAACCTGAACCCCACTCAATTCAGCATAATCGGAACCCGCAACCGCATCAACTGAGGAAGATTCAATGGTGACCGTTCCCGAATTAGAAATACCCCCCTCACGACGCAATACAATCTCGTCAGAGCTCCCGTTTTCGTTGACCACGTAGGTCGCCTTCTCAAACCGCACTCGACCCGGACTGTAGTCGAGCCCTCCATAGACCCTTGCCAGATGGGGTGCCTCCTTGCCATTAAACTGCGAAAAGTTGCCACCCAGCAGAATTCGGAAATCATCCTGCACAACCACAGCCAGCACAACATCATTGGCCCCCGACCCAAAGTTAATCGAATGATCCAACTCACCATTATAGTCGATCCGGACTATTCCCGCTCTTTCCAATCCGCCAAAAGAGGCAAAACCCCCTCCCAGTATGATTCTACCGTCCGGCTGGATGGCAACAGCATGGACAGGACCATCCAGATGTGTCGCCGGATCAGCCTTGGCCATGTTGGGCTGAAAACTAGAGTCCAAACCACCATCGCGGTTTAACCGGGCTATATTTGTATAATTCAAAGAAGAGTCACCTTCAACTGACGAAGCGCGAAAATCGCCAGCAAGAAGAATCCGGCCGTCATCCTGCAATGTCACGCTACTCACCTGACCATCTAAAGATGGCAATCCGGCGAGGAAGGAATGATCCAAAACACCATCAGCACCTAGCCGCACAATCCCTGGAACCTGAACTCCATTAAAACGATCAAATTGTCCCACAACCAGAAGACTCCCATTCCATTCCTCGACAATTCCGGTGACACCGTTTGCCCCTAAACCCGGGTCAAAGCTCTGATCTACGGATCCATCAGCCAGGAGTCGGACAATACCGGACCGATTCACACCGTTGAAGGAAGTGAAATCACCAACTAGAACGATCCGGCCCAAGGCATCCTCAATGGCTTGACTGAGATTACCGTTTGAACCGGCTCCTACACCAAAGGTCAAATCCAATGCGCCGTCATTATTCAGGCGCACTATGTGGTTGAAGTTTTTTTCGTCATATTTATTGAAATCCCCCACCACAAGGATGAATCCACTGGACAGTTGAACAATATCCCGCACCGGAGCATTCGGCCCCTTCCCTGTCTTGAAGGTTTGGTCCAGTGTTCCATTTGCCCGCAGCCGAACCAGCCTCGAAACCGGAATGCCGTTGAATGCGTCAAAATCACCACCGACCAACACTCGTCCATCAGGCAACAGTGACAGCGTGTTGACCGTCCCATTGCTACCGGTGCCTACATTAAACGAGACATCATCCGAACCGGCGGGAGCATTTGACGACTCATCGTCAATCACATGGAAGATGGCTGTAATGACAGCTCCCAAATCCGCTCCACCCTGCGGATTGCTCAGGCTTATGTTGAACTGTTCCGTATTCTCCAAGGAACCGTCGTCTATTAAAGGAATAAGGATCGATTTGCCTGTCTCCCCAGGCTCAAAGACCAAAGTACCACTGGCCATTGTATAGTCGGGGGTTTCTCCAGAAGAAACTGCAGTGATGTCCGCTGTCGCAAAATCAATGGATTGTGTCCCGACAAAGCCATCCTTGCGAACTACAACGACTCGAATTTCCCGCCCATTCTCATTGACGAAGTAATCGGTACGACTTAATTCCAACTTGCCGTACGAGTCGTCGTCAATGATCGTCACAACGGCCTGTGCCCGGCTGCCGATGATTCCAACTTTGGGATTCAAAATTCTAACCATCAGGCTTTCCTGGCCCTCGACCTCCCTGTCATCAAGAACCTGAACCTCCACTATCTTGTCCCCTATGTCTCCATCGGCCCAGGAAAGGGTTCCTTTTGCCACAACAAAATCCTCACCGGCAACAGCGCCACCGGTGGGATCCGCTACCACCTCGTAATCAACCGATACATGCCCCCGACTACCACCGGTGCGGCGGACGAATATCGTCTCACTCCCGCCATTCTCCCCGATCTCGTGGGTCAGGTTGTCCAGGTCAAATTTGCCGGACTTAAGATCGTTATCAACAATCACCAGTATTGCGGCAAATCCCTCCTCGTCTTCCGATGGGATGGATGCCCCCCCGCGCGGCGTATCCAAAGTCAGGTTAAGATACTCGTCCCCTTCGCGAAATTCATCGTCGGTGACGCGAACATAAAATGTCTTGGACTTTTGCCCGGAATTAAAGACCAAGGTTCCACTCTTTTTCCGATAATCAATGCCTTCTATGGCTGTCCCGTCGGATGTGGAATATTGAACCGAAACCAGGCCATTCAAACCGTTGACCCGCTCGACGGTAATAGCCGCCCGGTTTTCATCCTCATTGGCAAAGAACTCCGCCTTGGACAAGCGAAGCATGCCAGGATTGAAGTCATCATCAAGGATGGTCAGGTCGGCTTCGCGCCTGTCATACACCACACCAAGCGGAATCGGCTCACCTCCCAGACTTATCTGACCCATGGGAAAGGCGAGCTCCATTTTCAACACCTCATTGCCCTCAATGAGATCATCCCGATTCAGCGTAACACGGGTGAAACTATTTCCCATCGCACCGTCACTTATTTTCCAGCCGTTACGGTCAAACCCGAAAGCCGGCGTCAGATACTGAAACTGTTCACCCTCAAGCTGCCGCAGGTAAAATTCACTGACATCCGGCATATAATAACTGGCATCAGAGAAATTATTAGCGCCCCAAATGACAAAGGACTGGGTATCGATAAAATCGATGGGCGGCGGGTCGTCACCCTCCAGGTCCTCATTGGAACCCGCGGTAGCCACGCCGGCATTCCCTGAAATGGCCAAGGTCTTGAATCGGACAGCTGCGGCTCCGAGGCTGCCATTCTTTCTCTTCATAGAAATCGTAGCAGATGAATTAGATTCTGCTGTATTGTAATTGTCAGAAGCAAACTCCAAGGCACCAGGCCCCCATGTCTCACCTCCCTTGAGTTTGGCCAAGTTGCTCCTGTCCGCGACATTTGCCCTTGCTGATCCAAGGGTGAACGCGGAGAGGGAAAGTCCGCCTCCAACCTCATCAAATACACCTCCAATGACAACACCTCCATCCGTCTTGTTCTGGCGCACCACGTTGACAATGCCACCCGCATCATAGCTGTTTTCTTTTGGTAACCCGGCAAATTGATTGTAGGCCGTGTCCATGAAACTGGTATCGACGGTTCCATCCGGATTCAGGCGTGCGACCCCCATTCGGCGGGTACCATTATACTCCGAGAAGGTTCCACCAATCACGACACGATACATGGGCGGCAATTGTTTCCGAATTTCAGGGCGGAAATAGGGCGGAATGATTCCACCTGCATCCGCCAGGCTGGAAAGCACGGGGGCATCCGGGTCCGGATTATCCTGCTCCAGCAACTCTTCCAGGAGGCCCTGGAAAAGTTCCTCCTGGCCCTCTAGATCAAACGTGGGAGACCCTACTACGTTTACCGAGTCATCAATAAAAACACTGTGAACCGGACCATCAACGCCATCCCCTGGCTCAAAGGTAAAATCGACCTGACCGTTGGGCAGCAGGCGGGCGATGTTTCGTCGTTGTGTCCCGTTGACCATGTCAAAATTACCAACAACCATGATCTTGCCGTCGTAATAGACATCCACATCATAGACCTCACCCTCGATCCCATCACCCGGGTTAAAGCTTTCGTCCACCTTTCCTGTCTCAGCATCCAGAACAGCAATTGATGGACTGTAACGCCCATCGATAAAGAGAAAATCCCCAACGATCACAACACGTCCGTCTGGCGTCAAAGTGGCTGCAAAAACAGGACCGTCCGGGCCTTCACCCGGGTCAAAGGCCAAATCAAGGGACCCATCTATGTTCAACCTGGCAACGGAGTTTCGGTCCTCACCGGCCACCGCAGAAAAATCACCCACAACAACCACCTTGTTGTCGAGTTGGCTGAGTACATCAAACACATCACCATCAATCTTCCCCGGTTCAAAACTTTTATCAATTGAACCGTCACCGTTCAAACGAGCAATGCCGGAACGGGCAGATCCGTTATACGCGGTAAACCCGCCACCAATGACCGGACGTGCGTCGAGCACAAATTCCTCACTATCCCCAGACTCCACGTTGAAGAAACTCAGATCGATGGAATTGATATATCCGTTTGCCCCCAACCCTGGATCAAAGGTCTCATCCAATTCACCCAGTTGATCGATCCGGGCGATCTTGTTGCGGGGGGTGGCCCCCACGGCAGTGAAGTCCCCAACGACGTACATCTTCTCCTGCTTAAGGAACTCAGCGGGATCCGCCGATTCCGGAATCATGGCAATGTCATAGACATCATTGTTTATCGCCGGCACAAAGTCAGATTCAACTGCACCCGCTGGCTGATCGTCATCTTCAATGGTTACAATGGTCCAGTATTGGACACCCAGCGCAGCCCCCGGTTTAAGCCACTTCTCCTCCTCGTCTCCATCTCCATCTCCATCTCCATCTCCATCTCCATCTCCATCTCCATCTCCATCTCCATCTCCATCTCCCCCTCCGCCATCATCAGTATTCAGATCAACCTCCTCGTCCCTCGAATCACCTTCCATTTCGTAATCCTTGATATAGAGAACCACGATCAGGTCCTCGCTAAACTCCGCCAGTTCATCGTTGATCAACTGAATCTCAATATTCTTCGGTTCGAAATCCTCGGCAGGCCACTGCAAGGTGCCGGTGACCACATGAAAATCACGTTTCACCCACTCATCAAACAACGGGAGATTGAAGGAAGGTGTCAATACCCGATCACCAGTGGGAGTCGCTATGTCCGAACCGGAACTGAGCAAGGTCTGAGGTAAACTGGACCTGTCATGCATTCCCTGGGCCCTGTCACCAAATTGAAAGAACCTCGAGGTCAATGCCAACGGACTAATACGAGGCTCATCGCCCGGCAAAAATAAATATTTCTCGGTCGAGTCGAAATCGTCTCCTGGATCGCCTGTCCAGGGGGTTGCCTTGGGAGTCTCATTGACCCAGTTCTCGCGGGCGTCATCGACAAGAAAGCCCCGGTTTGGACCGACCATGTAACCCACCTCAACCTGCTCATCGCTTGGATAGGAACGGAAAACTGGAATTTCCACCGTGCCATCGCCCTCGTCCTTCCCCACCTGATCCTCGAGGCCAAGTGCTTCAGAAAAACGATATCTTGCCTGGCCAAAACGGAACCCAATTCGACGGTGCTCGAACTCGGTACTGTCCGGCCATATCTCCTGTTCCCAGATGAGATCGACCTCTGGTCCCCCTACCACATCATTGATGCGAAGAGTTGCCGTTGCAAAATCAGGGTCCAAAACTGGCTGAACACTTTCTGGCTCACCCTCCGCTGCCCTGGGATTGGATAACACCAGTTCTGCCATCGTGAACGGATACGCCTTGCCATCCGAATTCGGTACTAATCGAACCTCAAAGGTCCGGCTCATTTCAAAGTCGCGAAACGACAATGTACCGCTGTTGGCAATGAAATCTTCGCCGACACTTGCTTTAGCACCAGGGACAAATTTTCGTTGGATGGTGTCCGGATATTCGTCACCGTCAGGCAAACGCCGCGTATGGGTCACGCCGCCAATCTGCTGAGCGCTAAGGTTGCCTCCACCCAGAACCTCATAATCCACCTGGATCGCCCCAGTGGCCCCAAGACCTCGAGTCACCATGATTTCAACCCTTCCATCCAATTCAGATGTGATGAATGCTGTTTTGGTAAAACCAAGCGCCCCTGATTCATCCCCGTTGATTTCAACCCGTGTCTGCTTCAGGGTTCCAATACTGGACCCGCCTTGCGGGTTTGTTAGGGTGAGGAAGAGGGTTTCTTCCTCTTCAATCGAGAAATCATTCTGAATGATAATATCGAATGATTTTTGACCGGAATCACCATCGCCCCACACAAGGATTCCATTGGCGCCATCATAATCGGTCAGTGGGGTGGCGGTTCCCGGGGTAACGGTGTAATCAACGGAAATGGCTCCAGCACTGCCTCTAACGCGCATGACAGAAATGGACACGGACCCCTCGTTTTCAGTCACCTGATAACTGCTTGCAGCAAACTGGACTGTTCCAGCCCCCTGCGCCCAGGCACTTCCCGAGGCCAAACCAAAGGCCATCAAGGCGGTAACCCGACAAAAACCATTTCGGATCACCTTCGATGTTATACTTGATAATTCAAATCTCATTTCACGCAATAAAATATTCCTTGCAGCTTCTATATCCACCTAAGGTGCGACGGCCCGGAAAAAACGGGTGGTCGACGCGTTCAGTTCTATTTCCTTTACCAGCAACTTGACACCTTCAGAGTCAATGAAAACAGAGTCCCATTTTTCCCAACTCAAAAAATCAGTTGAAACCTCGATGTCGTAGCGATGTCCCGGGCGTCCCCATAGGCGTAGCTGAGCCGTATCACCATTTTTTTCCAGAGCCAATGAGGCTCCAATCCGCAGCGGTAAATCAATATTGTCCAGCCAGGCTGCGTCTTCACCGAAGCTGTTGCCAAAGTCCTTCTGGTATCGCCATTCCAGCAAATGCTTGCCTGGTGTAATATTGAAAGAATATTTGCCCCATTCCTGAATGCCGGACCACTCCAGTATCTTCCTGTCGTCAACTAGAAAAACCAGTTTGTCCCATGTCCGCTCGGAATTAACCCTGACCTCGAAGGAACCCTCGCCACCGGTAAAGTCCTCCTCAAGAATCAGGGATGTGGATTGTCCATCGCCAATTGAACCGGACTGGGCCGCAAAGTTGCTGCCCGAGGTGACCTTGGCCTGGACAAACCAATCAGCGTTCCCAACTGTTTTCCACTGAAGATGACCCAAATCTCCCGTCTCAAAATTCTCACTCAAACTAATCGGACCAAAGTTGGCCACAACTTTTATATTCTCGGTGACAACCAAATCCAAAGGATTGTCCATGGAATTAAGCGACCCCTGCCAACCTTCGAAAACATTCCCTCCATCCGGCCTGACCTCCAACCGCGCCACACCATTATGTGCGAACAATGTGTAACTCCCATCCTCATCATTGAACGGTTGAGTCAACGCCGAAACCAGTTTGCCACCGTTGTTCATAGACACAGCCAAACGGTGTATCGGCCCGGCTTCAAACTCAGATAACAGGCTGACAGCGCCGCGGGCACCGGCAAACCCGTCCAAGGCGATGTAAACCTCCATACCCCCCTCAAGTGCCTGGTCGATACGGCTCAATCCTGGATTGTCCTCCATCTCTTTAAGTGCTGGGTCTTCATCATTAAACGTCACCAAACTCAACCTATCCACACGATCACCCATGTACATACCCAGGATCGTGTCAAAACTTGCATTGATTGTAGTCACGGAAAGCAACCCGTCAGTCGGTGCCTTGAAGCTGTACCAGATCGATCCTGAACCCTCGTTTCCGGCATGCAACGGTTCACCCTCCTCGCGTGTGGCTTGGGTGGTATTCTGTAGTGGCGAAATCCACAATTTGTGAAGGACCCTGATGACCGTTCCTTCTTCAGGTGGAGACTCGAAAATAATGTAACGATCGTTCAGATCAGAAACCTTTACCTCCCCGTCGGGCAGATTAACTCCGTCCACAGTGATCGAAACCTTTGTTATGTCAGTGACAGGTTGGGTTACCGCAAATTGAACCCGGCTGCCGTCTCCCCAAAAAACATCATGGTTTAGCGGCATCGCGTTGACAAAATGATCGTTGGGGACTTCAGGTGGACGGTGGTCAATGACCAACCTTGCTGGATCGGACAAATTCCCGCTGAAATCATATGCATAGACATCGAATTGATTGATCCCTTTTGCCAAAACAACGTTTAGACTCCAATTTTCGCGCCCCTCCACGCTGACTCCAGACTGCTTATTCTGGACGATAACAACTTCCTTGATCCCGGATGCATTTGGCTTGGGATCGATCGCTATTCCAGCCAACTCCACTCTATTGGTCACCAAGACCCTTCCATTGGATGGCGAATTAATCCTAACAATGGGGGGATTGACATCGGGCGAACCATTCACCTCGGTTCGAAGCCTGAGATAACCACGTTGTGATTCGGTTAATGAGGCAACAGCAATGTGATAGGTACGGCCTCGTCTACCTTCCCACTGGACGAAGTCAGGACGTTCACCATCAATTGGCGAATTATCCACCAGTCTTACCGCGCTCTCCAGATCGGTGCCGACATATACAGCCAAGGTAGCCAAACCATCACTCCCAGCAACATCAGCGTACATTTTGCCGTCTACAGGTGGGGACCAGTTCCACCATAATGAACCCTGCTGCAATGGAGATGATGCATGATCGGGCTCGTTGGCCTGGAGGGTGGCAAATGTATTATATCCCTCAACCGAACCAGCCGATCCGGATATTTTATAGGCACTCTCAAAGTCATCATTCTCAGGAATCGGAACAACATCATAATTAACAACCCTCATGTAGGGCTGCTTGTTTTCAGCCTCAATCATCAGGGACATTTTCATTTTGCCTCCCTGCTTTGGAAGTTGAATCGCATTGGAGTATATATTGTCATCCTTGACCACATCGGGTTCATCACCCGAGTTGTTGAAAAAATAGGTCTCAATTTTATTATTCAACTCAACCACGCTCGACACAATCGCGTTGTTGACAGGAAGTGCATCAAACACTGTCACAAACAAATTGGTGGAAGAGCCCGCCAACAAAATCGACCCGGATGGCGGCATAATCCCCACTTCCATGATGCCATCTGGAATCAAGCCGGAGCCATCTTCGCTACCCATTCCTTCAATGGCCTTAAAAGCATTCAACCTACCACCCGTCGCAACCTTGCCGTCCAGGGGAGCTATCGAGTCCGTAGCCGCAAAAAGTTTTTCCCGAATCTGGAGGTAAGCCCAATCCGGCTCGAGCGAACGCATCAAGGCCAGTACCCCGGCAACATGAGGGGCCGCCATGCTAGTCCCATCAAACAAACTGTAACTACTGTCAGAACTCGCTGTACTGGAGTAAATATCAACACCAGGAGCACCCAAATCGACACTCTCCAGGCCGTAACACGAAAAACCGGCCATGTCGTCGTTGCGATTAGTGGCAGCGACTGAAATCACATTTCCTACATCGTAACTGGACGGATAATGGGGAAATGAATCGTTGTCTGAACCGCTATTGCCTGCAGCACAAGCCAGAATCACATTAGCGTCAGCAGCTGCGACAATAACATCCAGAAACGCCTGTGAAAACGCTGTTCCACCCAAGCTTAGGTTGCAGACTGTTGCCCCATTATTGACGGCAAAGTCCACAGAAGCGATTATAGCTGCCCAAGACCCGCCACCCCAATCCGCCAGGCACTTGACAGCCATTAACCTAACATTCCAAGCCACCCCCACGTGGGGAGCGGAGTCATTTGCACTGGCTCCTATTGTACCCGCACAATGACTACCGTGGTCACCTCCATCCATCGGATCACCATCATTATTAACGGTGTCAGCACCATAGATGTTGTCAACAAATCCATCACCATCATCGTCCACACCATTACCTGCAATTTCATCCTCGTTGATCCACATCTGGTCCCTCAAATCCTCATGGGTGTAGCGAATTCCGGTGTCACAAACCGCTACAATTGTGGCCTTGTTTCCCGTGGATAAATCCCACGCTTCAGGCGCATCAATGTCCGCATCAGCCGACCCACCATCTTGTCCTATGTTATGGAGGCCCCAAAGCCGCCCATCCTGATAGGCCTTGTCCGACGGGGCGGCGTCGGCGAAAGCCATGCCGTCATATTCAACATATCTAAAGAGTTTTGAATTAGTTAATATTCCATGCCTTTTTCTCAGACTGCCAATCAGGGCATCCCTGCCCCAACCCCTGGCCTTGGCCGATTGCCTCTCATTTAAACCAACACTAACCAAACCCGGAACCAACTTAAATTCCCTGACAACAACCATTCCGCTCTCATTGAGAATCTTGGTGGCAGCTTCATTCTGATTGACATCCCTTAACCGTGCAAGCAGCTGGGTCGGGTGCCACTTTTGGCCGTCAAATTCAACCCATGCTGGCAAACCATTGTGCATGGGAACCTTTTCCTGACCAAACTGCACAGCATAAGAGGATGCGCCGTGAACCAACGCAAAAATAAACACTATGGACTGGAGAAACCTCTTATTCATTTGGTTACAGTCGGCATTGAAAATCAATGGTCTTTTGAAAAAAATCGTCATTATTCAACAAACACAACCCGGTAAAAACGGTGCCTTGATACTCCCGCGACTGGAACCTCGTGGGTGACCTGCTTAACGCTCAGCCCGTCATAATGAAATTTCTTCAACAATTTCCATTTCCCCTCTCCCAGGTCATCCTTGTACTCGATGTGATACACTGAATCTGGAACCCCAATCCACGAAAATGCCAAACGACCCAATCCCTTCTGAACCAGTCCAGATTCGATGATATTCGGCAAACCATTGCCAAAGGGGGTCAGGTCATACCCGTTGGCGGTTCCATCCCCGTCAGTGTCATCCAAGATGCTCTGCCTGAACGGGCGGTTCACCTGGATGGTCTTGTTGACACCAGTCACATAAAAGGGCATCGAACTGTGTGGGCCGGGAAATTCCTTCACCCATCGAAGCCGGCCGTCGTACATTCCATCAAGCAACTCCTCAGGCAGATTGGCCGATGCAAAATAGACAGTGTACCCTTCCGGGATCACCAGCGTGTCGATTTGCTGACGCTGGACATCTTTTTCATACAGATCGTTCTTCTCAAGATTCTTGAATTCCAGGTAATCGACGTAGATTGCATTTTTGCGGTCCTTCTCACCCTCAAAGGTGAACTTGCTGAGCACACCATTGGTGATAGTCAATTGCCCGAGTGCCGCGTTGTCAGTGTACCCGGCGGTGGAGGCGCCGCGATCCTCGCCCGGCCAGTGGATCACCCGGGTGGTATAGTTTGTCGCAACTGCTAGAACCGAGGAGCCCAACAAGTCACCCTTTTGGGGTTTTGCTGAAAGCTTAATCCCCTCCCAGGCTTCAAAATAACTGTTGGCCCCCGGCCCACCGTCGGTAAGTATTCCAGCCACATCCATGCTTAACAAACCATAAACAATATTGGTTTGGTTCCTGAATTTCGCATTTTCCGCCTCGAGCTTGAAGCTTTCGCCCGTTTCGATATGAGACCATTCAAAGGTGGCATTCTTCGCCTTGATGTTCATCAATTCCGCAGCGGTCATTCTGCCCGAATTTTGGAACGTCTGCGCGTGAACATAGGTGTTATATGCCTTGTT
>LWDU01044239.1_pt1 | contig 19878 bp, 19 predicted proteins | sample 727161 | NCBI WGS metagenome assembly LWDU01 (sample SAMN04566230, study PRJNA314399) | hydrothermal vent metagenome | isolation source: deep sea hydrothermal plume seawater | place: Mexico: Gulf of California, Guaymas Basin | collected 2004-07-11
AAAATATGGCGTATCGAATTTGCTAAAAAAGGAGTCCAATGATTGAGGTTCGAAACCATCAACCTGAGGGTCTATGGTAACAACTCCAAGCCCAAAGCTTACAGGTGCGTGCCTCTTGAAGTGCCTCAAAATATGAAACAGGCTTAATGAGTCCTTCCCTCCAGACACGGCAAGTAGAACCCTGTCTCCATCTCTTATCATGCCGAAATCACTGATAGCTCTACCTACAGGCTTTGCTAGTAGTTTTGGTATTGCCGTTTTGTAAATCATATTCTTAGTCATATACCTTTCTTTAGTGGCCATTTAGCCATTTTTTTTGTCGTCCGTTTGTTGTTATATCCTTAATCTTATCGATTTCAAGGGTACAGGAAGTTTTTTCTGGGTCACAGATTTTAACTAAAATATCTACAAGCAGATCGCCTCTCAATACCCCAATGTTTATTGTATCACCTACAACTTTAGCACTAATTAAACCTGGTAACTCACTAAAAGTAACCTTAAACTTGTCGACAGTAACAACTGTGTCGCCTACATATAGCCCATATTTCTGGGCGTTTGAGTTATCAAAGACATGAGTGATCAAAGACATATCGTTTTTATTTTTGGCGCTAACACCGAAACCATAAAGGTCACTGCTATTATTCTTGAATGTACACTTGACTCCTAAATATTTAAATGATTCCTTTAAAGGTAACTCCTCAACACCGTAAATATATGCATTAAAAAACTTTGTGAAATCAAGTTTGGTAAGCTTTTCTACTACCAACTTAACAGTGTCGTCGGACAGGCCTTCTTGCTTGAAGTTGTTCCAAATATATCTCACAACGTCATCTAAGGACAACCCGTCATTGGTAAGCCTTCTAATCTCAATGTCTAGAACAAATGCAACAAGTGCACCCTTTGAGTAGTAGCTTACTATTGAATTTACAGAGTTCTCATCTTGCTGATAGAATTTTGTCCATGCATCAAAACTTGATTCTGCTATGGACTGCCTAAACCTGCCCTTGCTTCTTTGAACTTTGGTGACAGTTTGTGAGAACAAGGCTAGGTACTGATCAGGCGTTAATATATTAGCCCTGAGAAGAGACAATTCGTCATAGTACGAAGTGAAACCTTCAAAAATCCAGAGCTGTTCGGTGTAATTTTCGATATCCAGGTTTATGTTATGGAAGGCAAGGCATGAAAATATTCATGAGAACATAGCGCCAAAAACTTAGTATATTCAGGGACAATAGAAACCATTCCAGGACTTGGCAGGTCCACTCTGGAACATATAAGACTTGTCGAGTCTTTGTGCTCTAATCCACCATAACCATGACTCCTAACTAAGGTCAGAAATAAATATCTGGAGAAAGGCACATCACCACCAAAAAAGTCAATATGGTGTTCACAGATACTTATTAGGTCCACTCTAAGTCTTTCAATATCTGTACTATGTATACCCGTTATGGCCATCTCGTGCTGAATTTTGTGTACATCAAACTCGAACAATGTGAAGTCAGATATTTCTACCGGATGGTCAACTAGGTCGTAATAGTTTTGTGCTGTATAAATCTCCAAGTTACGGCTCTTGGACTTAGGTTTTAATGTAGTTGCGCATTGCCATTCACCAAGAACCTGGTCAGTTGATGGCAGGTTTATGGTTAGTTGGCATTCATCGTCTTCAAACCCAAGTGGCAACAAAAATACACTGGTACCATTAAAGAAGGCCCTCTCATTAGTTAAGTATGCACTCCTTACAGACAAGTCATATGCATAAATCTGATAATCAATGGTGATACTTTTTTCACATGGATCACATATCCAGTGGCTCTTATCGAGCTTCTTAGTGGCAATCACTTTGCTATCTGATTTAGCGCTCAGTGTGACTATGTTTTTGGCAAAGTCGCGTATCAGGTAACTACCAGGTATCCAGCTTGGAAGCTTAAATACCTGGCCTAATGGGTTTGGTTCTGGGACCGTAACTGAAACTGAAAATAGGTGTTTGTGTGGTGATATAGGAGTTATTTCATAAATCAAACTCATGGCAATAATTTATCAACTGCGGCCATATAATCTAGTACGGTTTTTTGATAATTTATTGCTGTTTTTGCAAGACTAAGTAGAGCGCTCTGTTCATTGTTTTGTGAACTAATTACTAGACTAGCTTGTCCCTGACTGTTTGCATATCGGTACTTCTCTTGAGAGGTTCGCTCCTTTGAGATGTCTATCTGGGCTCTATTTGAATCCATCATCTCACTAAGTAGAGTTATCTTCTCTCTTAGGACTTTAGCTTGCAAATATATAGACAATAGCTGGTCTTGTTTTTGCTGCTCTAGTCGGTCTATAGATACTTGATTCTTTGCAACACTAGATATAGATTTAGTGTTCCCTAATGGGTATTTTAGATCTAAACCAAGTGTTATTGCGGGGTTGAATCCTTGTAGCACATTTAAGTATGTAGTGCCATTACTTTCACTTGAAAAACCAAGATTAAAATCCAGCTCCGGCCTTAGTTTATTGTTAAGGCTTAGTTGCTGTCTCCTCAATATTTGTTCATTCAAGTCAGCAATTTTGCCTACCCTCGAGTTACCAAATATGTAACCCTTTAGGTCCACTATTGTGGTTGAGTGTTGCTCAAATAAATCAAACTCGGCTGTAAACTCTGTTTTCTCTAAATCTAAGAGCACAGCGATCTCGTGCTGCAGAAGTATCAGGTCTTGTTCGGACTGCAATAACTGTTGCTTTGATTTTATGAAAGACTCTTCCTGCAACAAAACATCTACCCTATCAACAATTGATGCTTCGTACTTCTTTTTAGTTAACTCTAAATTTTCTGCTGCAAGGATTAGGTGTTGTTCATTGATACTTTTTTGTTCCTGTGCATAGGCTAAATCTACGAACTTCTTTAACTTCTCGAGCAGAAAGCTTTCTCTCTTCTCTTTTTTGTCTATTCTATCAATAAGTACATCGATTGATGCAATGTCTGCATCCATCCTCATGTTTATGCCGTTTCTGTTTTTCCATAACGGTACGCTATAGTCTAGAGAAAATTTCTTGTTACTAGATTCAATGTCTTGGCTTTTCTCTGTCCAAGTCTGAGTAAGTGATAGGCTGGAACCGTTGTCTGAAAAGTTTTTCGACGCACTTAGGCTAAGGGTGTGCGTATTTAAGTCATTATAAGTAGAGCTGATGCTGTCATTCTCGTTCTTGTATTTAGAGTTTGCACCCAACGTCCATTCATCCGTAGTGAATGCATAGTCTCTATCAATACGCTTAATTTTGCTCGCTAATTCCTGTTCTTGAAAGAACGGATGAACATCTACAAGGCGGTCTATAAAGTCGTCCCTATCTAACGTCTGAGAAACTACGCTGGATGACAAAAACAAAAACAAAATTGTCGAATATTTCATCATGGGATTACTCTTTTAATGTCACTAATAATAGCATAAAGCTTTTTCCCTGTAGTATCTATTACAGCATCTGCGACTTCATTATATAAACCTTCCCTTGCCTCGACTAGCTCCGTTATGGTCTTTTTACGGTTAGTGGACTGTTCTAGTAGTGGCCTAGTTTTTGAGTGTGCTGTGCGCTGCACTAACTGCTCTATGGTGGATGATAAATATATCACGAATCCGCGCTTTTTGAGTATCTCTCTGTTTTCCTTTTTAATAACAATACCGCCACCGGTAGCTATAACTATGTTTGATATTGAGCATAGGTCAGAAAGAACACTCATCTCCCTTTTGCGAAAACCTTCCTCACCCTCAATATCAAAAATATGGTCAACACTGACACCGGTACGAGAAACTATCTCAAAGTCTGAATCAAAAAAGTCTCTCTTAAGAACGCATGCAAGCCTTCGCCCAACTGAAGTCTTTCCTGAACCCATAGGACCAACCAAAACAATGTTTGTTTTTTGACTGCTCATTGTAGATTATTTTTCTAGTTCGTAACAGGCACCACAGTAAGGACACGCCGCCTTTTTATTTTTATCAAAACTCAGATAAACCTTTGGATGCATGTTCCATTTACTGGACTCCTTTGGTGGGCAATGGAATGGCAAGTCTGCCTTAGAAACAACACTAAAGCTGACATGCTTTTGTTGGTAACTGTCTACCATAGCTGAAACCATCAAGATATCCCCTTTATAATCCAGTCCCTGTAGTCATCATTGCGTCCATGTACACAGTCAAAATATAGAGACTGTAGCTTCTCTGTGATTGGACCCCTAGTGCCACTCCCAATAGTTGTGTCGTCTAGGCCTCTTATAGGTGTAACTTCTGCCGCAGTGCCAGTGAAGAATGCCTCGTCCGCTAGATAAATTTCATCACGACTTATCTTTCTTTCAACTACCTCATAACCAGAATCTTTAGCTAAAGTGAAGATTGTATCACGAGTTATGCCTTCAAGTGCCGAGGTTAGTATGGGGGTATATATGGTGTTATCTTTGACAACAAAAATGTTTTCACCACTACCCTCAGAAACGAAACCTTCATTGTCGAGCATGAGTGCCTCGTCATAGCCATCGTCGAGAGCCTCCTTAAGTGCCATCATTGAGTTAATATAGTTACCGTTAGCTTTTACCTTAGCCATAGCGGAGTTGGAGTGTTGCCTTACATATGAAGACGTCTTTATCCTTATACCGTTCTTTATGTTGTCCTCTCCGAGGTATGCTCCCCATTCCCATGCAGCCACAATTACGTGAACCTTTAAGTTGTCTGCACGCAGACCCATACCCTCTGAACCATAAAAACACATCGGCCTTATGTATGCTGATTTAAGGTTGTTTCTTTTTAGCACATCCCTCTGGGCTTGGTTAAGTTCCTCTTTACTGAAAGGAATATTCATGCCCAGAATGTTTGCAGAATTAAAAAAGCGGTCGGTGTGCTCTTCTAGCTTGAATATTGCAGCACCATCACCCACAGTTTCATAGGCCCTTACCCCTTCAAATGCCCCCATACCATAATGCAAAGTGTGTGTAAGCACATGCACCTTAGCTTCGCGCCAATCTACCCATCCACCGTCCATCCAAATAAACCCGTCTCTATCAGACATTGTTTGCATAACTTATTCCTTCTCTAATTCAAACGCAGCGTGCAATGACTGAACCGCTAATTCTAAAAATTGTTCATCAATAGCGACAGATATTTTTATTTCTGAAGTAGAAATCATTTGAATGTTAATATCGTTCTTGTGTAGCACTTCAAACATCTTAGTTGCAATTCCAGCATGAGACCTCATACCTATACCTACCAAAGATACCTTAACTATACTGTCGTCCGATTGGACAGAGATTGCACCAAGATCTTCCCTCACTTTTTCTAGAATTGATATTGACTTTTTGAAATCGCTTCGGTGCACCGTGAAGGCGAAGTTTGTGAGCCCTTCCCTGGCCGAAACTGACTGCACAATCATGTCAACTTCAATGTTTTTTTTACTGATAGGTTTTAATATTTTGTAAGCGACTCCGGGTATGTCTGGTACGCCTATCAAACTAACCTTTGCTTCATCTTTGTTATGTGCAATACCTGAAATTACTGCCTCTTCCATAATCTTGTCCTCACTTGTGATTAACGTCCCAATAGGGTTCTCAACCATTGAAGATAAAACTCTCAATGATACATTGTATTTTGAAGCAAACTCAACCGAACGAATTTGCAGAACCTTTGATCCAAGAGAGGCCATCTCAAGCATCTCTTCATAGCTTATGCTTTGAATTCTTCTGGCCCTAGGCTCGATCCTAGGGTCTGCAGTGTAAACACCATCAACGTCAGTATAGATCTGGCATTCGTCTGCTTCTAGGGCTGCAGACAGGGCTACAGCTGTTGTGTCAGATCCGCCACGACCTAGTGTTGTGATGTGTCCTTCCTCATCTGCACCCTGGAAACCAGCTATCACCACCACCTTGTCCTGCTCCAAGCTTTCTACAATTACGCTTGAATCTATAGACTTAATTCGAGCCTTTCCATGGACACTGTCAGTGGTTATGCTAACCTGTGACCCAGTATAGGATATGGCATCACAGCCAATCTCATGTAGCGCCATGCTTAGCAACGAGATGGTTACCTGCTCACCAGTAGTTAGTAACATGTCCATCTCTCTGCTGGATGGGTTTTTCTGGATCTCTTGTGCTAGTGCAGTCAAACGGTTAGTCTCGCCGCTCATAGCAGAGACGCTAACTACAACCTGGTTGCCGTCATCTTTGAATGACTTTATCTTCTTTGCAACGGCCTGAATTCTCTCCACAGAAGCCACTGAAGTTCCGCCAAATTTTTGAACAATTAATGCCACACTACTTGAAATATCTTAAATTAAAGCGAGATTATACCTTTTTTTATTTATATGCTCCCGGTTTGGTTTGTTATATTTAATACAATTAACACGTCTAGACTACACAATAAATGGTTGTAAAATATCGCTAACTAAAATACAAATAATATATATGGACTTTAATTCTTTTACATTAATTTTTTGTCTTGCAACTTTAAGTTATGTTGTAACCCTACTATTGCTGAACTATAGACAAAAGGTTGCAGTAACTAAATCATTCAACCTCGTTCCTGCTGAATTCAGCAACAACATCAACTTAGAAGAGCATCAAAAGGCTGCAAGATATACAAAAGCCAAATTACGTACAAACAGCATTGAGGTTATATTTTCGGTACTAGTTCTGTTACTTTGGACTTTAGGCGGGGGCATAGACCTTATTGACAATATATGGCAAACACGGCTAGATGAGTCTTTGCATATTGGGGTATTAACCCTAGTGAGCATTATGATAATAGGAAGCATTATTGATCTCCCTTTCAGTATATATCGAACCTTTGTTTTGGAGGAGAGGTTTGGATTCAACAAGACTGATACAAAAACATTCATAGTTGATATGTTCAAGTCGATACTGTTAACTTTAGCTATCGGTTTACCGTTAATTTATGTTGTTCTTTATCTGATGACTATGATGGGCGATATCTGGTGGCTCTATGTTTGGGCCGTAATGACAACCTTTTCATTAATGATGTTTTGGCTTTATCCAAGCTTCATTGCACCAATATTCAATAAATTCAAGCCTTTAGATGATGACGTACTGAAAAATAAAATTGATGACCTTCTACAGCGTACAGGGTTTAAGAGTGATGGTGTGTTTGTTATGGACGGCTCGAAAAGATCATCCCACGGTAATGCCTACTTCACAGGTATCGGTAAAAATAAACGTATAGTGTTCTTCGATACCCTACTGAAAGGGATGGAGGTCAAAGAAGTTGAAGCTATTCTGGCTCACGAACTGGGCCACTTCCATCACAAACATATACGAAAAAATATGATCTCAACATTCTTAATTTCGCTTTTAAGTTTAGCACTACTTGGGTACCTAATTACTGAGCCATGGTTCTTTAATGGTCTTGGTGTGGACAATCCTTCAAACCATACAGCACTTATACTGTTTGCTCTAGTGATGCCGGTGTTTAGTTTCTTTGTCTCCCCAATAAGTAATTACCTGTCCAGGAAACATGAATTCGAGGCAGACGCCTTCGCAGCCAAACACACCAATGCAGATGACCTAGTGTCGTCTCTAGTTAAACTGTACAAAGATAACGCTGCCACACTAACTCCGGACACTATGTATTCTGCCTTCCATGACTCACACCCCTCAGCATCTATAAGGATTGGACAATTAAAAAGCTCTCAAGGTGTTCAACCAAATGCCGATTAATTTGCCAATTTATCACAATAAAGATGTCGAACGGTATACTATATAGTCAATATACAAAGGAGACTAGATGAAAAAGATATTACTGTTAGCGGCATTTTTCTTTATAGGCACTAATGTTTTCGCTAACGATGAAGGCAAGGAGCTGCATTCGGAGTCATGTATTATGTGCCATAACGATACAATGTACACCAGACTAGAAAGCAAAATAGAGAACCACTACGGGCTAAGAAGGCAGGTCAGTTTTTGTTCCAGTAATCTAGGAATTGGATGGTTCCCAGATGAGGAGGATGCGGTAGTAGACTTTCTCAATTCAAACTACTACAAGTTCAATAATTGAGCTTAACTCGTCGCCAAAAATGGCGCATAGAAAAAATCCAATCCGAGCGCATAGCTCGTACCCAGAGAGCGTCTAAAACAAACCACGACTTACTCCAAAGTGCCGACTCCGAGAGGTCTGGTCTGGTTATAACGCGTTACGGTCAGAGATTATTGGTGGAGTCAGAGAGTGGTGAATTATTTCAATGCACGGGTAGACAGAATATAGAACTCTCTGTCGCAGGAGACCAGGTAATTTTTCAACCAATAAGTAACCAAGATGGCATTGTAACGGCACTAGTTAGTCGTGACAATGAGCTGAAGAGGTCACAAAAAACTATAGCCGCAAACGTTGACCAGTTATGGTTAGTAGTTGCGATTGAACCTCACTATCAATTTGACTTAATTGATCGCTACTTAGTGGTTGCAGAGAATGCAGGATTGCCAATTAATATCATTGTCAATAAGGTTGAACTGTGTAGCGATATGGCTGTACTCAGTAGGGATTTCTCTGTCTACAAGAGTATCGGCTATGACGTAATTAATTTGAGTGTCAAAGAAAAAACAAACCTACCTAAACTGCGCTCCATGCTTGATGATAAAACTCACATATTTTTAGGGCAATCAGGGGTTGGCAAATCGTCCCTAATTAATGAACTAATGCCTGAGCTAAACCTAAGAGTTAACGAGATCTCAATAAAAAGTAAGATGGGTAAACACACAACAACTAACACGACACTTTATCACATTCCATCAGGTGGTGACCTGATCGATTCTCCAGGCATCAGAGAGTTTCAATTAGACGACATGGGTGACGAAGAGATACTAAACGGTTTTAGAGAGTTTAAGCCCTACATTGGTTCATGCAAGTTTAGAAACTGTGCCCACATTAATGAGCCTGATTGTGCAATAAAAGAGGCACTACTGTCTGGTGAAATTAGCCAAAAACGATACCAAAATTATCTCTCACTGATAAATTAAATGAGGGCTAGAGTGCTCACAGAGATAAATGAAGTCAGTGCCACTGACTGGAACCATATGGTGCCTGACAATAACCCGTTCAGTAAGCATGAATTCTTATCCTCACTTGAAATAAATGGCTGTTTGGGTGAGAAGTTTGGGTGGATACCTAGGCATATTGTCGTTGAGAGTGACGGTAAGTTGCTAGGTGCCGCTATACTGTATGAGAAGCACAATAATTATGGCGAATTTGTATTCGACCATGCATGGCACCAAGCCTATGACAGGTATGGGTTAGATTATTACCCTAAGCTAGTTTCTGCTATACCCTACACACCAGCCAGCGGAGTTAGGTTGCTATCTAAGTCTAAAGACATCAACAAAGTTTATCCTTTACTATTACAGGCAATTGAAGACCTATGTAGAGACATTGGTGCTAGTAGCTATCACTGCCTATTCTCAAACTCAAGGGACATTGAATGGTTAAGTTTGGAAGGTTTGTGTCTTCGTCATGATTGCCAATTCCATTGGCGCAATGATGGATACAATGACTTTGATGATTTCTTACAAACACTCAAATCAAAGAAAAGGAAAAATATACGCAGAGAAAGGAGGCTAGTGTCTGATTCTGGGGTATATTTAAGGCTCCTTAATGGTCACAATGCAACTCATATTGACTGGAAAAATTTCAATAACTTCTATCAAAGAACGTTCCTTGAGAAGAGCGGAATGCCTACACTCAACCTGTCATTTTTTGAGGATATAGCTAAAAAAATTCCTGACCAGATCGTTTTAATATTAGCCGACCTTGACGGTAAATGCGTTGCCGGTTCGTTGATGTTTTCTAGTGACACGCGCCTTTATGGAAGGCATTGGGGGTGTATTGAGCATATAGACAACCTACACTTCGAGGCTTGCTACTACAAAGGGATCGATTACTGCATAGAAAATAAGTTGGACGTCTTCGAGCCTGGTGCTCAGGGTGAACACAAGGTGTCCAGAGGGTTCTTACCTACACTTACTAGATCGGCACACTTGATAATTGATGACAACTTCAAAGAGCCTATAAGTAGTTTCTGTAAACAGGAGCAGCAATATATAGAGCAATACATACAAGAAATAAGCTCACACAGCCCATACAAAGGTAAAGCCACATGTTGACTGTTTGATGTCAGCTAACAAACAACTCTTTGCTAGAAGAAAGAATTACTTGGAAAGGTCTATATCTTGTCCAGAGTCAAGGATTGGTTGTCGGTACACCCTAAGGTACTCATAAACACTATCGGGGTACTCATCATAGTGACGACCCGCAACATATCGCAGATGACCAGCAAAATGGTAGCTATATAGCATAGTGTCAATCCGTATCACCTCTACACCACGATCAAACATAACGATTCCTGGCCTATATGTTAGTCCAAGTTTTTTAGCGAAACCGCCAGCAGTGGTCGTTTCTCCATCTATGTCTATAATTTGTTTGTCTGAATCTGTATCTAGCCTTACAACTTTAAACTGCTCAAGTAATTCGATAACTTCAGGACTCTTGAGGTGCCCATCATGCAGCATATCGCACATCTCGCAGAATTTGTCTTCAAAAATCACAAGCAAAGGTTCGTCAGAGTTTGATTTAAGGTCGGTAATACTCTCAAAACTTTCGTGGTCTCGTAGGGCGTAATAAATGTTTCTTTTCTGCTGATCTATGAACGCAGACAAACTCATTTTTAAGTATGACTTAGTTCTTACAAAATCAAGAATGTATCTGAAATTTTCTATCGACCTGTAACCGTTAACCTTGTGTACCATCTGGTTTTGTTCATTCAAAAAAACAATTGTTGGTGTGAAGGTTACCTTGAAGTGGTCTCTGACCTCGTTCTCAGTTACAACCAAGTCCTCGCGCAGGGTAACCTCTTCATTACCCCTGGTGTTGATTGCAACTACATCAAAATCTGATTGGATAGTTTCAGTGATTGCAGAATCTTTGAAGACCTCCTCTACCATTTTGTAGCAGTACGGGCATCCCCTAAGGTGCATATACAATAACAGATGTTTGCCGCTCTCTGTTGCCTCTTCAAGGTCCTCAGTTATATCAAGGAAGCTCTCCTTGAACCAGTCAGGCAAAACTGATTGTTTACCTCCTACTATCTTTCCTGGCTCGATATCTGATGCTTGAGCATAGCCCATAGTCATAAAAATAATAAAAACAATCTTGAAGGCTTTAGCCATTACTTTACCCATATAAACTATTCAAACTCCATCCTACTAAAAACTCTTTCAGCATTTCTAGCCCTAAGGTCTCTGTATGTTCCCCAATCACGGAAAGCGCTCTGATCAATATTGTATGCATCCAACAGGCTACCGTCATCGTCCAACACCTTCTCTACTTCGGCACGCAAAAACACCAAATAATCCTTAGTAAATTTTGTCACAGTCTCTAGGTCTGTAGGACCACCATGGCCAGGGATAATCAAATCAGGGTCCAACTCGACTATCTTATCCCATGTCTGAATCCATAGAGCTGTGTCGGTATGTTCAAATATTGGAAGCATGCGCTCATTGAATGCGGTATCGCCACTAATAAGTACTTTTTCTTGGGGCAACCATAATTGGATATCGTCAGGTGAGTGTGACGGCCCAAGGAACATTAACTCTATCGTAGTGTCGCCCATTAAGATCGAATCTACGCTCGTTCCAACCATCTTATCTTTCACCCTTCTGATGGCAGAATCTAACTTGCGTGAGGCATTCTCTTTTATATCTTTGTAGGCCTCTACATGGGCAACAATAGTTGCGCCTTGCTCCTTCCAATAGCTAGAACCGAGCATGGCGTGGCCTTGAGCATTTTCAAGCACTACGTACCTGACCTTCTGGTCGGTCACCTTTCTGATCTCCTCATGCATAGATTTAGCGATAAGGTAACTGCCTCCAGCATTAAAAACTAGAACCCCGTCACTTGTCACTATGAATGACAGGTTGTTGTTGTGGTTTGAGTTCTCATAAGTGGACGGCTGTGGGGCTCCGATTGCGCTATAGAGCCCTTCAACCTCAACCTTAACTGTTCTCTTTGGAATCTTCACTCCTTCATCTGTTACAGATGAAGGTATCACCACCTCTTTATATATTTTCGTTGGGGCACTCAGACTAATTGGGTTCCCATAATCGACCCATTTGTTGTAACCATCAGCGTAATTCTTAACGTTATTGTAGCCCATTTTGTCTAGCTGGTTTGCAGCTAAAATTGACCTCTTGTTTTCATTAGAATAGACAATGATTGCTGCATTTTCATCACTAGAGGTGACATCGTTGACTTCAAAAACCAGTCTACCACTAGGTATATTGATGTTTTGACCACGACCGATAGAGCCCAACTCTTTGACCTCTGACTCGGTCCTTACATCAATCAAAAAAACGTCAGGGTCGTGATCAAGCATTCTTATCAGTTTCTCAGTATTTAGATCTACTGTGTCCTTTATTTGCTCAACCATAGTGTCGCCGTCAGAAACTATTTCGGCATTACTAAAAAGGGTTGCAAATATACATGAAACAAAAATTAGGGCTCGTGTCATAAGTTTTCCTTTAAACGTTTTTTTATATATTCTTCAATTATTATCTATTATTTAAAAAATAATGCAACGTCCCCGCCATAAAATTTAACATTTGCCTGCCATTTATCGGCCAAATAATCCATCGTTCTTCTGCTATAGAAACATATATGGGTTGGATCGTCCTTGTAATACCAAGACGAGAAATTAGTGTCACCACTTATCATACTTGTCATTACAGCCAGCACTCCGCAATCTTTCAGCATGCCGTATAGTTTTGTCAACTCTTTTCCTGGTTCATCTAAATGCTCGATGACCTCTGTAGCAGTTATAAAGTCATATTTTTTATTAAATATATAGCTATTTGGGTAATAAAACTTGTCATACAAATCAACCTCATGCCCGCACTCTTCAAGCATGACTGAAAGAGTTGGGCCAGGGCCACAACCAAAATCTAGCCCACTGCTACCTTTTCCTATAAAGGCAACCAGCGGGTCGAATGTCTTTTTTAAAAATTGTCTGTATTTTTGGTCTGTAGGGCTATTGTTATGACTGTCATAGCGGGACTTTTCTTCAGATATAGATAGGTGGAATTGATTCGGAACAAATACAAGGTCACATTCACCACACCTAAGATAGTGAGAAGATGTGCTGGCGTAATATTTGTAGTGATTTGTTGACTGGCATAGAGGACAATTAGATGCCATTATATTTGTAGCTTATAGGATCAGTGTGAGCAGGAAGAAGTATGTACGTGTCCGTGATCTAGCTCATCCTTTGTGGCCTCTCTTACATTTTCAATACTAACGTTAAAGTGCAAGGTTTGGCCCGCCAATGGGTGGTTTGCATCAACAGTCACTAAGTCCTCTTTAATTTCCTTAACTCTAACTATAAACACGTTACCTTGATCGTCTTTGGACTGTAGCTCCATCCCTAACTCTAGATTCTCGATAGACTTCATAGCTTCCATCGGTATATCTTGAATTGCCTCAGGGTGGTGGGCACCGTAAGCGTCCTCTGGGTTAACAGACACATCGCAAGACTCTCCTACATTCATCCCCTCGAGTGCCCTCTCTAGGCCAGGGATTATGTTGCCATACCCCTGTATGAATGGCATAGGGTCGTTACCCTTAGAGGTGTCAATAACCTCACCAGAGTCGCTCTTTAGTGTGTAGTGCATCTCAACTACTTTGTCCTTCTTTATAGTCATTTATATTTCTCCGATAAACTAAAATTGCTACAAATGCAAGATTTTACATAAACATTGTATGATTTATTAGTTCATTAACGGTGTTTGGCTGTATGCCTAAAAAATGTCCTTGTTTATAATAATATATAACAAAATACCGCCAGTCAGTATTAGCACCACATATCTTATAACAACGAAACTAAACTTAAATTTTTGCTTCAGTTCGATGTTTTCTTTGTTGGTTTCGCTTTTCTTTTTGACGAATGCCCACCACAAAGGAACAACTATAATAAAAATAACAACTACAATTAAATCTATTACATCCATAGCAAGCTCACTTATGATTAGCGGGTCTGTAATACAATAAAGTTCTCATTCCTTGTTACTTAACCCAGTTACAGACAAAATTTAATAAATACCCACCAACACTACTCTCATATAAGGGGAAGTCCCATATTGGATTACTAGGTATGTGTTTCTTTTGCGCCCCATTGGCCATCGGTTTATTGTAGTATGTGACAGACAACAATTTCACACGGCTCTGTTCACAAGATCCTTGGTAATATGCCTTATCGCTCATATCGCCGCTTTGATTTTTTTCTACATAGTCTACCAACTCCCAATAATACACAAAACCATCTCTTTTGTTGATTGAATTGGTATCGATATAGTAACTATTTCCGTCAATGTCATCAGTAATTATTGTCCAACCACCGTAACAATTAAAAGCAAAGAAAACACTCAACAGTAAAAATAATTTAAGTTTCATAGGTCATGCTATTGTATAGAATATATCTTTTTTTTAATTGTTTAATTAACTTAAGTTAATTGAATTAATAGTTATAGCAATTATTTCTAAATATTTTTTGAGTTAAGGATCATATCTGCTGCCTTTTCAGCAATCATCATTGTTGGTGCATTTGTATTGCCAGAAACTATTTCTGGCATGATTGACGCATCCACAACCCTTAATCCTGAAACCCCACGCACCTTTAAGTTCTTGTCTACAACACTGTCCTCATCATTACCCATCTTGCAGGTTCCCACTGGGTGGTAAATGGTTTGACTATTATTTTTTGCCGCCTCGAGTAGCTCTTCATCTGATTCGTAAGATTTACCAGGAACGTATTCCCCAGTAATGTGTTCACTTAGTGTTGGTGCCTTAGATATTTTTCGTGCAACCTTAATTGAGTCGATTGCAATTTTCCTATCGAACTGAGTTGATAAGTAGTTTGTAATAATTGTAGGCGACTTTTGTGGGTCACTAGAGTTTATATATATTTCTCCTCTACTTTCAGGTCTCAGGTTACAAACAGACATAGTGAAAGCAGAAAATGGGTGCACCCCATCGCCTGGCTTATCCGCACTGAGTGGCTGCATGTGGAACTGAATATTTGGCCGAGAACCATCAAGCTTTGTATTAGTAAAGGCGTATACCTGGCTTGCACTTAAAGTTAAAGGACCCGTCCTAAACAATATATATTGTAGCCCTATCAGAGCTTTTTTCCACCACGCATTTAGCTCATCATTAAGGGTTTTAGTGTTGGTTTTATATACCAACCTAATCTGCAAATGGTCTTGAAGGTTTTTTCCTACAGCAGGGTTATCGTATACAACGTCAATGCCTAACTTTGATAATAAATTTGAATCACCTATGCCTGATAGCTGTAGTATTTGTGGTGAAGCTATTGCCCCTGCAGACAGTATAACTTCGCCTCTACAAAAAATCTCTGACTGTTTTTTGGTTCCTGTATTGAAACATTTAACTCCTACTACCTTCTTGCCTGAAAAAATTAAACTATTGACATGAGTCTCGGTAACAATTGTTAGGTTTTTTCTTTTTCTAATACTTCTTGGTAAGAATGACCTATATGAGCTCCTTCTGAACCCCTTATATGCTGTTTGTTGAAAGTATCCTACACCCTCCTGTTGTTCCGAATTACAGTCTGAGTTGTACGGTATCCCTACTTCTTGTGCAGACCTAACAAAATACTCTGCAATCTTCCTTTTTAACCTTAAGTTTGAAACTTTTAATTCTCCATCTGTTCCGTGGTATTTACTTTGCCCATTCTCTTGGCATTCTGACTTAATAAAATATGGCAATATGTCTTCATAACCCCAACCACTGTTGCCTAGGTCTTCCCATCTATCATAGTCATGGCGGTCACCCCTAACATACAACAGTCCGTTCAAAGAGCTGGACCCGCCTAACACTTTACCTCTAGGCCAATCTAACACTCTATTGTTTATGCCCTTATCCTTTTCAACTTTGTACATCCAATCACAAGATGGATTGTTTATAGTTTTGAAATACCCAACAGGCACATGTATCCATATGTTGTTATCTTTTCCTCCAGCTTCAACCAATAAAACCTTGTTGTTTGGGTCAGAAGAAAGTCTGTTTGCTAGTACACATCCTGCTGAACCAGCACCAATAATGATGAAATCATATTTCATATTTACTTATTTATATTGTTAATATTATTGTGTTTGTATTTAATTATATATTATTTGAAATATTTTTTTCAAATATATGAATTCATATATATAACTTAATGTATACTATATTCTGATTTAGTTCAATTTTGTGGCGTTAAAAAAGCTTAAAAAGAACGAAATCAATGGTATAAACGACAAAAAATAGGAGATATATGATGTTAAAAAATAAGTATGTTTTAATGCTTACTGCGCTACTAGCTTTCATCTTTAGTTCTAACGCAATGGCAGTTACAAAAATGAAAATACAATCTGTTATAGGAAGCAGTACTAGTGAAGTTGTCATGCTCAAAGAATTTGCATCTAATGTTGCAACATTGACTAACGGCAGAGTGGTAATGGAGATTGTGCCTGGTGGTTCTGTTGTACCTAATAATGATGTTTTAGATGCAGTAGATGCGGGTTTGCTTGATGGTGGATTTGCTTGGACGCATTACTGGTCCGGGAAGCATCCGGCAGCGATGCTGTTCGGCTCCCCTGTTGCAGGTGCGGGTGTTGGTATTGATAATATCGCATGGGTTTCTTGGTTCCATAGTGCTGGTGGTAAAGAGCTTTATGATCAACTATGGGATGAAATGGGTATGAACGTTCATGGTCTCATGTTGCAGCCAGTTGGACCTGAAGCACTTGGTTGGTTTAAAGAGCCAATCAATAGCATGGATGACTTCCGTAAACTAAGATTCCGCACACCTCCAGGAATACCTGGTCAAACATACAAGGATATTGGTGTTGCTTCTGTTGCTATGGGTGGTGGAGATATTCTACCTGCACTTGAAAAAGGTGTAATCGATGCAGCAGAATGGTGTTGCCCACAACCTGACAGAGACTTTGGTTTCCAAAAGGTTCTTAAGTACTACTACTTACAAGGACTACACCAGGTTGTTGTGAATGCTGATATGTATATAAATGGCGATGTTTGGAATAGCCTTTCTGATCATGATCGAGCTTCAATAAATGTTGCTGCTGATGCTTCATTGATTCGTTCAATGTCTAACCGTATCTACCAAAACGGTTTAGCCTTGAAAGACTTGACAGAAAATTGGGGTGTACAGCTAATGGATACTCCAGCTGACTACTTCCCTGCCTACATGAACGCTGCTAAAGACACACTTGAAAAGAATGCTGCAGAAAACGCGTTCTTTGCTAAGGTTTGGCAATCACAGAAAGACTTTGCTGAGGTTGCGGTACCTTTCTGGGCTGGTTCGCAGGCATCAAATGCTAAGCTAGGTAAAGCATTTGCAGATACATTAAAGTAAATAACATCTGTGTTTAGTTGTTAATTGAGTTGCCAATAGTTTTAATACTGTTGGCAACTTTTTTTAGCTATTATTTATTAAACACTATTACACTAATACATATCGATTTAGTTGTTGACGGGTTAGATTAGTGAAATAGTTTAGTACAATACTGTAATATTCTTTATATTCTATTTATTTTTTGTAAATTGAATATAAAAAAAATTATAGATATATTTATTAAATGTAGAACCAATAGATTTGCAATATTTTGTAACCAGAATAGCAATGCTTTGGCTTAACTAGAAGGTACACAACATGTCAAACGAGGAAGAATTTAACGATTTAGATATTACCGATGAAATGGTTGCCGAAGGGCGGACATATACCGGTGTTATGCCTGACGATATGCCCAAGTGGATGTCTAAGTCAATCCTTGGGATTGACCTTTTTAGCTTAAGGGTTGGTCAGGTGGCTTGCTGGTTAACGGTGCCAGTATTTTTGTCTATGTTTTATGAGGTTGTTGCGAGACATTTCTTTAATGCCCCAACGATGTGGGCATACGATATAAGTAGAATGTTTGCTGGCGCCATGTTTATGCTTGGAGCTGGATATGCTCTCTCAAAGGGGATACATATTCGTGCGGACTTCATGTATCGTGACTGGCCCATCAGAACACAGGCATCAATTGATCTGACTTTGTATATATTATTTTATTTTCCTGGTTTAATAGGCGCTACTTGGGCTTGTTACAATTACGCTTATAAATCTTGGTCGCAAATGGAAAAGGGTATGGACACTGCCTGGATGCCGCTTCTGGGTCCAATAAAGACTGTTTTATTGATAGGCTTTGTGCTACTTTTGATTCAAGGCATATCAGAGGTACTAAAGTGTGTGTATGCAGTAAAAAATAGGAGATGGCCATGACCCCAGAAATCCTTGGCATGCTGCTAATAGCGACAATGCTGTTCGCTATTTTTATTGGATTCCCTATCTCGTTTACCCTAATCTTTTTAGGTGTATTCTTTGGTTATATAGGTTTTGGTAAGCTAGTCTTCTTTTTGATGACCTTTCACTTCTCTGCGAGCATGCTTGAACAGACACTTGCAGCTATCCCTTTGTTTACCTTTATGGGTATTATGATGGAAAAAGCTAACCTGATGGAGAGGCTGTTTACATCTGTACAGATGGCATTAGCTAGAACCAAAGGTTCATTATTTGTTGCGGTTCTTTTTGTGGCAACTATATTTGGTGCAGCTACAGGCATTGTTGGAGCATCTGTCACCATTCTTGGGATCATGTCAGCCAAAACAATGAACAGGGCAAAGTATGATGTACGCTTAGCTGCTGGTTCAATTACTGCTGGAGGAACCCTAGGTATTTTGATACCACCAAGCATCATGTTGGTCGTTATGGGGCCTATATTAAATGTCCCTGTAACAGACTTATTTGCTGCAGCAATAATGCCTGGCTTGATGTTGGCCTCACTCTACACAGGATATACGCTTATTAGGTGTCACCTAAACCCGTCATTGGGGCCTGTAGTACCTGAGAATCTTCGCCCAACATCCATGAGAGAGGTCTGGGTTGAGTTTTTTAAAGGTTTAGTTCCACCAGTTTTATTGGTTGGTTCATCCCTTGGTAGTATTTTGTTCGGTCTCGCTACCCCTACAGAGGGAGCCGCTATGGGAGCAGTTGGTTCAATATTGTTAACGTTAGCTTATCGCAAATTTACTTTCCAAAATTTCAAAAGTGCGCTATTAAAGACTCTAGAAATTACTACACTGATAATGATACTGGTTGCTGCATCTAACTTTTTTGGCTCAGTATTCTCAAAATTAGGCACGCCAACATTGATAACTGAGTACTTGATGACGCTAGATTTACCACCTATGGTATTGCTACTGATAATAATGGCCTTTATCTTCTTGCTAGCATGGCCTCTAGAATGGGTACCTATCGTTTTGATTATAATTCCAATAATATTGCCTCTTATTGTTCAACTTGGTTTTGACCTTACATGGTTTGCAATACTGGTTGCAGTAAACTTACAAACTGCATGGCTCTCCCCTCCTGTAGCTCTGTCTGCCTATTTTTTAAAGGGTGTTGTTCCTGAATGGGATTTGAAGGACATCTACCATGGCATGATGCAGTTTATGGTGATTCAGGTGGTTGGCTTGACACTGATTGTATTGTTCCCTCAGATCGCCTTGTGGTTACCTAATTACTTGTATGGTAATTAAAAAATAACAACCCAATGGTGACAAATTGTCATGAAATTATTGATTACTGGTTTTCCGATAAAAGTAAAAAATATTGGTTCTCTTCAACACCTGATGTAGATAAAGAGATTAAGACTCTCTTTGAAGATGTCTGGCTAAAAGCCTCAAAAGGTGACTATAGTAACTGGCAAAGTTCTCCGGAAGGAGCATTAGCCCTAATAATCGTACT
>LWDU01039142.1_pt1 | contig 19854 bp, 14 predicted proteins | sample 727161 | NCBI WGS metagenome assembly LWDU01 (sample SAMN04566230, study PRJNA314399) | hydrothermal vent metagenome | isolation source: deep sea hydrothermal plume seawater | place: Mexico: Gulf of California, Guaymas Basin | collected 2004-07-11
GGAGAGTATGCATTGTTACTCCTCTCGGCGGCCCCGTACCCTCGCCTGGCTGCACCCCTTGGGCGCTGTTCTTCGGTGCCGTTCAACCGGTAGACCTCGGGGAGAGCGTAGCCTTGTTCGGGGCGAGAACCGGTGGGTCGACCGATACCCTCTCGCTGGCCGGATACGCGCACGTTCGCCAAAAGCTCTTTGAGGACAAGCTCCGAGTAGGTCTTGGTTTGCGATATAGCTGGGATCGTTCACAAGGGGCGCGGTATTCCAACATGGTGACGGCCGCTGGTCCGCAAGTTTTGGACTCAAGCACCCTAACCTTTGGACCTCTTTTCCCCGATACAGATGAGAACCTGGACGGCATCCCTGACAATTGTATCCAGCCGGGCACCAGCACATATGACGAGGAGAGTTGGGACGGCATTACGGGAGACTTGAAAATTGAGTTCCAACCCGCCGAAGACCACATGGCCTACGTCTCGGTTTCTCACGGATACAAGCCCGGCTACATCAACGGCAATGCCCTCGCTACGGGGTGCCCCGCCGACCTGAGCACAACTACCGCACTGGGCGCTGCAAAAGAAGAAACGCTCTGGGCCTACGAAATCGGTTCCAAGAACCGATTTTTGGATAACACCGTACAGGCCAATATCACCGGGTTTATCTACCAATACGACAACCTCCAGGTCTCCTCCCAATTCGACAACACCGGCTTTATCCAGAACGCGCCCCGGGCCCAGGTTCGCGGTATCGAGTTCGAAGGCATCTGGGAACCCGTCGAAGATCTCAGCTTGAGCGTCGTCTACGGCTATCTGAACTCCAAGTATCTGGAGTACACCGGTTTCAATTTTGCGACGGGAGAGATCGAAGATTTTTCTGGCAACACCATGATCCGGGCGCCAGAGCACACCGCGACCCTGGCCGCAGAATACGCTTGGTCCCTCAACGGAAACGGCAGCATCATTCCGCGCATTCAATATTTCATCTCCGATGAGATCTTTTTCAATGCTTCCAACAGCAATGACAGTCGTGAACCTTCGTACGGAACCCTGCAAATCCGCACACGATGGGAGTCGGAGAATGACCGAATGTTCATTGAGGGGTTTGTTGAAAACCTGACCGATGAGGATGTGCGCTCCACTCGGAGCGTGGGAAGCGGGTTGCTGGGCCGCCCCATCACGGTGGCCTACGAGCCGCCTCGCACCTGGGGTGTTCGCGTCGGCGGGAGTTACTAGGCTATCTCACACCCTCGAGCCCGAGGGAGAGAGGCGAGAGGGGCGCCCTGGCCGTTTACTCGACGGCGATGGGCAGCCTCTCCAGCCGTCGCACAAAGATGCTTCGCGCGTAGACCGGGGGATCCCCTGAGTCGAGTGCGAATTCTCCTGGGCAGCGAAGGAGTTCCTCGATCATGATCCGCCCTTCGAGTCTCGCGATCTGTTCCCCCACACAAAAGTGGGCCCCCCGGCCAAAGCTCAGGTGGTGCTTCGGGTATTTTCGGTCCAGTTGAATCTCGTTGGGCCCGGCGTAGATCGAGGGATCGCGATTCGCGGCGGCCCAGTGCAGCATCAATCGGTCGCCCGGGGCCAGCGCGTACCCGTCCAGCTCGCATTTTCGACGTACCGCTCGATAGTGAAACTTGAACGGGGGCTCTAGGCGCACCGCCTCCTCCACAAAACGGGGAATCAGTTCGGGCGATTCGCGAAGGCGCCGGACCAGGGAGGCGGACTCCGCTAGGAGCTTGACCGAAGATCCAATCAACGCACTGGTGGACTCCCCTCCTGCACCGAACATGACAATCGCAATCCCCGTTGCCTCGGAGAGGCTGACTTCACCCTCCCCCACGCCGAGAGCGAGCCTCCACAGAAGGGAGCCCTCGGGCGGTCCGCCCCCACCGCTCAGCGCCAAACGAATATGCTCCCCCAAATACTCGGCAATGCCCGCCGTCTCCCGCGCCAAGTTCTGAAGCCCAGGGCCGCTCACGTCGCCCGCCAGTATTTCGCCGCCCATCATCGCCCAAGCTCGATGCTGTTCGGCGTCCCCCTCGGGCAATCCCAGCAAGTGCCCCACAACCTTCGCGGGCAGGATCTCGGCAGTCGGCACGAAATCGCCGGCCCCCGACAGCAGCCAACTCGAAAGCGCATCCCGAGTCCAACGACGGATTCTGGGTTCCAAGCTCCCAATCTGTTCATTGCTCAGGCCGGGCTTCACCAGGCGACGGTGAACGCTATGTCGAGGCTCATCTGCCGTCGCAATTACTTTGGTGCCTTCTGTGGGAGGGAGATCGAATGTCGATGGCTGCCCTTGAGCGCCCCGGATCAGGACGCCGGTGAGATTCGCCGAGAAGTCCTCCTCCCGACCCAGCACTTCAAGGATCTTCGCCCAGCTTGCGACGAGGTGAACTCCCGTTTCACCAATTCGCGAAACAGGGCACTCCGAGAGCACCCGCGCATAAAATGCATCGGGATTCTCGATTACCCCTGCCGAAAGAATTTCCGAGGGATCCGACGAATATTGAGGGGCACGCATTTCAGGGCCTACTTTTGATCATGAAAAAATAAATTCGAGGGCGGGTTATGGATCCATGCTTCTCGGCGCAACCTGGGCGGAGCTGTCGGGTATAACCGTCGGGTAGAACCATCGGTCGTAACTGTCGGGTATAAGAGAGTCCGGGTCCGAGTCGATACAATCAAGGCCAACGGGCCCTTCCTATACTACAACTCTTCGAGGCAGTTCCCGGAAGTCAACCAGGAAATGGGGCGGGTGAGCGGACTCAAGATTTGACTCGACCCGACTCACCGCACGCCTACCAGAGATCAGGCTGATTTTTGTGGCACACGGCGCTATTCAGTGGCAACACCTATACACGATTCAGTACGCGACCCAGTGCACGACCCAGTGCCCTCCCTATTGAGGCAGAAGCGGGTCGTCGTAGGCCGTCCTTCTTAAACACCTTCATTCCTGACTGAGCGCCTACCAAGCATGCCCATCAAGATCCCCAGCGAACTTCCCGCACGAAAGGAACTCGAAGCCGAGGGCATCGAGATTATCGGGGCGAGGAGTGCGCTGAACCAAAGCATCCGGCCGCTCAAGATACTTTTCTTGAATCTAATGCCCCGAAAACATCAAACAGAAATTCAATACGCGCGACTCCTTGGGAATACGCCCCTACAGATCGAGCTGACCCTGATGACAACAGCCAGCTATGCGCCTAAGAATGTTTCCGAAGGCCACATGGAGCAATTCTACCGAAAGCTTTCGGATGTTCATGATGAGTTCTTCGATGGCATGATCGTCTCTGGCGCTCCCATCGAGCGGTTGGCCTTCGAAGACGTCACCTACTGGACGGAACTGACCGAAATCATCGACTGGTCGACGACTCACGTCGCGCGCAGAATGGGGATTTGCTGGGGCGCCCAAGCTCTGATGTACCATCTTCACGGCGTAGAAAAGTACGAGCATCCGAAAAAACTCTTTGGCATTTTCGAACACGAGCTGGAAACCGACCAAAGGCCGGCCGGTTTCCTGGCAGGCTTTACGCACCGGTTCCCGATGCCCGTATCCCGCTATACGGGAAACAAGCCCGAAGCCATCGAACAGGCGCCCGATCTCGAGATTCTCGCCCAGTCGTCCGAGTCGGGCGTCGCCATGGTCGTCGATTCAAAAACTCAGGACGTTTTTGTTTTGAATCATCTGGAATACGATGCGGAAACTCTAGCCGAGGAATATCGGCGCGATCGAGAGGCCGGCCTCGAGACGGCTCTCCCAGCCAATTATTTCCCCGAAGACGACCCCCAGAAATCGCCCATGAATAGTTGGCGACCCTATGCGTTCCTCTTGATCGCCAACTGGATCAATGACTTGTATCGCACCAACCCGTTTGACTTGGCCGAATTGGCCGGCAAGGAATGAGGGACTGAGGAGCTAAACCTTCACCAGCCACTCTACGGCCGGGTCAGATCCGCGCTAGAGCTTGGTCAATGTCGGCGATAATATCGTCGATATGTTCGATTCCGATCGATAGCCGCACGTAACCCGGCGTGACACCGGACGCCAACAGGTCCGACTCGGAGAGCTGGCTGTGAGTTGTGCTGGCCGGATGAATCGCCAAGCTGCGAGCATCTCCAATATTCGCCACGTGATAGAGAAGCTCCAAATTGTCGATGAAGGCCTGCCCGGCGGCCTTCCCGCCATCGACTTCCATTCCTACAAGCCCGCCATAGCCCCCCTCGAGATATGCGTCGGCGCGCCTTCGGGACTCCCCAGACTGCTTGCTTGGATGGATCACGTGGCTGACCTTCGAATGGTTTGAGAGGTAGTCCGCGACCGCGTTGGCGTTTTCGCAATGTCTCGCCATTCGCAGGGTGACGGTCTCGATCCCCTGGAGAAAAAGAAACGCGTTGAAGGGCGACATGGCTGCTCCTGCGTCGCGCAGAAGCGTCACTCTCGCTTTGAGCGCATAGGCGATGGGACCCAGGGGCTTGGCGGCTTCCAACCAGACCGCCCCGTGATAACCGGGATCCGGACGCGTCAAGAGGGGGAACCTTTCCTTGTTCCCTTCCCAATCAAAGGTGCCGCCATCAATCAAGATCCCGCCCACGGAGTTCCCATGCCCCCCTAGATACTTGGTCGTCGAATACATGGTAATTGCGGCCCCATGCTCGAAAGGCCTACAGATCACGGGGGCGGCCGTGTTGTCCATGATCAGGGGCACACCGAGTTCGCGTCCAATCCCGGCTACTTCGGCGATCGGAAACATCTCGAGTTTGGGGTTCGGAAGCGTCTCGCCGTAATAAGCGCGAGTCTTTTCGTCAGTGGCCTTTCGAAAGTTTTCCGGATCAGTCGGATCAACAAAGCGTACTTCGATCCCCATATCGCGAACCGTGACGTCGAAAAGGTTCCAGGTCCCCCCATAAATATGTTGGGAGCAAACGAAATTATCCCCCACAGAGGCGATATTCAGGATCGAGAACAACGATGCGGACTGCCCCGAAGCCAGTGCGACTGCGGCGGCCCCGCCCTCCATCGCTGTCAGACGTTTTTCAAGAACGTCCGTTGTCGGATTCATGATTCGCGTATAGATGTTCCCCATTTCGGAGAGCGCGAATAGACTTGCGGCGTGCTCGGCACTGTCAAACTGATAACTGGTCGTCTGATAGATAGGTACGGCCACGGCTCCAGTGGTTGGGTCGGCTCGGTAGCCGGCATGCAGAGCTTGGGTTTCTTTTTTATGCGCCATGGGTCATCTCCTCGGTCCTGGATTTCGAACTCAATTTCGCTTCGGAATGGGATCGGAATTCTATCACTTGAATCCCATCACTCGACAAAAAATTACCCGAAGGACGAATGCTTCAGGTCCCTATTGCGCCGTGCCGGCCAAGACCATCCCCCCGGTGAGCAAGGCCCTCGGCAGTCTAGTCTTCCGGCTGCTCCCGTGCGTCAAGCCGACCGCTGTGCAAACCTCTTCCAATGGCTGATGTCCCGACCATCGATATAAGTCAACCCGGCTCTTCCGATCTACGGGCTCTGGATCAGGCCTGCCAGGATCACGGATTTTTCCTCATGACGGGACACGGTCTCGATGACTTGATCGAGCGCACATGGCAGCACACCCATCGGTTCTTCGCCTCGCCCAAAGCCATAAAGGAGAATATAAGGCGCACCGAGGACCGACCCATGGGCTGGTACGACCGGGAACTCACCAAGCGATTTCGAGACTGCAAAGAAGTTTTCGACTACATGGAACCCGAAGGCACGGCCGGGAAGCTACGGAACCGCTGGCCCGATCCGCTGCCAGGTTTTCGCGATACCCAAAGTGATTTCTTCGTAGCGTTTTCAAACCTAGCGAAAAAAACCCTGGAGCTTGTTCATTCGGCACTCGGCTCGAATCCTTCCGTGGCTGAAGCGCATCCCGGGAGCGCGCCCACAAGCACGGTACGCCTCAACTACTACCCCACAATAGACCCGGTTCCCCCCGAAGAGCGGGACGACCTTCCCGCTCTCGGCGAAACAGCCCTGGGTTACCACACGGATCCGGGTGTTCTGACCCTGCTTCTCCAGGACACCACCGGCGGTCTCCAAACCCACTCTCGAGAATATGGATGGATTGACGTACCCCCAAGTGAGGGAACAATCGTCGTCAACCTGGCAGATTCACTCCAAGTGTGGACGAACGACCGTTACCGAGCCGCCGTCCATCGAGTCGTGCCCATGACCGACCAGGCTCGCTACAGCATCCCGTATTTCTACAATCCTTCTCTAACAGCCGTGATTGAGCCGATTCCAGGCATCGGTGACCCAGCGCCCCACTACCGGCCCTTTACCTGGGGAGAGTTCATCCAGGCGCGTGTCGATGACAACTTCGGCGACTTGGGGGCCGAGGACACCCAGGCGGGTCATTTCCGTATCACCTAGGACGCCTTGAATATCTCGCACAACAGGCTCCAACGCTTCGGGAAGTATGCGCCTGGACTGTGGGCTGGGTGGGCTAGCCTGGCAGAGCCGCAACGGGCTACGGCCACCGCCCACCTTGCCTTTCTTATGCGAGTTTATTACATGCCTGCAATTTTTCTCATGACCCTGTGATTGAGGTTTTGCGGCGAACATCTTCGCAATAAAGGCGGATTGAGGCGTTTCTAGCGGTCAAATTCCGAAACAGCCCCTCCCCCGACGCCCAGCGCCCGCAGATCTTCAGGGTTCGTTAAGCCTGTGGTGTCAGTATTCCCCCTTGGATGCAGCAGGGTTGCAATGCGCCCGTATCAAGTTTGGGAAGATTTGATACGGACACGGGAAGGGTAGGTTTAGGGGATGCGGTTTTTCGTGCTTTGCGTGGGGCTCACGGTCGGCCTCTTCACGGTCAACCTCTTTGTGGGACCAGCTCTGGCGGCGGTCGACATGGATTGGGTCACCATTGCCGGAGGAAACAGCCAATGTGACCCGAAAGCACAAGGTTGTTTCGGAAGAGTCGACTACACGTATCGCGTAGGAAAATACGAGGTAACCAATACGCAGTACGCTGAATTCCTAAACGCTGTAGCAAACAGCGATGGCCATGGTCTCTATAGCTTGAACATGGCGTTGGCCACTGGCGGAATCTCGCGAAACGGATCTGAAGGTGCATATACATACGGGGTCAGTATCGGCCAAGGAAACAAACCCGTGAATTATGTGTCTTTTTACGACACCTTGCGATTCGCCAACTGGCTACACAACGGCCAGCCTGTTGGACCACAAAACAATTCGACCACTGAAGACGGAGCCTACACACTTACATCTCAGGGAATGAACCAGAATCAAGTCACGAGAAACGCCAGCGCATCGGTCTTCCTGACGAGTGAAGACGAATGGTACAAGGCTGCGTATTACGACAAATCCGCTCAACACTTTCTTGACTATGCCACCCAGAGCGGTGCGGAGATCGCGTGCTCAACTCCTGATGCTGCTACCAATAGTGCGAACTGTTCGAACATGCTGGGCATGCCTACGATCGTTGGAGCGTATTTGAACTCGATCAGCCCAAATGGGACATTTGACCAGAACGGCAATGTTTCAGAATGGACCGAGTCCCGCTACGGGAGCTTGAGTCGAGTCCTAAGAGGCGGGTCTTTCGAGAGCAGTTTGCCTCTGTCGCTCTCCTCGTCCAGTCGGAGCACCAGTAATTCAATTTTTCCCGGGCAGGAATTCGTGGGGTTCCGGGTAGCGAGCGTGGTCCCCGAGCCCTCAACTGCCTTGCTCATGGGCATCGGGCTCATTGGAATCTCAAACTCGAGGCGACGCTCGCGCCGTCAGCGCGCCTGAAACCCGCTGATTCCTTGGCTCCATTCTAGTCGATCGTCTTCACCCTCTGGTGGGGCGGAACAGGTCGACGACTTCTTTACAGAACTGAACCACCGCACCCACCTTGTGCGGTTCAGTTTTACCCATACGCACCAGAACAAGATCAAGGCTCGGACTGATCATCACCCGTTGGCCACCCATACCACTGCAATAAAAGATGCCCAAGCTTCCGGGAATGACCCAGAAATGCGCTCCATAGCATCCGTCAGGTGCGTGGGGCGTTGGAGTCCTCGAGTAATCGACCCAACCCGGCGGAAGAATCCGCTGGCCTTCCCAAACTCCATCGCGGAGGAATAGATAGCCAAAGCGTGCAAAATCAAGTGCACTGCAGTAGCAATGGCTCCCTCCGATGAAATGACCTGCTTGGTCGAATCGCGGATCGGCCGTCTTCATCCCGATGGGATCAAAGAGTTCGCGGCGCATGAAATCGCGCATGCCTTCTTCTCCACCGCCGATCGTATCGCTGACCAATCGCGAGAGAAGATTACTTGCCCCGCTATTGTAGTTCCATTGAGTGTCGGGTTCGGCGAGATAGGGCAGCGTCGCTGCAAAACCAGCCACGTCATCTTTTCCCTCGCCAAAGAGCATGGGGATGACGTCCGACTCCTCCGCGGGGTAGTACCGAATCGACCCGCCGCCGAGGTCTTCAGCCTCACGAAAGCGAAGGCCATCCTCCATTCTCAGCATTTGGTCAATGGTGATTCGCTGACGCTTATCGCTCCCGGGCCACTCGGTTGCCGAAACTGGATCCTGGAGATTGAGTTTTCCCTGCCGGACCAGAATTCCCACCAACGCGTTAGTGATACTTTTAGCCATAGACCATGAGAGAAAAGTATCGCTGGGCTGGGTTCCAGCTGCGTGGCGCTCAACCACGAGCTTTCCCCGCTGAATCACAACGAGTGAATGCGTCCGATCCAGATCCTCCGGATCGGGTTGACTGAAAGCGTGATCCAAAAGGCCACTCAAAGCAGAGCGGTCAACCCTGGCGTCGAGATCCCCGCTGATCCAGGCCTCTGTCGGCCAGGCCAAATCCCTTGGCTGGGCGCGAAGGGGAAGAAGAGCGGCTCCGTTATCACCCGGATTTGGATCTATTTTTGCCATAGTTCGAAGCATAGGGTGCGTCTGGCGCGCGTGTCCACGCCAGTGCAACGGGAGGCTGTGAAACAGTTCGCTGCCTTGGCCTCAATGCACCCACAGATCTATTTGATCACTAAATCGCCCGGGCAGATCCCTTTGCCAGAGCTCAGGTCCTGAGCCTCTTCCATCGACGCCTCAAGGCAAAAATCAGCACCACGGTGCTGCCGAGAAGACCCGACGAGGGCTCGGGCACGGCGAGATATGTTTCGAGCCAATCTTGCATCGCGCCATCTAGCGCTGAGGCAACATCCGGGAACGTCGGGGACAGTTCGAACACCTCGAACGGATCCTCGTCGATTTTATACAGTAAACTCTCTCCTCGGTCAGGGTAGGCAAGGTATCGCCACTCTGGGGTACGAATGAAGGTTGCCCGCTCACCTGTCGTGTATCTCCCCAATCCGGTTCCTGGATGGAGATCGAACTCTTCTTCGCGAGTTCTTTGACCGTCCATGACCCCAGCGATCGTCTCGCGCACGGGCACGTTGGTCGATTCTTCAATCCGGGGCCGCAGACTAAAACCAGGCGACTCATCGGCACCCGGAGCGCCCGCGTAATCGAGAATTGTGGCGTGAACATCTTCAAAGGACACCAGGTCATTCAGGACTCGACCTTCGGGAACGTGCCCCGGCCACCTGAAGATGATTGGCGTTCGAAAACCGAGTTCGTAAATCGAGAGCTTGCCTTTCGCGCCTCCGATAAGCCCGCCCGCCCAGTGACTGGTATGGGGCTCTTGCTCCCAGCCATTGTCTGAGAGATAAATGATCAAAGTATTTTCGAGCATACCGCGATCGGAGAAACCGCCGAGGATATCTCCGATCAAGGCGTCGAGCCGAGTAATATTGGCGTAATAGAGAACTGCGTTCCCATCCAAGCCCTGCCCCTCGTAGAGCGCTTTGAGTTGGTCGGGCGGATCAAAAGGAACGTGGGGAAGCATCGGTGCCAACCAAAGAAGAAGCGGCTCTCCACTCGATGTGTCAATAAAGTCCCATAGAGGATCAATGGGGTCGGGCCTTCCAAAAAATCGTCCTGATGCCAAAAACTGTCCTGTGAATGTCTCCGCCGTCCCGGCATCGAAGCCCGCCATATCGTATGTGCCCTCCCAGTGTTTTCCGGCTTGGAAGCTCCGGTAACCGAGCTCGAAGAGTCGCCGCGGCAAGGTGTCTTCGAAATAGGCCACCTCGAAACCCCGCGGAATAGTGGTTCCGATTTCCGCTTCAACCTGGTTTTTCTGCAAGATCCATTGGTGCGGGTGCAGCCCGGTCAAAAGGGTCTGCAAAGAGGGGGCGCATACACTCGCCGTGGCATATCCGTAATCGAAGACCGTTCCCTGGGCGGCCAGGAGATCCAGTTCCGGTGTTTGCACAATCGGATCACCCATAAAACCGGAGTTCGGCCAGCCATGGTCATCCCCGATAATGAAGAGAATATGGGGTGGTGTTTCGGGTTCCGGGGCCTGGGCAAGGGCGAGACCCGGGTGGACAAGGGTCAGCCAGAATAGGGCCAGCCAAGAAAAACAGGCCACTGCACAAAACCCACAGGGGAGACTGCGAATGGGTGCGTTGGGTGCGTCCACTATTTTAATAAAAGCCCGTTCCAATTTTTCTCCGTCCACGGACCACCCCCCAAGTACAAGCCCATTATAGACCGAGCCGTCCAATTCACGAAGTAATTAATCCTCAGGCAGCTTTCACCGCCTAGATGCGCAACTTCGCCTACTCGATATAGCCCAGCGCACGGAGCAGCTCTTCTTCTTCCTCCTCAGAGAGCCTACGGTGCGCTTTTGGCAACTGGTATTGAGCCGTCAGCGTCTCTCGATACAGACCCAGCTCGCCAAGGGCTGCCTGGTGATCGGGGTTATCCGGGTCAAATAGATTGTCCACCTTACCCTTGTCGGTCTCCACATCGTAAAGCGCTGGTACGAGTTCGCGGGTCTCGACACTTGGGGTGAGCTGAAAAAACATATCGCCTCGCCGTAAGCCCACCTGGATGTGATCGATACCCCGATCAGGGAAAAGGCTGTGGAGATAAGGATACTTTTCGATATCCCGATAAAAAGGTTCGGGAAGGATAGCCGTGTGACTGAACGCGGTGAGATCAGGCGGTTGGGCCTCCCCTCTGAGCGCCGGCGAGAGATCAGCGCCCGGAAGCCCGGAGTAAGAGATACCCGCGAGAGAAAGTAGGGTCGGAAGTAGATCGATCGACCGAGTCACTTTTTCGTACAGGCCTGGCTTGACCCCCTGCCCAGGGGCAAAGACCATACCCGGAACATTCAGCACGTCAGGCGCGAGCTGCATCCCGTGGGTCCAGCGAAAGGCGAGATTTTCTCGATCAGCCGCTTCTCCATGGTCAGAGGTGAAGACGATGACACTTCTCTCGGCAAGCCCGCGGGATTCGATTTCGGCCATTACTTTTCCAAAGAGGCGATCCAAAACTTCGACATCGGCGGCATAAAGCACGGAAATGATCTGCCGTAGCCTCTGCTTCTGTTCGCTTGAAAGCTTGTACTTTTCAGCGGTGGCCTCGAAATCCCATGCGAGAGCAATATGCTCAAGCGCATAAAGCATTCTCAAAAAATTGGCATCTTCGAAATTGCCCACCTCACACTGCTCCGGGTGCCCATCACAATACCGATTCAGTTCGCGGCCTTGGTACGGCCCATGGGTGACCGTAAAGTTGGTCATCACGAATGCGCGCTCCTTCGGATCACCCGCTAGCCGATCGAGAATGGCGATGAATTCGGGATCGTCGCCCAACAGCTTGGTCGCGTGACGATTCGGTATAGGAACGCCTCTCGCATACCCAAGATGGGCTCCGGCCATCAGATGTTCGAGCCAGCTGTGAGCCACATAGCCCCCCTCCCTGAACCGGCTCCCAATCAACTCGACATCACCGGATATGCGCACAGGGTGAAAATAAACCCCATGGCCGGGCGCCTGGGTCCCGGTAAAAATCGAAGCAAAGCTGGTGCCCGACTGGCCAGACTCGGTCTGATGGCGCTGGAGAACAGCAGAACGCCTGGAAAATTTATCCAGGTTCGGGGTATGGGTCGGTGCCAGAATGGTTTCGCTCGTTCGGTAAGGCGAGAGCGCTTCCCGGTTCAAGGAGCAAGTCGCATAGACCAACACAAGCTGGGGCTCGACTATTGCCTGATCTGGAGCACATCCGCCCAGGCCAGTCACAAGTGACCCGAGAACGACAAAGATATTGAGCCTCACACTCCTCCAGGCCAGCTCTAAAGAACCGGGACGACACGGCTCGACAGGTTCAAGCTGACCCATTCCCAATCCCTGAGATGTCCTTCCGACTGGCACCGACAGACGGTACCGAAATATCATAAGCTCGACTCGACTCATGCTGTCGATACCTTCGCTCAAGCCTCTCACCGCGGCCGTTATCCTCTGCAGCCTGGCCATTCCCTTCATTTTCCTGGGCATCGGGCAATACGGAGTGGTCGGCACAGATGAGGCCTTCTACCAGGATATCGCGCTGGGTATGCTGGCCAGCGGAAATTTTCTTGAACTCCGCTCTGGGGGCGCGGTCTATGTCTACGACACCTTCGCCAATGCGCCCCTCCAGTATTGGGCGCGTGCGGGCGTCGCCTCGGTCCTCGGCAAGAGCATGCTGAGCATGCGAATCCTATCCGCACTCTCGGCGCTTTTGGCTGTGCTTGTCACCTACCGGCTGGTGCTCTACTTGGGAGGGCGACGCGCAGGGCTCGCGGCTGGCGTTGTCTTGATAACCAGCTTTCAGTTTCTCTATCTGCATTCAGCCAGGACAGGCGAGCTGGAACCCACGGTTTGCCTACTACTCGTTTCGTGCGCACTTCTCTTTATCCGTACTATTGACGAACCTTCTCGGCATTGGTGGCCTCACCACCTTTTGCTCGCGGTTCTTTTCAATCTCAAAGCGCCCATCGTCGTCATCCCCGTGGCCGCCGAACTGATTGCTTTCGCGGTGATCGCCAGCGCAAGGCCTCGGCTGGCAGGTTGGTTGGGTTGGGGATGCGCTGTTCTGCCCGTCGCCGTTCTCTGGCATGGCTACCAGGCGTTCCAGTATCCCGACCAGGTGCGCAGCGTATTCACTGCAGTCGGGCACCAAATGGCCGGGGATTTTGCGGTCGGCCCGAGGGGCGGAATTCTCGGACGCACGCTCTACTACGGCCAGAGAATTATTTTCGGCGGCTTTCCTTATGTCCTGATCTACCCCCTGGCCCTCATCGCCGCTGGAAGAGCGAGCCTGCCCACCAGTGGCGCCGACTCACAGAAACGTCGTGGAAACCTGGTTCTTCTCGTCTATCTCTTGACGATATTCGCTTTCTATCTTGGGATATCCAAGGTTGGGCCCTGGTATATCGTTCACGCCTACCCCTTCCTGGCTGCACTCGTGGGTCTCTATCTCGGCGGTCGGCAGGTCAGTCGTGACCACTCGTGGCATCAACTCGCCGTGTGGGGCGTCGTACTCTCGCTCCTTTTTTGGGTGACCCCCGAAATTGCTGGCTACAACCCCTTTTCCGCAGACGCATACGTGATCCCCATGTTGACCTCCTGGCGCTCAGTCCCCGACATTAGTCCGGAGTGGGGAGTGCCAGCTTTGGCCCTGGTGATTTTCGCCGGCCTCATGGTGTGGAAGAGATCGGCGAAGGAGGGCCTTTCCGAGAGTCTCGCCCTCATGCTCTTCGTTCTCTTCACCGGCTACGGGGCCATCCGTTGCCTTGCCCCTCTGGCCTACATCCACCACCTCTCGCCCATCGCCGCACTCGACGCTGACCTGCAGGAGCGCGTCGCGGTGGGCTCTCCCCTTCCCTTCCCGGTGGACGTTCCTCGCACCCATCCCTGGATCGTCAACTACTACTTCAACCAGGACTTCAAATTGAGGATATCCGCCAAGGAGGAGAGGGCCGCCTATCGAAAGCCCATGGAGTACGTTCTTTTGGGTTGGAAGCCTGGGCGAAAAGAACAGGCCACCCCTTGAGGAACTCCGAGCTGTTCGCCAATGCCCATGTGTCTACAGGAGATGAGACTTTCGAGGGTTTTGTTTTCGGCGGAATCCGCCTCTTCCCCCCGCCCCAAAAAAACGTCTAGGGGAGTGGGTGGCTGGTCAGAGCCTGGGACTCGGCCGTGTAGGCAATCGGCGATGTCCAGGCGCGTTCCTGGATTGTCCGGGGCAGTTGCTCCGCCGCACAACCGTCGGGCCGGTCACCCTCGGGCAGGCTGATGCAAAGCCGGGCTGACCAGCGGCAGCTTGGATTCTCGACCACTCGGGCGTAGTAGACCGCATCCAGGCTCGGATCGAAGGCAGGGTCCTGCCAAACCGAGCAAAGCGAAGCGCTTCCCTTCCCCTTCGGAACGCAAGTATCGGGGTCAACCCCCGCGCCGTTATCGGCATCACCCGCTACCTCGTGAATCTCCTGGTGGAAAAGGCCATCGTCACCCACCCACCCCTTGATGATCTGAATGCGTTGGAGGAGACCTCCAGGCCTTTCGAGCGTCCCCGGGTCGGCGAGTGCCGAGACGGCGAAAAACGGCGCCGCCGCTTCGGCCGGCCGCCCAGGAAGGACCCCGCCCATGGGGACCGCCGCCGCGTAGCCGGCTCGCGCGAAGTTGGCAGCGGCGCATATCCCGGGATCAATCGCCCAACTTCCATAGAACCTCGGCACGATGCGTGGGCCGCTGGTTGCGAACGTCTCCCGATTCTTGAGCGCATCGAAGATGGCATCCCGGGTATTTTCCTGCGCCCACACTCCCGCCAGCCCACCTGGATTCCAGAAGAGAGGGCCTCGCTGGGCCTTTCCCACAGAAAGCAATTTTTCACGAACCATCCCGAACTTGTAGGGGGTATCGTATTCGCTGACAGCCCCGGGCGTGGCCATGTGGGTGTCCGTGCTTCCGATAAAACCGAAAGAATAAGGGTTTACGCCGATCCGCTTCTTCTCACGAAGGCCTTCTAGCAACGCATAGCGGACAAAGTCGGTGCGCGACGAGCAACCCCGGGCCGCTTGCGCGCCCCAACCGGATCCTTCTTCACAATCTTCGAATTCCTGTTGGCCAAAGTCACGGGCCTTTTCGAAATTGCAAAGTTCATCGGCCGCACCCACGACACCGTACATTCCGTTGCGGCACTCGCTCTCTCCCTTGATCTGCATCATTTCGACGATGGGCTCAAGACGCGCCCGCAGAGCTGCCTCCCGGCGCTGCTCCTCCAAGGGGAAGTCGGCGTACTCAACCCTGAACATCTGACCGTTGGAGAGATTCGGGTTGTGCGGAATCGCAATCGCTTCGCAACCCGTTTCCGTATCGTTGCAAAGGTCCATCAACTGATGCCGAAGCTCCATCTCTCGGGGCGTTTCGAGGGAAGAAATGGGCAACTCGGGCACAATTTCGTTCCTGAGGATTACGTTTCGGTGCACCTTCGTTGAATAAGGTGAATGGCTGTATTCCCAGGCGTGCAGGCTCGTAAACGTGCAAGCAGCCGAGCGATCATAGGCGCGTTCGGTCGCGGCCTGGTTCGCGCGCCAGACAGCCGCCAGTTCGGCACGGCAGATGGCATCGTCTTCCCCACAAACATCCGATCGCCGGCCCGTGAGCCCGATCAAGCCTCCAATTCTTGCTCGAAAACCTTTGAGACCGAGAATTCGGGCGAGCCAGGATTGGTCCTCCCCCCGATAGATCTGACAACCCGACGTGTCGTACGTCGCCGACCCCGGTGTTGTGCATAGAGAAACCTCGGCCATCCACTCCGCGTGATCGGTGACGGCGGCAAAATCCAGGGGCCGATCGATTTGTGCGGGCCGCATCCCCTGGGCGGGATCCCCTGAAAAGACATCGATGGTTTCCCCCTGTGCATAGCGATACGCATCATCGGGGGAAGCCAGGGTTCCCATGGAGTTGGCATCCATGGAGATTCCGGTGTGGATGTGGAGATCGCCGAAAAGTGGCTGTTTCTCGGCCACCTGAACCGCGCAGGCCTCGCGGCCGGCGATCGCCTTCGCTTGGGCAGCTTGAGGGGGCGGCGACCATGGATCGGTGGTGGGTTCGATACCGCAGGAAATCGCCAGCCAGGAAGCCACCAGAAAAAATGCGAGTCGAGTTCGATCCATGGCTTGCTCCTTCGGAGGGGGGCTGGATAGGCTCTCGGAGGAAATTTTCGCTATCGCTTTGGGCGGGAGGGAGGGATTCCGAGCCAGGAGCAGACGATGCACCAGCAGACGCCACCATGCGAGGCTGGGCATGCCCCAGGCGCCTGCCCAAATCCGGCGCGGGGCTGAGGCTCAGCGAGCGGCGAATCCTACGCAGCGAAAGCTCGGGGAGGCCACAATCCAGACGAAGTTCAGTGCCAGGTAATCGTTGCCTGTGAGGCCAACGAGGGTGATGCCCCCACCCGTCTAGTTGTAGACTATTGGGTAAGGAAGCAATCGCCCGACCCCCAAGACGCGCTTACAGGGAGGGGCTAGCAGGATGGGCCCAACCACCATGGCTGCCACAACCGCCCACAACGTCCACAACCACCACAACCACCACTGCCACCACTGCCACCACTGCCACCGAGTTGTATATCTTCGCGCCCCTTATCCCTCTTGAGCCCGATGGCTCCACCAGGACCTGTTCATTGAGTCTCCTCAACCCGCTGACGCCAATCGTCCTCGCCGGCCGCTATCGAGGCTTGCTACTGCCCCTAGTGCGGCGAAAGATCTCCGCTCGTTACCGAGGATCCGTGCTGGGCACATCTTGGGCTGTCCTGAACCCCCTGATTATGCTCGGCATTTATACCTTCATTTTCTCGGTGATCTTCCAGAGTAAATGGGGAATCGCCTCGAGCAGTCGACCGGAATTTGCTCTCTTCCTGTTTTCTGGTCTGATCCTGTATTCGGTCTTTGCAGAATGCGTGAATGAAGCTCCCTCGGTTCTCCTCCAAAACAGGCTTTACATTCGCCAGCTAGTTTTCCCAACAGAACTACTCGCGTGGGTGAGCGTCCTAGCGACCCTCTTCAACCTTCTCATCAATTGGGTCATATTGATCCTCTTCTACTCCTTAGTAGTCGGGCTACCCACCTCCACACTCCTCTACCTCCCCGTAATCGCTCTCCCTGTTGTACTCATCACTCTCGGCTCTGTCTGGATCATCTCATCGGTAGGCCTCTACCTGAGAGACATCGGCCACATTGTGGGCCTACTCACAACCGCACTTCTCTTTCTCAGCCCGATCTTTTACCCAGCCGCGGCTGTTCCCGAGAAATTCCAGGCCTACTACGCCCTAAACCCATTCGTACACATCTTGGAAATGTCGAAGGGGGCACTCTTCTACGGGCAACATCCCAACTGGATTCAGCTTGGCGCATCCCTTGCCGGAAGCTGGATCTTTGCCTGGCTCGGCTACATCTGGTTCATGAAGACAAAGAGAGGGTTTCCAGATGTCGTCTAGAAAGCCCGAGAGCCAAGGACTCACCGAGACTTCGCGACCCATCGCGATTCTTGCCCGAGGGCTGACCAAGTCCTTTGCCATCTATCAACGGCCGGGGCTCCGCTTGAAGGAAATTTTCTGGCCGGGTCGCCGAAGCTTTCATCAAGAATTCGTTGCCCTCCGCGATCTCGACCTTGAAGTCTACAAAGGTGAAACCGTGGGCATCGTTGGGCGCAACGGTTCGGGGAAATCCACTCTTCTCAACCTTGTCTGCGGAACCCTTGAACCAACGTCGGGCCAAATTCAGACATCAGGTCACCTCGCCCCAATGCTCACTCTCGGAGCCGGATTCGACCCCGAGTTCACGGGGCGGGAGAACGTGCTCATGAACGCAGCCATTATTGGAATTCCCCGACGGGAGATCGAGCAGCGCCTTGATTCGATCATCGCGTTTGCAGGCATTGGTGAATTCTTTGATCGGCCTGTAAAACTTTACTCCTCGGGAATGTACGCTCGTTTAGCCTTCGCAATCGCCATCAACGCTGATCCCGAAATACTCGTCATTGACGAAATTCTTTCTGTGGGGGACGAAGCATTCGGCCGCAAGTGTTTTGCTCGGCTTGAAGATCTAAAATCCCAAGGGTCTACAATCCTATTCGTTTCCCACAGCTCCCAGATGGTTATTGAACTCTGCGATCGAGCCGTATTGATTGAAGAGGGCGAGAGGCTGCTCAGCGGAACTCCTCGGGATGTCGTGGCCTACTACCACAAGTTGCTTTACGCCCCTGAAGAGCAACGCACTTCACTGGTGGAGGAAATAAGATTTTTCGACGAAACCGGATCGGCACCGGGCAAGAAAGAACCAGCTGAAACCGCTGACCAGGACGAATCCAGAATGCTTGGCAGCTTCGACCCGAATCTCCAACCCGAAAGCACGAGTGAGTACGAGCGACTCGGTGCTCAAATTCAAAACATTCGGATCCTCAACCAGAGAGGAGACGTCGTCAACGTTCTCGAGCGAGGAGGCGAGTACACCTACGAGTACGAAGTTCTTTTCACCGAGGCAGCCTACGGTGTTCAATTTGGCATGATGATCAAGGCCGGAACGGGACTGGAGATTGCGGGCCAGGTTTCCCACTCGGCCCATGATGTGATCGAAAACATCCCAAAGAGCCATCGCGCTCGCGTGGGCCTTCCCTTCAAGGCCAACTTGGCCCCGGGTACATATTTCGTCAATGCGGGAGTAATGGGCCAGCGTGAAGGCGAAATCACCTATCTGCACCGCATCCTTGATGCGGTCGCCTTTCGGATCGACCCGGTGGGGCAAGACCGAGCCACAGGCAGGACAGACCTTACGCTGCCCGGCCAATGGTCGGAGATTCACCCAGAGGACTAGAAGAGCGTTTACCCCTCGCCTAAATTCCGAACTCCGCGTCCTCTCTGAGACCGAGAGCCGCTACTTACGCGGCCTGCGAATTTTCGACAAGCGCCGGAACAGTTCGGCTGGGCTCGTTCTTCGGGCCAATCGGCCCAGCAGCCGAATTGGAAGAGCCAACCGCCAACTGAAAGACTCCACCATCGACTGGAGTTCTGCCTCCCAATAAGACGGTTGTTCGCGCGCGCCTTCCAGTACCAGCACTTCGAGTTCTTGATTGGCACGCTCAAGCTCAAGCTTCTCCGAACGCAGCGAAGCGACTTGAATCTCTTGCCGGCCGAGTTCTTCTCCGCGCCGCTCCAAGTCGGCAAACATCGCATTGATCCGATTTTCCGCCTCCTCGAGTTTCCCTCGAAAAATCAAAGCGTCGGAGCGTTCCCTGTTGCTGGCCTCTTCACTTTGCGCAAGCTCACTGACAACCTGTCCGAAAACGGACTGCTTCTCCTCCAGTTGATCCCGAAGAAGGCGAACTTGGTTCTCAAAATCTTCTTTGGTCGTCCCAAGGTTTTCGCTATGGGTTTTCAGCTCTAGAATTTCCTGGCGAAGTTCGGCCTCGGTCGGCTTGACGGCCACAGGCCGGGAAGGTCCTCCGGAGTTCGCATACTTTCCAAATCCCAATCGAGCAGGCACAGAGCCCGAATAAACCGAAGAGGAATCCATGGAGTCCTGGTAGCGCATAAGCCCTTCGAGCGTCGTTTCGGCAATGGAACTTCGCTTGAATTTTTGTTGCCAGAGCCATTGCTAGCTACCCAAACCAACATCAGTTTGATGCAATTGATCAATTCAACAACCTGATCATCCCTGCTCTCAAGCTTTTTCTTGAGTTGACCCGACTCATCGTTGAGCGGGACAACCTTGTTCTCCACAGCATCCCGCTGAGCCCTGATCTCAAGAACTTCATCTTGCAGATTCCGGGCAGCCTCACCCGAGCTTTCCAAAGCCAGCTCGGCGTGAGCGAGAATCGGCCCGAACGCCTTTTCGGCTTCGGTAAAGGCGAGATAGAGCCGGTCTATTTCCCGGGTGGGAACCTTCTTGCCCGCTGCGGCCCGACTCATCCAGGT
>LWDU01034961.1_pt1 | contig 19843 bp, 19 predicted proteins | sample 727161 | NCBI WGS metagenome assembly LWDU01 (sample SAMN04566230, study PRJNA314399) | hydrothermal vent metagenome | isolation source: deep sea hydrothermal plume seawater | place: Mexico: Gulf of California, Guaymas Basin | collected 2004-07-11
TCCTTTTTTAACTATTTCAGGATCAAAAACAAATTCTATTATGTGATTTCCTGATTTTACTTCTATTCCTCTTAAAAGGTAATTAACATTATAATATTGGGTTTTTTCTCCATCGATATATAAATGCCATCCATGAGGATAAAAAATTTCAGAAAAAACAATAAAACCATCCTCTTTGCTATTGCATTCATATTTTAATTTATTTGATTCAAATTCTAATAATTTTATATAAGATTCATTGTCAAACAAATATTTCTTTGAATTTGCTTCAGTTGAAATAGCTATATTTTTAGTATCCAAAGTGTCTAAAGCAATGATCTCTTTATCTTTTGATTCAACATTTATAATAGAGTCAATAAACCAAGCAGATCCATTTATAGAATCATTTATATATAATTGTGAAGAACCTTCTTCATTGTTAAATATAATATATTTAGTATTTAACATGTTTAATGTATTCATGTGAGTCTTATTAATATAAAATTCTAAAATATCATTATAACTGCTAAGTTTTGCTGCATGATAACCCGTTATTGAATTATGAAAATAAGATGTTTTGGTAGTGGTTGATGTTAAATCTAAAACACGAAAATAAGATGTATCCTTTAAGATTTCTAAATTTACTTTATCGAGATTATAAGGTTTATCAACTAAACCAGCATCAACAAAATTAGTATTATTGACATATTGTCTATTAAAGGGAACTAAATCAACTAGAACTAAAGCGACTAAAACAATAATTAAGATTTTACTTTTTATTTTTTTCTTCAAATACAGGAAAAGACCTGTAAAGGTTAATAAAATAAACAGTGAGGCCCTAAGTAATTCATTTAAATAAATATCCATCCTATCTTGTTTAATAACTTCTAGGATTGAAGGATTTATGTTTACATCATTAATCCCATTAAAACTTAAGCTCCCTTTTACTAAAAACAATACAAGAAATGTGAAAGAAAAAATTACTAAAGCCCTAATTAAATATTTTATATTCTTATCATTTGATTTATTAGTTATTATGTTTGATAATCCTATAATTGCAACAAAAGGAATACATAGTTCTAAAATAACTTGAATAGAAGAAACTGCTCTAAACTTATCATATAATGGAAAATAATCAATAAAAAAATCCGTAAGAAAATTTAAATTCTTTCCATAAGACAAAAGCAATGATAATATTATTGCAGAGATTGACCAATTCCTGTATTTGTTGTTAATTACAAATAATGAGAAAATAAATAAAAAAAAGACTACTGATCCTATATATGCAGGTGCTTCAACAAAGGGTTGATCCCCCCAATAGGTTGGTGTATTTTTTATGATTTGTTTAGATTCTAGTGCAGAATAATCATTTTCACGTAAAAAATTATAAAAATTTGATTCTACCCCTATATCTTCACTACTCCCTCCACCCATAATTCTTGGAATAAATAAATTTAAGCTTTCAAAAATTCCATAACTCCATTGTGTAATATAAGCCTTATCTAACCCAGCACTTACTTCCTTGAATGTGCCATCTGGATTTATAGTTAATTCTGATGAATTTCCTCTTGTACTCTCGCCTACATATTCACTAGTAGCCATCAAATTTGTTGCATTTAATGAAAGTGCAATAAATAAGGCTGAGAATAATATCCCTAATGATTTAAAATAGTGTCTAGTTTGATCTTTTTTCCAACAATCAATCAAGGTATAAAATCCAATTAGCAGTACTATAAACATTAAATAATACGTCATTTGAAAATGATTAGCACAAAACTGTAGTCCAAGGGCTAATGTTGACAATAAAAATCCTTTTGAATATTTTCCGTTAAAAACCATTAAAACACCCGCAATAACTAACGGCATATATGCAATAGCATGTGCCTTAGCATTATGTCCAGCACCAATAATTATTATTAAATAAGTAGAAAACCCAAAGGAAAGAGCACCTAAAACAGCTAATCTATATTCTACTTTTAGGCTAAGCATTAGTATATAAAACCCTAAAAAATATAAAAACAAGTAATCTGCAGGCCTAGGTAAAAATCTCAATAATAAATCTAGTTTCTTTATATAATTGTGAGGATATTTTGCGCCAAGCTGATACGTAGGCATTCCAGAAAAAGCACTGTTAGTCCAATACGTTTCATTACTGGTTTTTATTGCAAAATCATTCTGTTGCTTAGCCATACCAGAGTATTGGACAATATCATTTTGTAATATTTTTTTACCCTGTAAAACTGGAGAAAAATATGAAAGAGATATGAAACAAAATAGAATTAATACACAAAAATGTTTGAAATAATTTTTTATGAAATTCTTTAGAAGCATATTATTGTGAAATTTTAATCAATTTCTTCATAATCTATATAATCTCCAGCATTATTCTTTTTTGATTTTCCTTTAGGCATTTTATCAATTGTCACCTCTCCCTCTTGTTCTTTTTTAGTGTTATTCGTAGTATGTCGGTAATTCTTATTCTTGAATTTATTAATGATATAACCTAAATACATTCTTGATAAAAACTTAAAAACATAGTAAGCAACTAGTAAACTTAATATAAATTTTAATATGCCCAATTTAAATGATTTTTATATTGAAAAACAAAAATACAATTCTTAGAATTTAAAAGAGTTAATATATTATTAAATTATAAATGCTTTATCTTTGTAAAATAGGCTAATTTCATGAAAAAAACCCTACCTATTTTAATCGCTTTTATTTTTTTTGCAACTAATACCATATTTGCACAATACACTGAAACAATAAATTCTAACAGACCTGGAGATTCTCAAAGTGCTTTTTCAGTTGGATCAAATGTAATTCAAATAGAAACTGGAGCATATTTCTTAAATGAGAAGCACGAATTGTTAGAGAATAAAGTTAAAGGAGTAGGATTAAACTTTACCCTTAGATATGGGCTTATTCTTGAAGAATTAGAGCTACAAGTTAGTGGTGTTTATCAAAATGATAAATACACTGACATGAGATCAACTATAGATACTGAATACAATAGAAGTAATTTTAAAAAATTCAAAATTGGAGCTAAATATTTAGTATATGATCCCTATAAAAATATAGATGATAGTCCAAATTTATATAGTTATTGGGCAAATAATAAATTTAAATGGAATTCTCTTATTCCAGCAGTCTCAGTATACGCAGGAATAAATATTGATGGAGAAAACAACCCCTACACTGCACCTGGAATAAAAGGGGTTAGTCCTTCTTTCACAATAGCTACTCAAAACAATTTCAATAATAATTTTGTACTTATAACTAATTTAATTCTTGAGAGGATTGGAACAAATCAAAATGACTTTGAATATATAGTAACCCTTACTCATGCTTTTAATAACCAATGGGTTATTTTTATTGAGACTCATGGAATAAATAGTGAATTTTATGCTGAACATATGTTAAAATTTGGTACTGCATATCTTAGTGATGAAAATTTACAACTTGATACATCATTAATAATTAATTTCAAGAACACCCCAAAAATATTTTATATTAATTTTGGAGGAAGCTATAGATTTGATTTACATAAAGACAAAGAATGATAGAATTAAAAGAAATAAAAAATGATTCAGATTTAAAGAAATTTGTAACATTTCCATTTAAGTTATACAAAAAATCCAAATATTGGATTCCTCCTATCATAAATGAAGAAATGAATAATTTTAAATCTGATATTAATCCTTCACTAAAAGATTCATCTATCTCATTATTCATAGCTATTAAAGACAATGAAGTGGTCGGAAGGATAGCTGCAATAATTAACTGGATTGAAGTCAATAATTATAAAGTAAGAAAAATTCGTTTTGGATGGTTTGATGTTATTAATGACATAAATGTAACTAAACTCCTAATCAATAGAATAAAAGAAATTGGTAAAGCAAATAAGCTAGAATATATGGAGGGACCTATGGGATTCTCAAATTTAGATAAAGTTGGAGTTCTTACAGATGGATTTGATAAAATAGGTACAATGGTTACATGGTATAATCACCCCTATTATTCATCACATTTTGAAAAACTTAATTTTAAAATAGAAAAACAATATGAAGAAAAGCAATTTTCTTTTAAAAATATTGACAAAAACTATTATTACAGGATGAGTAAAATAATTCAAAAAAGGTATGATTTTAAGGCTGTTAATTTCGATAAAATTGAAGATGTTAGAAATAATATGAATGAAATGTTTGACTTATTCAATAGAAGCTATTCCTCTTTATCCTCATTTGTTGAAATAAATGATATTCAAAAAGAATATATGAAGAATAAATACCTAAGATTTATGAATCCAAAATTTATTACGTTTGTTCTCGATAAAAATAATGATATTATAGGTTTTGCTGTAATAATGCCTTCTTACGCTAAAGCATTACAAAAAATGAAAGGAAAACTATACCCTTTTGGATTCCTTCATTTATTTAATGCTAGGAAATATGTTAAAAATGTAATTCTATATCTAATTGGAGTACATCCTGACCATCAAAATAAAGGGGTGACAGCTATTCTATTTAGTTCTCTAATACAAAACTTAAAAGAAAAAAATATTGAGGATTGTATTAGAACTCCAGAGTTAATTGAGAATGAATCAGTAGATAAAATTTGGAAAAATTTTAATCCTACTTTAAGAAAAAAAAGATGTACTTATAAAAAAGATCTTAATTAAGAACTATATCTTATGATTTTCAGATAATTTTTTATATATACCAGAATCAAGGCGATCTGCTATAATAGAAAAAGCCTCTAACGTGTCTTGAATATCTTTAGAATTATGAGATGCCGTTGGGATTAATCGCAACAAGATTACTCCCTTTGGTACCACTGGATAAATAACAATTGAACAGAAAATAAGATGATTTTCTCTTAAATCCTTAACTAATGCCATGGCTTCTGGCATATCCCCTTTTAAATAAACTGGAGTAACACAACTTTGAGTGGAACCTATATTAAAACCTCTTTGTTTTAAACCTGATTGTAATTCATTTACATTTTCCCATAATTTATTCTTAATTTCAGGCATAGATCTTAGTATTTCTAACCTTTTTAGTATACCTGCTACCAATTGAATTTGAAGAGATTTTGCAAAAACCTGAGATCTCATATTATATTTTAGGTAATCTATTACTTCCTTTTTAGATGCAATAAAGGCACCTGTACTAGCTAAAGCTTTTGCAAAAGTTGCGAAATAAACATCTATTTTATCTTGAACACCTTGTTCTTCACCAGCTCCTGCCCCAGTAGCTCCTAAAGTTCCAAAACCATGAGCATCATCTACTAATAATCTAAAGTTATATTTATCTTTTAAATCTGTAATTTCTTTTAACCTGCCTTGCTCACCTCTCATACCAAACACTCCTTCTGAAATAACTAAAACACCTCCACCAGTATGTGCTGTTATTTTTGAAGCTCTATTAAGGTTTTTTTCTAAACTAGACATATCATTATGCTTATAAGTAAACCTCTTTCCAAGATGTAATCGAACGCCATCAACTATACACGCATGAGAATCCATGTCGTATACTACCACATCATTTTTGCCTAACAATGAGTCTATGGCTGAGAGTATGCCTTGATAACCAAAGTTTAATACATATGCAGATTCTTTATTAGAAAATTCTGCTAATTCTTTTTCTAATTTTTCATGTAATAAAGTATGGCCAGACATTAATCTTGCACCCATTGGATAAGCAGATCCATATAATTTTGCTGCTTCAGCATCTGTTTTCCTTATATCAGGATGATTAGCTAATCCTAAGTAGTCATTGACACTCCATGTTATAACTTCCTTACCCTGAAACTTCATTCTATTTGAAATTTCACCTTCAAGTTTTGGAAAAGCAAAATAGCCTTCAACAACATTAGCCCATTTACCTAATGGACTTTTATCATTATACATTTTTTCAAAAAGATCTTTCATTAATTATTTTATAAAATATTCCTTTATTTAACAAACTGGATGCTCTTTAATGTGGTCTCATGTTCTGAATCAAAAAACCCTTGTTTTTCCATCCACTGATCGCTATATATTTTACTTAAATATCTTGATCCATGATCTGGAAAAATAATAACAATTTTATCATCTTTTTTAAATTCTCCTGAGTTATTTAATTGTTTAATAGCTTGAAATGCAGCTCCACTAGTATAACCCACAAAAATTCCTTCAACTTTTACTATTTCACGAGCCGAATGGGCGCTTTCCTCATCATTTACTTTAATGTATTTATCTATCATATTAAAATCTGTTACTGATGGAATTAGATTTTTACCTAATCCTTCAATTCTATATGGAAAAATTTCATTCTCATCAAATTCTCCAGTTTCATGATACTTCTTTAAAACTGACCCGTGAGCATCAACTCCTATTATTTTAATCTTTGAGTTTTTTTCTTTTAGATATCTAGCTATTCCTGATATAGTTCCTCCTGTCCCGCTACAAGCAATTAAATGTGTTATTTTTCCATCAGTTTGGTTCCAAATTTCTGGTCCAGTTGTTTTATAATGAGCTTCTGAATTTAAACTATTAAAATATTGGTTTATATAAATCGAATCTTTAATCTCATTATGTACTCTTTTAGCAACGCTATAGTAAGATCTTGGATCATCTGCTGAAACATTAGCAGGACAAATAAATACCTTTGCTCCCATTGCTTTTAGCATATCTATTTTGTCTTGTGATGATTTTGAACTAACAGCCAATATACATTCGTATCCTTTAATTATAGAAACCATAGCAATACTAAATCCAGTATTTCCTGATGTTGTCTCAATTATAGTATTTCCTGGCTTTAAATATTCTGTCTTTAGTTGAATGCCCAGGGTTAAATCCTTCTAGTTTTGCTAAATATTCACCTTTATATTTAACTGTAATTTTATTCAGCTTAACCATAGGTGTTTGACCTATAAGTCCTAATATATTATTTGCAACTTTATTGCTTTTAGCCATAATAAAAGTTTAAAATCTAATATTTTTTAAAGAAATGCAAAATTAGTGTTTTTTTTTATTATTTATCAATTTTATCTAATTGAAACAAGAAGGTTATATTAAATTTTAATACTATTAATTTTAGTTAATAGATAATCATGTTTTTCTTTTGTATAATCTAAATGTGTTACAATTCTAATCTTATTTATTCCCATAGAATACCAATCTTTTTAATTTTTTTATCAATTTCAAAGACTATTATGTTTGTTTCTATCTCTTCTACCTTATTAACAAAAGACAGATTAACTAACTCATTACCTATTTCTTTTGCTTTTATATGGTCTTCTTTAAGTCTTTTTGTGTTATTATCTAAAGCAAAAATAGCTGCTGCAGCTAAATAGCCAGACTGTCTCATAGCTCCACCCAAAATCTTTCTAATTCTAATTGCTTTTTTCATTATCTGATTTCTTCCTATTAAAGCGGAACCTATTGGGCATCCAAGTCCTTTGCTAAAACAAACTGAAATTGTATCAAAAATATCTCCATATTCTAAAGGGTTTTCTTCTTTTTTGACCAATGCATTCCATATTCTAGCTCCATCAAGATGTAGCCCTAAATTATTTTCTTTACAGATCTTTTTTATATTTTTAATCTCGTTCATATCCCAACAAGCTCCACCGCCTTTATTCGTTGTATTCTCTATAGTAACTAAAGAAGATAATGGACTGTGATAAAATTCTTTAGGATTAATTGATTCTAGAAGTTGATTGCTATTAAACATGCCTCTATTTCCATTAATTAATTTAAAAGAAACTCCACTGTTAAATGCTCCTCCCCCTCCTTCATAATTAAAAACATGAGAATATTTATCACATATTACTTGATCACCAGGATTAGTGTGTAACTTAATAGCAGTTTGATTTGCCATTGTTCCTGATGGAAAAAACATTGCCATATCCATTCCAAACATAACTGCTAGCTTTTTCTCTAATTCTCTTACAGTAGGATCTTCACCATACACATCATCTCCAACTTTGGCAGAAAGGATTGCACTAAGCATTTCTTTCGATGGAATTGTAATAGTATCACTTCTTAAATCTACATGCATAAAACTAATTTATATAACTACATTCATTAGAACCAATTGGTGATCCATCCGGAATTTTCAGTGACTTAGGCATTACATACTTTTCAGGATTTGATTTAAAATTCTTAATTAAATTCTTATAGTATGAGTTATAGGTAAAATCCTTATAAGCTTTTGATGATAACAGCTTCTCTATACTGTCTATAGCCTTATTCGCTGCATCTTTTACCTGAAAAAGACAATCATTTGAAACTACTAAATTCATTAAATATTCCAAAGCTTTATGATTTACTGTCTGTTGAATTTCATTTATATATAAGTTCTCATTATTAACCTTAAATGTATAAGAAATCAATCTATCAAATACTTTTCTGAAGAATTAATCTATTCATTCTCGCAGGATTAAAGAGCAAGGAAAACGTCATTTCACTAGCTGTAGAAGCTATGCTTATAGGGTCGAATTGAACACCCATATTTGATTTAAAAGACTCTCTTGATCTTGGATAGCCAAAGGCTCTAGGAGGAAAAAGATTTAACTTGTTCTTTGGGATTGCTAAAAAATCAGCTTTTATAGTTCTAAAAACTGAATTTAATGCATCACTCTGCTGCAAATAACCTATTTGATTAACTATCGTTTGGTTATCTCCTCTTGTTGCATAATTATACTCTAAACCACCTATAAGTTTTACAGCTGCCTCTGTTTGATACCTGTGTAGAAAATATAGTGGAACGAAAACATCTTCTAAAACAGAAAAGGGTTGATTTTTTCTAATATTATATTCTGAAAAATTTGAAATAGCCTTATTTCTAACTTTAATTATATCCTCTAAACCAACAGAAGCACTTTCACCGTTATCCCATAAATGTCCAAGAGAATTAGCACCACCAATTGCTCTAGCATCACTATCAGTGATAAATCTTAGACCACTGCTATATGCGTTATCCAATACTTTATTTAATGTCTCCTTTTCATCAATACTTTCATCAAAATCTGAATAGCTATAAGCTACTGTAATCTTATCCCATTCTCCAATACCTATATCATAGGCTTCATCAATATTTATATCATTATTATGAATAGAAATAAGTGGATGAGGATAATCCATGACAGATGCTCTATCTTTTGTGCTGGCTGCAAAATTATGTACAAATCCAAGGGTATGCCCTACTTCATGAGCACTTAGCTGTCTAATTCTTGCTAAAGCCATTTCTAACATAGGATTGTGATTATTACCTTCTAAGTAAGGTTGATTTAATAATGCTTGAGCTATTAAAAAATCTTGTCTTATCCTTAAGCTACCAAGGCTTACATGTCCTTTAATAATTTCTCCCGTTCTTGGATCAATAACACTTGATCCATAACTCCATCCTCTAGTCGATCTATGAACCCATTGAATCACATTATATCTACAATCCATTAGATCAGCATCTTCTGGTAAAATTTTAACTTGAAATGCATTTTTAAAACCAATATCCTCGTAAGCTTCATTCCACCAAGAAGCACCTTCTAATAAAGCAGATTTTATAGGCTCTGGTGTTCCAGGATCTAAATAATAAATAATTGGTTCTTTAGCTTCACTATAATTTGCAGTAGCATCTTTTTTCTCTAATCTATGTCTTGTAATAAATCTTTTAACAATAGGTTCGTATACTGGAGTAGCATAATCCATAAATGAGATTGAAATAGCACCACTTCTTGTGTCAAATTCTCTAGGCTTGTAGTTACTATCAGGCAATTTGATAAAGGAATGATGTTGAATAATAGAGATTAGGTTTGGATCAGGAGTAACGCTTGAAACCAATCTTCCTTTTGCATCTCCAGAAAATGTTAACAAAGCTTCGAATTCTACATTTTCTGGAAAAGCTTTTGTTCTTTCTAATTCAATAGCACTTTTACTCTTATCTACCTTATATGTTCCTTGTTTTGAATTTTTAAGTCTTTTTGCGACTCCGTGTCTGTCTTCCATAAGAAATGCAGTAAAGTCTACTATGAACTTATTCTCCTGTTCCTCTACTATTTTAAATCCATAAATAACTGACTTTGCAAAGGCTTGTTCTACACTTCTTTTTTCTAATTCATTATCTGAAATAGCTCTATAGCCTAAATTTGGCTGAATAAGGAGAATTTTATCACCATATTTTGAGAATTTAACTAATCGCTCATTTCCTAACTGTCCCCTGTCTAGCCCTATATCATTAGAGCCAACTCCCGATGAGAGTGAACTAATGTATAGGAATTCTTTTTCTAGTTCATTTACTTCTAAATAAATCTTATCAGATGACTCATCATAATAGAAGTTAAAAAATCCATTATAAGCCTCAAAATCTTTAGTAATAGATTGAGAGAAGCTAATACTAAACCATAAGAGAAATAGTGTTTTAAATAATAATTTCATAAGTATATTAATTTAGTTAAATCTACATAAAATATATTTTTTAAAAAAAACAATCTAACTAAATTAATATGCATTAAATTTGTAATAAACATATCTAATATGATTACTTCTGAACAATTCAAAGAACTTAAAGAGCGTCTGGATGCGTTAAGGAGGTATCTTTGACATTGATGCTAAAATTTCTCAATTAAAATTAGAAGAAGAAAAAACACACCATCCCGAATTTTGGAATGACCCAAAATCTGCAGAAAGAGATCTTAAAAAAATTACGTTTGTTAAAAAGTGGGTTACTGATTTTAATAATGCTGAAAACAGAGTTAATGACCTAGAAGTTTTAATGGATTTTTATAAATCTGGTGAATCCACGGAAACTGAGATAGATGAATTATATTCTAAATCAAAGGAGCTGATTGAAGAATTAGAGTTTAAGAACATGTTGTCAGACAAAATAGATAGTATGGATGCTATTTTGCAAATTACAGCTGGTGCAGGGGGTACTGAAAGTTGTGATTGGGCTCAAATGTTGATGAGAATGTACACAATGTACTGTGAGAAAAATAATTATTCGATATCTCAATTAAATATTCAAGATGGAGACTCTGCTGGTATAAAAACTGTAACTCTTCAAATTGAAGGAAGTTTTGCTTTTGGATGGTTAAAAGGAGAAAATGGTGTACATAGACTAGTTAGAATATCACCTTTTGATTCAAATGCCAAAAGACATACTAGTTTTGCTTCAGTATATGTTTATCCGTTAATAGATGATTCTATCAACATTGAAATTAATCCATCTGACATACAGATTACTACATCCAGATCTAGTGGTGCGGGAGGTCAAAGTGTAAATAAAATTGAAACAAAGGTACAGTTAGTGCATAAACCTACAGGAATTCAAATTTCATGCTCAGAGACTAGATCGCAACTTGACAATAAGGTTAGAGCAATGCAAATGCTTAAATCACAGTTATACGAAATTGAATTGAAAAAAAAGAACCAAAAACGTTCTGATATAGAATCAGAAAAGATGAAAATTGAATGGGGAAGTCAAATAAGAAATTATGTTATGCACCCCTATAAACTTGTAAAAGATGTAAGAACTTCATATGAAAGTTTCTTAAAGCCTACTTAATGAAGAAAAAATAAAAGATATGATAAAGATTTACCATAATTCAAGATGCAGAAAATCAAGAGAAGCATTAGATTTATTAAAATCTAATGAACTAGACTTTGATGTTGTTGAGTATTTAAAAGAAAAATTGACAAAAAATCAAATACAAGCATTAATCAATAAATTAGGCCTTAAACCTCTAGAACTCGTAAGGAAAAATGAAGCAATATGGAAAGAGAATTTCAAGAATAAAGTGCTGACTAACAATGAGATAGTTGAAATCCTTTCAGAAAACCCTACATTAATTGAACGCCCTATTATCGAATTAGACAATAAAGCTGTTATTGGAAGACCTCCTGAAAATATTTTTAATTTAATCTAGTCCAATCATATTATTTAACATAATTTTTTATTTTTATTAACATAATAAACTTAAAAATAAAACTACCTTCGTGACGAATCTAAAATTAGACCGACGGTGCTAAAATATTATTTTAATTTTCTTCTCTTTTTATTTTTTATTTCAATTACTTATTCACAAAACCCATATAAAGCAGCTGAATTTACAGATCAATTTAATGTGTTTGGAAAGATAATTGATTCAGAAGGCAGTGAGCCTTTAGAATATGCAACTGTAACTATTTTAACCTCTGTAGATAACAATGTTGTTACTGGCGGAATAACAGATAAAAATGGAGTATTTAACATCCCGATTTCAAAAGGAGAATATAATATTCTTATTGAATATATTTCTTTTAAAAATTATACTGTTAAAAACCTAAATGTAAGTGAAAATAAAGACCTGGGAGTTATTTCATTAATTATTGATATTGAGTCTTTAGATGCGGTAGAAATTATTGCAGAGGAAACTACTGTTGAAATTAAACTAGATAAAAAAATATATACTGTAGGTAAAGATTTAACTGTAAGAGGAGGAAATGCAGTAGAGGGTAATATCTTATTAAGAGGTAATGATGCTGCTAGAATTTTAATTAATGGTAAGCCATCTAGTTTAGTTGGAATAGATTCTAAATTTCTACAACAACTTCCTTCTGATGCAATAGAGAAAGTGGAGGTAATAACATCTCCTTCTGCAAGATATGAGGCTCAAGGAAGTGGAGGTATAATTAATATAATTCTTAGAAAAACTAAAAAATTAGGGTTAAATGGTTCTTTAAGCTCAAATATTGGATATCCTAAGAGAACAGGCATATCATCAAACCTAAATTATAGGAATGGTAAAATTAACTTTTTCAATTCATCAGGTTTTAGTGATAGAGTTAGTCCTGGGACTGGGTATAACTATTCAGAATATTATAATGGTGATCAGCCTAGTACATTCTTTGAAGAAAATAGAGAAACAGAGAGAGATAGAAATAGTTTCTTTACTAATAATGGAATAGAATGGTATCTAGATGATAAAACATCCATTGTTGGAACTTTTTTCTACAATCAAGCTAAATCTGACGACTTAGCAATAAATAATTTAGATGAAATAGATGAAAATGGGAATATTTTAAATCAAACGGTTCGCGATGAAAATGAGAAAGACATTGATTCTAATAGAGAATATAACTTAAATTTTGAGAGGAAATTTAATGACTCTGGGCATAAATTAATTTTTGACTTACAGTATGACAACTCCAAAGAATGGGAAGATGCATTAATATCAGAAAATAATATTCTTAACGAGGTAATTGCAAGTGATGCTTCAAGCGAATCATATCTAATTAAAGGAGATTATGTTAACCCTATTGGAGAAAATAAACAATTTGAAGCTGGCTTTAGGATAAGCCAAGATGATAATATAACAGATTATAGGGTTTTTGATAATGAAAACAATGTACTTACTGAAGATCTAAATCAGAGTAATCTTTTTCAATATAAAGAGCAGATAAATGCATTCTACACTCAATATGGTGTAAAAGTTGAAGATAAATACTCTTTTTTAATAGGGTTACGACTTGAGAATACAGTTAAAGATATCAATCAACTAACTATTCAAGATTTCACTAATAAAAATGAAACAGGATTATTTCCAACATTTAATTTTGGATTAGAAATTTCTGAAAATGAAACGCTTACTTTTGGATATAACAGAAGAATTAGAAGACCATGGTCTAGATCTATTAACCCCTTCCCTACTAAAATTAGTCCAATAAATATATATAGAGGAAATCCAGACCTAGATCCAACATATTCAAATAACATTGATTTTGGCTATTTAAAAAAATATAAATCTTCTTTTACAATAAACACCTCTGCTTATTATCAAAAAGCTACAAATACCTTTAATTATATAGTTGAAGAAACAGGTGAAACTGCCGAAATAAATGGAGTTGATGTGCCGATAACAGAGAGATATCCAATAAATCTATCAACAAATACTAGGTTTGGTTTTGAGTTAAACTTGTCTTATAGAAAAGGGAAAAATTGGAATATATTCTCCAATTTTAATGTTTACAGCAATAAAACTGAAGGAAGCTATAATGATGTTATATATGATAATAAAAATGTAAGTTGGAGCTATAGATTAAATAATAAATTAACTCTTCCTGGAAAAATTGAATGGCAAACAAGAATGAATGTCAGAGGTCCTTCAGAAACTGCAATTAGCAAAAGAGAAGGAAATTTTTCAATTGACCTGGCATTCAGCAAAGAATTATTTAAAGAAAAAGCTTCATTAACTCTCAATGTTAGAGACCTTCTTAATCAAAGAGGATGGAGATCTAAGACATTTAATGAAACTTTCTATAATAGTTCTGAGCATAGATGGGCGAAAAGATCTTTTACTTTAAACTTTACTTACAGATTTAATCAAAAGAAAAATCAGGACAGAAGACTGCAACAGGAAAGTTACGATGATGAAGCTATGGGATTTTAGGAATAGTTACTTTTTAGCTTTTCTTTCTTCTAAAAGCTCATTAATTCTTTCAATTAAAGCTCCAACAATCCAATAAGGAATTACGACTAGTAGCATTAAAAACATCAACCAAAAACCCATGCTTACAATAGTCATAAATGCTAAAAATCCTAAGTATTGATCAAATTCAAACATATCTTGATAAGAAATATTGGCGCAAAGATATAATATTACCAATTTATATTAGTATATATTCAAAATTAATTTTTCAACAAAATACTTTATACAATTAGCAAAATAATGGAGTAAATCAACTAAAATGCGTAAATTTGCATATATATATAATCAATCATGGATTATAGAATAGAAAAAGATACCATTGGTGAGGTTAAAGTACCTTCTAACAGATTATGGGGGGCTCAAACAGAACGATCTAAAAATAACTTCAAAATTGGACCAAGTGGATCAATGCCAATTGAATTAATACATGCCTTTGCAATCCTGAAAAAAGCTGCTGCCAAAACTAACCAGGAGAAAGGAATACTTGATAAAAAAAAATCAGATGCTATTTCTAAAGTATGTGATGAAATCCTTGAAGGAAAATTGGATGATGAATTTCCTCTTGTTATCTGGCAAACCGGTTCAGGAACACAGACAAATATGAATGTAAATGAGGTAATTTCTAACAGGGCTCATCAAATATTAGGAAATGAACTTGGTAAGGGTGAAAAACTTGTCTCTCCTAATGATGATGTTAACAAGTCACAATCATCTAATGATACTTTTCCTACAGCCATGCATATAGCTACATATAAGTTAATTGTAGAGAATACTATTCCTGCTCTTGAAAATTTAAGGTCTTCTATTTACTCAAAAGTAAAGGAGTTTAAATCCATTGTTAAGATAGGAAGAACACATCTGATGGATGCTACCCCTATTACATTGGGTCAAGAGTTTTCTGCTTATGAGTCTCAATTAGATCATGGCATTGTTAGTCTAAAAAACTCGCTAAATCATCTATCAGAGATTGCCTTAGGCGGAACTGCTGTAGGAACTGGTATAAATACTCCTGAAGGATATGCTGAAAGAGTTGCTGAAGTAATTAAAGATTTAACAAAATTCCCTTTTAAGTCTGCTCACAATAAGTTTGAAGCACTCTCTGCACATGATGCTATTATTGAAACCCATAGTGCATTAAAGAGGTTAGCTGTCTCATTAAATAAAATTGCTAATGATATTCGAATGCTTGCTTCTGGTCCAAGAAGTGGAATTGGTGAAATAAGCTTACCAATTAACGAACCAGGAAGTTCAATTATGCCTGGAAAAGTAAATCCGACTCAATGTGAAGCAATGACAATGGTTTGCGCTCAAATAATTGGAAATGATACAGCAATAACATTTGGTGGAGCTCAGGGACATTATCAATTAAATGTTTTTAAACCTATGATTGCTGCCAATATTCTTGAGTCTGCAAGACTCTTAGCTGATGCCTGTAATAGTTTTAACACTAATTGTGTTTCTGGTATTACTGCAAATAAAAATGTAATAAAAGCTAAGCTTGATAACTCTTTAATGCTTGTTACAGCATTGAATACAAAGATTGGATATTACAAAGCTGCTGAGATTGCAAATGCAGCATTTAAAAATGGGACTTCTCTAAAAGAAGAGGCAATTAGACTTGGTTATCTAACCTCTGAAGAATATGACTCCTGGGTTAAACCAGAAGACATGGTTTAACCTTAAAACAATGTCACTACTTATAAAAAATATAAAGAAATTAATTCAGTGTAGAACTGAAAATATATCTTTTGTTTCTGGAAAAGATATGTCATTTTTACCATCAATTGATAATGCATATTTAGCTATTAAAGATGGTAAGATTAGTGATTTTGGGAAAATGCAAGATTTTAAAGAAACTGGTTTTAATGAAGTTATAGATGCTAAAGACAGAATGATCCTTCCATCATGGTGTGACTCTCACACACATATTGTTTTTGCAGGAAATCGTTCAAAAGAATTTATTGACAGAATAAAAGGTCTAAGTTATGAAGAAATAGCTGCTAGAGGTGGTGGTATATTAAATTCTGCAAAGTTATTACAAAACACTTCTAAAGAAGATTTGTATAATCAGTCTAATATGAGAATTAACTCTGTAATTAGGCAAGGTACAGGTGCAATTGAAATAAAATCTGGTTATGGCCTTTCTTTAGAATCAGAATTAAAAATGCTTCAAGTAATTAAACAGATCAAAGACAGCTCTAAAATACAAGTTAAATCTACTTTCTTAGGCGCTCACGCCTATCCTAATGAATTCAAAGAAAATAAAGATGGATATATTGACTTAGTTTTAAATAAGATGCTACCAGCATTCTCAAAGGAAAATTTAATTGATTACATTGATGTTTTTTGTGAAAAAGGGTATTTTTCACCAGAGGATACTGCAAAAATAATTAAAGAAGGTTTAAATTATAATATAAGATCCAAAATACATGTAAATCAATTTAATGTACTTGGGGGTGTAAAAATAGCTGTAGAAAACAATGCCTTATCTGTAGATCATCTAGAGGTTCTTCAAGACGATGATATTAAAATATTATCCAAAGGATCAACCATACCAGTAGTATTGCCTACATGTTCCTATTTTTTAGGAATTGACTATGCACCTGCTAGAAAACTAATAGATGCTGGTTTACCTGTTGCTATTGCTAGTGACTATAATCCTGGATCCTCTCCAAGTGGAAATATGAATTTTGTGATTTCCACAGCCTGCACTAAAATGAAACTTACCACAGAAGAAGCTATTAATGCAGCTACAATAAATGGTGCCTATGCAATGGGTCTTGAAGATAAAGTTGGTAGTATTTCTAAGGGTAAAATAGCTAATCTAATAATTACTAATAAAATTAATTCAATTGATGATATTCCGTATAACTTTGGAGGAAATCAGATTCATAAGATTATTTTAGAAGGACAATTAATTTCATAAACCAACTATAGCTTTTCCTCTACAATTTTTAAAATTCTTGCTTCTAATAGATTTGTTTTATCAATAATTATTTTGGCAGACTTAAGTGTCTTTTTAACGTAATTTTTATCCTCTAAATCTTTGCAGTTTATCTTTACATTTAAAAATGCACCCATTATTGCTGCACGTGCACAATGCATAGCGACACCTGCATCACTAATTGAATTTGGATTACCCTCTTCTGCCATCTTCATTATGACTTCAATAGAGTCAAATGATGTCTTCATAATTTCAAATGGAACGTTAATTGCATTTTTGATTGCTTTTTGAATTTCTTCATTCCTTATAGCTACTTGTTTGCTATTTTCCTTAGGCAAAGAATATGCATTCATTATCTCATTAAATGCATGGGTATCTCTATCAACTAAATCTAATAATTGATTCTGGCACCCAATTCCTTTTTCTCCCCATTTAGAAAAAAATTCCCACCTATCATCCCAACCTCTTTTATGAGCAGATAAGTTTGCTACCATAGTTGCTAATGCAGAGCCAAGTACGCCACAATATGCAGCAATAGATCCTCCACCAGGAGCTGGGGATTCACTTGAAGTTTCATTAGCAAAATTTGTTATTGTCATTTTGGCTAAGGGATTATCATTAGTTTCTATTAAATATTCTATAATTCTCTCATTTGGATTAAATTTTGACAATTCATCAAGACCTAAAGATTTAATAGCAATATGTATTATATCCTTATCTGGAATAGCTAAAGATCTTTTTTGTTTAACTAAAAAGTACTTTCCAGCATCAATTAAGACTTTTTTAGGAACTAGCCCTATAAGTTCTGAACCTGTTACTCGAAGTCCTCTAATTTGAGCTCTTTCACATGTTTTATCGAATACTTCATGCAGAGGAGTTGTATTAATATTAGTTAAATTATAGGATATCTGTGCTATTCCATACTCTTCAATATACCAACCTATACCTTTAAGATTTTTAAAATGACCAGGCTCGCGTAAAACATTTCCTTTTTTATCTTTTAAAATTTTTCCGTTTAATTTATCTCCTTCTCTTTTAATTCTACCTGCTTCTCTTAAATCAAAAGCAATTGAATTAGCTCTTCTAGTAGATGTTGTATTAATATTTACATTGTACGCAATTAAGAAATCTCTAGCAGCAATTGCTGTAGCTCCAGATTTTTCTACAGAAGAGTTAAAATTATTAGGTCCATAATCAGGTTTCCAATTTTTTGTAGAAATCTTTTTTTGTAATCCTTCATATTCTCCAGATCTACAATTAGCAAGATTGACGCGTTCCTTTTTCTTTGCAGCTCTTTCATAGCAGTAGACTGGAACTCCTAGTTCTTTTCCCACTCTTTCACTTAATCTGTGTGCATATACTACTGTTTCTTCTATTGTAGTGTAAGAAATAGGAACTAGTGGGCAAACATCAACTGCACCCATTCTTGGATGTTCCCCTTTATGGTTTCTCATATCAATTAACTCTTTTGATTTACTAATTAATTGATATGCAGCCTCTAAAACTGGTTCTGGTTCTCCAATAAAAGTAATAACTGTTCTATTGGTTGCTTTCCCAGGGTCTACATTTAATAACCTTACCCCATCACATTTTTTAATAACTTCTGTAATTGAGTTGATTGTATTCATGTTTCTTCCTTCAGAAATATTCGGAACACATTCTATTAACTTTTTCATTATAGATTACTATTATTAACTCAATAAATATATTAATATTAATTTTAAATATCTATTTATAAATATGTCAGTTAAAATTTTAAATTTTAAAGAGGAATATTCTAAATACTTCTATGAATTAAATATGGAATGGCTAAAGACACATTTTTATGTAGAAGAACATGATGAAGAAATTCTCTCAAATCCAAAAGAATTTATAATTGATGCTGATGGGATTATTTTGTTTGCTCAATATGATTCTAAAATTGTTGGGACAGCTGCACTTATGCCTGTTGCTGAAGACAATTGTTTTGAATTAACCAAGATGGCTGTCTCTCCTGATTATAGAGGGAATAAAATTGGTCAAATAATATTAGAAAATTGTAAAGAATTGCTAAACCCTTCCTTTTAGGGCATTAAAAACCCAAGCTATTGCAAAAAATCCTATACCAACGGAAACAAACCCCCAGCCTGCAACCTCATTGTATTTAAATATGCCTAAACAAGTTAATAATACTCCAACTAATATCATTATAAATGTGGCCCATGCTAAAACTGTGTTTTTATTCATCATTATCTAAATTATTAATTTTCCTTTTTTTCTTTTTTTCCTTTTTTCCTTTTTTTCCTTTTTTTCCTTTTTTCTTTTTATTAAAATCCATATCTACATAGGTAGTAACTTCATTTGGAGTTAAAATAATAGTTAATGATTTAACAAAATCGATCTCTAACTGTTTTAATTTATCTTGCCTATCTTCTTTAGATAGATCTGTATTTGAAACTACAGCATTATATGATTCTAGTTTTTTCAGCA
>LWDU01000150.1_pt1 | contig 19817 bp, 11 predicted proteins | sample 727161 | NCBI WGS metagenome assembly LWDU01 (sample SAMN04566230, study PRJNA314399) | hydrothermal vent metagenome | isolation source: deep sea hydrothermal plume seawater | place: Mexico: Gulf of California, Guaymas Basin | collected 2004-07-11
AGGAATTCATAATTTATTATTACAAATTAGGGAATTAGGTTATTTGTGGGAAAGCCAACATCGAATTGTTTTGTATGATGGAGAAAGTTCGGGTGATTTAGATGAGGATTATGCTTCTTATTTAAATAAAAGAGCAGCCGGTATAAAAACCACATTTGAAAGTAAAGTTTAAATAGGTATAGTTATGATAGGATTATTATGGTCTTGAAAGAAGTATTAATAGCGGCATTAAAGCCACATAAAGAAAAACTAACCAATTGGAATGAGGAAGATTTAGAATTACTCTTCATGGGGTTTGGGAATATCAGTATTTATTGGAAGGATGAGGACCCTCGAGAAGACAATAATTTAGCAGGAACCTTCCAAGATAATGCCCAAGGAATTCTGGGAGCATTAGATTCTTTAGATTTGAATAAAGGAGAGTGGGACAATTCTGACTTCTATTGGTTAATCTCGGCCAATGCAGGAGAGATAAGAAGTGACTTAGTTTCTGCTATTGAAGAGGCAGGTTTCAAATGTTATGATTATTATGATAGTGAGGAAAACGAAACCCCACAATCCATCAAAGTTTATGAAGCCGAACCGTCCTTATTTAGAGAGTGATGATATGCACACCGTTTGTGTTAAATGTAATTTATCTTATAATTTAAATTTACAAAAATGTCCACATTGTGATTATCATAATCCACAATATTATACGAGAATGGCCACAATGATGGGTGCTTAGTTTTATATAGGAATGAATGTTTATTTTCCTTATGGAAATCTTAGTAGATGTTCATGAATCTTTTGATGCGGCCGATTGGGTTACTATGCCTCTGTCTAGTGGGGATATTTGGATTAAAGAAGATACCCTATTGCCCTCCAACCCCATAATTATTGAAAGAAAAACATGGGACGATGTCTACACTTCGTGGGGGTCCAAGAGGATTGAAGACCAAATTGCACGAATCTTAAAAGAAACGGATAATGGTATATTACTTATAGAAGGTAAATTAAATCAATCATGGATTTGGAGAAATAAGAAAAATTACTCCCAAATTGCAGGATTGAAGAAATTCTTGAATAGGATGTCAGTGGAAGTTATTCCTGTGGTGTTTACTGAATCTAAAGCAGACACCATAAAATATATTCATAATTTGATTAATAGGATAGAAAAGGGAGAATTTAGAATCTTAGTAAGAAAGACTACAATTGTGAAATCTTCTCGAAATAAATACCATAATATGTTGAATCTGATTCCTGGTATCACATTAGAAAGGTCTAAAAGTTTATTTAATCATTTTGACTCATTAAGTGATTTCTTTTTAAATCCTCAAAAGGCTAAAGAGGTAGATGATAAAAAGAGATGGCACACTCAAGTGAATAAGATAGAATCGTTTATTGATGAACCTTGGGGCCAAACCCCTGAGCGGGAGATTATTGTTGATAAATCTTAAATAGTAGTAAATATCAGGTGATGTATGGATTTAACTTGTGGAGAAAGCATTTATGCGATTGATAATATAGAAAGAGAAGTAATTGATTGTGAAATCATTCTTTCTGAAACTGCGGAGAAAATGTTAAAACAAGTAATAGGGGGTAATGGCCTAACTCTTTTCATAACTGTTCAAGGGGGCGGGTGCTCAGGTTATGTGTATGACTTAGATTTACGAGATGAAGAACCTACTAATGAACATCAAATTATGAAACAAAATGACATCACTATTGCGGTCCATGCATCGGATAGCACTTTATTAAATGGGACATTAATTGATTATGAAGAAAAATTAATGGGTGGGGGTTTCAAAATGGAAAACCCAAATGCCCAAAGAACCTGTGGATGCGGATTGAGTTTTGGTTAAAGGAGATAACTCTTAAGTAGTCGTAAGATAATTTCATCCTATGAATCCATATGTTTTAGTAGCGACAGGAGGCTCGTTAGGGGCTGTTTCAAGATACATAGTTTCAGATAAGTTTACATTCCCACATGGGACAACTGCTGTAAATACAGTAGGGTCATTTGCATTAGGTTTGCTCATTAGTAAATCACTTCAAGGGGGATTAGTAGGTGAAAAAATGGCACTCCTACTCGGTGTGGGGTTCTTAGGGGCATTCACTACATTATCCACATTTAGTATTGAGTTATTAGAAATTCTCAAAGAAGGAAAAATGGAAGATGCTTTGGGGTATTTCATGTCGAATGCAATAGGGGGTCCTCTCTTGGCTTATCTTGGATTCATAATAGGGGGAAAATAGATATGCCTGAAGGGGGAGGATACTACAGACCCAGGAATATTTATGAACCCCCAAAGGGGAGGGATTGGTATATTAATCCTGCCGAATTCGAACATGGGGAGAAGGAAAAGAAAAAGATTAAGAAAAAAGAAGTAAATGGGGCTTTAATTTATAAGGATAAATATACGGAGTATACCTATGAGATTCCTGCTGAAATAGAGAATCACTTTTTAAAATTGGGGATATTACATGAATTTATGTCCTTAACCATAATTTTAAATCAAGTCTATGTGGAATTAGATAAGTATTTAGATGAATTGAGTGATGATGTGGCCACAGGTAAGCAGAAATTACAGAAAACATTAAATCGATTAGAAACCTTGAGAATGGACCCAGTGGTAGGTATTAAGGAGTATTATGCTAAGAAAGAAAAGTATGGGGGACCGACGCACAATAGGTTAAGTTATAAAATAGAAGTGACTCTCTACGCCACCCTTGAATTATTAAGTTCGATGTTGGGGACTCCTATATTCATTGCAAAAGCAATAATGGCTAATACATTGAAAGAGATGGCCACTAAAAAATATAATGATGCCGAGAACAATAAACAGGAAAATAGAGCCCTCTTAATTTACAATCTCTTAAATGAAATGTTTAGGTATAATTCTAAATTTGATTATACAATTGGTGGAAAATATATTATTAATCCATTCATTACAGCATTACCCCTATTTGCCCATTCTAATTACGAAATTATTATTAGATTAGATAATACTGGGTATCCTAAAATTTTAGTATTGGATAATAGCATCGAAGGCCAGCACTATTCATATAGTTGGACCTTGTCTGATGCATATTGGACTTTACAAAGGACTACCTATAATGATAAGAATTTAGCACCACCTGATTTTGATGAGGGGTATCTGAGTTTAGGGACCTATGAAGTAGAGTGGGATGAGGATAAGGAGTGGCACGAGTGGAAAGTGATGGATAAATCGAATGAGAAGTATCCTTATCTCTTTGCACGAATATGGAAGAGGCCGATGGGTTATATGATAAATTGGATGGAAACTAATCCCTTTGAAGAAGAGGTGGTGTTTGAAGATTATGAAATTGAAAACCCCGTAGGTCATGGGTCAAACAAAAAAACTAAGTCTTCATGGGGGGGCGGTAAGGGTGACTGGCCCCAATATAAGGCAGAATATGTTTAAATAGGTGGTATACACAATTATGGTGTATGGGAGTTTACTTTGAAACCTATGGAACATTTATCAAGACTGTAGTAAAGGCAATAGAGAATGTAAATGAGGAGTGTATCTTTAATTTTGATAGTAGTGGTTTGCATATTAAAATCTCTGATGTATACAAATATAAAATGTTAGAATTGAAAATTGATAAGGATGATTTAGAAGGATACCATTGTGATAACCCTATAGAACTTGGAGTAGTTTTAGACCGAATCAAAGATGTTACTAAAACATTAAAAGCCAAAGATACTATGAGTTTTACACATGAGAGTGGGGGAAATAATTTGATTCTTAAGGCTGAAGGATTGTCCCGAAGCGTTAAATTAATTGATATCAATATGATAGGTAAGGTTCCATCATTAATTGGGGCAGAAAAAGAATTATCAGATGGTTATACTGCCACCATAAATACCAAACCTTTGAAGACATTTCTGAGAGCAGCCTCTAATGCTGTCTCTTTTGATGTTTCTACTCAAGATGATTACCTTCACCTCACCTCTGAAAGTGATGAGGGGGTTATAGAGATAGATTGGAAAGAGTGCCCTACTTCCCCTATGGGTTATTCTTCCAAAACGAATTATTCGGTAGTAGAGACCACTAAGGCCACATCTACATTAGGGGATGCCGCCAAAATCCGAGGGTGTCAAGGCGGTGTTTGGGAAATAAAGTGGGAATTGGGAAACCACTCCCATATTCGGGCAATGGTGGCTCCAAGAGTGTGATGTGATGGATATGGAATGGGTAATAGCAAATCTCTTAGTCAGCATATTCGTGGGGTGTGGTATTATTATGGTTACTGGTTTTTTAATGGAAAAATATTTTAAATGGAAGAATATCAATAAGGAGGAATGAGGATGAGGACTAAACCAACTAATTTCGAGGCTGCTAGGGCTGTCATCAATATTGGTGAAGAAATAACTGCTGATGAGATTATTAATCGACTATTGAACAATGGGAGAAAAGAGGTTCCTACTAAAAAGGCAATATCAGTTAAATTTAGAAATGATAAAGGATTTTTAGTAAGAAAAGAGGGGAGAGGGCCTACAATCTTTAAACGAATTCTTTAAATATCTAAAAGATGATTTAATTAATATGGCTAAAGATGAGATTATTCAATTTAAGAAAACAGTCACATATGAGATGCCTGAAGAAAATTGGGATGATGGTGAATCATGGTATGAAAATGTTTATGAGAATGTTTTTAATTTAAATTCAGTAGGTGGAACCGCCAACATTAATCTAACCAGTAAATATCCTAAAACTAAAGATAAATTATTAAGTGCCTTAAATTCTCGAATAGATAATAAAAATAATCTCGTAGGAGATTATGGATATGGAAAATGTATGAAAGAGATTATTGGGGAATACCACATTAGTTTAGATGATAAAGAAGGTTATGAGAGAAAGGTGAATATTCTTTCAGAAATATTAGATATTTTTAATCAAGATTCCCAATTAATTAATTATGACCCATTAGTGAAGGCTGACCAAAAATTAATTTTTGAGGAAACTATTACTCCTGAAGAGGCGTCGATGATTGCCCTTAAAGCGATTGGGGTGCAGAATCCTCAAAAAATAACTGTAGGTGCTGCGATGGGTTTTATCGGTGGTAATTTCCCCCATTTAAAATCCCAGATGTCTAACATTGCACCATTAATAGGGAAATCCCTAAGTGGGGTGAGGGAGAAAATTAATAAAGAAGGAACAGAAAATATAAAAATAGAATTAGAAAAAAATTATCCTGGTATATTCACAATAAGTGAAACAAGTGGACCCAATAAATTAGAAGAACCAATTTCCTATATTTTTAAATATGGTGATATAGAACCATTATTGGCTTATTATCAAATTGGTGATGAGGTTTATGAAATCCCCTTAGCCGAGTTAATCAAGAGGATGAAGCACGACAAAAAGGCATATCATTTTCTAAATCAACATAAGCCAAGGGGTCCTCTATGGCCTGAAATGGCTGGAACTGATTATTATTTAGTTATTTCTAATGACCCATTTATGAATATGACTAAATCGTCAGGAAGATTTTGGGAACAAAATTCTTGTGAAAGATATAATAGTTATGATTGGAATTATGCTAAAGGTCCAATGACGGATGTTCTCTATGGGAATTGTGTGGTTTTCGCTTTTGAGGGGGGTAAACTTCCTGAGGGGTGGCCTCAGATACAACCAACTAATAGAACATCATCCGCTGCCAAAACCACCCCAGGAGGAGGTATTTTGGGGCGACAAAATATTAAGTGGGGATATAAGGAGAATGTAAATGGAGATATAGGGATAGGATTAGACCCAACTTTATATCCGAGAGGAGGGACAATAGATAAATTGTTAACTAAGGCATTAGCCACCATACTTTCAACAACTCAATACTTTAATTATAAACAGATGAGGACTCCTTATTATTATGATGGTCATTGTGATGTAGGTAGTGGGACTGGAAATTTAACTTATTCCCCAGGAAATGGATGCCTTACAGATATAAAGGCACCCAAAGTGAATCCTGATATAATAATGGCGAGTAATGAAAATATAGGATATGTAGCCTTTGAAAGGTTAACGAGGCCCATTATAGGTAATAATGTGAAAATGATTTTGTCTCAAAATCCCAATATTTGGGCCATTGCAGGTAATGAGACAGGTATTGGAAGATTGATAAGGACTAAAGATTTGAATATCATTAGATTTTTAGTCGCTTCTGAAACTGCCGACCCTCACGCCCTGTTAGGGATTGTCAATATCATTCCGGAAGTCGACCATACTTGGGAAGATATCACGGCTCGGAGTAGCCTTCCCTTTTTGATTGCTAATCATCAAAATTCTACCCCTGAAGTTCATAAAAGATTATTAGAGTTACACCCAGGCTACATTTTTGAGGGGAAATCTTATGATGCTATCGAAGTGCTTTATGGAGGCATAGGCCATAATAATACATCCAATATGCCCTATGTTTGTAATGGAGATTCAGCAACCATCCAAAAATTATTGAAAAAAATAAGGGCTAAAGGAAAGAAAAATAAAGCCATCTTAAGTAAATCACTCCTGTTTGCACCACATGCCGATGAAGAAGATTATCTGAAGGCACTACAAAATATCCAAGAAGGGATAGAGTTATTACGAAGAGGTAATAGTTTTCAAGAAAAATTAAGTGTAAAGATAGAAGAAGAAGTGGCACTTTCTTATGCTTTACCCATAACTTATTCAGAAAGTTGGGCATTCGATGATAATCCTTTTGGTTTGCCATTTAGTATTTCAAATGAAAGAGATTTTGGTTATCTTATTGATAGGCAATTTCTTAAGGCCACAGAATATGTAATGAATATTTCTCACACCCATTATTCTTTAATCCTTCAAAGTTTGAGGGATAGGAAATGTTTTAATTCTATATGGAGGCTGCGGAACAAATACAACATTCCTTCTTATTTATTCACTCGGAATTCACGAGATATATTAAATTTTAATAAACCATCTTCACAAATTTTATATGGGGATAAACAATTAATTACAACATTATATGAGGGAGAATATGAGGAATTAAGATATATGTTTGAAGAGAAGGAAGTTAAATATATTAGAGACACCCCTCCACCATCTTTTGTTTCAGAAATCCTACAAGATATCTCTTTGATTGAAAATATGGGGTGGGGGTTGGTGGCTTTGTGGTTAAGTGAGACCTTAGAGCACTTTGGAGCATTTATTGAATTAATATATCAAAAGTCTTTAGGTGAGTTATATTTGGGTGATGGTAAATTTGCAGATTTACCCGAGAATCCTTTTGAATTGTATAGTATGACTCAAGATATTGCAGTTTTAGGGGAAAGTGCAATCGATATGGTATTTAATGAAGGAGGGTTGGCTCGGAATGTTCAAATTCCTCCATCTGTGCAAAATGTGATGGTGGGGGATTGGATTTACCTTTCTCATAAATACGGGGGAGATTATGGGGAATACTTGGACAATATTTATGAGGCACTATCTGTAAATCCAAATTTAGATGAAACTATTTTAAATAAATTATATGGGATGGAAAGTTATCATCAAAATTTATCTCAAAATCCCAATACTTCGATTAAATATCTTTTTACATTATTTGACAAATACCCCACTCAAGTTTTATCTAACCCTGCTTTAAATGGGGCCGAGTTTTCTAATTTATGGAATTTATGTATGGATGTTCTTTCAACAATGACTAATGAAAACCCTAATAGATTATTTGATAGTTTCCAAATCAATAGCGTATTACAAAGAAATAAAGGTTCCCAAATTAGGTCTTCTTTAAAGACTTACTTAGGGGAAAACCTTTGGGTAAAATATTGGAGAGGTGGAACTACTAAAAAAGGCAATTTTAAAAATCACCTCCCCCAAAATCTATATACAGAAGGTATTGCAGATTATCCAATAATTCCTGAAAATAAATCCATAATTATCAAGTTTGGAGATAATATGGATGGATATTTAACTAATAAAATTTATTATTTGGATAAAATTGAAAAGATAGATGAGTATAATATATTAATAGAAGGGACACTCACATCGTGGGGTGAGGATTCACAAAGAAAGGAAGAAGAGATTTCAGAAAGGGTAAGTATTGATGAATTCTTCAATTATATTCCGGAGGCAGAAAGGGTAGAGAGTAGAGAAACTACTAATAGTGAGGGGGAAAAAATAACTATAAAATCCCCTCGGTGGACTATAGATAATATTTTTGTTTTCACAGATATAGAATTCTTTGAAGAAGTGGATAATTTGCCTAAGTGGAGATTTAATTTTAATCAAGAAGATGCAGAGAGCATTATCAGGTCTTATTTAATTAGGGGCTCGGATGTTCAAGAATTATTAACCTTTTTGGAGACTCCAATTATCACCCCTAATTATACACTCAATCAAGACTTAGTGTGGAAGAATATTGATTTTTTGAATTTATGGGATAAAAATTTAATTGATAATAACTTAAGCATTCTACTTCAAAAGAATGGCACCCTATTTACTTCCTTTAAGAATTTGCCGTTGACTCAAAAGTTATTGGGAGTTTCGCTAGTTCAAAATGAAAAAGAATTTGAGGAGGCCTATGATATTCATACACTCTCTCTTCCTGATTTACCCCATATTCAAACTAAAATATTAAAATATGAAACACTCCCTATTTCTTATATTTATGCCATTATTAATTCAACCTTAGACCCCCAATTATTAGCCCAAGCCAAAAAGATAAGAAGTATGAGGCCATTAGAATATGTAGATTATTATAGGAAAATACACCCCGCCATTATCAGGAGTTAACATCACCAATCTTTATGTAGTAGAAAGGCCACTTTATTCTTATGGCATATCATATCACTTATCAAAAGGTAGAGACTTATGAGATGCCAGATGATAAATATAAAACTGGGAAATCTTGGAAAAAGGATATTTTAAAATCATACAGGGATTTAAGAGCATATACTAAAACCCCTGAAGCACCCTATAGAATTCAGCCAGCCTCTATGAAAGATAGCCACCAATCAAGATTGGAAAATGCATTAATATATAGGATTAAGAATAAGGGGGGGACAGGGGCTGAGGTATTTCGAGAGATAATTGGTGAGTATAGTGTAAATATTGATGATATGTCTGTCATTGAAAAAAGAATGAAAGTATTGGGTGAAATCTTAGACATTTTTAATTCAGATATTAAATTGACTACTGAAGACCCCAATCCTTCAGGGAGGCATTTAGGGGAGGAACAAGTTATTGAATTAAAGGAAATTAGTTTAGAGGCGGCAATTCGGCAAGCCCTTTTAGTAGTGGCATATCAACAACAAGGGAAATTTAAAATTGGGGCTATCATGGGATTCATGAGAGAGAATTTCCCCCAATTTAAAGAAGAGATGCCTACAATTGCCACCATTGTTAAAAAAGATATAGGCAGGGTTAAAGATTTATTTAATACAGGAGGGGTCGAAAATCTTAAAAGATTGATAGGAGAAGAATTCCCCGATATTACTTTAATACCCAAATCTATTAAAGAAGAAAAACAGAAAAAAGAGAAAATTGTTTACTTCTTTTCAGCAGGGGATTATTCTCCCAATAAAGTTTATTATGAATTATCCAATGGGAATGAAAAAGAGATTGAATTCAATCAATTAATAAGAAAAATGAAACACGACAAAAACGCTCAAAAGAAACTTCACCTTTTGAAACCTGGTGGCCCAGAATGGCCATTGTCGGCAGCAGGAAATTATTCCTTAGTTATTTCTAATGACCCATTCTTAGTGGCCACTAAATCCACAGGGAGAGTTTGGGCAAATACTTCGTGTGAAAATTATGATGGTGCATATAGTATGGGTCCATTTTCAGACATTAGATTTGGTAATTGTGTAGTTTATATTTTCGAAGCAGACAAACCTAATGAGGGATGGCCTATCTTATTCAATGATAAAACATTGAAAGGGAGGACACTATTAAGATGGGGATTAAAAGATAATAGGGAGGGGCAATATGGAATTGGTGTAGAGCGACGAGTCTACCCCTCTAATAAAAAATGGGGAATCCCCATGGCTACGGCAATAGGTATGATACTTCAAGAAAAAGGATTGCTCAATTATAAAAAATGTGTAACCCCTTATCGATACCAAGGATGGTCAGATACGATGGGGACCAATAATGTGCAGATATCATATGCTGGGTTAAGAATGGAGGGTAAGAAAATTGATTTACAAAAATTGGTTTTTGCACCGGAATTAAATCTTGCTGGAAGCCCCACCATTAGTTATTCTGATTTGCATAGGCTCTCACGAGCAAGTATGGATATAAGAGTTAAAAGGGAGTTAGCACAGAATCCATCTATTTGGCAATTCCCTGAAGTAATCGGAAGATTATTAAGATTAAATGATGATATCATTGTGAGGCAATTAGTATATCACTCCATTGCCAATGGTCATGCATTAGACACCATGGCCAAAATGTTACCTGCATTAAATAAGGATTATTGGATTAAGGATACCTCTATCTTGTGGGGTATCATAAAACACCACAATACACTACCAGAAACTCACCAATGGCTTGTAGATAACCACCCAGGTTGGGGGAAAAATACCTCATTCTTAGATTGGGCTTATTTGGACCAACCTATGTGTTACGCACCCCCTCACCTTTTAGATTCCGTCTTAAGTAGTTTTGAAGGATATGTTAAAGGACACTTTGTATTCTCGGAGAAAAAAATATATATCGACCCTGTGGATTTCAAGGAATATAAAACTAAGAAGGGATTAGAAAATTATATGAAGAAAATGAATCACGGAGGGGCCATTATAATTAGAGGAGAAAGGGAAGGATTATCATTACAAGCCATCAATAAAATATTATTCAATATCATCTTTTCCCCCCACATGAGCAAAAAACAATTCTCAAATCTCCTCAATATAATTATAAGTAATTTCTCAGATTATCCTGAGTCTGAGAAAGATACAAAAGAATTAAGCCACATGAAGAGGATAATGGGTTTTTCCGTAATGGTGCCATTAAGTAATTCTGAAGATTGGGGATTTACCAATAAAGGTTTAGATAAGTCTTTTTCTGATGGTATGGCTTATGGTATTTCTCTTTCTTCATTAAATACTATTTCAAAAGAATGGCAATCAATGTTTAAAATAGATAGGCAATTCAAAAGGTCTATTCTATCTGTTGCTCTTTTTGCACCTTGGATACAAAGCAATCTCTTCATTGGGGGGTTCTATCCTCTCATTGAAAATTTAAGAAGTGAAAAACTATATGCATTTTTATGGGAAAATAGGATTAAGTTAAAATATATTCCTTCCTTATATTATAGTATGCTTCCTCGAAGTCCAATAGATTTTTCTGTTCCTTCAAATATGATTGGGGTGAGTGAGGAAATAATTATGGGGGCTTATGAAGAAACTGAGGATGAAGAAATAAGAGATTTCCAATATAACTTTTTACCAAATGATACAGGATTAAGGTTGCTTAGGAAAGATGTCCCTACTTCTTTAATCAATATATTATTGGGGGAAAAGGGGCGGATTTCACAAATTGGATATGGAGTGGTGGCATTATGGTTGCAAAACCGACTACATTTTGAGATATTTGAAGATAGAGTTATGGAAGCCGCATTAGGAAATAGGTGGGATGATGGAGATGTTTTAGAATTGCCTGATATGAGAGAAAATTTAGGAGAGTATTTGGAGGTAGTGAATAATCTCCACTTAAGCATATTACAAACAGCCGCCATAGGAGAGGAATGGCAGGGTGGGGTGATGGCCTCAGAAACTGGATTAGTATATAATAGTAAACTTCCAGAAAAACTCCAATATAATTTATTGAATAATTGGGAAACGATTTCTCAGAAATTTCAAGGAGATTATGGCGATTATTTATCTTTTGTAGAGATTGGGCTCTCAAGAAATTCTAATACATCCTCTAATTTACTTAATAGGTTAAAGAATAAGGAATATTTGAGAGAATTTATTGCAGGAAATCCTAATACTCCCCTAAGCCTGTTAACAGGACATAAGGGTGGTGGTAGGGCTGCATCTCTTTATTATGACTATCCTGTGGAGGTATTAACTAATCCGGCATTAAGTGGACGGGCATTTTTAAGTTTGTGGGAGATTACTTTTGATTTCTTAACGATGCCCATTGATGAGGATGTAGAGCGGCTCTTTAATTTGTTTACGGAGCAACGAACAAATTTATTAAATTCACAGGGTAAAGACGCCAGAACTCGAATACAAACTTTATTATCCCTCCATCCTAATTGGTTAAGATATTGGAGAGGTGGGGGTGTAAAAAAGGGAGTATTTTCTCCTTATGAAAATCAAAATCTCTTTAAAGGGGAGGGAGGAATAAGTGATTATCCTATACTCATAGAAGGGGCTCCATTTATTTTCTTTAAATTTAGTGATGGTAAATATTCATCCAATGAATTATATTATATTCAAAAATTGAAATTTATAAGTGATGATAGGTATGAAATTAAAGGAACGGTTTGGAAGTGGGATGAAGACCAAAATATTTTTATCTCATCACCCCTTGAGGGGGTTGTAGATATTAATGACTTTTATGAATATATTATGGAGGGGGACAGAGGAAGTGACTATATTCTTTATTCCGTTAAATTAGAGGACCATCGAAGAAAAGAATCTACAGATAGGCATGTTATAGAGTTATTCATCGAGGAGGTTAATGATGAAGAAGATATGGATTATAGTTTAGAATTAATTGAAGAAAAAGAAAGGGTTGCTGAAAAGTGGAATTTTCCTAACCTCTTTACTTTTAAAGATAATGACCCCCCTAAAAAAGGTGTCATTGTCCCCCAATGGAGATATCGGTGGAATAAGAAAATGTTAGATTCTATTCTCCAAACTTATTTACATCGACAAAACCCCCAATATTTAATTAAATTATGGGAGGCTAATCCATATAGAATTGATTCAAGTGAAGTCAAAGGATTCGAGAGTGCCATCCTAGATGCCAAAACAATCTTTGATGTTATTGATAAGAATGAATTATGGACCACTAAATTAGTCAATGCTAATCTTCCATTGTTGATGGCTAATAGGGGGCAATTATTGAATAATCTGCAAAATGTTCCTCTGACAAAAAAATTACTAGAGGTATCTCTTCTATATAAGAAAGGGGATTTGAAGAAATATGGATTAACCCCTACTACCATACCTTCCATTCAACAAAAGATACTTACTTATCCTAATCTTCCTCCGTCTTATTTATATGCATTATATAATATTGCTACTGATGATATGGTTATCCGAATGATAAAAGATTTAAGAATGAAAATGCCTTCAGAATTTAATCAATATCTCTTGGATAATTCAGTAGAACACCCCGAAGGGGATTTATAATCACACCTAAATCTTTATGTAGTCGGATTATGAATTAGGGAGTATGGCTAAGAAAGATAAGATTACTTATGTCAAGACTAAATCCACTAAAGAAATTTTTCCTGACAATCCTGATTTTGATTGGGCCACATATGGAATGAAGGCATTAGTCGATGGGGATTCATTCTCTAAGGGGAAGGTAGTCTCGGAATGGGATAGGCATTTGACTGAAAGGTGGAATCAATTCGAACACAATAGAAAGTCTTCCATTTTTAAGTATTATGGGCACGACTATGATGAGCCGGAGGCAAGAACAATTAGTGTTCCAGATGGAGAAACTCCTTCAGGAAATATAAATCCAATGGCGGCGGACTTACGAAGTGCTGTAGAATATAGAATAAATAATTTTACTAACGAGAGTGTGAATGGTTGGAAAATTTTTGAAGATATCACAGGTTGGTATGATGTAGAGGCTATAGATGAGGAAGTGGCTGAAAAGAGAGTAGAGATATTAAAGAAATTTATAGGGTTGCTTGCGAAAGATGAATATGTTTCTACATATGACCCATTAACGGGAAATGAGGCAATTACTGAAGTTTCTGCTAGTGGGAGAATGAATCCTATTGAATATATGTTCCCATTAGGGGATGTTGAAACAGATTACTTACATTATGTAGTTTTAGAGGCTCAATCTAAAGAAGTAATTATAAAAGATGATATTGTGTTAAGAAATCTTATTAAGAGAGAAGTCTTAAAAAATATCATTAATTCTGCTTCTGAAGTTCAGCAGAAAAGAATGATGGGTCTATTGATGAAAAATTATAAGAAACAATTGCGACCACGAATTGATTTTGTGTTAGAAGAGTTAAATAAATGGATACTAACATATAATTCATTATTTACTATGGAGGGGATTAAATCTCTCAATGCAGAATTGGAAGCACTTCCCTTTCAAGAATTAGAAGAAGAGCCAGGAGATGGCCCTTTAGTAGAGACTTATAAAAAGATATTAGTTTCTTCATTAATTAAGAAAATTAAAGATAAGGATTTAAAAAATAAATTGTTAAAAATAAAACCACCTGAAAAGGCGAAACAAGGAGGTAGGTTGTGGCCCAAATCGAAGGGAGGAGAATATGCTTTATGGATAACTACTGACCCTTTTGAAATGCTTACTAAATCCACAGGCCGATTGTGGAGTGAAAAATCCGCATCTTGTGAAAATTGGGATGGATGTTATGCAAGAGGTCCAGTATCAGATTTTAGATATGGGAATTGCATCGTGTGGGTGTATAAGAGGGGGCAGACTGAGTATAGGCAGGAAATTGGGCGGTTTATTCTCAGATGGGGAAATTCCTATAAGGGAGGAGAATTAATTGGAAGAGATGTAGGGGTAGAAATACAAGTTTACCCTAAAGACCCCTCTCAATCTCCTTGGGGATTTAATATATTAGGGGCTATAGGGAGGATACTCAAAGATGCAGGACTTTTAAATTATGATTATTGCAAGACCCCTTATGTCTTTAATGGATATTCCGATAAGGCTGGAAGTGGTAATACGAAGATAGAATATGATTCTAAAATATTCCTCAAAGGGATGGGAGAAGTAGAGGTAGGGGATGCAAATGCATTAGTCGTGATGGCAAATGATGAAAGAATGTCTTATGGAGATTCGGGTTATATTTTAAATTATGGAAATGAGAATGCCCTATTAGCCCTTTCTATGAATCCAATAATTTGGGCGTATGAAAATACTATTAGAAGATTGGTGAATCGGTGTTTGGATATGGAGGCAGGGAATCAAATTATAAGATTTTTAGTAGAGGCAGATGTGGCCAATTTTGAATTTATCCAAGGCATTGTTGATAATATAGATTTATATGATGAAAATTATGGTAACCCCTTAGCCCGAGACAATGTTTGCCAAGGATTGTTAAGGAATGGGAGGTGTAATGAAGGCACCCATTATGCGATGTTAAAATCGCATGAAGGGTATACTGTAGGTGGTATAGATGTTGGAGGGATTGATGAGATGGTATATTTGGCTTTATTTGATACTAATTCTACATTGGCAGGAGGGAATAATTATCCTCCAATCATAAGTAGCGTTCCAACTGAAATGTTAGACACTCTAATAGATAAATTAGTTTCTAATGAATTACAAGGAGATAAGCAGGAGAGGATGAATATATGGTTAGAGAGATATGGGGGTAGGGAGGCTCAGATATATGAGGCCTCCAAAGCCTCTGAAATGAAATTATATAGGAGATACCGAGAATTTTTAGTAGGTATGAAACATTTAATGTTTTGCCCAAATTTAAGCCTTAGAGCCTTTGGAAAAATGTTAACTGAATTTAAAAATTTATACACCAAATATGGGGATTTGCCTGGGGTCTTTGGCCAATCACTTCAAACAGTTAGAAATTTCATGGGGTTGGCCATATCCTTACCGTTTAAAAACGCTGACGATTGGGGGTATTGTGAAGAATATAATGGAGTGTATTTAGGTATGGGGAATACTCATGAAGCATTAAGGTATCAAAAATTCGATAGGCAATCTAAGAGGACTGTTGTGGTTGCTGCCGAGATAATGCCTGAATTAATTAATTTAGATGTAGGAGGTTCTACCCCACTTGGGTTGGAGGGTCTTCTATTATCTAATATAAGGACCACCTCAGCATATGCATCCTTATGGAAAAATAAAAGAGAATTAGATATTGACCCTCTTGCATTTATGAGTAGACAGATGGATAATAAAGATAATTCTTTGTCTAATCCCAATAGATTTGTTTCTCCTGAAATTGAAATCAGTATTATAAAATTGTTAAGAAAGGAAGATATTAAATTAATTCAGGAATCATATAAGTATAATCAAGAAACAGCCATAGTGAGGTCTCAAGAAGACATCTCTATCCCTGCTGTTAATTATTTACTCGGAATTGGATATGAGAAATCTCAACCCGAATTCCTCTTTGCTATTGGCTATAATTATGTGGCATCATGGTTAAGAACATCTGCACAATTTTTAGTATTTGAAAATTTAGTTTTAGCCGAGGCCATAGGGAGTTATTATTCTCCAGAATTACCTCCAGGCTCTGTCTACAATAGGCAGGAGTCATCTTTTGAAGAACCCCCTCAAGAGTATAATATGGAAAATATAAAACGACTCAATAAGGAAACACAGAATATTGATGTGCTTCAAATTGCTGCTTGTGGAGGTATAAGTCAAATTGGAGGATTAGTTGCAAATGAGCAATTACCACCCTTTTTACAAAGGGGATTGCTCGGAAGTTGGATAAATGAGGGTGAAGGGCTCTCATGGAATGCTATAAGTGAAATATATGGTGGAAGTTATGATGAATATATCAACATTATTAAAAATTCAATAGCAATTCATACTCATTTAGATGAGTCATTAGTATCTCAATTAATTGGTCAAACTTCGGAATTAGATGAGTCATTAGCGAGACATGGAAATATTAAAGATAATACTACATTTATAGATGATATGTTGCTGAAGAACCCCCTTTGGCTGTTGGAGAATAAAAATTTAACTGGTGACCAATATTCTATGGTGGTGGATTATTACAAAGATTATCTTTTGGCTACACCTCCTGAGGAGCGGGATAGATTTGAAAGGATGGCAATGCAATTAGGCCTCGGTGGGCAGGGCTTCTTGATTCATAAAATGACTATGAAGGAAAATATCTGGGGTGAAGAGGGAGCCGATGGTGAGGCTCCTGAAGTAGTAGGGTGGCGGTGGAATTATGGCTTTGATACAGTATTAAGCCAAATCCACCAACTATTTTTAAATCATCCTTGGTTAAAATTTTGGAGAGGTGGAAATCATAAAAAAGCAATGGGGCTGCCCCACCGACCCAATACTGCCCCACTTAATGGAGGGACTGGGAAACCAATGGCATTAGTAGATGAACCAATATTGATAGAAAGGCCACAGATAATTTTAACTATGGATTTTGAAGATAAGGATGGAGAACCAATAAGGACTTTTCAATCAGTAAAATATATCAAGAACATAGAAGTTTCTGAGGAGGAAGAATTAATAACTATTAGGGGGACAAATTATGTGGATGGGGAGGATTTTGTTCAAGAATTTACTGATGTTTCGCAATTATATGAATTTATCACCCCTATAGAACGAGAAAATGAAAATAAATGGAGGCGAGGAATCGTCTTAGTTTTATATGATGGATACATTGAATCTGAGATTAGAGACCTCCCATCGTGGAGAGAATCAATTACCTCAGAGGAATTTGAGAAGTCCCTATATGATATGGCATCTAACCCCTACATGTTATTGCCAATGTTAAAATCATTAGGTGAAAAAATGGAAGAGGGACTCCTAACTACGGGGGCTATTTATTCCGAAGAGGGGCCCATCCCTGCTACTTTGGATAATTTATTTGAGGCAATTGATAAAGCAGATGTGTGGAAGGTGAGTTTTATTAATAAATTTAAGAAGGAAATATTTAATAGGCGAGGATTTTATTTGAATTCCTCAAATTTATCCCCACCGAGTAAAATATTAGAATTATCATTGTCTTTAGATAATGTGGAAATTCAGGAAGAGTTAGGATTGTCCCCTAGACACATTTATGAATTGCAAAATTGGATATTGACTGAATTTGGAAGTAAAATTCCTATTGATTACATTTATCAAATTATCGGCCATCCGAGGGCTGAAGCATATATTAAAGATATTGCTCGAAATCTTCGAGAACAACGAATTAGGGAATATGTGGACTTTGTAACGAGAGATGAACTCCCTGAAATAAATGATGCTGAGGAAGGAGACCATAACAAGTTAGTATGGTTAAATTTGGAGGCACCTAAAATGAATAATCTTTTAGTAGATTATGTAAGTATTGTGGAGCCCGTAGATATCGAGAAACAGAATAATTTGTTAGAAAGCATAACTAATGGAGAGGAAAACATTAGTTTAGAAGAGATAATTAAAGTAGTAGAACAGCAGAGGGTATAATATGGTTAAGAAAAGATTTTTAGACCCTGAAGATGGAAAGGTATTTACTAGTCGAACTTTAGCCAAAAAACACATGCATAAAGAAGGCCATATCGGTGCGGTGATTGTTGAATTGGTTGAAGAGAAACCCAAAGCAGGGAAGTCGGTTATTGCAATGAGTGGAAAAAAGGGGAGAAACACTCGGGGAAAAACTGTTAAACAGAAGAAAATGGAACTCGCTGGGGAATTATATGAGGTGTATATTGACGATGGAAATTCAAGAACTCAAGCATTAAAAAGGATTTCAGAGAAATTAGATGAACCTGAGAGATTAATAATTGCGTGGTTACAAACCTTGAAGGGTGAAAAGAAAGAGAAGGGAGGAATTAAAAAATCTTCGAAAGAAGAAGAAAAGGCTCCTGAGGAGAAAGAATTAATTATTAAACCCAAAAATTTTACTAAATGGATAAGGATTATGCCCGAATATACGACTCTGCTCAAGAGGCATTTGGAGGAAGGGATGGAAATTCAAATCAATCCTGCAAATAATAATATAATTTTTAAATATTTACACCTCCAATCTGAAGTCGTAGATTATTGGATGTTCCATTATAATTTTACTAGTGTAGATTTAGAAAATAGTGATATCCTTTATATCTTACAACAAATAGACCTTACTAATGAATTTAAAGTATGGGATAGTGCAGAAATGGAAGTGTGGGGATTAGCAGATGTTAGTGAAGAGGGGTGTTTATTGGTTAATAAAGATACCAAACTTTCCCTATCTGCTTCAGTAATCATGGGGAGGTTAGGGGGTGAACCACCAAATAAATTAGGATGCGTGGCAGGAACTTTTGTGGATGAATCTAAATCTTTAACATCGATTAGCACAGAACATTTCCAATTTGCCTCCGAGGAAGAAGATAATTATTTGTATGGAAGAACTTATCATTATGAACGGCCTGTGTATAAGCCACCCATTGAACCTAAGTTTGCTAAATATCCTATCTATATGATGAGTGATAATTATATTGGGACTAATAGACTAATTAATTATAGTGTTTATGAATAAATAATAAACCTTATATAGTTGTTTTTCACTCGTAATTATATGTATCAACCCCAAAATTTTGCAGACACAATTTTTCACCAAAGATATGCAATATCAGAATCTGAGACATGGGAGGAGGCTTGTGAAAGAGTTGCCAATTATGTAGCCGCTGCTGAGAATGGGGGTAGGGAAAAGTGGAGCAAACGGTTCCAACAATCCCTACAAAGTAATCAATTTGTTCCAGGGGGGAGAATATGGTATGGGAGTGGTCGAATGAAAGGACAATTACTGAATTGTTTTGTGATTCCAACTGAAGACTCAAGGGAGGGATGGGGTAAAACCGTAAATGATATGATGGTAATTTCAGGAACTGGGGGAGGGGTTGGAATAAATTTTACCCCTCTCCGACCTCGAGGGGCACCCATCAGAGGGACTGGGGGTGAATCCACAGGAGCAGTTTCATTAATGGAAGTGATTAA
>LWDU01041723.1_pt2 | contig 19809 bp, 20 predicted proteins | sample 727161 | NCBI WGS metagenome assembly LWDU01 (sample SAMN04566230, study PRJNA314399) | hydrothermal vent metagenome | isolation source: deep sea hydrothermal plume seawater | place: Mexico: Gulf of California, Guaymas Basin | collected 2004-07-11
GGTTTGATAGCAGTCTCCACTGCTGATGTAATCTTTGATTTTACCAATCGCTTCAGCGTATTCAGGTCGCGTCAATGTTGGCTTAAAAGCTTGGTTAAGTTTGAAGAGAGAGTTAGGGTCGATGCTTGGCTTCGTGCTTGGCTTCGTGCTTGGCTTCGTGCTTGGCTTCGTCAGGCGATTAAGGACATCTGTCTTAAGCTCTTCAGAGCAGTTTTGATGAAAAACAATCTGACTTTTCTTTAGATCATGGTTAACAATTAGGGCCCATAAAAACCGACCAATGCGCATGTCTGGAAGTTCCGTAACCGACGAGGCGATACTGGGGATATCGATTAGCCTGCGTCCTAAATCATAACCAAAGTAGCCTAACATGCCACCGACAAAAGGCAGGTCTTGGTGTTTCGATTCGATAGGTAAAAGTGTCTCTAACACTTCGTTAGCGAGAGCAAAGGGGTCTTCCAGGCTCGTTCGAGAGCTGTTTTCACTGCTAATGGTGGACTCGTTGCCGCGGGTTTCTATCATTACGTCAGGGCAGCTAGAAATGATATCTAAGCTGCCTTTATCACTGGTTGGTTTACCGCTGTCTAGCCAGATCGCTTCAGGCATGTCACGGATCGAATCGAACAGTAAAATACTACTGTAACTATAGGGTATTTCATGGCGAAAAATTGATTTCATTGTTACTTTGTACGTCTCGCAGTTGCCGGAGAGACCTCACGGAGGTCATCCTCGAAGGTTGCTACTCTAAGGGCTTACTTTCAAATAGGCAATGGCGGATTGGCTAGCTTGATGTTTTAATTCAACGCTAACGGTTGCTAGAAAAATAAGGATAAAACGAATGGTTGATATACGTGTTGCTAATGCCGAGTCAGACGCGCTAATACTAGCTGAACACAACTGTGCCATGGCGCTTGAGACTGAAGATAAGTTGTTAGATTTGGAGGTCGCTATTCTTGGTGTTAATGGCTTGTTTGAGCGCCCAGAATTTGGCTTTTATTTGGTTGCCGAGGTTAATGGTACGGTTGCTGCGACCTTGATGGTGACATATGAATGGTCTGATTGGCGTAATGGCTTATTTTGGTGGATTCAATCGGTTTTTGTGAAACCACAGTTTCGCCGTCAGGGACTCTATCGTGGCATGTATGAGCGTCTTAAGACTATGGCTTCAGAGCAGGAGACGCCAGTCTGTGGGTTTAGGTTGTACGCTGAAACTGAGAATGTTGGCGCACACGCGACTTATGTGGACAGCGGCATGCATGTGTGCGAGTACCTCATGTTTGAAGAAGAGACTGCTTAGCCTGGGAAAAGTCGGCTAATAATTGAGGGCACGGCATTTTCTACTCTTAATATTCGAGGTCCTAAGTGGACTGCCTTAAATCCAATGTCGATAAGTTTGTCGATCTCATAGGGTATAAATCCACCTTCTGGCCCAATCGCTAATGTAACCTTTTCTGGCGTATTCACTGGGCAGTTTTCTTCGGTATTCGGGTGAGCCACCAATGGGGCAGTTCCTTTGATAAGGTCCCTTAATTCATCTTCGACGAAAGGCTTAAATAATTTGCGCAGATGCACCGTGGGTAAGGCCGTGTCTCTTGCTTGCTCTAATCCTAGAATGAGTTGTTCTTCGATTGCATCTGGCGACAGAAAAGGTGACTGCCAAAAGCTTTTCTCGACGCGACTTGAATTGATAAGGTATAGGTTCTTTACTCCCATGGCAGCAATCGTTTGCAATGTTCTACGCAACATTTTTGGCCGCGGTAAAGCAAGTATCAGGGTTAGTGGCAGTGGTGGCGGTGGGTCCTGACTGAGGTCCAGTGTTAATGTTGCTTGTTCATTGTCCAGCTGGACAATGGTGCCAGTACCCATTAAACCATTGATATGTCCTACCTTAAACGAATCACCAATCTTGGCCTTATGCACGTCTAGCAAATGTTCTAGCTGCCGGCCGGAGACCTTGTAAGTATTGTCAGATAGTTTGGTTGTAAGCAGTAGCATATTCATGGGGGGGATTGTAATCGATATTGTGTTACATAGGGCAGTAATCGGTCACCAAAGCCTGGTGCCGACAACAAAACTCCCTAGTCGAAAACTAAGCTTGTACGCGTCACGGGCCAGACAGATAATAGTGTCAAAGGGCGCAAAAGTTTTCGCTAAAGCCATAACTCTGATGCTGAGCGGTTAACCGCATAAGGGTATCAATGAGCAATCAAGTCAGTCTAACAAGGAGAGCTACATGTCAGATAAGATTCCAAGAGACAGTGCAAACGATTATACCGAGGCAATGGCCCAACAGCGTCGTGACTTCGTCTGCGAGAAAACAGCTACCTCGCTGGATAATATCGGGCATTACTCTGTTGACCCGTCAACGACAGCTGGCAATATAGAAAACTTTATTGGCGTGGCGCAGGTACCTTTGGGTTTAGTTGGTCCCTTGCAGGTTAATGGAGAGCACGCTATTGGTGAGTTTTACGTGCCCATGGCGACCAGTGAAGGGACGCTTGTTGCTAGCTACAATAGAGGTGCTAGGCTACTTCGCGAGGCTGGAGGGGCCAAAGTCACCGTCGTTGATGATGCCATGCAGCGCGCCCCAGTGTTTATTTTTGAAGACGCTCGTGAGGCCCGTGAATTTGGCCTGTGGGTAGAGGAGCATTTTGAGGACATATCAGAGCAAGCAGAAAGTACAACCTCCTCTGGTAAATTGCGTGATATTCAGCAATTTTCTGCAGCGCGAATGCGCTATCTTCGTTTTAATTACACCACCGGTGATGCTGCGGGCCAGAACATGGTTGGTAAAGCGACGTTTGTCGCCTGTGAGTGGATTAAGGACAACTATCCTGGGATCAAGCGTTACATGCTCTCTGGTGCGATGGACACCGATAAAAAACACTCTCAACTGAATACGTTACACACAAGGGGAAAGCGTGTGATCGCTGAAGTCGTGATCCCTAGTGCACTATTCGAAAAGGTTATGGGGGTTACCGCAGAGACTCTCTTTAAAGCTAGGGCGATCACTCAGGTCGGGGGGTTACTAGCAGGTTCGATCAATACGGGAGCTCATTCAGCCAATGGTATTACAGCAACGTTTATTGCTACTGGGCAAGACGTTGCCAATGTAGCTGAATCTTCAGCTGCAATTGTGTATGTAGACTTAGATAACGACAGTAACTATTACTTTTCTATCACCATTCCTTCGCTAATAGTGGCAACTTATGGTGGCGGGACTGGCCTGCCAACACAGCAAGAATGTCTGAAAATGATGGGGTGCAGTGGTGCGGGCAAAGTCAAAAAATTGGCAGAGATCATCGGGGCAACGGTCCTGGCTGGTGAGTTATCGTTGATGAGTGCGGTGTTGGCGGGTGATTGGGTTACTAGTCATGACGCTTTAGGGCGGAATCGTTAGTTATCGGTTGTATCAATTAGCGTTGCATTCAATATAATGGCGGCCTTGGGCTCGTAGTTCAATGGATAGAATAGGGACCTCCTAAGTCTTAGATGCAGGTTCGATTCCTGCCGAGCCCACCATTTTCAGATGCCTATAGCGCAAATCTGTCCAAAAAAGCCTCCGTCTCGGGGGCTTTTTTGAATCATCTGGATAAAATGCAAAGGATCACCACACCACGGCGGCTTAAATTTGAATGAACATCACTAATTACCGTACCTGATCGTTCTTTAAAAAATATGTTTTATAACACCTGTCCTCGAGTGTATCGTCTCAACAACAGTTGATAGCGAATTAACCGCAACAACAATTAGCGTTGGCAGAGCGTATTACCTGATCTGGCGTTGTTTGTTATTTTAGCTCTGTTTCTAGAATCACAACCTCCATTTTTCCGATATTCCTCACATTGTGTGTGGTCGCTGGCAAAAAAAGAGTCTGTCCATCAGTTGCTAATAATTTGGTGCTGGGTTTCCGGCTATCTTCAGGTATCAAGATTAGCGTCCCGCCCTTAATGAAATACACCACTCGATTGTCATAAGTATGTGTATGCATGCCAGATTCGGTGCCAGCGGGATAGGTTAGGCGCACAACTTCAACGTCTGCGTTATTAAGTACAACCTCTCTCTGACCTGATGATGCTGCCAATGAGTAGGGCGCACAAAACAAAAGTGTCACACATAAATTGATGGTTCGATTTTGTCTAGTCATAAATCCTTCTGCGTTGGTTTCTATCGACGGCTAATGTAGCAGTAAACCGTTCCTTTATTCCACGTTAATGCACAGACGATTAGCGACTATGCCGCTCATACTCTGCTGCCTTGATTTTATGCAAATCATGTTAACAAGCAATGGCGTCCGAAATCATTCTTTTTTGCCGCTGAGGCACTAAGGAATCAGCTGCAGCATGCTCCAGCTGCATAGTCGCACTCATATCAACAAAATAAGTTGCAATTATGGTCGGCCAGCTGTTAAATGACCGTCAGTCAATTATTATCATCATGGAGAATATAGGATGAACGCACCACAAAAAAGTCTACTAGATACGGCTACCGAATTTAAAATGCAGGCTGCTCTGGGGGCACAGCGCAATAGTTACTTGAGCGAAGGGATAGTGTCGGCTAGCACTCGTATAGACAGGATTGATCGTGCAATAGATATATTGGTTAGACATTCGGAAGCCATCAGTGAAGCCATGAATCAAGATTTTGGTTGTCGGCCCAGGCAGGTTAATTTGATGACGGATGTTACAGGCTCTATCGAATGTCTCAAGCATTGTAAGAAGCACCTCAAAAGCTGGATGAAGCATGAGAAGAGACCTACTATGTTTCCGTTGAACCTGCTGGGTGGGCGATCGACCGTTGAGTATCAGCCTAAGGGCGTCGTTGGCGTGCTTGCCCCTTGGAACTTCCCATTGGGTATGGTGTTTGAACCGCTTGCGGGTGTGCTTGCCGCAGGCAATCGGGCAATGATTAAGCCCTCCGAATTTACTCCTGCCACCTCAGCCTTGATCTCAGAGATGGTGGCTGAGGTATTTGATCCAACGGAATTGACCGTATTTACGGGGGGTCCAAAAGTTGGTCAAGCCTTCTCTTCGCTACCTTTCGACCATATGATTTTTACTGGGGCTACCAGTGTTGCTCGTCATGTTATGGCTGCTGCTGCGCGTAACCTTGTACCCGTAACTCTTGAATTGGGCGGCAAATCGCCTGTAGTTATATCGCGAAGTGCCAATTTGAAGGAAGCAGTCGAGCGAATTATGGTGGGTAAAATGTTGAATGCCGGCCAAGTCTGTATAGCGCCAGACTACCTGTTGGTCCCTGAAGAGGATCTGGATGAGGTGATTGAGCAGGCAACTCTTGTAGTTGCGGAGATGTATCCGACGTTGCTTAAGAACGATCAGTACACAGCGATGGTCAATGACCGCCACTATGAACGTATGAACAGCAATCTAACTGACGCCCATGAGCGCTCCATCAAAACAGTGACCATTAACCCAGCTAATGAAGATTTCCAGGTTAATCCACTCCAAAAAATCCCACCGACTTTGATTATCAATCCAGATGACGAAGCGCTGTGCATGCAGGATGAAATTTTTGGGCCACTGTTACCGATCAAAACCTACAAAAACTTCGAGGAAACGATCGCCTATATCAATAACAATCCACGCCCTCTGGCGGCCTACTATTTTGGCGCTGACAAGACTGAAGAGAGGCGCTTTCTCTCTGGTACCACATCAGGTGGTGTGTCTATTAATGATGTTATGTTCCATATGTTGCAAAAAGATTTGCCCTTTGGTGGCGTTGGCCCCAGTGGTATGGGGGCTTATCACGGTATCGAAGGGTTTAGGACATTCAGTCATGCCAAAGGCATCTATCGTCAACCGAAACGGATTCCTGTCGCTAAATTGGCTGGATTTATGCCGCCTTATGGAGAAGCGTCTGAAAAAAACATAAACAGCAAAGTTAAAAAATGAGCAATGATCTAAGGCGGGCTCGGACTCAGGACCAAAAATACTTTCGTCGGCAACAGATATTAGACGCGGCAGAGAAACATTTTGGTGAGGTGGGATATGAGGCTTTCTCGATGGCGAATCTCGCTAAATTAGCGGGGGTCGTCAAGGGAACACTGTACCTATATTTTAAAACTCGTGAGGAGCTATTTTTAACGCTCTATAACCAAAGTATATCGCGCTGGAGTCATGTGTTCCTCAATAGCTTGAGTGCGGATATGACTGATCATGACTATGTTCGAACGCTTTATCAAACGGCTATGGCTGATGGTAGCTTTATTCCTTTGCTGGCCAGACTGGAGCATGTGATTGAGCACAATGTCTCCATCGAGAGTTTGATCGAGTCAAAGAGAAACTTTATTGATCGCATAGATCACATTGCCGGTACGAGTGCGCCCATTTTAATGCTGAGCACCTCTCAGGCTTCTGAAATGGTGAAAACGATGGGTGTTCTGCTGGTAGGTGCCACCAGATCAGATCAGGGACCTTCTCTGCAAGGCGAAGATATTCCCGCAGATGTACAGGCGCTAATCGATAGCTTCTCTTCAGAAAATCTCTTTATTACAAATGCCTGTCGCATTATTGCGGGCATTCGTACTGGTGGTAGCCTGACACTGTAGGTAGTTTCTCAATCTAAAATTATTTTGATCTCACATTGACAGACCCCAAGGAGGATAACAATGACAGTAAATCGGCAGTGGCTATTGGCTGCGAGACCAGATGGAGTGATTGGCCCCCAAAACTTTGAGTATGTCGAAACTGCTATTCCTGAGATTAGCAACGGCGAGGTGTTAGTTAAAAATTTATACTTCTCGTTCGACCCTACTCAACGAAACTGGATGGTTGACCGGCCTGGCTATTTGCCGCCCGTGGCAATTGGAGAGACGATGAGAGCGGGTTCTGTTTCGCAGGTAGTAGCTTCCAAACACAATGATTTTGAGGTCGGCGAGCTAGTCCAGACAACGGGTTGCTGGCAAGACTATGCGGCGGTAGCGCCTGGTCAGGGGCCTACTGGTATCAATAAGTTACCACCTGGAGTGTCGCCAGAAATGATGCTCTCCATTCTGGGTATCACCGGGATGACAGCCTATTTTGGTTTGCTGGAGCACGGCCAGCCGAAGGCAGGTGAGACAGTGCTAGTCTCTGGTGCAGCCGGCGCTACCGGCTCAGTTGTGGGTCAAATTGCAAAGCTTATGGATTGCCGTGTGGTGGGTATTGCTGGTGGCCCAGAGAAGTGTGCTTGGCTAAAGGAAGTCGCTGGATTTGATGCAGTAATAGACTATAAAAACGAGGATGTGGACGAACAAATCGGCATTCACTGCCCCGATAAGTGGGACGTCTTTTTTGATAATGTTGGTGGATCGACACTGGAAGCCGCGCTGAATCATCTCAATTTGTACTCCCGCGTTGTTATGTGCGGAGGTATTGCCAACTACAATGCTACCGAGCCTGTGCCGGGGCCGTCCAATTTAATGAATCTGGTGACCAATCGTGGTCGGATGCAGGGTTTTATCATCCTGGATTATCTACCTCGAGCTATGGAAGCTATTGGGGCGCTAATGGGGTGGATAGCATCTGGTGATATGGTTTATCAAGTTGATCTGCAAGAAGGGTTTGAGAATATTCCTAATACCTTACAGCGACTGTATACCGGCCAGAATGTCGGTAAGCAGCTGCTCAAAATAGCTGATCCAGTCTAATGTTAACGTTGAGTATCAATGGAGTCATTGTATGAGCCGAATTTCAATGAAGGATAGGGAACAACTACCCGAATTGGCGCCACTTTTAGATTTAGTAGAATCCAGCATGGGTTTTGTCCCTAATAGCATGTTGACCATGGGCCACTGGCCCGAACTTCTTTCTGCGTTTGGTGGTTTGGGTGCTACGGTACTTCAGACCGGTGTGGTTGACTCACAGCTAAAACAGCTTATAGCGCTGGTCAGTAGCCGCGCGCAAGGCTGCGATTATTGTCAGGCACACACGGCGCATTCAGCGCATCGCGCTGGGGCTGAAGAAGAGAAAATTGCAGCGGTATTTGAGTTCGAAAAATCGCCCCTGTTCAGTGACAAAGAGCGAGAAGCTTTACGCTTTGCGTGGCACGCCTCATTGCAGCCGAATGCGACTGAACCTGCTAGTTTTGAAGCATTAAGAGTTTTCTTCGGTGAACGCGAAATCGTCGAAATTGTGGCCGTCATATCATTGTTTGGGTTTTTAAACCGCTGGAACGATACTTTCGCGACAGAGTTAGAGCCTGTGGCGGTCAATTTTGGGAACGACACCTTGACTGAGGCTGGCTGGAGCCGAGGTAAGCATTAAGTGGAGGAGAAGCTCATAAAAAATGCCGACCAAATAAATCGGTAGTAGAAATAACTATCCTTGCTTCATCACTCCGCCATCAACGTAAATTCAATGAAATGGAGTGTTGATGCAGACAATGATAACTTGGCTATCGTTGACTCTACCTTATACCCAGAGGGCGACTTGGTAGAACAACAATCGGAAATTAGACGAGTAAACTAATTAGGGTGAATTGACTGGGTTAACCGGTTCGAAAAAAGGGCTACGCAATGCGCAGCCCTTTTTTAGTAACACGACAGCAGTGGGCGGGCGTTTCTAGCGCTGAATCCAAGCGTTGCCATTAGCCGTCAAATCAAGTGGTGGCGGGGCCCAAATTTGCTGGACTACAGAGTCTTTTGGTATATAAACACGCATAATGAGATAGAAACCCTCAGGTGGCGCTGGCAACCAGTTTGCTAGATGCTGTTCATCTGTACTGTCATAGCTAACATAAAGAGTCAGAGACTTATCTTCGTTAAAGCTTAGTTCAGGACTTCGATCGCCAAGGCTGAATCGACCAATACTGTTCTCCACGAGACTGTAGGTTTTACTGTCATACATAGTGATGGACCAAAACGCTTTGGCGGGGGGGAGATTATCGGCAGCAAAATTAATGCTGTACTTATTGACGCCACTCAATGCCTGACCGTTTGAGTCTGTGTAGAGTGACAGATATGTTGCCTCTATGGGATCGTTAGCCATAAGACCCATCCGAGTCACGCCAGCTCGATATAGATAGTCAGTGGTGTATCTACCCATATTTGCCTGCGAGTAGCCCCAGCCATTGATTGACGTTCCTCCGGTAATGTCATCTGCGAAGGACGTAACAATCTTCATGCCTGTGATTACTGCCCGCTTTAGGCCTTTTTGAATGGCGGGGTCGAGCCCGGACAAATCGGCTGACTGCCCTGGACCTATACCGACAACAGCAAACTGATCTACTAGCTCTTTATCTGCCGGTGGCGGTGGATTGCTGGTAAATTCACGATTAATAATGGCCCAAAAAGCCTCTGGTGTGGAGGAGTCAAGTGAGGGTAGTGCAGCGAGTGGCTCAAGAGTGCTCGGCACCGACGCAGCACTGAGAGGGACAACATCAGAACCGTCCAGCCTTTTAAATTTGAACTTATCCTGCATCATATGGATTTGCTCAAGCTCATTTTCATTATCGACTAGAATCCGGATCAGAGGCATAGCCCAAGTAGTCGGGCTGTGGAAGATTTTTTTTATACCGTAAGGTTTTCTACCCTTCCAGTCGGGGCCCACTACCATATATTTGCCCGCGGCCCCCCTATTGTGGCGGGTTCCGATGTCACCGAAGTTTGTCGCGTAGGCATCAGCAAGCTGGATGGTGTAATACCGGTCACTCATCGCCGGTACGTCAAACACCAATGGCTCGGTGAGATCGACAAAGGCCAGAGTGTATAAAGTGTCATGATTAGGGGATGCCGCTGATGCGTTCTTACCCGCCTCAAGTACACGGATATGATTCAGACTATTCGCTGGCCCATTATATTTTGGTGACTTTTCGCCATTGAACAGGTACCGGAAATGATTTACATGCAGGAGTGGGTAAGCATAAATAAACGCTTGCACACCGGTGGTGTACGCGAGCTCTTCCTTTAGCTCAGGCGATAGTTTATCTAAGGGATCCGCAGATACAGCCAGACCTGGTAATAAAAATGCAGCTACAACTAAAACAGCAGGCCGAAATGTATTGGTCATTAATACCTGTAAGAAATTTATTTTCATCATATTTTTCACCCTAAAATGGAGGGAACAACAATTCTGACTATCGCTAATGTCGCTTTACGTTGCCTGTTCTATTTCAACTTTTGCAGAGAGTATAGTTGACAGTTTATTCCTTAGGTGGGTTAAATTAAGTCAAAATAGGGCTCATTTACAGTCAAGTTGGGATTCTTTTGCAATCAAAAATCGATGTGTGACCCTCATCTTTAGGTGTTAGTTTATATATGGAATGATTTTACCCGAGCTTATAGGATTGCTGAGAGAGCAAAGCATTGCGGAAGACGATCTACTAAAACTCTGGAGCTATTCTTGGTTTGATTAGATGGACTATTCAGCTATGCTTAAATTAATTATGAAAAAAATAATCCTAATTTGTTCTTTTCTTTTTATATCCTCAGCTTGCTCTTCTCAAGAGGGAACTACCTATTATTTCATTCGTCATGCCGAAAAATTACGGATCGATACAACTGATAAAAACCCGACATTAAATTATGAAGGCGTAAAAAGAGCTGATGCTTGGAAAGAAGTCTTCACTAATGTAGAACTGGATGCTGTTTATTCTACAGATTACAAGAGAACTAAACTAACAGCTAAACCTACAGCTGATAGTAAAAATTTACCCATATTTTTATACGATCCAAAAGATATGTATTCAGAATCTTTTCAGCACAAAACCAAAGGAAAAGCTGTTTTGGTTGTTGGGCATAGCAATACTACTAATGTTTTCGCAAATAAGGTTTTAGGAATAGAAAAATATAATCAAATTAATGATGACAACAATTCAAATCTCTATATTGTTTCTGTTATTGACGAAAAGGCTTTCTCTATTTTATTAAAAATTAAGTAAGGGTAGCCACTAAAGAACCATTTACATCGGACAACAGGACCCCAGTTCAAGGCTTTATACGTTAGGAAGCACCTCGATCTAGCCCTGATTTGTCTAAACGACTATTATTAGATTAATTCAGTAGAATGATAGGAATGTTTGATGGGTGTATGGTTGACGGCAATTAGTCCAACGGGCATTAAATAGCTACCAAGAGGTGTAGAAGGAGTTCCAGATGATCTCCACTCAAAAGTTAAAAGACGCGGAACGTGTTGTTCGTATCACGATGATACTAATCCTACTTACAGCAGGCTCCAGTAAATTTTTTAGTAACGGTGCGTTTTTTGATTATTACTCCGAGTTATTTCAGGGCGAACTGCGTATTAACTTGCCTAGCTCAATGGTTGATTTATTCCTATTGACGGTTCCATTTATAGAGTTAACTCTGGGGCTAGCACTGCTCAGTAATAAATATAAAAACTATACCGCCTACGCTTGGTTAGGTTTTATGCTGAGCCTTATGTTTGGGCATTACATCCTTCAGGAATGGTCAGCAGTGAATCAGATGCTGGATTATATTTTTCTTGGCTTGCTTTATCTTGTTCTACCCGCACATTCGTCATGGCTGGCTAGGGATAGACAAGATAATCCATCTACCTCGATCTAAGTCTTTATTTTTACTAACAATATTATACTTAAGCTATTGATTTATATAGACATTATGCCACCCCGATCTAGTGGCAACCTCGATCTAGCCTTGATTTGGTTAACTGGTCTATTCAGCTATGATTAAATAATTGTCACATGAACCTAGGTGGGTTATGAAAGGATTTCTTGGATGTCTATTACTAGCGTTGATTGCATACTTATTTGATTGGAATTGAATATCCAGCGACGCTCTAGAATGACTCCGCAAGCTCTGCTGCGGATAGCGACTAGAGGATGCGCCAACAGGGTCGGAGGCGGCCCAGACCTCCTAGCCCCGTGCATGAAAAAAATGCTATGGAATCATGACGATTATCACGTTTACTTTAACGTTGGTTTGGTACGACAAAGAGACTCGAAGAATCACAAAAAAGGGCTCCCCTCTATATCTGCTGTGTTAGATAGTTTCTAACGCTTTATTCTTCGCGACTTTATATTCCTCGTCCGTCAGCAGGCCTTCATCGAGCATAGATTTCAGCTCCACCAACTTCTGCTTTAAGGTTTGTGAATCGCTACTAGCTGCTTGACCTGTACATTTACCAATATACATATTGCTCAGATAAGTAATTCTAGAGTCAACAGAGTCTTCGTTTTTATTACTTCTAACTTCATTGACAATTATTCCTGGCCAGAACAATAACGCAAGTCCAACATTTTTTCCCGTCAAGCCTGAATCATCTTTCACTTCTTCAAAATCCGCACCTAGTTGGTCAAGCTCTGCTCGAATTACCTCGCACGATTTATCATTATCACCAAACTGAACCGTCTGAATACTTTTGTTACTTACGCATCCCGATAACAAACCAATCAAAACTAAAAGTCCTAAATTTTTCACGTATCACTCCTCAATAAAAATTTTTAAGTATCACCAAGTTATTTGTAAACCAGTGGGTACTAAGACGCTCTCACCAATGAATTTAGATTCAAAATGCTAATTTTCTCCGGAGCAATGCAATAAGAAAAAATAAGAACGCTTAATCTGATCCTCTTTCCACATACCCCTCTCCAGAAAAAGCTTATTAATGATACGCATATTCAATATTAATATCCAGCCGACTAGACCATACCTCCCATTCGATCTAGTGGTACGCGCGCGTATATGTGTACAAGAATTATTAGTTAAAGAAGCCCCTTTTTATAAGCCGCAGAAACCTCCTAAACTGGCCTTCTAATAAATCATTTGGTCCAGTAGCTATTTTAGAGCTGTTCACACGCCTAATAGATCTATCAAGCGATTCAGTTGATTCTATTTTCCACAAACCTCAAAATCAAGCATCACGCGCTGAGCTTTATCCTCTAGATTATTGGCCATAAACTCATGAGACCAGGGCAGAATTCGACCGTTTTTTTCATAACTGCCGTAGGCAAACAGACGGTTGGAACGTACGGTGTCTGATCTTGTTTTATAGTGGCTGACGTTGAATTTTTCTCCGGGCGTGACCAGATATAATTGCAAAGTTTTAGCCTTCGCGCGACAGTTTTTAATTTGCCTGACAGTACTCCGCATGGCGATGTCGGCTTTGCTGAAACGATCGCTAAAATTCGAAGTTTTCCAATATTTACCTTTTGCCGTCGGAGCTGATGAGAGCATCGGGCAAACATTAAAAGGCATGGTGAGCATCATTTCACGTTGGGACGTCAAGCAGGAAAAATTGCCGTTGGTGCTAATCTCATTGGGTTTGTAATGGCTTGGTACTGCACAGGCGCTGCAGAAGATAATGCTCAATACCGCTATTGTTGTTGTTTTCATTGGTTACTCTGTTTGTTGATGGAGGTTTAATTGTCTATTTGTAGGATACCTACGATTACTCGAGTCGCTTACAGCGGCAAAGATTTCTTTCTCAGAAGCGCCCCAAGACGCTGCTCCACTCTCGTATGCGTCCCTGAGGCTATGTTTATAAGGTCGCAGGGTTGGTTGGTGCAGAAACCTATGGAGGTGTTGGACTTGTGGCTCTGGAAGTTGAAGTCTGTTCGATCATAACCGTCAGCAAAGGCGCAAGCAGTCAGAAGAATGCTAAGTAAAAGAAATCTCATATTTCTATGTTAGCTGAATTATCAAACTAGGAATAGATCGAGGTTGCCACTAGCTCGGATTGCTGGAGGTGGNNAAAGGTTAGCGCCAGTAAGATCAGCACCAGTAAGCTTAGCTCCAGAAAGATCAGCTCCAGAAAGGTTAGCATCTTCAAAGTCGACATAACTTAAAGAGCAATTCTGACATCGATTAAGTCTTTTAACCCTCAAGAAATCTGTTTCGTCGTATGCCGAAACATTCGTCGCCACAGGCAGGGCTAGAATACAAAATATCTTCGCAAGATAACTAGGTAACTTACAATAATCCATCATAACAATTCCGATTGCTTTAACTAAGAATAGGTAAAATATGTCGGTTTATCTATAAATTGTTCATAGAGTACTTACTACACTCCGCTAACCATTCTTCATTAGTCTGTATCTGTTCTCTCTTAGTCTCATCTGTAGAAGTAGTCTAGAGCATCCCTTACCCAGTGCTGAGAAAACTAAGAACATGCGTAAACCTGAAGAGGAGAGGCACCACGAAGCCCTTCCGTATGCTGAGTTACCAGCGTTTATGGTTGAGCTGTCTAAAATGGATGGCATGGGCGCTAGAGCATTAGAGTTGTTGATCTTGAATGCCAACAGAACTGATGAGGTTCTGGAAGCAACGTGGGATGAGTTCGATCTAGGTGCAGGTATATGGGAAATTGCGGCAAAGCGCATGAAGGGCAAGGTTAGGCGCACAATCCCGCTCAGTGAGCAATCGCCGCGGATACTCAGGGTCGCCAGCGAACACCAGGGGAGTGAGTACGTGTTTCCAAATACGTCTAACGGTAAGAGCCTATCTAAGGCAGGGATGTCATCAGTGATCAAAAGGATGGGGAGAGCAGGGCAGATCACTGTCCATGGGTTCCGTTCTACCTTTCGTGATTATATTGCTGAGAAAACAGAGTTGGATGGAAGTATTGCAGAACACGCCCTAGCCCATAAGCTGAAAGATAAGTCAGTAGCTGCTTATCAGAGAGGGGCTATGATGGATAAACGCAGGCTAATGATACAACGATACGCTAACTATGCCTATCAAACAGGAGAGAGGGTTGTTCAGTTGACAACCTCGATCTAGCCTTGATTTGATTAACTGCTCTATTCGACTATGATTAAGTTAATGATGTCGATATGCTAAGGACCGCAAATGTCAGCAGTCTTCAAAACCTGCCTATTTAAGATACATAACCCTTCCAAGAGACGCAGGGCATTCATAGATTAGATGGATAATTAGGAAAAATTAGAGTCAACTGAAATTTAAAATAAGGAAATTCGAGTCTGACCTTTATTATCTTTATGGTTTAGTTAAAACCACATTAAAATGCACCTTAGGCCGATTTTTTAGCAAACATTAACTCTAACTCTTCAAGGGATTTACCCTTGGTTTCCGGCAACAGCCGAGCCACTAAAATCAAACCAATAACCGCAAACACACCGTATGAAAAAAACGTCAGCGCAGCCCCAAAAGTAGTCAACTCTAAGGGGAACAGCAGCTGCACAAAGAAACTCACCATACTGTTGATCATGCCGACAAACGAGATGGCAACCCCACGCAGTTGATTAGGAAATATCTCAGAGAATAAAGCCCACATAACCGGCCCCAGAGACATAGCAAACGATGCCACAAAGCCCAGAATGCCGACTAGAATTAATAGGGCATTCATATTCGTGCTAGTTTTAATAAGGTCGCTTTCATACTCACGGGCCGCAGTGGCACCAATGGTGTCTGCCAATGCTGCTTTAAACTCAATATCACTTTGATAGACCGTACCCACCATGCTGTTGAGCTTGCCCGTATCAAAACTATTTTGAATATTGTTGATTTGCTCAATCTGCACAATACTCTCAGCTTTTAATTCATAGGTGGCCTGAGCAAAACCGTAGGTGCAAAGTGCCATGCTGATGGCAATGCCACTTAGGCCAACCAATAATAGTGGCCGGCGTCCCCAGCGATCGATCAGTGCAATAGCTACCAAGGTGAACAGCACATTGATCAGGCCAACTAGCACAGCCTGTGCAAAGGCCGCATCGGTGCCAATGCCGCTCTGCTCAAAAATAGTTGGGGCATAAAAGAAGATGGCATTAATGCCGGTAATTTGTTGCACCACACCAACAATAATCCCGACAATCAGCGCCAATCGCATCTTGGGGCCAAACACACCTTCAATACGCTTCCACAGGGATCCATTTTCACTGCCATAGCTATTTTTAATCACCTCTATTTCATCATCAATTTCATCGGCCGGCAGTAACTTCGCCAGCACTTCGCGCGCATCCTGCTCTCTACCATTGTTCATCAACCAGCGGGGGCTATCGGGAATCACAAACAGGGCAAGGAAAAATACCACAGCCGGAATAATTTCAACACCGAGCATCCAGCGCCAGGTATGAGAATCGATACCCCAAGCAGCCACCCAATCAGTGCCAGAAGCGCTAACATTTAGAATGAAATAGTTAGCGAAATAAGCCGCTGAAAGACCAACAACGATATTAAGCTGATTAATAGAAACCAATTTTCCGCGCAGTTTTGCCGGAGCGATTTCGGCAATATACATCGGCGCAATGATCAGCGAGGTAAAAGCAAGTCCACCGATAGCACGGGCCGTCACCAACATCATATAAGAGGAGGCAAAAGCCGAAGCAATGGCCGATAAAAGATAAAGAAAGGCAATAAGGATCAGAATCTTTTTACGTCCAAGGGCATCACTCAACGGACCGATCAGCAGAGTACCAAACACCCCAGAGAGCGTCGGTGCGGCGACAACAAAACCGGACTGTATGGGTGTCAGATCAAACTCGACAGTGGCAAAGCCAACCACCCCAGAGATGACAGAAGCATCAAAGCCAAAAACAAAGCCGCCAAGCGACACGATAACTGCGCAATACAGCGCGTAATAGGTACGGTGTTCCATGGAAATTCCAGTAGTGATTGATAATGAGTTTTATTATTGTTTAAACATCAAAGTTGATTCTTTATTTCCGCCATCTACCGTTGAAAAGCTCGACTATCGTCCCAGCTAACAACCTCAGGTTGCAACTTTCCAGCCAACAAACCACAGCTTACCTGTTCAATTTGATGATTGAAACCTTGCTGGGGTCGCTGTGTCGGGAAATTGGGGTTTTGTTGCAGAGGATTTAGAAATAGCAAAGAATACACTCCTTACCCCCACTCTATTAATGGGTAAGTTAATGGGTAAATCTCTATTGTACCTTTTGGTAGTATTTTCTTTATAAACTAAGCTTAAATCTGCCTAATTTAGTGATTTCTCCCATCGCCCATATAGATATCAGAACTAGGCTCTTTCGGGAGGAGGTAATAGCTTAGAAAGGTTTAGTTTTATAGCCAAAAAATAACACCCCAAATTATCCATTATCTGAGGTGTTAGATTTCTTCAATACCAGACTAAAAAATTAGTTATTTTCCCAGTTGGTGTATAAGTTCTTAACAGCGAAACTTCTAGGGTTAACACAACTATATACTTCGCTTGTTATTGCCTCTGCCTCTTCTTCAACCTTATAGTAATTAAACGCCATTTCACCTCTGGCCATGTAGTTCTGATAGTAAGATAAGCCAATGAAGTCATAATCTGGATTCCTCTGGCCCAAATATGGAAAAATATAATTCACTGCATAACCGCTTAAGCCAACCGATGCCACGAGTTCGGCCACCGCTCTTTCTGCAGCGACAGCATCCTCTATCGATTTGCCCTCATTCAAAGAACAGTCCGCATATTGAACAGGTCGTTTTATATCCCATTCCATCGTTTCATCGATCGCGCGAACAACCCTTAACTGAAACGTTGCATAGTTTTCCGAGCAAGTGTGTGGCGACTTCAGATTTGGGTATGCCTCTTGAAATTCATTAAGATAAACACCCCAATCTTTGTACATCTCTAAACCATTAGGCCAGTGGCCTGACATTGCGTGGGTAAAATCACCCATACCGGAACCCACATGCACTGGTATCAAGAGACTCTGATTATATTTGACACCATGCTCCCCTGCGAAATCACCGTATTTTTGAGCATATTTCTCAACATCTCTCAGTGTTTTACCTTTATTTAACGTGCAAAACTGATATTCAGCTCGAAGGTTATCAGCTCCCTCAGGGCTAAGACCTACCTCTGTTTCTTCATGATGATCAGCAAAGCTAAAACTTGCCAAAAGCGCGATAACTGGAAAGAAGAAAATTCGTTTAAACATGATACTTCTCCATTAAAATTATTATTAGTAGTCTACTTACTATATTGTATAATTGAATGACTGACTATGGATATAAACATAAACATAAAAATATTTTATGTTTTGTTGAAACTCATCTAACTGGGTTTTGAAATCGAATACCCATTTTTAATACAACGCTTATATTGTAGGACCTAAAAATCTGTCCCATCAACGGCATCTAAATTCTGTTGATAGCATAGTTTGCACTCATCTGTGTATTGGAAGAATACAGTGTCATATTTATTTAATGCATAAAGCCATGTATTTAATTTTGAATTTCTTCCTTTAATTTCAATATGATCGTCTGAGTCGGCTACTAGCCAATAATTGTGATTGTATGGATCAGAAGGCCAATCAGGCATATCAAACTCCTTTTCAATTAAATTTGGGCCTTGGATTCAATCTCTGAGGCAATTTCGTCAACTCGGTTAAGAGATGAAATCTTACAGTCGGAACTTACAGAACCTTGATGTTCAGCTGTAAGTGTCTCTCGATCAATTATCCATGCGCCGTAACTTTGTTTTATCTTTATTTGAGCTGGCGATTTTTCCATAGTGTAGGCTTTTAGATTATTTGCGACGGAACCCTCAGATCAAAGAACTAGCTTTTTAAATGTGCAAACACTTGCTCCAAAGCACTGGGGGAACCCATCGAACCATCTCCTGAATTGGGCATGTCACCATTGGCAAAATCTGCTAGGGTATCTTGGCCATCGCGGATATTTTCGGGTACGGGGGCACCTTCAACGCCGTCTTTTTCAGTTGCAAATAGTGGTGCAGATCGAGCCCAGTGTAATTGCGCGAAATATCCACCACCGGCTTCGTGAATAGTAGCTTCAGCGTCGCAGCTCGAATGCGAAAGCCAAACAACCATAGCCGATACTTTATCGGGAGACATTCTTGCAATGACTTCCGCAGGCGCACTGCGAGCAGCGGATTTACCTTGTTTTTTCCGTCGCTCGTCTATGACAGAGCCAAAATCACGAGTCATGCGAGTGTCAGCTTGTGGTACTAAAATATTACATTTAATATCCAACTTAAGTTTCTTTGCTTCGAACTGCAGTGAGTTTGCAAGGCCAATAACTCCCGCTTTGCTAGCAGCGTATGCTGCAACACCAGCACCGTAGAGTGCAGGGGAGGATGTAACTATGCAGCGCCCATATTTTTGTTCAACAAATACCGGCCACGCTGCCTTCATTACAGAAAATACGCCCGTGAGATTTACGTTGATAGTGCGCTGCCAGGATTCAAGTGTGAGGTCAGACCATACTTCTGGGGTGAGAATGCCGGCGTTATTTATTACAATATCCAGGCGCCCATAAGCTTCAAGGGCGGCTTTAACAATCAACTCGCCATTTTCGACCGAGTCATAGTTTGCCACGGCCTCACCGCCAGCAGCCTTGATAATGGCAACAACTTCGTCGGCAACTCGGCCTTCATTACCTTTTGCGCCGTCGTAAGCGCTGCCAAGGTCATTAACGACAACTTTGCAGCCCCTAGATGCTAACAACAGCGCGTGCTCACGCCCCAGGCCACGACCGGCTCCGGTTACCAAGGCTACTTGTCCTTCAAAACTCAATTCATTGATAGATGATTTATCGCTCATAGAAAACTTCTTTATAGTGGATTATTTTAGTAGTGATAGCGTCGTTTTTTACATTTATAGCAAGTTTTACGGTGGTTGCGAATAAAGCATGTAAATACAGAATGGTTGTCTACGGCGTTTTCCATCAATGATTTTCCGGACTTTGCCTCAACTAAATGCTCAGTGCCGTCGTGCTCGATGTACGTGATGTTAACCATTTGGTCGACCTTCTCACGAGTGAGCTCGCAACAACGCGATCACTACTTAAGTTCGGCAAGGATTGTATTACCTTTTAATTTTGAACATAATGCTTAAAATTCGACAATCACCTTTACGGTATCCGAAACAATAATGGACCAAGTCAAGACAATGCAACTCTTT
>LWDU01039725.1_pt1 | contig 19802 bp, 16 predicted proteins | sample 727161 | NCBI WGS metagenome assembly LWDU01 (sample SAMN04566230, study PRJNA314399) | hydrothermal vent metagenome | isolation source: deep sea hydrothermal plume seawater | place: Mexico: Gulf of California, Guaymas Basin | collected 2004-07-11
CCGGAGAAGAGTCAATTATACGATGCCGATTCAATACGGTGGTCGCTGGAGCGGAGTTTGGCGCGGCTTTTTTGTGATGCCGTTGATATCGTTTATGTGCACGATCCGGTGGAGGATGCGCACATGGATCAGATCTTGGGTCCGGATGGGGCGCTGGAAACCTTGCAGAAGTTGCGGGAAGAGGGGGTGTTGCAGGCCATCGGACTGGGTGTGCGCAATCATCGTTTTTTGCAACGGGCGATAGAGTGCGGGCATTTCGATGCGATTTTGCCCTCGTATGATTTTCATCCATTGCGCGATTCGGTGCGGCCGGTTATTGGTGCGGCAGTGGCGGCGGGGATGGGGGGCTTACTCGCCGGGCGCGATTTAGATGAGGCGTTGCGCAAGAGGGGGGCGCCCGCAGGGGATGTAGCGCGGGCACGGGCTCTATGTGACTGGTGTGGAGAACGGGACGTGGATCCGGGCGAGGTGGCGATGCAGTACAGCCTGCGACATTCGCCGATTACGTGCACTTTGGCGGGGCCGCGCACGGTTGCCGAGGTCGAAACGAATATACAGCATGCGCTGGCGAGTCTGCCCGAGACATTATGGGTGGACTTACACGATTTTATCGCGACTCTCGGACCGGCTCCGCCTGGGGGCGAGATCGATTAAAGCCGGTCTAGTTCAAGTGCCCGATCCTGGTTCATCTGCGATAATTGACGTCTGGCCTGGGCCACGTGCCAAGGCGAGGCGCGCCAGATGATGATTTGCGTGAAAGCGCGGCCGGCCTTGCTTTGCTGGCCACGGCCGAGCCAGTATTGACCTAGTGTGTGTAGTAGGGCTGAACGGCTTTTGAGCGGTATGACCTGGCGTTCTATGGCCGCGATTCGGTCCATGCCCTCGTCGAGGCGGTCTCGAAGATAAAAAGCCTGGCGCACGCCAGAGGTCACCTTATCCCAGACGTCTTCGTCGGCTCCGATCTGGTCGAGGGCGCGGTTTACCTCATCGGCGGCGCCGGCGTTGCCCCAGAGCATAAAGGCTGTTTCGAGGGCGCGGCGCGAAAAGCGCAGGGGTCTTTTGTCCAGATAGGTCTGGAAGTATTTGTCAGCGAGTTGTAGCTGTAGACTGGTGCTGTCGGCGGGTATTGGTGTTGCTTTATCCACCATGAAAAATGGCCTGATCCGCTGTTGGTCTAGACGCAGGCGGGCTTCGAAATCGACTTCTTCGGCGGACACGTCTATATAGGGTGCTGAAACAGTTTCTGTTTTGCGCAGGCGCAGCAGAGACCAACCGCCGTCGTCGTCATGGCTGCCGCCGTAGATCAACTGGCCACCGAAGGGTGTATCACCGCCATCGGGGTCGGTGACGACCAGTGCGAAGCCGATCGTGCGCGAGGCGAAGGGCGCTTGCCAATCAGGGGTAATGCGGGTGAGTGCGGCCATGGGGATACTGGCTTCGAGTGTATAGCCCGTTGGAGTTTTCTGCATGGCCATCCGCGTGTCTTTGGGGGCCGAGCTTTCTATATGGCCCACTCTTTCGCCGCGCCGCCACCACATGCTCCCGTCAGTGATAAAGGCGAACGCGTGGTCGCCCTCAATCCAACCGGGGCCGTCGCCGTCGGAGGGGATATCTAGGAAGAGGGTAATAGCGTCTTTTAAATACCATTGATGCTCTTCGCCGCCTTCGATGTCATGGACATTGTCGGTGACGCGGGCGGCTAGATAAAGAGCAGTATTGTTCCAGGCGAGTGAAAATTCGACGGAGAGGTCGGCGGCGGTTTCGGCGCTTGCCAGTTCTTCGTTGCTGTCGGTGCGCAGGCGTGAGTAGCCGCGCGATTCGTGGGGGGGCTTAGGGGCGAGTTCGAGCCAGAGGGCGTTGGGCCAGTCGATGAGGTCGGCGTCGATTGTCGGCGGGTGCGGGCGGCGGGCGGCTTCCACCACGAGGTGGGGGTTGGCACTGGTGCGGAGAGTGGAAGCGAGCAGTAGGAGTGTGATTAGTGGGAGCATGAGTTTGGCTTATGTGGTTGAACGGGTTGCCGGAGGACATTCCCTCGCTCATTATCAGATCACAGAATGTGATCTGATAATGAGCGATCCCGCTACGCCGCTTGCTGTGGCTTCGGGGCCCAGCAAGTCGCTGCGGATATACCCTCCATAAACCCCCGGCGACTTCTGTAGTTTTAAAAGTAAAGAAGGTGTTTAATATCACCAACGTTAGATGAGACATAACTATAAGTATTTTTCCCGTCGATCAATCTTGACTTGATTCAAAGTAAATGCTGACAGACCCAGATCGGTCAGTTCCACAGCCCCGCAAATATTTCAAGAAAGCTTTCTTGACCACCTGTAATAAGATGGAGTGAAAACCATGATCATCGACACGCATACCCATATCATGACGCTCGATACAGAGGGCTATCCCCTGGCTGACCCCAACGCGTCCTATCGACCGACGACCGACGGGGCGGCGGATTTGCTCAAGGCGGAAATGGATGGGGCGGGGGTGGATCGGGCCTTTACCATTTCGGCGGGGTTTTACGGCTGGGATAATAGTTATGCTATGCACCAGTTGCAGGGGCGGGAGTCTTGGTTGGGCGTGGGGGTGCTGGTCGACCCGGCGAGCGCGGAGGGGCCGGTGGAATTACAGGACTTAGTGGAGGCCGGGGCCTGCGGGATACGGATTCAGCGGCATTTATTTTATCATCGGGATTTAGATGACCCGATCAGCACGCCGCTGTGGGCGAAGGCGGGAGAATTAGGTTTGACGGTGGATGTCAACGCATCGCAAAGCGAGTATGGGGCGGTGGAGAATCGGCTCAAGGAGTTTCCCGAGACAAAATTCATTCTCGACCATTGCGGCTATGTCGCCGATACGTTGTCGCCGGAAACGAACACGGTAGCGCCGGTGGTGGAGTTGGCGCGGTATAAAAACGCCTATGCCAAGCTTACTTGTCTGGAGTCGGCGAGCAAGGAGGCTTTCCCCTTTTGTGATGTGCACTGGATGGCGCGGGAAGTAATCGACGCCTTTGGGCCAGATCGCTGTATGTTCGGCAGTAATTTTCCCCAGAAGATGTACAGCCCAAAGATGAGTTATACGCAGACGGTGGAGCTTTTTGCCGAGGCGATCGAGTTGAGTGATGAAGAGCGCGCGTGGATTTTGGGGGCTACGGCGAAGACTTTGTGGAAGTGGCCGGAGTAGTGCGGAGAGTTTCGAACGGTTTTTGACTTTACAAAAGGGATCCTATTGTCGGCCAGGGCCCCTTTTGTAAAATACAGTGTTCGGGCATCGTTCTGCATTAGAACTGTATCATTGCGCAAGCCCTTGCGCTCCCGGCTTGCGCTCCCGGCTTGCGCTCCCGGCTTCCGCTGAGTAATGGACTCGGCGGCGGTGGTAAGAGCTAAATGTTCGATATTCGGTCGCTGAATCTCACACGTTTATCGGTGCATATATTATTATTATTGCGCTTATTGCCGGTGTGAAATGTCGTGCGAATGCTCATAGCTATTGTTTGATTAAGTGCGACATTGTCGGTGAAAACCTTCGCGATTTTTCGCGATTTTTATTAAGATAGAAGTGATTTTTCACCAGTCAAGGGCGAAAACAAAAACGTGCAGGAAAAACGGCTCCATACTTTTGCGTTGTATCTGGCGTTGTTCTTTAGCGGGTTAGTTGTGTCGGTGGGTGGATTGGCGCACTTCGCCGGTCTGGGTTTTCTCATCGGGGCGCTGACGCCTCTGTTGATCGTCTCGGCGTTGGCGTGGGGGCTCTATGCCTTGGTGCGCGTATTCTATAATGGTGACGGGCAGGATGCCGGGGCGCTGGTATCGGGTTTGGGGCCGGAAGGTGTTATCCTGCAACGGGCGACGCAATGCGCGTGGGGGCACGATTTGCAGAGTGAAGCCGGTCGCCATTTTGTCGCTGGCGAAGTGCATTTTCGCGCCGGTCGTTACTTACAGGCGGCCGAGGCCTTCAGCGAGTCGGTCAAGGGCCGGGAGTCGCTAGCGACTAATCTGAATTTGGGCGCGGCGCTGCTCAATATCGCCGATTTCAAGGGTGCGAGGGAGGCGTTGGCGATGGGAGTCCGCCAGGCGCAACGACAACAGGATCGAGGCTTCGAGGCCGCTTTTCAGCTCAATCTCGGTGTGTTGCATGCACGCCAGGGCAAGCTAATGGAGGCGTTGGTCGCTTATGAGGAGGCGCAACGGCATTTTGAATTGCTCGCTGATGGGCGCGGTCTCGGTGACGCACTGACCAATATCGGGCAAGCGCAAGCGCATCTCGGTCGACTGGAAGCTGCATTTGCAAGCGGCGAGCGGGCGCTGAAAGTGCATCAGGAGACGGGCAGCGCATTGGGGCGAGCCGGTGCATTGAGTTGTCTGGGGTATGTGAGTTTTCGCCGCGGTGAGCTGGCCGAAGCGCTTGTGTACCTGTCGGAGGCGCTGCAGATTCACGAGAGTTTGGGCAATGCTCTGGGACAAGGGCATGTGTTGACCCATATCGGCAATTTGCGCTTTAAAGAGGAGGATCTGGAAGCGGCGCTCAAAGCGTATGAACAGGCCTGTGCATTGCATGGAAAAGCCGGTGACAGTCTCGGTGAAGCGAGCGCGTTGGTCAACCTCGGTAATGTGCAATTTAAGAAGGGCGCGTTGGACGCGGCCTTACAGCATTACGATCAGGCGTTGAAACTGCATGAGCGCGGCGGCAATGTGATGGGGCAGGCGCGCGCGTTGACCAATATCGGTTCGCTTATGGGACGGCAGGGGCAATTGACTGCGGCCCTCGATGGGCTGAATAGGGCACGCGGTTTTTATCTTGAGATCGGGGAGGATAGTGGGGGCTTGCAGATGGTGGACAAGCTCATCGCCCGTTTTGAACGGAAAATTCAGGAAAAAGAAAATAGCCCTTGAGACTATCGCGGCCGGGCGGCTATCGTTGTCGGCAGAGTTATTGATCGCAAAAACGAGGTTGGAATGATCGAGCTCAGGTTTTTTTTCTATAGTCTTGCCGCAGTGAGTTCGTAAAAGAGCCTTTTTTTCGCGCTGTAGGGCTGAGTATGCCAGGAGAAGAGACCGGTCGATCATAAATTGACGATTGTAGCTGACAAGCCGTCCGGAATCCGGGCGGATTTTTTTATTTTGGTATGGAGACGATGAATTTAAACGAGCTGCGTTTTAGCCAAATGGAATTCGCTTACGAAAGCATGAGCGGGCCGGTTGTTGTGCGATCTGAGGTTGCACTTTCCGCACGGGTGGACCGGGATCGTCGGGCCAATAGCTGGGGTAAGACGACCTTGCTCAAATTGGTGGTGGGCGCTTTCGTGCTAGCAACTGGAGTGATAATGGGGTCAGAAGAAGGCGTCTTTGCGCGCAGCGCACTGATGAACCGCCGCTGTTTTTACAGACGCTGTTGCAGGCAATGGACGGCGAGGCCTGGGAGATCAAGGGGTGGTTGGGTTTGCAGGCGGACTGGTTTGAGCGCTGGGAGAGTTTGAGCCACTGCGAGCGCAAGCGAGCAAGCATTGCCGAAGCTTTGCGGCACGAACCGCTGGTAGTGGCGCTTGACGAGCCGATGAACCACCTCGACCTGACTTCAGGCGAATGCCTGGATGAGGCGTTGGACGCGTGTCCGTGCGGTCTGTTACTGGTCAGCCATGACGAACGCATTCTCTCGCGCCTGACTGCGAAGCGTAGGCGTGTCAATGCCCTGGCCGGAGGCGATGCGGAACTGAAAATCGTAGGCGAGTGAACGCTTGCCGAATGGAGGGTATGTACCCTTAATTGGCTACAGTCTGTTTCGCGTTTAGAACGGGCTTGCGAAATGGTGCAATTAAGGTGGGATTATCCTCTGAGATAGAAGGTTCTAATGAGCGGCAACTTTGACCTGAAAGAACTGCAGATTGAAACGGCGACGATCTTGCGCAATATCGCCCCGGCCAAGTTTTACGAAGAGGCGCTGAAATATGAGCGGGGATCGGCGATTTCCTTTAAGGGTGCGCTTGTCGTGTCCTCCGGCCCGAAGACCGGACGCAGCCCAAACGACAAGCGAATCGTCGAAGACCCGCAGAGCGCCGACGACATCTGGTGGGGCTCTGTAAATATCAAGCTGCAGGAAAATTCCCTGATCATCAATCGTCAGCGGGCCGTCGATTATTTCAATTCCTGCGAGCGTTTATATGTCGTTGATGGTTTTGCCGGGTGGGATCCGCAGCACCGACTCAAGATTCGCGTGATATGCGCTCGCGCCTACCACGCGCTCTTTATGCACAATATGCTGATCCGTCCCTCGGAGGCGGAGTTGGCGGATTTTGGCGAGCCGGATTTCACCATTTACAACGCCGGTCGTTTTCCCGCGAATCGCTACACGCCTGAAATGACTTCGAAGACCAGCATTTGCTTGAGCTTTGAACGCAAGGAGATGGTAATCCTGGGTACTGAATACGCCGGTGAAATGAAGAAGGGCATATTCACGGTGATGAACTACCTGATGCCCAAACGCGGTCTGTTGCCGATGCATTGCTCCGCTAACGAAGGGGCAGCGGGCGATGTAGCCCTGTTCTTTGGATTGTCGGGCACGGGCAAGACCACGCTTTCGGCCGATCCGCAGCGGAAGTTGATCGGCGACGACGAGCACGTCTGGAGTGCAGAGGGGGTCTTCAATATCGAGGGCGGTTGTTATGCGAAGTGCATCGACTTGACGAAGGAGAAGGAGCCCGAGATTTACCACGCGATCCGCTTCGGCACGGTGTTGGAAAATGTAATCTACGACGAAGAAAGCCGTCGGATCGACTACGCCGATGATTCGATGACCGAAAATACGCGCGCCGCCTATCCGATCGAACACATTCTCAATGCGGCGATCCCGTGCATTGGCGGGCAGCCGCGTCATATCGTCTTTCTTACCTGTGACGCCTTTGGCGTATTGCCGCCGGTCAGCCGGCTGACGCCCGACCAGGCGATGTACCATTTTATGAGTGGATATACCGCTAAAGTTGCCGGAACCGAGATGGGGGTGACAGAGCCGGAGGCCACATTCTCGGCCTGTTTCGGCGCGGCCTTTATGGTTTGGCACCCGAGTAAATACGCCGAGATGCTGGCCGAGAAGATCCGCGAGCACGACGCGCGGGTTTGGTTGGTTAACACGGGCTGGTCGGGCGGCCCTTATGGCGTGGGCGAGCGTTTTTCGCTCAAATATACCCGGGCGATCATCGACGCGATCCACGCCGGGCAGTTGGACGATGCACCGGTGCAGCGGGATGTGCGTTTTGGTTTTGATGTATTAACTGCGTGCCCCGGTGTACCCGCTGAGCCGATGGTAGCCAAGCAGGTTTGGGCCGATGCGGCGGCGTATGAGGCCCAGGCGGATCAGTTGGCCGAATTATTCAAGGCAAATTTTGTGCAGTTTGAAGCAGGCACGGCCGAAGCGGTAAAGCAGGCGGGGCCAGTATAAAAAATGCGCCGCCGAAGCGGGCCCGCCGCGGGTGAGACACGGTAGATTTTGTCGGCGGGGGGGCCTGTGGGGTGACGATGGGGCCATCGGGATAGAGGCGGTAATACTAGTCGAATACCCATTCCCAAGTATTGCCGTACACATGATATAGATCCCAGGGGTTCGGCGTTTTGCCGCCGCCGATCCCATCATAAACGATCCCGCCTCAATCCAAGACCATATCCATCGCCGCCCCGTTGGGCGGGTATACGGCGATTTCGCGCTCTTGCGCGAAGGCCGAGGAGTAGGTGTAAAGCAGTGCGCAAGCAAAAGCGTACGCGACATCGGTGGCCTATTCCTTAAATGATTTTAAAACGAAGAACCAGTTGGATCGAATGTACAATATGGTCGGCTTATATTCGCACGGTTGCCGGATGCGGAATGTTGCGGATCAGCATCGAAGAGTCCGTGGTTTGCGCCGTTGCTCCCAGACGTTGGGCCGTCAGCAGCCCTTCCCCTACCAGTAGAATTCCCAAGCGGTTTTCTAAGCGTTTCGGGCGTATTTCTGGTCCAATAGCAGGAGCGCGTCGCGCGTATTGAAGTGGGCGTTGCTTTCTTTGAAGAAGGTGTCGAGTAGTTGCTGGGGGGTGAGATCGGAGGTGTCGATCGAGACTTTGTGGCGGATCCAGGATGTGCGATATTCCTCGGCAAATCGGTCGAGCAACATCGGGACATCGTCTGGTTTGATAATAGTGTGTGGATGGGGTGCTTCGTCTAAGCGCTGTGCGATGACTTCGGGGCGGGCGTGCAGGTGCACAAGGATCGCGTCGTCGGGCATTTCGCTCTCGTATTTGCGGGTGTCGCTGACGGTGAGGCCGGGATAATAGTAGAGCGGGCCGTAGACTTCCTCCTCAAGATGGAAACCGCCGAAGAGAATATGTTGGTAATTGTTGATCAGGCGGACGTGGTAGACGATCTGAAAGCGCTGGAAGCGCTCTTTGATCGCCGGCAGCATATCGAGCATCGCCTGCTGCTCTTCGTCGGAGAGGTGGTAGGCGTCGGGGATGGTAAAGTGGTCGTCCATATGGAAGTGTACGCCGCGTTGGGCGCCCCAGACGTTGAGCCCTTCGAGCAAGGTCGTGACGCCGCTGTATTCGCAACCGATGGCAATGATACGCATAACATGATCCTCCTTTAATTGGAGTCAAGTTAGTTGCAGAAAGGTGGGAGGGCAAGATGGACAACACGGATAGGTGCAAAGAGCCGTGCAGGTCTCTGCAGCATCACTATATCAATAAATCTTGATATTTACATTTATAGATATTTGTGCTATTATTCTTACGATCCTATGGCTGATTCGCTCAAAATATTCAAGGCGCTAGCTGATGAGACGCGGCTGCGCATGGTGCGCTTGCTGATGCGGGGCTCGCTCAATGTCAATGAAATCATCGGCATTTTGAGCATGGGGCAAAGCCGGGTATCGCGGCATCTGAGAATCCTCGCTGAGGCGAATTTGGTCACCAGCCGCCGGGAAGGTACCTGGATCTATTATCAGAGCAGTGGCGGGCAAGGTGTTGATCCGCTCGTCGTGGATGTGTTGGACTTATTGCAGCGCCATGAGTCGAGTCTGGCAAATTACGCGGAGGATCTGCAGGGTATAGAAGCCGTCGTTGAGCGCCGCAGGGAACAGACCCGCACTTTCTTTAACAGCATTAAGGATCCCGGCGAATTGCAGGATCACTGTCTTAATGGCAGCGTCTATCGCAAGATAGCGCTGGAACTCTTGCCCGAGCATGCTGAAAAAGCGCTGGATATGGGCACGGGCGCGGGTTTGTTGTTGCCGGAGTTGCTCAAGCGGATCGAGCGGGTGGTCGCCATCGATTCTTCGACAACGATGCTTGATATGGCGCGCAAGGCGGTCGGCAAAGAAGCGGTGCGCTGCGAGTTTCGCCTGGGCGACTTGGGGCATTTGCCAGTAGCGGACCAAGAGGTCGACCTGGTCGTGGCCTGTATGGTTCTGCACCACCTTTCCAATCCGGAGGATACGATTCGCGAGGCCTATCGCGCGCTCAGACCAGGTGGGCGTTTAGTGGTAGTGGATCTGCATCGGCATGAGGACGAGGCCTTTCGCGAGAGCATGGCCGATTTATGGCTCGGTTTTCCGCCCGCCGAAGTGCGGGCCTGGATGGAGTCGAGCCAATTCGAAGTAACGGGCGCCGAAATCGTTGGTGACTCTGATTCCCTAAAATTCATCACTTTTCAAGGACTAAAAAAATGACGCAAACTACTGAAAAGACCGCCGAAGTGCAAGCTCAGGACTATAAAATCGCCGATATGTCGCTGGCCGGATGGGGGCGGCAGGAAATCATCCTCGCTGAGCAGGAAATGCCCGGTTTGATGGCCTTGCGCGAGGAATACGCGGCCGCGCAACCGCTCAAGGACGCGCGTATCGCTGGCTCGTTGCATATGACGATCCAGACTGCGGTATTGATCGAGACGCTCAACGCGCTCGGCGCCGAGGTACGTTGGTGCTCGTGCAATATCTTCTCGACCCAGGACCATGCTGCTGCCGCCATCGCCGAATCCGGCGTACCGGTGTTCGCCTGGAAGGGCGAGACCGAGGACGAGTATTGGTGGTGCACCGATCAGACGCTGAAATGGGCCGACGGCAAGGGGCCGAACATGATCCTCGACGACGGCGGTGACCTGACCAAGTGGGTCCACGAGAAGTATCCGGAACTTTTAGATGAGATCCGCGGTGTCTCCGAAGAGACCACGACCGGCGTGCACCACCTCTACCAGATGCTCGAAGCCGGGGAGTTGAAGATCCCGGCGATCAATGTCAACGACAGTGTGACGAAGTCGAAATTCGACAATCTCTACGGTTGCCGCGAGTCGTTGGCTGACGGCATCAAGCGCGCCACCGATATCATGATCGCCGGCAAGGTGACCGTGGTCGCCGGTTATGGCGATGTGGGCAAGGGCTGTGCTGCCGCGATGAAGGGTCTTGGCTCGCGGGTAATCGTCACCGAAGTCGACCCGATCTGTGCGCTGCAGGCGGCGATGGAGGGCTACGAGATCAAGAAAATGGACGACGCGGTCGCCGAGGGCGACATTTTCGTCACCACCACGGGTTGTAAAGACATCATCCGCATCGACCATATGGAAAAAATGAAAGACGGCGCGATCGTCTGCAATATTGGTCATTTCGATGTCGAGATCCAGGTCGCCGAGTTACAGGGTTTTATCGGGGTCGAGCACATCGAGATCAAACCCCAGGTCGACAAGTTCACCTTCCCCGATGGTCACAGTATTATCCTGCTGGCCGAGGGCCGTTTGGTCAACCTTGGTTGCGCCACCGGGCATCCTTCGTTCGTGATGTCTAACTCGTTCACCAATCAGGTCTTGGCACAAATGGAACTCTACAACGACCATGAGAAATACCCGATCGGAGTCTATATGCTGCCGAAGAACCTCGACGAGAAGGTCGCCCGCTTGCACTTGGGTAAACTAGGGGTCGAGATCGACGAATTGAGCGGGGACCAAGCCGGTTATCTAGGCATCCCGGTCTCAGGGCCCTATAAGCCGGACCACTATCGTTATTAAGCGCTGAGCATTTTTTCTTAGGTGCTGCGGTTTAAAAGCTGCAGCCCTTTTTCTGTCCTATATTTGAGGTTATCTTAATTCCCATGTGGCAGGACACCCCTTATAATACTCCGCTGGCTGTATCGGCGACGCTTGTTGCGTGGATGGCGGTTTACGTTTGGCGGCATCGCGGCCAGCCCGGCGCATGGCCCTTGTGCCTGCTGCTGTCGGGCGTGGCGATATGGTCTTTCGCCTCGGCGTTGGAAATAGCGAGCGCCTCTCCGGCGTCCAAGATGTTTTGGAATGGGGTACTCTATATCGGCATCGTCACTGCTCCGGCTGCGATGTTGCTTTTCGCATTGGATTATGGCGGCAGACGGCTGCCTTTGACGCTTAAGCTATCGTTGCTTGTCGAGCCGGTCCTGGTGTTGGTCATGGTGTGGACCGAAGGGTTGCGCCAGTATCATTGGAGCGACGTCAGCATTATCGACTACGCCGGTTTCCAGGTGTTGACGGTGGTGCCGGGGTTGGGCTTTTGGTTGCATGTGGCTTATTCCTATGTGCTGTTGCTTTTGGGTTCGCTGCTCCTGGTGCGGCAATATGTGCACTCGTCTCCGGCCTACAGGCGTCAGATCGGTGCGATGTTTGCGGCGACCCTGCTGCCCTGGGTCGCCAATGCACTCTATATCTTTGGGCTCAACCCATTTCCGCATCTAGACCTGACGCCTTTTGCCTTCAGTGCTACCGGGCTGATCTGCGCCTGGGCGCTATTGCGCTTAAAGCTGCTCGACCTGGCCCCGGTCGCACGCGATTTGTTGGTCGAGCATATGGACTACGGGGTGCTGGTTCTGGACGAGAGGCAGCGCATTGTCGATATCAACCCGGCGGCGCGGACCTTGCTCGGAAAATCGGAGGATGTCGTCGGCTCGGTAGCTGTTGAGACGCTGGCCGGGCTGGCCGAGTTGCTCGAAGTTGGGCGAGGCCAGATCGAAGTCGTCTTACCTCAATCCCAGCGCACCTGCGAGCTTTCACTTTTGGCGCTCGATCGCGATCGGACGCGCCGTGACGGCTATCTCGTCATGTTGCAGGATATCAGTGAGCGCAAAAGGCTGGAGGCCGAGGAGGCCGCTGACCAAAAAGTTCGCGAGCGGATTTGGGCTATGGAAACGGCGGAGGATATCGATACCGTTTTCCAGGTGGGGTGCGAGGCGCTGCAGATTCTGGGTTTGCCTTTTGCTTTTTGCAGTTTTAATGTTATTGAGAACGAGCAGTGGCGGCATCGTTTCTTTACACATCCTTGCAATACAGCGGGGCAGGCTCTGCCCTCCGCACAGGGCCATGACACCGAGGTCTTGGCTCGGTTATGGGGGGCGCCGGCTCCGGTCTATCGCCCGGACCTGCATCGCGACGATCCCCATAACGAACGAGACAAGCTCGAGGAGGATTACAGTTGGGTGATTCGCTCGGTTATTGACGTGCCCTTCTCGCATGGCACCTTGGCCATCAACAGCGAAGAGCCAGATGCCTTCAGTCCCGCGGATATTACCTATCTGGAGCATCTGGGTGGCCTGTTGTCGGAAGCGTTTCGCCGCCTGCGCGATATTGAAGCCCGCGGGCGGCATTTGGAAGAATTACAGCAAGAGATCGACGAGCACCAGCGGACGGCCGCCGCCCTGCGCCAAGCTAAAGACGAGGCCGAAGCAGCCAATCGCGCCAAGAGCGATTTTTTGGCGAATATGGGCCATGAAATTCGCACGCCGATGAACGGCATTCTCGGTATGACCGAGTTGGCGCTCGACACCGAGTTGGACGAGGACCAACGGACTTTCCTTGCAGAGGTGCAGCAGTCGGCGGAGCGGTTGCTGCGATTGCTCAACAGCTTGCTCGATTTTACTGAGATAGACCACGCCGAACTGCAATTGAAACACGAGCCCTTCGTATTGCGCGATTGCCTAGCCGCCGGGTTGGACCCGGCCGGGCGGGTGGCTCAGGAAAAAGGGCTCGCGTTTTATCGCGAAATCGATCTGCGGCTTGACAGTATACTGGTTGGGGATGCCGGCCGACTGCGTCAGATCGTGTCCAACTTGACGGACAATGGCGTCAAGTTTACTGAAGAGGGCAAGGTCGTTTTTCGCATCGGCACGGAAAAAGCCCATGGGCAGAATATAGAGTTGCGTATCGAGGTCGAGGACACGGGCGGCGGTATTCCCGCGGGTCAGCGCGACCATATTTTCGATCTTTTCACCCAAGCCGACGGATCGGCGACCCGGCGTCACGGGGGCGTGGGGTTGGGACTGGCTATGGTCAGTCGGCTGGTGGTGAAAATGGGTGGTCGGATATGGCTCGAGAGCGAAGAAGGGCGGGGCAGCACCTTTATCGTCGTTGTGCCCTACGTTATGATTCTCGATGAAGAGGCGGTTGTGGGTGAAAAGGCAGCCAGTCCGACGCTCACGGCAGCTCCCACACCAGTGCACGAGGCGCAAGCGGGGAACCGGCGGGTGCTCATCGTCGACGATGTTGCCGCCAACCAGTATGTGACCCTCGTGGCCTTGACCCGCCATGGTCACGAGGTTGTTGTGGCTTCATCCGGTATGGAAGCGCTTGCTATTTTGCAAGAAGACCGGGCCTTTGATCTCGTGCTGATCGATGTGCAGACGCCAGAAATGAGCAGTATCGAAATTGCGGCTTGGATTCGCGAACGAGAGCAGGAGAAGGGCGACGCGAAGCGGCTGTCGATTGTGGTAATCTCTGGCAATACACTGTTCGAAGACCAGCAACGTTGTCTCGCGGCGGGCATGGACGCTTGTCTGGCAAAGCCCGTGGTGATAAAGGATCTGGTCGAGAAGGTGGGGCGGATGGATTTTTCTACGGGCGCTGAACCAGCGCCGGAACACCAGCCGGCCCTGGTGCGTGCGGCGGTGTTGGAATGGGTGGGAGGTGACGAAGCCCTGCTCGCAGAACTGGTGAATGAGATCTGTCGGGCGCGAGCGGAGTCGATGGCCGCTATCGAACAAGCCCTCGAACTTGCGGACACTAAGCAATTGGCGGCGGCGGCACACTCTTATAAGAGTGTCCTCGGACTATTGGGAGAGAACGTGGCATTTAGCATCGCCGCTGATTTGGAAGTATCGGCGAGGAGGGGGCAGGTTGACGCAATGGCTTATCAGCAGTTGGTTGTCGCCGTTGAGGAATACGAACGCGAATTATTGGTTATTAACGCGGCAAGTGGGGCATCTGCCATATGATATTTTTGGTCGTTGAAGACAAGGTGGCCGCCGTCCTGGGCAAAGTTCTGCAGAAGCTGGGGCATATTGTCGAACTGGCCGAAAGTGGTGAGGCGGCACTGGAGATAATGCATCAAGTCCAGGTTGATTTCTTTCTTATAGACTGGATGTTGCCGGGCATGACGGGGCTGGATCTGGTTGCGCGTATCCGTGAGCAAGAGCGCTATCGGGAGACTCCGGTGGTTATGATCTCAAGCCGTTCCGGCAAAGAGGATATCGCCGTCGCCGTTGCCGCCGGTATTGACAGTTACCTGGCTAAGCCTTTTTCCCCTGCCCAGCTTAAGCAAAAGATCGAAGCTGTGTTACAACAGCGTCGCGCCGTGCCGGTGAACAACGCTTTACAGCAGGTACTCAAGGGGCACCAGGCCTTTAACCCCACGGCAGGGGATCCACTTGTGCTTTTGGCCTTTGGGGCGCGAACTGAGGATGATTTGGCTGGGGCAGACCCGGTAGACATCGCCTGCCTCGAAGCGGCGGTCTCGGCGATTCAGGCGCTCAATAGGGAAAATAGCTGGTTCAATCTGGGGTATCTGTTAGCCGAGAGCACTGGCGAAATGGCGCAGTACTTAAAAAAATGGAGTATTCGTGAGCGAATGATGCTGGCGGTGCTGTGGACGCGGTGCAAAGGGAATATCCCAGTATTGGGGCGGTTGCTTTCGGTGCAGGGAATCGATGATGTGGCGCTGTATATGGTCTGTCCGCAGAGGGACGGCCTGTCCGGGGAGATGGAGCAAGCCTGTGAGGACGGGGGGATGACCTTGTTGGAGAGAGGCGGTATGGATGAAGGCGCCTGGAGTCGACTGATAGACGACCAGGTGCAAACCCGTTGGGGGTAGGTCGCTAAGGGGGCGCCGAATCCAAGGGGCTGACCGCCGGAGAAGAGTTTTTCTTGGATGATCTGTCGAAGCAGGTCAAAAAATGGCGTTGAAAGCAGGGTTATGCTTAAAGAATCCGTCGCCGAATGAGCCATCCACCACCGTGAAAGCTTCACCTTCCAAGACCACAACCCCGATCCCTGGCTCTCGATCAAGAGCATGTGCAATGGCCAGGCGCACTATGAGATCAACGCGCTCTCCCCGCATCATTTCCTGCGCTCGTTCAAGCGCGCCTTCGGCCAGAGGCCAGAGGCTATTTGACCCCGCAGCGGTTGCTTCTAGTCAGGGACCTGCTCTTGCGCAGTGAAGGGTCGGTGGTGGCTGTCTGTTATAGGGTCGGTTTCGCCAACCAGGGTTCGTTTAGCGCGTTCTTTAGTCGTGCTTTCCGTTTTTCGCCGCGCGCCCTGCGCCAACAAAGACCCACGCGTTGACCCGGTTTACGCCGCCGTGCTTTCTCGGCGTTTGAGGTCGCGAATCGGGAGAGCAAGGTGAAGATGCCCACCGCGGTATTGAGGCTCGACAATACGGTCACGAGGGTGGTTCCGGTGATGAACAGCATTTCTTTGTGGGCGACGAATATCGCGTCGGGGTCGGTTGGGCTGCGCGTAAAGAAGCGACCGAGATAGCCCAATAGCGTTTCTTGATCGAAGACATCGTAACCGACCTTGAAGAGGATACCGGCGAAGACCGCTTGCGGGATCGCGGCGATGAGGTCCTGGAAGAGTATCATTTCGATCAGCACGAATACCCCGATAAAAACCCCTACCAGCCGTTGTGAACCGCCTTCCTTAATGACTAACACGGAGCGGATGGTCGCCTGGGCACCGGGAATGCCGCCGACTAGCGCGACGGCACTGTTGGCGATGCCCTGCGCGACCAACTCTTTGTCCTGCCGGGTCTTCTCGCCGGTCAGGCGGTCGATGACCAGGGAAGTCAGCAGGGTGTCGAGATAACACAGCAGCGCCAGTTGCAAGGCGAAGGGCAGGGCTAGCAGCAGCAGCGGCGTTGAAAAATCCCGCGGCCACTGGCTCGCAATCAGTTGGAATAATTCCCCCATGCTACTTGCTCCGCCTTGCAGGTCGATCGTAGCCACTTGCGCGCCGTTCAGGTAGGCCGCCGCGGTCACGACGATCAGAGCGGTCAGCGTGGCCGGTGGCATATAGCGCGCGTAACGGGGAATGAGCCTGTCAGTTATGGCGGGNNNNTACTAGGTTTTGCGCGAGCGAGCCGGCAAAGGCCTCAGCCTCGCTCAGGCCGAACATTTTTTCCCCCTGGCCGATCCATATGAGTAGGGCGATGCCGTTCATGAAACCCGAGACGACGACATTGGGCACCAGCGTGATAAAACGGCCTAAACGCAGCGCGGCCATCGCCACCATGATCGCGCTGGCCAACAAGAAGACGGTGTTGATGAAATGATCGGGCACGGCGCCCGGAAGTTTAGCCGCCAACTCATCATGGGCCAGGGCGACGACAGTGGCGGTGACCACGCTCATCGGCGCGGTGGGGCCTGAGCACTGGACGCGGGTGCCGCCCAACAGCGAAGTCAATATCGATATGATGCCAGCCGATATCATGCCAGCGAAGGCCCCCCTCCCCGAGAGGATGCCGAAGGCTGCGCCGAGGCTGAGGAGGTTGCGGATCAAATCGGCGAACCCGGATGTTTTGGTTTCGGACATGGTATTAACGCGTCATCTTGTGGCTGGAGACCATGATAAACAGCGCCATGAAGAGCGCGTTGCTTGCGAAACTTCTGTGGACATGCTCGTTATCTCCAGGTTGCCGTGCCGTCACGTGCGACGCGCCTGCTCGTGCGGCGGGGCGAATAGGCGCGAATGTGCCCTTGTATAGCGTGGTGCGAGCCGGCTCATCTCGTCTCGTCCCGACCAATAACAAAGATTGGTGAAAATTCGCGGTAGTTCATTGCGATGTCAACGCCGGCCGACGGGTGAGGTGACGGCGGTATGGCAAATTGAACGTTAAAAAAAGTAATTTTCGAGAAGTATTGCTACAGCGGAAGGGCATATTATTTAGCACATCAACCTCGTTACGAAGGAGATAGGTTATGGAGAATGTGTCCGGTTGTCGTTTTATCGATCGCGTCGCCTTATCGAGTTTGGCCGCAATTAGTCTGGCCTCTGCGCTTGTCTGTTTGGAGGAGAAGAAGCCGCCCGTGGAGTTCGACATATCGTACTCGTGTCCTAGCGGCACTGGTCGGACTTTACCGCTTTCCTGAAGCGGCTCTTCTTGGCAATGGCGCGGCGGGCCTTGGCGTCGCGCACGACGCGGCCTTCCTGGTAAATGGCGTCGTTTTTGAGCGAGCGGTTCGGGCGGTAGATCTTGGCGCCGACCAGTGCTTACTTGGGCGGCCGGACCCCTTGCCGCTTTTGCGCCGGTAGAGCACGTCGCCTATCAACGCATCGCCGACAAAGCCGTTGAGGGATGCAATTATACGGCTTTGCTATATAGACAGACGAAGGCCCCGAGAGCTTCAATCTCGGGGCCTTCTTTGATAGAAAAAACTGTGTTGTGTTTATCCGGCCATCTCGGCGCGAATCTCCTTGATCCAGTCGACGCTCTGGCGCACGTTTTCGGCTAAGCCGTCCCAGTCTTTGGCGTCGACCAATTCTTTGGTGATCAGCTTGGATCCGGCGCCGACGGCGGAGACACCGGCCTTGAACCAGCCTTCGAGGCTTTCGCGGGTCGCGTCGACGCCGCCGGTGGGCATAATGCGGGTCCAGGGGCAGGGGCCGAGCACCGATTTGACGAAGGCTGGACCGCCGACTTCACTGCCGGGAAAGACCTTGACTAACTCGACACCCAACTCCTCGGCTTGGCCGATTTCGGTGACTGAGCCGCAACCCGGTGAATAGGCGATCTTGCGGCGATTACAGAGTCGGGCGACCTCTTTGTTGAGCAGCGGGCCGACGACGAAGTTGGCGCCATTGGCGATGTAGAGGGCGGCGGTTGGCGCGTCGCAGATTGAGCCAACACCCATGATGATGTCGATTTTGTTGGCGATAACGTGCTGCACGGCCTCGGTGAAGACGTGGTAGGCGAGATCGCCGCGATTGGTGAACTCGGCGCAACGGGCGCCGCCCGTTGCGCAGGCTTCGACGATGTGGATAGTGGTCTCCGGGTCCTTGTTATAAAAGACCGGGACGATGCCGGAATCGAAGATGGCGTTGAGGACGGCCATGCGATCGTACTGGGCCATTGTATGCTCCTTAAATACTCGGTTTAGAAGGTCGGTTAAGCTTTAATAAAAACGGCCTGTCTGCGCCGATGTCAAGCAGGCATGGCGAAAGGCATAGATTGCTCGGGGAAGTTTTTGTGGCGGTCCTCGCCGCGGATCAGGATCGTAGGATAGCGGGTGCCCAGCGAATTGAGCTCGATTTGTTTGACGTGCGGGGCGATATAGCGCAGCGTCAGTCCGCAGCGGCGGCGGTCGGAGGTATTGGGGTTGCTGGCGTGGTAGAGTTGACCGTCGTGGATCGAGAGCTGCCCGGCTTTGAGTTCGAGGTCGAAGGCCTGGCTGCTGTCGACGAGTTCGTCGGGGATCTCCTGGTTGACGCTGAGCAAGTTTTCACCCTCCTTCGATTCGCCGTGGGTGACGATGCCATTTTTGTGCGAACCGGGTATGACCCGCATACAGCCGTTTTCCGTATCGCTGTCGTCGATGGCTACCCAAGCGGTATGGGCTTCGGCCGGGTCGAGGCCCCAGTAGGTGACGTCCTGGTGCCAGGCGACGAATTTTTTTGCCTCGGGGTCGGGGTATTTGCAGAAGAAGTGGGTCGAGAGCAGCATGATATTCTCGCCCATCAGCTCTTGCATCACGTCGATGACGCGTGAATCGGTGGCCATTTGCCAGATAAACTCCTCGTCGAGATGGCGGGCTTGTAGGCCGATTTGGCACTTTTCGCGACCCTCGCGTGTTTCCAATGCGTCAAAACACGCGCGGAAGTGGCCGATTTCGCTTTCGCTGAAGAGGTCGACCTGCGTGAGAAAGCCCTCTTCGGCATAGGTTTGCATATTATCTTGGCTCATTGTACGCTCCATTTTTTGTATGGCCGTGTCACAGTATATATATTGCACAAAACCCAACAGGGAAACAAGGCGGACGACAAACGCGAAGGAGGGTGTTATGGGCGCTATACAAATCAATGAAGAGTTATTGGCTGACAGCGATTTTTTCAACGACGAGGCTCGACGCGCACAACTCGTGGCGATGTTCAAATTCGACCAACGGCGGGTGATACTGGGGGAGGGAGCGCTGGACAGATTGGCCGGGGAGTGCGAACGCCTCGGTGCCGGTCGCGTTTTCTTGATCCACGATCCGGGCATCCCCGCGCTGGCCGAACGGGTGCGTAGCGCTTTGGCGGGTCTCGAAGTGGTGGGCAGCTATAGCGAGATCGCGCCGAACCCATCGGTCGCCAGTGTCGACAACTGCGCTCGGGCGTTGGCGGAGGCCGAGTTTGACGTGGCGGTGGCGTTGGGTGGCGGCAGTACGATGGATACGGCGAAGTCGGCGCTGTGCGTGGCCGCATGCGGTGGTTCGGTGGCTGACTACTTCGGCTTCGATAAATTCGACAAACCACCATTGGCGCCGCTGGTCGGGATTCCGACGACGGCGGGTACTGGCAGCGAGGCG
>LWDU01037385.1_pt1 | contig 19799 bp, 20 predicted proteins | sample 727161 | NCBI WGS metagenome assembly LWDU01 (sample SAMN04566230, study PRJNA314399) | hydrothermal vent metagenome | isolation source: deep sea hydrothermal plume seawater | place: Mexico: Gulf of California, Guaymas Basin | collected 2004-07-11
CCTGATTGATCACGATTTCCATTCGGGCGCGGGATAGCTGAGGAAGACGGAGCGTTTCGCCTCAACCCGGGCACGCGCAAGGCTGTCGAGGATGAGGCCGCAAACCGCCGTCACGGTCGCCACGATAACGAGGCCCATGGAGAGGACGGCCGTGGGGAAACGCGGCACGAGGCCGGTCTGGAAGTAGGTCAGCGCAAGCGGCGCTGCGAGGCCGAGCGCGGCCAGCGTCAGCACGAGGCCAATTGCGCCGAAGAAAGCTGCTGGACGCGTTTCCTTTGCCAGCATCATGAACATGCCGAGGATGCGGAAACCGTCCCGGAATGTCTTGAGTTTGGAGGTCGAGTCCTCTGGACGCACGCCGTATGGCGTCGGGCGCTCCAGCGTCGGAATGCCGATCTGGCAGGAATGGACCGACATTTCTGTCTCGATCTCGAAACCGCCAGAGACTGCGGGGAACGACTTCACGAACCGGCGGGAAAATACGCGGTAGCCAGAGAAGATGTCGCTGAACTGGCGGCCAAACAGACGGTTGAACAGCATGTTGAAAATACGGTTGCCAAAGGCATGGCCGCCGCGGCCAGCATCCTTGGTGACATTAGCCCGCGTGCCGACAACCATGTCGACATGGTTCTTCTTCATCAGCTCAACCAGCGTCGGCGCGAGCGAGGCATCATAGGTGCCGTCGCCATCCGCCATGACATAGATGTCCGCCTCAATGTCAGCGAAGATGCGGCGCACGACATGGCCCTTGCCCTGACGGGTTTCGGTGCGGACGATTGCGCCAGCGTCACGTGCGATTTGTGCGGTCGCATCGGTCGAGTTGTTGTCGAAAACATAGATCTGGGCGCCCGGGAGCGCGGCGCGAAAGTCCTCAATGACGCGGGCGATGGTCGCGGCTTCATTATAGCAGGGCAGTGTCACCGCGATGCGGGCCTCTGCCGGGTCAGCGGCTGGACGGGGATCAAAAGTTTCAACAGCCGCGCGCTTCATCGCGTCACCTTTCTGTAACCACATTCGGCGTTTAACAGGGCCAGGTGAACAGCTGGTTACGCCTGCCAGCCCGGAAGAAGAGCGTGCATGCAGAGCGAAAGACCCTCCCCCCTCGCCTCGAAATGGGTGCTGATCAGCTTCGGCCTGATCGTGATCGGCCTTGTCGCGCTGCAGGCTGGTCCGGCCCTCGGCGGTGACCTTCGCGGCAATGACGACATGATGCGGATGCAGCAGGTCCGCGACCTGCTCTCGGGGGAACGCGGCTGGTATAATGTCAGCCAGCGGCGACTGCTGACGCCTGAAGGCGGGGAAATGCACTGGTCGCGGCTGCCAGACCTCTTCATCGCCGCCATCATCTTCCTGCTGCAGCCCCTGATCGGCACGCGCATGGCAGAAGGCGTCGCAGCGACGCTGTGGCCGATGATGCAGCTTGGTTGGATACTCGCCATGGTCGCCATCTGCCTGAAGCGGCTCGGCGCCACGCTAAGCGGCCAGCTTGCCGGGATGTTCTTCCTCGCGACGTCATTTGCCCTGTTCAACCTCGTACCCGGCCGGATTGATCATCATGGGCTGGGCCTGGCGCTAACGCTGACGGGGTTTGCCGCCCTGCTCTCTCCTATACGCAACGCAAGGTCCGCCTTTCTCGGCGGGGCCTGCGTCCCCGTCATGCTGAGCGTCGCTATCGAGAATCTGCCCGCGGCCGCCCTGCTGATTGCGGGTTTCTCCATCGCCTGGATTGTGCGCGGCGGCATTGAAGCAGGACGCCTGCGTATATTTGGCGCGACGTTGATTGTGGCGGCGCTTCTTACTTACGTTTTCGATGCGCCGGGTGCCCAGGGCATACGCGCGGTCTGCGACGCCTATGGCCAGTCGCACTTTGTCGCTCTGCTCGTTGGCGGGGCCGGGCTCTTCGTGATTGCGACCGCCGCCCCGTCAGCAGATACATGGCGTTTGCGCTTTGCCCTTATCGCGACCGCCGGGGCCGTTGCGCTCGCGACCTTCATCGCTATCAACCCGTCCTGCCTCGGCAATCCCTATGCCGGTATCCTCGATGATGTGCGCACCGGATGGCTATCGGGTGTTGGTGAAGCAAGGAATGCTGCAGCCGTTTTTGCCGACAACGCGGCGCAAGCGGTGTTCTATTTCGGTTTCGGGTTCGCAGGCGTCATTGCCGCTCTCATCTGCCTCCTGCGTGCGCCGGATGGCCTGCGGCTCGCCAGCAGCTTCCTGCTTGCCTTCTGTCTGCTCGGCTTTGCGATCTCGCTCTGGCAGCTGCGCGCGGCGATGATGTCTCATGCCTTCGCCGCCATTGCAGGCGGCTTGCTGACAGGTTTTGCTTTCCAGCATTGGCGGGGCAAACGCGGCGGCCAGGCGGCGCTTGTTCTCGTGCTGGTGGCCCTCCTCGCCTCACCTGCCGGCTGGCGCCTTCCCGGGCTTGTCCTGCCAGAAACCGAAGATGAAACCGACGCCGCCGACTATGACTGCACCTCTGCCGCGGCACTGGCGCAGGTAGCCGCCGCACCAAGCATGGTGGTCTTTACCCCGATCGATCTTGGTGCACCGCTGATCTATCACACGCCGCACTACGCAACGGCAGCGCCCTACCACCGCAACGTACATGCGCTTTCCCGGACACTGAACATCTATACCGGCCCGGTCTCCAGCGCGCGGGAGAAAATGTCCCGCTCAGGGGCCACGCATCTTCTCTATTGTCCCGGTCTGAATGAGATGGCCGCCTATGCAGAACGCGCTCCGGACGGCTTTGCCGCCGCGCTGGAAAGCGGCAACATTCCGAACTGGCTGGTCGCGACAACGCCGGAAGAGAACAGAACCGGCGACCCGATCCTTTACAGCATCGTCTTCGACCGCAATTGACGTCGCTAATGCTTTGCGGCAACGGAGGGCATGTCAAAACTGGATACGCCCGAAAAAGTCGTCGACGCGCTTGAGGCGCTCTATTCGAACGCCGTCAACGCGCTCACATCAAGCCTTGAAACCTATCTGAACGAAGGCAAGGCGCCGCCGATCGAGCTGCGCACGGCGCGCACCTTCTGCTACCCGGCATTGATCGTGCGCTATGACCCTGAGGGTCCGCCGCCGCCAATCTCCCGCGCATTCGGAAAGATGTCCGAGCCCGGCACCTATATGTCGACCATTACCCGGCCCGACTATTACCGCCCTTATCTGCTCGAACAGCTGCGCCCCCTGATGCGGGACTACCCGGTCGAGGTCGAGGTCAAACCGTCCGGCTCTGAAATCCCATACGCCTATGTCTGGGATCAGGCAGACGCGGAGGGGCTGGACGAGGTCAACCCAGCAGAGCTCGCCCGCTGGTTCCCGTCCCCGACCCTCTCTGCAATTGGTGATGAGGTCGCTGATGGTGAACTTCACGAACCCGGCTCGACCCGACCGCTTGCCCTGTTTGACGGGCCACGCACCGATTATTCGCTGAAGCGCCTCGCCCACTATACGGGCACGCCGGTCGAGCACATGCAGCGCTATGTGCTGTTCACCAACTACCATCGCTACGTCGATGCCTTTTGTGACTGGGGCGTCGAACAGCTGGAGAAGGGCTCACGGTATACCGGACTGTCCGTCGCCGGTGGCCTCGTTGTCGATGGCAAGACGCCAGACGCCAAGTCGGCCATCGATGCCGCGCCCTGGCGGCGTTTCCAGATGCCAGCCTACCACCTGATGGCCGAAGACCGGACAGGCATCACGCTGGTCAATATCGGCGTTGGTCCATCGAATGCGAAGACGATTACCGATCACCTGGCTGTGCTTCGTCCTGAATGCTGGCTCATGGTTGGCCATTGCGGCGGCCTGCGCCACTCCCAGCAGATTGGCGACTATGTGCTGGCCCACGCCTATCTACGCGATGATCACGTCCTCGACGGCGTCCTGCCACCGGACATTCCCGTTCCACCAATTGCAGAAGTGCAGATCGCCCTTCAGCAGGCCGCCGCCGATGTAACAGGCGAGCAGGGCGACGCGCTGAAAAAACGTCTTCGCACGGGGACGGTCGTGACGACTGATGATCGCAACTGGGAGCTTCGCTTCACGGAAACCGCGCGCCGGTTCAACCAGTCCCGCGCCATCGGCATCGATATGGAAAGCGCGACGATCGCCGCGAACGGCTATCGCCTGCGGGTGCCTTATGGCGTCCTGCTGTGCGTGTCCGACAAACCGCTGCATGGCGAGATCAAGCTGCCCGGCGCAGCAAACCGCTTCTATGAGCGGGCCATCGGAGAGCATATCCGCATCGGCATCGAGACGCTGGAACGGCTCGCCCGCGATGGCGGGGCTGCGCTCCATTCCCGCAAGCTGCGGGCCTTTGACGAACCACCTTTCCGCTAGGGCGCGGGTGGACGCCTGCAGGCGATCATCCTAGCTCACCTTCTGGAAATCAGTGGCAAAAGGCAGATGATATGGACGACCGGGTAAAACCGCTCGAAGGCGTACGGAATTTTCGTGATTTTGGCGGCTATGAAGGCGTCGATGGCGCACGCATCAAATCAGGCAAGCTCTACCGGTCCGGCCATTTCGGTGAAGCCTCCGACAATGACCTGACCGCGATCGAACTGTTCAACATCACGCTGCAGGCAGACCTCCGCCGCCCGGATGAGCGCGAGCGCCACGGCGACAAGTGGCCTGTCAAAGGCGTCCACCGCCTCTATTCAGACCTTGGCCGCGAGACCGATGCCCCGCACGTCAATTTCCTGCGCCAAGTCGCCATTGATGCCGACAGCTCGCGCGGCTGGATGCGCGACTATTACGTCAACGCGCCTTACCGGCCTGCGCTGGTGGAGACCTATACGGCCTGGTTCGACCACCTTGCCAATCTGGACGATGACAAGGCCGCGCTGGTGAACTGTGCCGCGGGCAAGGACCGCACCGGCATCCTCTGCGCGCTCACCCACCACGCCCTTGGTGTCTCCATGGACGACATCTTCGTCGACTATGAGCTCACCAATTCGGCGGCAAATGTCGAAGAGCGGCTGCCGGAAGCGGCGGCCTATTTCAACGACATGCTGTCCAAGAACTTCGATGAGGCGGTGTATCAGCCCTTTGTCGGTGTGGACCCTGAATTTCTTGAGGCCGCAATCGCCGCCATCAAGGACCAGTCAGGCGACATCGACACCTATCTTGTGACGACGCTCGGCGTTGATGATGCCAAGCGTGAGACGATCCGCGAAAAGCTGCTGGCCTGATCGGCCTGACGCGGCGGCATGGGCAAGTAGACGCTTTCCAACTTCCCTTTTTTGGCAGAGGCTGCCCCAAGAGCGTCAGATAAGACGCCTTGGGAGGAATGAGGAATGAGCAGCCCGGCCACACCGCCGCCAGCAGAGACGCTAGGCGCCGAACCCCGATTGGACCTTGGAGGCGCGCTGGACAGGCGGGGCTTTGCCTGGGCGATCTTCGAATGGGCGCGTAACCCCTACTATATTCTGGTCATCATCTACCTGTTCGCGCCCTATTTCGCAGGCATCATTGGCGCGAACCTGATCGCAAGCGGCGCGGTCGATGGCCTTGATGGCGCCGCCCAACGGGCCGCCGCGAACGCCGAAGGCCAGGCGACGATCTCATCCCTGGTCAAATATGCAGGCTTTATTGCCGCCTTCACGGCGCCCTTCCTTGGTGCGGCGCTGGACCGGGGCGGACGCAGAAAGCCGCTTCTCGTGGTCTTCCTTGGCCTGATTGCAGTGATGTCCTTCTCGCTCTGGTGGGTGAAACCCGATGGGAGCGGCATGCCGATCTGGATGGGGATGAGCGCGCTGGTCCTCGCGGCGCTCGGCTACACCTATTCGGAAGTCACCCACAATTCGATGCTGAACGTGAATGGGCGGGCGAGCGCCTTGCCTGCCATTTCCGGGCTGGGGCTGGCGCTTGGCAATCTCGCGGGCGCAATCCTGATGCTCTTCATCGTGCTGGCCTTTGCGATGCCTGCCCTGATCGGCTGGCCGTTCGATGCGCCGCTTTTCGGCATTAATGTCGCCAATGGGGAACATCAGAGGCTTGTCGGCCCGATCTGCGCGATCTGGCTCGTTATATTCTCCATCCCCTTCTTCATGTATTCCGATGATGGCGGCACGCGCGGCGCCAACTGGATGAATGCCGCGAAGAATGGCGCGGCAGGCCTCTTCCGCACCATGCGCAATGCCTCTGACAATAAGGAAATCCTGAAATACCTCGCCGCCCGCATGCTCTATGCGGATGGCATGCAGGCGCTGCTCGCCCTCGGCGGTGTGTTCATCGGGCTTTATCTGGAATGGAACGTCGTTGAGCTCTCGGCCTACGCCATTCTCGCCTCCTTCTTTGCCTGTGGTGGCGGGATTGTCGGCGGGTGGCTGGACGGTCTGGTCGGCCCGAAACGGGCCTTGATGATCGAGATCACAGGCATGATCGCGACGCTCGCCTTCCAGCTCTCAATCACGCCGACCTCCATTCTCTATGGTCTGGTGCCCGGCTTCGAGATCTGGGACGGGCCGATCTTCAACACGCTGTCTGACGTCGTTTATCTCAGCACCGCCGTCTTCATCGCGGTGACAGCGACAGCAAGTATCTCGTCCAGCCGGTCCATGCTGGTGCATCTTGCACCGAGTGACCGGGTTGGGGAGTTTTTCGGCCTCTATGCGATTGCAGGGACCGTAACGGTCTGGCTTGGCCCGCTTCTGGTAGAGCTCTTCACCAAATGGTCCGGCGACCAGCGCGTCGGCATGAGCGCGATCGGCCTGCTATTCGTCCTAGGCCTTATGGTGCTGACAACCGTGCACTCACCGCATCATCCAGCCGTCGACAAGGACAGCTAGCTGGTTTCGCGGGCGACCCGGTCGGTGCGGCGTGGGCGCAGGTAAAACTCGTCAGACAGTGTCTTCGACGTCGTAAAGAAATAGCCGAGCGTTGAGTTGTAATCGTACTCGACCTCGGCGAAGACCACAGAGCCATCCTCGGGGACGATGCCAGCTGGAACGGTAATGGTGGAATCCACCGTGTAAGGCGTCATGTTGCGCCCTTCGCTCCAGGCGACCTTGATCGTACCACCATCATCGTAAAGGCTCGAAATCCGCATGCGCGCATCGGCAATCGGGTTTGGCTGGAAGATCATTCGCGTCGCTTCGAAGATGTCATCCATCTCGTCATCATTGATGGTTGCCGCGCGGGCCACGAGGTCACCCAGCGCAGACGCGGAACTCGTCACCTTCCGGTCGAGCACCATCATGAAGGAAAGCTCGATACAGGCGAAATAGATCAGGATCATGACCGGCGCGATGAGCGCGAACTCAATGGCCGACACACCCTTGTTCTCAGCCCGGAGGCATCGAATAGCTTTGATCAGACGACGCATCTCTTAGTCTCCGAACGGTTCATTACGGAAGACGACAGTGGCCTGAAGCAGCCGGCGGTTGCCGCTGAGATTGGCGAGCGGCGCGCTCAGGATCGGGGTCATCAATTCCCACTCATAGAAAGCCCGCACCACGACGATGTCATTGGCACCGCCCGGATTGAACTCGAAGTCCTCGCTGTCGAGATTGCCGTCTTCATCAATGGCTGACGGGTTCGATGTGGAGGCAAAATCGTCATAGGTTTTGACGTCCAGCTCGATAGCGCCTTCGCATTCGAACAGGTCGAAAATCTCTGCGCAGATGACCTCTTCGAAGGCATCTCGGTCAAAGCTGCCTCCGCTCTGCAGCTGGCCGGTGCGGATGCCGCGTGCCGCTTCGTTTAGGCCGTGCTCGAGCACCGAAGACATGATGAAGATCACGCAGATCTCCAGCAGGCCGAAAATCAGGAAAAAGAATGGCGCGGCGATCATGGCGAACTCGACCGCGGCAACGCCGCGCCGGTCGTCGGCCCAGTCGCGCAGCTTCTGTCGAAGCCTCGGCGCCATGAAACCTGGAAACACAGGTGGAAACATACGGATACTACCCTGATGCGGCGGATCGAGCGCCTCTATCGACGGGCAAAGTGCTAGCAGCTCGTAGTTTCGGCCGCGTTCAGCCGATGTATGAAATTTCATCTATGGTGGGGCGCTGCACCGGCCACTGCGACGCGCGAGTCATCGCAGCGCCTTTACCTCGCCATCATGATTGCCCACATAGGCTGTGAAGTCTGCTCGCATCGAGGTGAACCGATGAGCCACAATCCCATCAGGCCCTGGCGCTCCATTGAGCGGCGTAAATCCCGCAAGATCCGCGTCGGCAGCGTCGAGGTGGGCGGTGATGCGCCGATCGCCGTGCAGACAATGACAAACACACCAACCGAAGACGCGTCCGCGACCATTGCGCAGATCGAGCGCTGCGCAGAGGCCGGCGCAGACATTGTCCGCGTCTCATGCCCGACTGTGGAATCGACGGCGGCTATGCGGGAAATCTGCAGGAACAGCCCGGTGCCTATCGTGGCGGACATACACTTTCACTATAAGCGCGGCGTTGAAGCGGCGGACGCAGGCGCGGCCTGCCTGCGTATCAATCCCGGTAATATCGGCAGCCCTGACCGGGTGAAGGAAGTCGTGAATGCGGCCCGCGCCAATGGCTGCTCCATCCGGATCGGCGTCAATGGCGGCTCACTGGAGCGCCACCTTCTGGAAAAGTATGGCGAGCCTTGCCCGGACGCGATGGTGGAAAGCGCCCTCGATCATGCGCGCATTCTCGATGACCTTGGCTTTCACGATTACAAGATTTCGGTGAAGGCCTCTGATATGTTCCTGACCGTGGCGGCCTATCAGCAGCTTGCAGAAGTCACCGACGCGCCGCTGCACCTTGGCATCACAGAGGCAGGCGGGCTTCGCACCGGCACGGTGAAATCCTCCATCGGTATGGGCAATCTGCTCTGGATGGGGATTGGCGATACGATCCGTGTTTCGCTGTCCGCTGACCCGGTCGAGGAAGTGAAAGTCGGCTTCGACATGCTCAAATCGCTCGGCCTTCGCACGCGCGGCGTGAACATCATCGCCTGCCCAAGCTGCGCACGTCAGGGCTTCGACGTCATCAAGACGGTGGAAACGCTCGAAGACCGGCTTGCCCACATTTCAGAGCCAATTTCGCTGTCCATCATTGGCTGCGTTGTGAACGGGCCCGGCGAAGCGGCGATGACCGATCTCGGCTTTACGGGCGGCGGCAAAGAGAGCGGCAAGATGTATATCTCCGGTCGCCCCGACCATAACGTCTCCAATGCTGACATGGTCGAGCACATTGTCGAACTGGTCGAGAAGAAAGCCGAACGCCTCAAAGCACAGCGAGAGGCGGACGAGACCGTCGCTGCTGAATAGTCGGACGCGCCCATGGCCCGTCACGAAGACCGCCGCGAAGAGCTGCTGGACAAGATCGCCGATCACCTTCTCCGGGAGGGCATTGCCGGGTCAAACCTGCGCCCGCTGGCGAAAGCCATCGGCTTGAGCGATCGCATGCTGCTCTACTATTTCAGGGACAAGGACGACATCCTCGAGGCAGGTCTGGGACGCGTCGCAGACCGGCTCACTGATATCCTGAACCATGCAGCGAGCGAGCGGCAGCTGCCTAGCGAAGAGCTTCGCGCAAAGCTCGCTCCGCTTCTGCTTGACGATGCGATCTGGCCTTACATGCAGTTGTGGCTGGAGATTGCGAGCCTTTCAGCCCGCAATCAGGCCCCATTTTCTGAAGTCGGCGCATCTCTTGGTCGCCACTTTCTGGCGTGGGCAGCCGCGCAGCTCGATGTAGCCGAAGAACAGGCCCGTAGAGCAGAGGCGGTCCGTCTGTGTGCGAGCCTTGAGGGCCTCGTCCTTCTCAAAAGTCTCGGCCTCGGCGAAGAGGCGAAAACCGCCTACTGATCGCGGTTCAGGAAAAAGCCGAGGAAGATTGCGACAGCACCGCCCCACAATATGGCGGCACCAGCACCGGCATGCTGGGCTATCGTCTCGCCATAGAGGCCTGAAAACCAGGCGAGCGCCAATCCATCCATCAGAATTGCCGTTGCTGTGGCAAATGCCGCCGCCGCCGCGATCTGGCTGCGCTTGATACCCGCAAGGACCGGCAGCAGCAAAATGATCGGCAGGGTGCCCGGAATGATGAGCGCATAAAGCACGATGCGGGCAGAACCATCATAAACGCCCATAGGCCCTAGCCAGCGAAGCAGAAGGGCGCCAGCGAGCCAGACGGATAGCCCGACCACGACAATCCGGATGAGCTGCTGGCGAGAGAAACGATACCCATTTGCGGGGCCAGTCAGTGATGAGCGAGCATTAGACATGGAGACTTCCTTGTAGCGGTCGCTACGTACTAACGCTTTGTAGCGACCGCTACAATGCCAGTCTGGTCGTTCTCTTTTCCGGACTCAGCGGTTTCTCAAGACGGGAAATGTCGCCGGGACCAAACAGCCTCAATCCCTAGTCGTAGAAGCACCTCTCGGTGCCATCGCCCTGATCATAGCAGCGTGGCCCATTCGATGTGGGCGGGCGATAGGCTGGCTTAGGCACGGTGCCTTCGTAGCCCGCGCCGTATCCACGGTCCTCATTTGAATAGGTGCCATTGAAGGTCTGGCTGGCGCCGCCGGTATAGGGATTGCGGCCGGAATTCAGATAGGTCCATTCGGCGACAAGGCTGCACTCATAACTCGCTGAACCGAACTTGCGGCAAAGTTCGAACGCATCCGCGGTGCGCCGCATTTCAAAGTTCTTGCGCCACCACTGATAAAACTGGTCACCGCCTGCCTGACGCGCTGCGTCATAGCCAACCCATTTCGGGTCGGGTGCAGCGTGCTGCGGCGCAGCCGGCACTGGTTCGGACGTGGTGCAGCCAAGCACGCCTTCAGCCCATTCGAGCATGCCGTCATCGGGGAATGGCGCATCAATCGGCTGGCGCGGCTCCACGCTCACGCTTCCATTCTTGAACGAGGTCAGAGCGTTCTTGTAGTCGACGAGCTTGTCGAACCGGGTGCCAGAATAATCAGCCTCCAGCCCCCAACTGCCCGCAGGATAGGTGCAGCGCGAAATCTGGAACATGATCTCTGGCTCATCGTAGACCTGATAGGTCGCGCGCTTCCAGTATATGATCGCAAGCGCCTTGGTCTCATCTGGATTGCCCGGAATGGCGTTGATCGAATTGATCAACGTGTTCACCAGCTCCCGCCCCTTGAGGCACTGGGTTTGCGCCTGTGCTGGAGTGGCCAGCGCAAGCACCGCACCGAGACCGGCGAGAGCGAATTTAATCATTGAATTCATTACAGTGTCCCCTTTGGAGGCGAAGATAAGACAGGCCCGCGCCCCCTCGCAAGCACTGGGGGCGCTAGTCAGGTTTCCGCCCGCTTCACTCTCGCGTGCTAATTTTGTTGGCTTCCGTTCATCTTCGCTGCGGTAGCTTATTCTGGACGAACGCAGGCTGAGTGGGACGATGCACATGCGCAGAATGATGAATGTTGGGGTCGCGGTAGCTCTGCTCAGCGCGGCAGGCTGCACAACGGCAGAGCTCGAAGCCATCTCGCAGGGGCTGGCACAGGCCTCTTACGACATGCAGCAGACCAACTATCAGTATGGCAGCTATTATGGATCGCCATATCAGAGCGCGTACCAGATCAATAATACGACCGACCTTCGTACCGGATACAATCAGTGCGTCTATTCAGGCACGCTGTACCGCTGTGACACCAATGGTGATGGCTACGCAGACATGTTTGGCAATGCTGAAGATGGCTCGATGACGTCCTCCACCCTGAAAGTGAATGGACGCGGAGAGGGGTTCACCTGGGACTCTGATTGCGGCTGCTGGCAGCGTGATCGCGCCTATGACACAGCCCGGCGCGACGATTATCGGGACCGCAAGGATCGCCATGATGGCGGCCGCCGGCACGGTCGCGATTGAGCGCTAGCTCTCAGCGTTCAGAAGTGCGCAGGTCGATTGCTCGACCAGCGCGGTCGCAGCGGCATGCGTTGGTTCATCAGGGGCAAGCCTGCGGATCAGCGCAAGACCCGGCCCCGGCATGGCGAGCGTTTCGGCGCCCTCTGGCCCTCCGGGCTTTTCGCCCGGCGCATGAATGACGAGACCGTTGAATTCTTCTTCGCCATCGAGGCGCGCGATGAAGACATTATTGGTTCGCTGATCGAAAACCGATAGCGATCCATAGGTGTCCGACGACGGAGCCGTCAGCAGGACCGGGCCGTCGGATACGTCAAAACGGCAGAGCGCATAGGCAAGGTCAGGCGATGGGCGAACAATGGTCTGGGTCTGGGGCGTCATGCGCGGGGAGGCGACCCACTGATAGGTCGGCATGCCACGTTCGGCCATGCGTAGCTGTGCCGTCGCCATGACACGGGACGGGATGGCGTTCAGCACGGCAAGATGTCCGATCAGCGCCATGAGGAGGAACACGGCAGCGGCCGCAAGCCAGCGCATCACGCACCCCCTTCACAGAATAGCTCATCGATCACCGGCGGCGTCAGAACGGCTTCAGGCTGCGCGAGAAGCTCTTCATCTGGCATGTAAAGCCGGAGTGTGAGATCGAACCTGCCCGCATTGCGGCTGGAGACCCAAAGCTCATCCGGGCGGCCATTCTGCTGCGCGCCGACGCGGAAGCTCCATTTGTCCGGCGCGCCCGTATCGGCTGCCTTGGTGGCGTCGAAGGAGAGCGCGCCATCATCATTCATCGGCAGGCGACTGTCGCCGTCATAGAGCGTAATCGACCACCACTCGGCAGGCATCTCGCCGCCACTGATCCGGTAGATACACTTGTCGCTGAGGCGATTGCCGTCGCTATCACGCGCCGCTGTGAAATAGACCGCTTCTTCCTTGCGAAGGGCAAGCAGCCCGTGCCGCGCCACTCTTGCCCGGATGTAGGGGTTCGCGGAGTCTGCACCGATCGACCAGTCACTTGTCCAGCCGTCGACCTTCACGCCGTCACCAAGGCTTGGGCCCGTCTTCAGCATGCCCCCAGCCCAGAGCGCAGATGCCCCGCCCGTTAGAAGGCCGAGAATGCCCGCAAGGAGAAGCAGCAAAACGATGCGCATCTGGCACCTCTATCGGCCCACAGGGCCGGGGGAAAGCGCTGATATGGCCACACTGGCGCCCGGCGCGCGCAGGCACACATGCTGAGTTCGCAGTTACGGCGCAGGCAGGTGTCTGCTAAGCCAGTCAAAGAGCAGGGAGGCTCCATGACACTGTTCCTGAAACTTGGCGGCTGGCTGATACGCATCGTCGCCGCACTCATCCTGCTGGTGATGCTCACCAATTGCACCATGCTGGGCCTTAACTATGCGAGCCTCGACGTCGACAACAAACCTGACGCGCGCCCACAAATCGAAGCGACCACGCTCACCGAATGGGAGTCAGGGCGCGCTGCGCTCATCGAGACCTTTGAAGACTTCGTCTATGGGCCCTGGCCGGATGGGCAGGCCGTCTCGCTCGCCAGCCGAACGATGATCGATGAGGCGTTTGCGGCCGGGCGCGGCACGCTGGAAGAATTACTGATCGAAGTTGGCTCAGGTGACGGCGCACGCCGTTTTCATGTCGCGCTTGCCCTTCCAGACAGCGACACACCCGTCCCGCTGATCATCAGCCAGACCTTCTCCAGCAATTGCGGCGCGTTTCCGGGCGCAAAGCTTACCGCGCCGGGCGGTGGCGACTGCGCAGATCATGAAACTGTGCCCGGCTTCGTCGAAGCGATCTTCGGCGAGTTCATCGCGCTGGTCCCAATCGAGCAGTATTTCGACCGCGGCTATGGCTATGCGACCTGGCAGGCCGGTGAGTTCATCCCGGACCGGCAGGGCGAGGCCCAGACCATCATGAACGCCATGGTGGGCGACGGTGTGACTGCTCCAACCGGTACGCTGGCGGGCTGGGGCTATGGCTTCTCAGCCATCATCGATGCGCTTGAGGGTGATCCCGCGATTGATGCCGATGCGATCGCCGTCATGGGGCACTCGCGTCATGCAAAGTCCGCCATGGTCGCAGCCGTCTATGACCGGCGCATTGCATCGGTGGTTTCGCATCAGTCCGGCTTTGGCGGCGCGGCCTCGTCGCGCTCTGACACAGGCGAGACGGTCGAGCGCATGGTGGAAGGGGCCCGCGCGCTCGGTGTCCTCAGCATGGAGGGCTATCCGCACTGGTTTGCGCCAGCATTCGCCGACTATGCCAGCCATACAGAAGACCTGCCCGTCGATCAGCATCAGTTCATTGCCCTTGTCGCACCAACGCCGATGCTGCTGGGCAATGGCCGCCGGGATGTCTGGTCAGACCCCAACTCGACCTATCGCATGGCAGAAGCCGCGGACGCCGTTTACGAGCTCTACGGCACAGACGGCCTCGATCAGACCGGCATGCGGGACTTCAACGCCGAGGCGACCCTCAGCTATTTCCTACGGCCCGGCGGGCATTCGATCACCCAGCGCGACATCGACGCTTTCCTCGATTTTCTGGACGCCGCCATGCCCCAAGGGAATCAGGTGCCAGACGCCGCGAATGGGGATAGCCTCACCTCACAATAAGTATGAGGGAGGGCACCCATGCCATTTCAAACTGAAGATCTGCTTCCCGTCCTGGCGCTGGTCGTCTGGACGCTCATCATGTTCATCTGGATGTATCTGACGCGCATTCCTGCCTTCCAGAAGGCTGGCATCGACCCGAACGATGCGCGCCATCCTGATGCGGGCTATAACGCCAAGATCCCGGCAAGCGTCCGCTCTGTGGCCGACAATTACAACCACCTGCACGAACAGCCGACCATCTTCTATGCGCTGGTCTTCTTTGCGGCGCTGACGGGCGGCGGCGACAATGTCTTCATGTACCTCGCATGGGCCTATGTGATCCTGCGCGTGGTCCATTCCTTCATTCAGGTCCTGTCCTCACAGGTCGCCCAGCGTTTCCTCGTCTTCGCGCTCGGCACGATTGTCCTGATCATCATGGCGGTGAAAGAAGTGCTGCGCCTGTTCCTTTAGTAGGACTGGGCACAAGGTGCGGGTAAGCGGCGCGAGGGTGCTTCCCCCGTCCCGCAATAAGGGATAGATGCGGGCTATGGCATCTATCCCGAACACCCGACTTGAGCAGGTCGTCGACAGGTTCGACGAAGTCGAAGCCCGCATGGGCGCGACGACCGACAGCGACGAGATCGTCGCCCTGTCCAAAGAACACGCCGACCTCAAACCCGTCGCCGACAAGGCAAAGCTCCTGCTCGACCTTCGCGCTGAGCTGAAAGACGCCGAAGCGATGATGAATGGCTCCGACAAGGAGATGGCGGAGCTTGCGGCAGACGAGTTCTACGAGATCAAGGAACGCCTGCCTGCGCTGGAAAAAGAGGTGCAGCTCCTCCTCATCCCGAAGGATGTCGACGACAAGGCGGACATCGTTCTGGAAGTGCGCGCTGGCACAGGCGGCGACGAGGCGGCGCTTTTCGCGGGCGACCTCTTCCGCATGTACTCGCGCTATGCGCAGCTTCAGGGCTGGAAAGTCGAAGTGATTTCCGTCTCTGAGGGCGATGTTGGCGGCTACAAGGAAATCATCGCGAACATTTCCGGCGACGGCGTCTTCGGCCGGCTGAAATGGGAAAGCGGCGTGCACCGTGTCCAGCGCGTGCCGGAAACTGAAAGCGGTGGCCGTATCCATACATCTGCGGCGACCGTTGCCGTCCTGCCCGCACCTGAGAATATCGAGATCGAAGTGCGCCAAGAAGACATCCGGATCGACACGATGCGTTCATCCGGTGCTGGCGGCCAGCACGTCAACACGACCGACTCTGCCGTTCGCATCACCCACCTTCCGACCGGTATCGTCACGACCAGCTCCGAGAAGTCGCAGCACGTGAACCGTGAGAAGGCGATGGAGCAGCTGAAGATCCGCCTCTATGAGCGCGAGCGCGAAGAAAAAGACTCCGCCCGCGCCGAGGCCCGTAAGGACCAGATCGGCTCCGGTGACCGCTCACAGAAGGTGCGCACCTACAACTTCCCGGAAAACCGCGTCTCCGACCACCGGATCAACCTGACACTCTATGCGCTCGACAAGATCATTGCCGGGGACAAGCTGGACGAGGTCATCACCTCGCTCATAGCTGAAGATCAGGCACGCAAGCTCGCCGCGATGGACGAGAATGCATGAGGCGCGCACCTATAAGGTCCAGCTCGGTATTGCATCGACACGGCTGAAATCTGCCGGCATTGACCGGCCGGCACGCGAGGCACGCCACCTGATGCAGCATGTCTGCGCCTTCAGCGCCGCAGATCTCATCAACCATGAAACCGACCTGATGCCGAAGGCCGAGACCGAGGCGTTCTTTGATCTCATCGAACGACGCTCACTTGGCGAGCCCTATGAGTATCTGACGGGCGAAGCCTGGTTCTATGGGCTGCGCCTTGCCTGCTCGCCCGCGACGCTCATCCCGCGCCCTGACAGCGAAGTCGCCGTCGATGAGGCGCTGGCCCGCCTGCCGCTTGGGCGTGTTTCGAAGATTGCTGACCTTGGAACCGGCACCGGCTGTCTCCTCATCGCCCTCCTTAAGCATGAGCCGCGCCTGACGGGCGTGGGCATTGATCTCTCGGCCGCTGCGATTGAGGTCGCGCGGCAGAATATCAAAGCCCACGACCTCGGCGACCGGGCAGAAATGCTGGCCTTGGGCTGGAGCGACTGGGAGGGTTGGGGCGAGACAGACCTCATCATCTCGAACCCGCCCTATATCCGTAGCGACGTTATCGGGACGCTCGACGAGAGCGTCCGGGCCTTTGAGCCTCACAGCGCTCTGGATGGGGGCGCAAGCGGCCTCGATGCCTATCGGGAGATCATCGCGATCGCTGCCAAGAGCATGAAGTCCGGCGCCTGGATCGTGTTTGAAATCGGCTTTGATCAGGGAGCGGAGGTGCAATCCCTGCTTGAATCGGCCGGTTTCTCCTCCATTTCAGTTGCTAGCGACACCGGACAGCGTGACCGCGTTGTCTCCGCTCGCCTTTGATAGACAGTTCAGGGGCTTGGCGAAGCACCAAATGCACGCTAAGGCTGGTGTCGGGCAGGCGGCTGATGATGAATAACTCAGCCCTGCTACGAGCAAGCAAGACATCACCGAGAACACCCAATCCGGGATGCAGCGCACAGGGTCTGGATAACGGACATAACGGGATCAGGAATTTAGCGTATGCAACGCAAGCGCGGACGCGGCCGCCGTTCAGGCGGCAATAATAACAATAATCCGAACCGGCATTATGAGAGCACCGGCCCGGACGTGAAGATTCGTGGGTCTGCCCAACAGATTCTGGACAAGTACCAGCAGTATGCCCGTGATGCGATGACCGCTGGTGACCGCGTGAAAGCCGAAGCGCACTATCAGCACGCCGAACACTATGCGCGCATCGTTGCCAGCTTTCAGAAGGATAACAAGCAGCGCAACCGTAACGACGACAATGATTCCGATGACAATGACGACAATGACAACTCGTCCGATCATCGCAATGAGCAAAACTCTGACCGTCAGGACGACCAGCGCTCCAATCGCAATCAGAACCGCAAGTCTGACAATGATCAGCAGGACGATAACGACAATCGTCAGGATGAGAGCAAGAGCGACGATAGCGAGCCTAAGAAGCCGCGCCGTGGCCGCAAGCCGAAGTCCTCTGAAGACGATCCGATGAAAGTGATCGATTCAGACAAGGGAGATGAAACCGCCTCATCTGATGAGGAAGCACCGGCAAAGCCGAAGCGCCGCACCTATCGCAAGAAGGCCGAAGCAAACGACGACACGTCCGGCGTGATGTCGACCCTTTCGCGCGGCCGCGCAGGCGATACTGACGAAGACGAAAAAGACAAGCGCCCGGCAAACGCTGCCGAATAAGGCGATCGCCTTTCAGGGTCCACTGGCTCTCGAACCAGACTTTCCGACATAGAAAAACCGCCACCCTGAGGGTGGCGGTTCTTTTTTGCCTGCCCTGGCGGAGCCTGCGCTACTCGGCGAGCACCTTGCGGCGCTGCTTGTCGAACATGGACCAGACGCCATCGTCGCCGTGCCAGTCGCCCTTCGTCGCGCCTTTGGAGTATTCGGTCGCGCGCGCTTCGAAGAAGTTCGCGTGCTCGACACCGTTGAGGATCTCCGTCAGCCACGGGATCGGGTGCTTCTCGACGCCGTAGATCGGGTCGAGCTTGAGCTGTCCCATGCGCCAATCGGCGATGTAGCGGATATAATTCTTGATGTCCTGCGGGGTCATGCCCTGCACTTCACCGGCCTCAAAGGCGAGATCGATAAACTTGTCCTCGAGCTTCACGACCGTCTGACAACAATCAGCGATGTCATCCTTCACCGACTTTGTCAGAGCCCCGGTCTCTTCGGCGAAGGTGTGGAACATCTTCATCATGCCTTCGCAGTGCAGCGACTCGTCGCGCACCGACCAGGATACGATCTGCCCCATGCCCTTCATCTTGTTGAAGCGCGGGAAGTTCATCAGCATGGCGAAGGAAGCGAACAGCTGCAGGCCTTCAGTGAAGCCGCCGAACACAGCCATTGACGTCAGGATGTCTTTCTCGGTCTCACAGCCAAACTGGCCGAGATAGTCATGCTTGGCCGCCATCTGCTCATATTCCATGAAGGCAGAGAACTCTGAATCCGGCATGCCGATCGTCTCGAGCAGTAGCGCGTAAGCCGCGATGTGCACCGTTTCCATGTTCGAGAAGGAGGCCAGCATCATGCGCACTTCAACCGGCTTGAAGAGCGGCATGTAGTTTTCCATGTAGTTGGCGCCGACCTCTACGTCCGACTGCGTGAAAAAGCGGAAGATCTGCGTCAGCAGATTTCGCTCTTTGTCGGTGAGCTTGTTCGTCCAGTCCTTGCAGTCCTCACCCAGAGGCACTTCTTCCGGCAGCCAGTGAACCTGCTGCTGGATTTTCCAGAAGTCATACGCCCAAGGGTACCGGAAAGGCTTGTAGGCCTTGCTCGGTGTAAGAAGCCCCGGGATCTGAATGATACCGTCTGCCATAGGTCTGCCCCTTCTATCCTGCAACACTAGATATAGTGCCAAATCACATGATTGCTCGCAAGATATATACCTGAGCCGGGCCTGATTTTCCACAGCGAATGGTAAACTGTGGACAATTGCCGCGCTGAGGGCGCAACCCCTTAATAGGCAACGGAAATTGAGACAGCGCCGAAACGCTGAGGCCCCGCCTGGCGCTGAAATTCTTCAGTCCTGTGCACATAGGTGAAGGCAAACTGCACATTCTCGACATGGAGCGCGGCACCCGCCTGCGCGTCGGCGACCAGCTTGTTGCGATCGGAAATGCGCGGGCTGTCGCTCCAGGCATTCCCATCGAGGAACATGTCCCGCAGGATGAAGCGCCCCTCAATGCCAGCAAAGAGATAGGCCCCGATAGTCTGCTGAGGTGAAAACGTACCTGCACCGGCAAGCGCAGGACGGATGCGCGGCGGCCCGAAATCAGAACCGAGGTCCCATCCGATCCGGCCGGTAAGGCCGGTGGCCGCATAGGTGCGCACATTACCCAGCGCACCGCCAGCATGGATGCCATAGTCGGTCTCCAGCCCCAGCGGCAGGCTCGGCCCCTCATAGAGCGCCATGCGCTGCGCAATCAGCTCTAAGCCTGGCTCATTGCGGAGCTGATAGTCCCAGCCCTTCGGTTTGTCTTCCTCGATCAGATCATGCCAGTTGGTCTGAACGAACTCTCCCAGTGCGGCCGGGCCAACCACGCCGAGATTCAGCTGCAAGACGTCCTGAATATGGTCGTCGCTGGCGACCACCGTGCCGGACACATAAAGCCAGCCAGCATAAGGGCGGTCATCGGGGTCCGGGTCCGACAGGGAAATATCGTCCGGCGTGAAGATCGCGTGAGACAGGGCGAGGCCCTGCCGCAACTTCCGGCGCT
>LWDU01042187.1_pt1 | contig 19795 bp, 18 predicted proteins | sample 727161 | NCBI WGS metagenome assembly LWDU01 (sample SAMN04566230, study PRJNA314399) | hydrothermal vent metagenome | isolation source: deep sea hydrothermal plume seawater | place: Mexico: Gulf of California, Guaymas Basin | collected 2004-07-11
CGCTATAGGAGCAAGGTTGATCCAACGGATGCAAATATACAATGTTCATCAAAATCAGATGAAAAGCTAAGTTTTTCTAGAGATACCGACTGTTTTGAAATTATGGGTGCCCTACAGAACCTTCCCGGTACGATTCTTACAGGTAGCAACCAAACGGCTTGCCTTAATCAAACGGCATTATGTCTAGTAATATTTAACACGGGTCAATCAGGCGCGAATGTTTATGCCTTGGATAATATAGCGGCAATATCAGCGATTAATTCAACTCGTATCACGTTTGATAATTCTGGTGTGGCAGGGTTTAAATTTCCGCATAAGTCACCTCAGCAACGTTTTTTTATTGTCGATACGCCAGTGAAGTTTGTCTGTAGTGGCAGTCAAATTGACCGTGTTTTTGATTACAACTTTGATACGGGTGCAGGCGGGACGAGTAATCTATTAGTAAATCAGCTTACGAATTGTACGTTTACTTACAATGCCGGTACTGCAACGCGAGCAGGTTTGGTAACGATTAGCATAACAGTGAGAGATAACGATCTAGGCCAACAAGTAACCTTGTTGCAACAGGCACACAAAAAGGATTTAGTGCAATTATTGCTGTTATATTAATTGTGCTATTTGCTTTATTGGGGACCTATATGGCGACACTTTCAAGCATCGGGTCTCTAAATACGACGCAATCATTGGGTTCAATGCAGGCCTGGTTTGCTGCCAGAAGCGGCGTAGAGTGGGCGGTGTTCCGAGTGGTAAATGATGGAGATTGTGTTGCAGTCAATGCCGCGAGTCCCTTGAATTTGACGGGTGGAGCGACCAACGGTTTTTCTGTTTCTTTAACGTGTAGTGTTATTGATGATGATGGTTTGAACGATGGATTTAAAGAAGGTAGCTTAATATATAATGTCTATGATATTACCGCGAATGCAAGCAAGGGAAGTATAGGTGGAATAACCTACTTATCAAAGAGTATCAATATATCTGTTACAGATGCACCATAATTAAATATTAAAACCAATCTGCCGCCAGGCCTCATAAACAATAATGCTCGCAGAGTTTGATAGATTGATACTGCGACTGTCTTTCAGCATAGGTATCTTTAATATATTATTTGAATCAAAGTCGTTTAATATTTTAATGGGTAAACCACGCGTCTCAGGACCAAAGATAAAGCTATCGCCATCACTAAACGTACATTCTGAATAACATTGTTTGCCTTTTGTCGATATGGCAAAAAGAGATTCTGAACCGTGTTTATTAAGGTAGTCCTGATAATTATCATAGTGATGTACTATTGATTGATCGATATAATCCAGTCCAGCACGGCGCAGACTTTTTTCATTCATATCAAAACCAAGCGGGTGAATTAAGTGGAGCTTTGCCCCTGTATTTGCACAAAGGCGTATAATATTGCCGGTGTTAGGTGGGATTTCCGGCTCAAATAGAACAATATTAAACATAGAACGATTTTATATTTCTGAGAGACAATATCCAGTATGGTAACAACATCACTAAATGAGAAAGACAAAAAAAGACTTGCAGTTGATTTCTGTGGACTAAAATTAAATACACCATTGGTTTTATTATCGGGTTGTGTTGGCTTTGGTGAAGAATATACACGTATCAATGGTTTTTCCAATACCGATGTAGGGGCTATTTGTTTGAAGGGAACGACATTAGAACCTCGTCTAGGTAACCCGCCACATCGGCTTACTGAAACCTATTCGGGCATGATCAATGCGATTGGACTACAAAATCCGGGTTCTAAAATTGTAGTTGATGAATATTTACCAAATCTCGATTTTAATGAGACACGTTTTATAGCAAATCTATCTGGTTCAACAGTTGAAGAATATGAAGAAGTAACTCGTATATTTGATGATTCTCCTATTGATGCGATGGAGATTAATATTTCATGTCCGAATGTGAAAGAGGGCGGTGTTGCCTTTGGTAATGATCCGGATATGTCAGCGCGAGTGGTTGAAGCATGTCGCCGGGCAACTAATAAACCGCTAATAACTAAACTCTCTCCAAATCAAACTAATATCGCTGAAAATGCACGACGTTGTATTGAAGCTGGTACAGATGGTCTGGCGGTTATCAATACCTTGATGGGAATGGCGATTGATATTGATGCTCGCAAACCAATCATTGGTAATAATCAAGGGGGCTTATCCGGCCCTGCCATCAAGCCGGTGGCCTTGTTAAAAGTACATCAGGTGTACCAAGTAGCAAAATCACACAATGTTCCTATCATTGGTCAGGGTGGTGTAACGACGGCAGCAGATGCTATTGAATTTATTATTGCTGGAGCAGCGACGGTGGGCGTAGGAACAGCATTGTTTTATGAGCCACTTATTTGTCCAATATTAAACAAGGGTATTGTTGATTATTTGGATAAACATAATTTAGATAACATCTCTGAACTTGTCGGAACTCTACAATTACACGACTAACCTTTCTTAAGTCGTTTTAAAAATACACGCATTTCTTTTATCGCTTGTATGTCGCCATTTTTTTCAGCAATGTTGATACCCTTTTCATAAGCAATAATAGCTTCGTTAATTTGCGTATTCTCAGATAAGGCTTTTGCGTATAATTTCCATGCCGCTGAGTAGTCAGGATTAAACTCAATTGCTTTTTCTAAGTGAAGAATTGCTTGCTCAAAATCAGTTTCTTTAAAATATTCATTGCCAAGGCTATACCTTAGCAATGCATTATCATTGCCTTTTTCAAGTAAATTTTTAAATGTTCCAATATTACTCATGAGGTTTTTTAGCAATTAGCATAGCTTGGTTTCTGAATCCAAGCTCAATGTTTCCAGTTTTACCTTCTTCACAGTAAAGAATAATGTCCCAGTCACTGAATGCGATTAATAACTCATTTTTATCCAATCGAAAATCAGGGTTTTTGGGGCCAGATTCGTTTACCTTCTCTTTAATAAATGTTTGATAAAAGATTAAGCCATTTGCTTTAATAGCATTTTTAATTTTAGGTATTAAAGATCGATCAAGAAAATGACTGACGACAATGACATCAACCGTATTGGTTTCAGGTGGCTTTGCTGATACATCTCGTACTTCTGATTTGATTATTAATTTTTTCTCTGTTGCATACAGAGAAAGCTGTTCTAAAGCGACTGGAGATATATCCCATGCTGAAACTGACAATCCATTTTCTGCAAGACAGATTGCATTAGCACCACGACCACATGCCAAATCTAAAGCTGTTCCTTGCGAGGGTAATAAGTGCTGGTTTTTAAATAGTACTTCCGCTGCGGCAGGATAATCGCCAGAGCAGGAATTATAGTGTTTGTCCCACTTATCTTTAGTTTGATTGTGCAATTTTCGATGCCAGCTTTAGCGACGCCAGAAAGTTGGAGTAAATAAAACCAATAAGGTAAATATTTCCAGTCGACCTAATAACATGGCAAAGCAAAGTATCCATTTAGCGAAATCATTAATATTGCCATAGTGCCGGCTGACATCACCAAGTCCGGGGCCAAGGTTATTTAAACATGCAGCTATCGCTGAAAAAGCAGTGACTTGATCAAGTCCAGCTGCCATCAATGCCATTAACAAAAAGATAAAGATAGCAATATAGACCGCAAAAAATCCCCACACCGCTTCAACAATACGTTCAGGTATTGGTTTGTTACCTACTTTAATTATGAATATAGCACTGGGATGAATGAGTCGTTTAATCTCACGCATGCCTTGTTTGAAAAGTAACATGATACGAATTACTTTTATTCCGCCACCGGTAGATCCTGCGCAAGCACCAATGAAACTTGAAAACAGTAATAGCATTGGCAAAAATCCAGGCCAATGCTGGTAGTCAGTGGTTGTGAATCCTGTTGTCGTCATAATAGATACAGCTTGAAAGATGCTATCTCGTATAACATGAATATTATTTTCTGGATGATTAAGTGCCAAGCGATATGCGACACATAGTAAACAGACTATTAGTAAAATACTTAAATACGTTCTTAATTCGGAATCGTACCAGTAGGGTTTTACACTAGTATGTCGCCACGCCATGAAATGTAAACTGAAGTTAATACCGGAAAAAAACATAAATAAGATAGCCACCATTTCAATGGAACTATTATTGAAATAGCCCATGCTTGCATCGTGAGTTGAGAAGCCACCAATTGAAACAGTTGAAAAACTATGTGCTACGGCATCGAATAAACTCATGCCTGCTAGCCAGTAAGCTAACGCACAGGCTATTGTAATACCTAGATAAACATACCAAAGTGCTTTTGCCGTTTCAGTAATTCGTGGTGTTAGTTTTGTGTCTTTAACCGGGCCAGGTGTTTCCGCACGGTATAGCTGCATTCCACCAATACCTAACATGGGTAGAATAGCGACAGCTAATACAATGATGCCCATGCCGCCTAGCCACTGTAATTCTTGTCGGTAGAAGAGGATAGATTGAGGTAAAGAATCAATACCAGTAATAATGGTTGCGCCAGTTGTTGTCAGTCCTGATATAGATTCAAATATGGCATCGGTAATTGATAGCTCAGGCGTGTCAGATAATATCAATGGTACACAACCGGTTATTCCAAGCCCTACCCAAAAAAGTACAACTACAACGAAACCATCACGCAAGCGTAATTCTTCGCGGACGTGTCTGACGGGAAACCATAAGGCTAGCCCAATTGAAAGAATAAGTGCGAAAGCAGATATAAATGGCACAGTTGTGCCATCAGAACTAAAGAGAGATATAGCCAGGGGAGGAAACATAGTTAGGCTGAATAAAGACAGTAATATACCTAATATGCGCTGGATGACAGCAAGTTGCATGGTTACTTTATCTCTTAATTATGAATTATAAAAAGGTTATTCCGACCTGAAATAATGCCTCAACTTTAGCAACATGTTTTTTATCTGATACGATAAGAATGACATGGTCGTCGGCTTCAATCTTCGTTCTTTTGTTCGCTATAATGACTTTATCATCTCGAACAATTGCGCCAATAGTTGTTCCATGAGGTAAGTCGATATCTTTAATAACTCTACCGACAACTTTTGATGAAGATTTATTTCCATGTGCTATTGCTTCAATTGCTTCAGCCGCACCTCTTCTTAGCGCATGAACAACAACAACATCACCCTTGCGAACATGAGCTAGCAGACTACCAATGGTGGCTTGTTGGGGAGAAATGGCGACATCAATCGTATTACTCTGTACCAAATCAACATACGCGGCACGGTTAATCAAGGCCATTACTTTGCGCGCTCCAAGTCGTTTGGCAAGCATCGAAGAAATGATATTGGCTTCATCTGCATTAGTCAGTGCACAAAAAACATCTGTTTTATAGATGTCTTCTTCGATAAGCAATTCTTCATCCGCAGCATCACCATTTAAGACGATAGTATTTTTTAATGTTTCGGAAGCAAGACGTGCATTTGCCGGATCAAGCTCTAATAATTTGACTTTGTATTTGTTTTCTAAAGATGCTGCCAGGCGCAAACCAATATTACCGCCGCCAGCAAGCATGATACGTTTGTAGGGTTTTTCTTTATGCCGAATGATTTGTAATACTTGCCGAATTGATTTTTGTGAACCAATGAAGAAAATTTCATCGTCCGCTTCGATGACAGTGCTGCCGTTTGGAATAACTGCTTGCCCATCTCGAAAAATAATAAATATTTTATATTCAATGCCACTGAGTTGCTCTCTCAATTCGCGCATTGAATGCCCGACTAACATGCCACTGTAAGATGCTCTTATAGTAACCATCTGTGCTTTGCCATCAGCAAAGTCTACGACTTGAAGTGCACCTGGATGCGCTATCAGGCGTTCAATATATTCAGTAACCAGTTGCTCTGGGCTAATTAAGACATCGACTGGAAGCGCTTCCTGAGCAAATAAAGAGGTGTTTTTAAGATATTCAATTTCTCTAATCCGTGCGATTTTTGTCGGCGTGTGAAATAAGGTGTAGGCAACTTGACAGGCAATCATATTGACTTCGTCGCTATTGGTAACAGCCAGTATCATATCAGCATCTTTTGCGCCGGCTTTAGCCAATACAGATGGGTGTGATGCAACACCGGTGATCGTTCTTAAATCATAACGCTCACTGAGTAATTGCAGTGCTTTCGGGTTAATATCGACTAGAGTAATGTCATTCTCTTCATTGACCAGATTAGCTGCGACAGATGAGCCAACCTGACCAGCACCTAAAATTATGATTTTCATTTTAAATCGATTCCTAACGTTTTCAGTTTTCGGTAGAGATGAGTGCGTTCTATTCCAACAGCATTTGCTACTTTACTTACACTGCCCTTTGCTTTCTTCAATTGATATTCAAGATAAGCTTTTTCAAAACTTTCTCTTGCATCACGCAATGGTAAGTCGAGATTAAAACCTTCAATGATCATTCCATTTTGTTTTGTTTCAGTACTGCCCAGACTGGATTCAACTTCATTGATATCTATCGTTTCATCTGTACCTAGAATTAAAAGGCGTTGGACAAGGTTTTTTAATTCTCTTATGTTGCCGGGCCATGGATAACTTCTTAAACGATTTTGTGCGGCAACATTAAATTTTCGGTAGGGTAGACTTTCCGTTTCGATAAAGTAATCTACATAAAACTCGAGTAGAGCCGGGACATCTTCGTAGTGATCACGAATTGGTGGAATGGATATCGGCAATACATTTAATAAATAATAAAGATCGTCTCTAAATCGGTTTTCCTGCATCAACGATTCTATATTGAAACGCGTTGCCGCAATAATGCGCATGTCCAAATCAATTTGTTCGGAACTTCCTGTATGGCTGTATTTTTTGCTTTCCAGTACATCATGCAAACGTGATTGTAATGATATATCGAGTTCGCCGATATCTTTTATATAGAGTATGCCGCCTATGGCCTTATCAAAATAACCTTCCTGGATCTGGTTATTTGTTTCTAGGCCAAACAATTCTGTTTCTGCGTGTTCTTTACTTAACGCTGATACACTGACAGTAATGAATGGCCCATCACTACGCGGACTGAGTGAGTGTAGATAGCGTGCAAATAATTCTTTATCCGTTCCTGATTCACCATGCATTAAAACAGGCGTGTCGTGTTTGGCAATACGTGATATTTGAGATCTGAGATCAGAAATTACTTTGCTTTTGCCGACAGGCTCAAGTTTGGATGATGTTGCATGATGTAATTGCAGGTTTTCCTGCTGCAATGAAGATGTTTCAAAAGCATGTTTTATTGTTAATAACAGTTTAGAAATAGAAAGCGGTTTTTCTAAAAAATCGTAGGCGCCATGACGTGTTGCTTCTACTGCAGTTTCGACATTGCCATGACCCGACATCATGACGATGGGTGCAGCGACATGATCATTTTCTTTCCATTCTTTCAATAAGGTAATGCCGTCAACTTCAGGCATCCAGATGTCTAGTAAAATAAGGTCAGGTTTAAATGATTCTACTTCCTGACGAGCTTTAGCTGCATTTTCTGCTACGTTGACACTGAATCCTTCATCCTCAAGAATTTCTTGCACCAGATTGCGAATATCAGGTTCGTCGTCAACAACCAGTATATGTCGTTTGCTCATTAGACTATGTTTTGGTTTTATTTATTGAAATATTTGCCAGCAATCTTATCACGGCACATGCACCATTTTGTTCTTTATTGTTTTCCAGCCAGACTGAACCAGAGTGTTCATCGATGATTTTTTTAACAATAGCCAACCCCAAACCGGTACCTTTTTGTTTGGTCGTAATATAGGGCTCAAACAAACTATTTATCACGGATGGTTCTATTCCTGATCCACTATCAATAATTCGGATTTCCAGCATATCATTTTCATCGACATTAATTATTTTAGCGCTGACTTTAAGGTGATTATCATCGCTAGCAGTATTTGCATCAATAGCATTAGTTAATAGATTATTAAATACTTGTCTTAATTTCTTTTCGTCGCCAGTGATTGTTGGAAGATTAGATTCAATATCTGTTTCAATTTCATTCTCATTATCTGTATTTGTGAATAAATCGAGGCCTTCCTGAATCAAGTGTTCAATTCTAATTTCCTCAGGATTAAATTCAGGCGATCTGGCGTAATCAGAAAAATCATTAACCATGTCTTTCATGGTTTCTACTTGCTGGATGATGGTATTTGTCATCCTATCAAGCAATTCGGCATCGGTAGCATCCATCTTATTCAGATATTTATTCCGTAAGCGTTCGGCCGCAAGTTGAATAGGCGTTAACGGATTTTTTATTTCATGTGCAAGGCGGCGAGCCATTTCACTCCAAGCCGCATCACGTTGCCCTTGTATTAATGCGGTTACTTCGTCAAAGACGATAACGTAACCATTAGTTGAACCATCAAGTGCGGTTAGCATGGCGCCATTTATGATCAGAATTTGGGCGCCTGTTTTATCAGACAAAGTGATTTGTTCACGCCAATCATCCAGTCGCTCTTCTATATTTAAAGAGATAGAATCAAAAAAAACGTTCAGATTATGTCGTTCTTTGGCAAGTGAACTTATGTTTTCATGAATCAGTGCTTCTATATCAAGTTGTAAGATTTGTGCTGCACTAATATTTGATTTTTCCAGTATGCCTTCTTTATTGAAAACCATGACGCCGGAAGAAAGACGTGATAAGACGGTCTCTAGATAAGCTCGTTGAGACTCAGCTTCTTGCTGGCTTTGTCTGGCTGTATCGGTTGCCTGGGAAATCTTATCGGTCATGTCATTGAATGATGCGACAAGAGCGCCAAGTTCGTCGTTCCCAGGTACTGGCAAACGCGTACTATAATTACCTTCAGCAATAGCGCGCGTTCCTTTCGCCAGGTTCTTTACTGGAGTCACAAGCTGTCGCGCTGAATAAAATGCAGCCCATACAGCACTAAAAATACTGAATAATAAAACCAGAGTTAATATTATTATGAAACTAATCTTTAATTCTTCGCGAAGATAAGAGAGTTCCTTGTATTCAAAATAGGATGACTGGACGCTATCGGAAAGTTGCGTAATACGATCAGATATAGGGTATAAGGCCTGAACAATACGTGCTTCTTTATTAATATTAATTGCAGGTAAATTTATTGCTGCCCTAATTAATAAATTATTATCTTTTATAATATCTAATCCTATATAACTATTACTTTGAGACAATTGCAATAATATGTTTGAGTCAGGGATGTTGGGCACCAGACTTTTTATACTGTTTGAACTGGAAGCGATTATAGAGCCTTTTTTAGTCAACAGTATTAATTCATTAGCATTAATGCGTTCTCTGATATGGTCAATGTCAAAAGGCAATTCTGCATCAGTCGTTTTACTTAATTCCTCGGCAACTTTTTCTGTTGTATTTAGAAGTTCACGCATTCGTACGTCCAGTGCAAGTCGACTTAGTTCCAGTGAGTCATCAAGCGCTTGTTCCACTCTTAAATCAAACCAGCTATCTATACCGCGGTGTAGGAAGTCTAGAGAAAAATAGTAAACGATTAGTACAGGAGTCACTGATAATAAAGAAAAAATCATTACCATTTTAACCGTCATACGTGAACCAATGACACGGTTTTTGAGTTGACGTATTAACCGCTTAAGGTTGATAAGGATTAAAATAACAAAGGTAATCAGGCCTAATGCATTAAATATTAATAGCGCCCAATAATAACGATCAAATAACTCTGGGTTTTGTAAGGTCTGACTCATCATCAGCAATGACGCAAGCATGAAAAAAAACAAGCAGGCTCCAATAACCAGTATTAATTTACCGCCTTTTTTCATGGTTTTATTTCCCATTCTAGCCATTCACTGGACATGTCCCAGTTAGAATAAAAATAAGCTTGTGGTCGCATAGGTGGGGGTAAGGAACCGATATCCAGAAAAGTTTTAATTCTAGCGATATAATTTTTATTTTTATTCAAAACATTAATGTCAAATAATTCTATTTTTGATAATAAATTTATATGATTTAAAGCCGCATTAAGATTGCTGTACGAATTTCGTATGCCGGTTTTTAAATCGATTATCATAAAATTCTTGGTTAGTGGTTTATGTTCAATTGTATAGATTATTATTTTTTCACTAATGGTTTTGTTCCAGAGCCATTCTCGTTTTAAACGTAATTGAAAGAGCGTATGTATTTCAAGTGTTATACCATGAAGCAATGCTTTTTCTGCTTCTTCAGTTAATCCATAATCAAATAATGCGTCCAGATAGTAAGTTGTATTTTCTGTATAAGTCGCGGTTGATTTTATATTAATTGTTTTCGCATAAGCTAAATGAGCTATGCATGACAATATAAAAATCAGGCTGACTGTTCGTAATAAGCTCAACATTTTTTTTCAAGACAAGCATAGAAGAAACCATCCATGTTGTCCTGTCCTGTCAATATTTGCCTGCCATAACCTGTATCGATTCCCCATTGCGCATTAATAGGTTTCAGCATGCAATCATTGTTGTTATTTATAAACTCTTTTATTACGTCTGAATTTTCCTGTTTAAGAATTGAACATGTTACATACAGCAGCAATCCATTTGATTTTAATGTTCGCCATAATGTATTTAACAATGTTTTTTGTAATTCGCATATAGCGTTCACATCTTTAGCCGATCTCAGTAATTTTATATCGGGGTGTCGACGTATTACTCCCGTTGCTGAACAAGGAGCGTCTAGTAAAATACGGTCAAAATTTTCTTTGTCCCACCAGCTGTCAAGTTCATTGATGTCAGATACTTTCATGATTGCATCCAGATTTAATCTATTGAGTGTTTCAGATAATTTTTCGGCGCGACGGGGATCTTTTTCGACAACCGTCAAAGAATTTATATCTGTCTGTGTTTCCAATATATGGGCGCTTTTACCTCCAGGTGCGGCGCAAGCATCAAGAACATTTTGTCCTGATTTTAAATCTAGTAATCCGGCAGCGAGTTGTGCAGCAAGTTCCTGAACAGATACTTCGCCAGCATTAAAACCTGGAAGTTGTTCAACATCTGTAGCTTGCTTGAGCAATAGTCCTTGCTTTGAATAAGGTGTTGCCGTTGCTTCAATCTCAACTTCTTTTAACTTCAATAAATAACTATCGCGAGCATGATGTTGTTGATTAACACGCAGGTACATAGGTGGTCGCTGATTATTAGCATCAAGTATTTTCTGCCATTCATCAGGCCAATCTTGTTTTAGTTGTTCGATTAACCAGTGAGGATGTGACGTTTGTGCGGCTTCATTATCGCCAAGCAAGGGATCAAGTTTGTCTGATTCCCTGATGTACCGGCGTAATATTGCATTAACTAATCCCTTGGCCCAGCCCATATTTATATTTTTACAGGTCTCGACAGTTTCGGACACGACAGCGTGACTTGGGATCCGCATATAGAGTAATTGATAGAGTCCAATGATCATTAAATATTTAAGGCGGCTGTCTTTTTTCTTTATGCTCTTTTCCAGAAGCTGGTTAAGAATATGTTCTAGTTGAAGATACCATCGAGATGTTCCATAGCAAATTTCCTGAATTAGCGCCTTGTCTTTGCCCGCGTTTTTAAAAGATTCGTTATTGTGTAATGCGATAGACAAGGTTATCTTTTTTTCAATGACTTGTTCGATAATCTGACTTGCAATGAAACGAGATGAAATGGGACGAGATGACATGGGAAACGGTATTAAGTTGCTAGTGTATTTTTAGTGAAAAAATCAGGGCGCCCATTTAAAAAGTCTTTTGTTGCGATTATTTTTTTCCCAGGCAACTGCAATTTGGTAATTGCCAGCACACCATCGCCTGTCACAATATCCAGACTAGATTTATTTTTGAGTATGGTTCCCGGTGTTAAATTGTTTGCGGCATCTTTTATTTCGGTTTCCCATATTCTTATATTGAGATTATTTATTTGCGTATGAGCAACGGGAAAGGGGTTAAATGCGCGTACTTTTCTTTCTAGCTCAATTGCTGGTTTGCTCCAGTCAATTTTTGCTTCTTGCTTGGAAATTTTATTCGCATAGGTCGTTTTCGATTCATCCTGTTTTATAGCGGTAGATTTGTTATTGGCAAGGTTCATTAAAAAAGAATTAATATTATCAGCACTGATTTCTGCTAGATGGTCATGTAGCAATCCACCTGTCTCCTGAGATTTAATAGGACAAGTTATTTGTTGCAAAATAGGGCCAGTATCTAAGCCATGATCCATTTGCATAAAGCTAATTCCTGTTTCCGTATCGCCAGCTTCAATTGCACGTTGAATAGGGGCGGCGCCACGCCAGCGCGGCAGTAAAGAAGTATGTATATTAATGCAGCCCAATTTTGGTTTGGCCAATATTTCGGGTTTAATTAAGAGACCATAAGCGACAACTAGCATCAAATCACAATTATTTAAACATTCTGCTTCAAGTTCACTGGATTTTGCCGGTTGTAAGACAGGAATGTTATTTTCAAGAGCACAGAGTTTAACTTCACTTTGTTTTATTTTTCGGCCTCTGCCAGCAGGGCGGTCAGGTTGGGTGAGTACGATTTCTACAGTATGTTCGTGGGCATTAATTAATGCTTCGAGAACATTGCGCGCGAGTTCCGGTGTTCCAGCAAAAGCCAGTTTAAGTCTGGTTTGACTCACAGAACCTTACCTTCCTGCTTTTCTTGTTTTTCGATTTTTTTCTTAAGTCGTTGGCGCTTTAAGGGAGAAAGATAGTCAATAAATAGTTTGCCATCCAGATGATCAATTTCATGTTGGACACAAATGGCCAGCAAGCCATCGGAATCTGTTTTAACTAATTGATTATCAAGTGTTTTATAGTTAAATTCGATATGTTCAGCGCGTTCTACTGTATCGTAGTAGTCGGGTACAGATAGACAGCCTTCTCGTGATGTTTCTGTACCTTCAAGTTTGGTAATTACCGGGTTAACTAGAATTAAGGGTTCATTTTTTTCTTCAGACAGGTCAAGAACGATGATTCTTTTTGCAATGTTGACCTGTGTTGCGGCAAGGCCAATACCGCTCTCGGCATACATCGTTTCCAACATATTCTTTGCAATTTCTTTAATTTCTGAACATATGCTCTCTACCGCAATCGCTTTATTACGTAGGCGATTATCTGGAAAATGCAAAACTTCGAGTATTGCCATGGCAATATTTACCTTAAATTGGGTGATAAATGGCTAAATAGTATATAGGAAAATCGATTTGTTGCAGTAAAACCACAATAAAATGCTTAAGTGACTAACATTTTGTTTTAGTTTTTGCTAATCTACATTAAGGAACCCATGTAAGGTAATAGAGATGTTGAAAAAAATACTAATTTCAATTGCGTTTTTTCTTCTTTCATTCGGTGTAAATTCGGATGAATTAGCGATTAATCCAGATTATCCTGATGATTATATTGTTGTTAAAGGCGACACACTTTGGGATATTTCAGCTCGTTTTCTAGAGCAGCCTTGGCGTTGGCCAGAAATCTGGAATGTAAATCCTCAAATTGAAAATCCACATTTAATCTATCCTGGCGATATTGTTTCATTAAGTTATAAAGATGGAATGCCTGTTTTAAATGTGAATCGAGGTTCAGGTCAGGTAGTTAATGGAAGAAATGTAAAACTTTCTCCTGAAATTCGTAGTTTAGATAATGCTGAAGCTATTCCGACGATTCCGCTGGATGCGATCCAGCAGTTTTTAGAAAGACCTATTGTTCTTGATGAAGATGAAATGGATCAATGGCCGTACGTGGTATCAAGTTATGATGAACATTTGATAGCGACTACGGGTAACAAAATATATATCCGTGGTATTGCAGAAGATTCTGATGTTCATCGATATTCTATTTACCGTAAAGGTCCCGCTTATATTAATCCTAAAAAGGATGAAGATGGCAAAGATGAAATTTTAGGCTATGAAGCTATTTATGTTGGTGACGCAGTATTAGAAAAGAAAGGTGACCCAGCTTCTGCCGTAGTGACTGTTGTCGATCGAGAAGTGATGGTTGGTGACAGACTCATTCCTCAGTCTGACGAAGATATTAGTACGGAATTTATTCCTGGATCTCCATATAGAGAAATGGAAGGTAACATCCTTTCTGTTGTCGATGGGGTTTCACAAATTGGTCAATACCAGATCGTTGTTCTCAACTTGGGAGAAGAGCAAGGTCTGGAAGCTGGTAATGTCTTAGGTGTTTATCAAAGTAGTTACGTCGTACAAGATAAAATAGGGCCAAACATTAAGGAGCCTGAAAAAGAAAAACCTGTGCGCACTCCTGATCTTAGTGGCACGGTAAATAAAATTTCGGATGCTTTTGGTGAAGTAGTTGATGCATTAACATTTGATTATATTACCAACAAGCAAACTAAGACAGAGGATATCACCTTACCAGAAGAGTATGTCGGTGTGGTTATGGTCTTCAGGACATTTGATAAAGTGAGTTATGCTTTGGTCATGGAAACAATAGGGCCAGTGCATGTGCTTGATACAGTAAGAAACTTATAGAAGAAATTTAGATGACTTAATTATTGCAAGGAAGCAATAAAACCTAGCCTTGTATCTTAAAATATGAGGTAGGTATTGCTATAGAGTGTTCATATGGATATGGGTGTTACGCAAAATTATAAAGATTGGTTGTCTCTTACCTTAGCTAGGGGAATTGGCTTCAGTACCTGCAATAAGTTATTGCTTGAATATAAAAATCCTCAGAATATTCTCGCCAGCGGCTATAGTGACTTAGCAAATTTAGGTCTGAAAGAGAGCTCAATTCAATCATTACTGAATCCGGATAGACAGCAAATAGATGATATTCTGGTTTGGCTAGACAAACCACAACACCATTTCATAACGATTCTAGATGAAGACTATCCTGAGTTATTAAAATCAATACATTCAGCGCCGCCCGTTTTATTTGCTATTGGACAGCGCGCTGCTTTGGCTTATTTACATTTTGCTATTGTTGGTAGTCGAAATCCTACGACAGGTGGCAAGAGACTAGCTGAAGAATTTGCCGCAGAATTGTCGAGGTCAGGTTTAACCATTTGTAGTGGCTTGGCTTTGGGCATTGATTATCATAGTCACCTTGGTGCTTTGAAGGCTAATTGCCCAACAGTCGCCGTATTAGGTAATGGTTTGAGTGGTATCTACCCGGCACGTCACAAAAAAATTGCCAGTCAAATAATTGAAGATGGTTTGCTACTATCCGAATATCCGCCAGATACGAAACCTGCTCCGGGCAATTTTCCGCAACGTAATCGTATTATTAGTGGTATGAGTACCGGTGTACTCGTTGTCGAGGCAGCTAAAAAAAGTGGTTCATTAATAACAGCAAATTATGCTTTAGAACAGGGTAGAGATGTTTTTGCGATTCCCGGCTCTATCCACAACCCTTTAGCTAGAGGGACACATAGCTTAATTAAGCAAGGCGCAAAATTAGTTGAAACGGTTCATGACATTATTGATGAGTTAGCCCCTATGGCCAGTCTAGTATTGAATAAGTCCATTTCAACTGACACCAAGCAGCAAGAATACGAAAATCTGGAGCCGGATTATAAGCGATTACTGGAAAATATGGCTTACGAAATTGTGACTGTGGATAATCTGGTTAAATTATCAGGATTGACGGCAGAAGTAGTTTCCTCCATGCTATTAATATTGGAACTTCAAGGAATGATCGAATCTCAACAGGGCGGTCAATATTATCGTTGTTCATAGAGTTAGGAGTTTATGAAAGAATCCGTTTTAGATGTACTCATCTATTTGTTTGATCATTATGTCGAGGAAGAACTCGAAATAAGTCCTGATCAAGAAGATTTGAAAACTCAATTAATACAGGCAGGCTTTGCCGATATACAAGTTGATAAGGCCATTGACTGGCTGGAAGGTTTGGCAATGCAGAAGGATAAACTGGATGCCAGTGTTCTTCGTTCTATGTCTATCAGAGTTTTTAATGAAATAGAAAATGAAAAACTTGATGTTGAATGTAGGGGTTTTTTGTTGTTTCTTGAGCAGTCGGGAGTACTTGACTCAGAAGATCGAGAACTTGTTATCGATCGAGTAATGGCGCTTGAAACTGATTTAATAGAGTTACAGCAACTTAAATGGGTAGTATTAATGGTCTTGTTTAATAGACCAGGAAAAGAAGCCGCATTTGCTTGGATGGAAGATATTGTCATGGATGAAGTTAGTGCTGTCATTCATTAATACTCTTTGACTAGAATTCGATATTTCCATTGCATACTGGTTTTTATTTTTTTATTTCATTATTAGAAAGTGATATTGTTTGCCAAATATGAGTAGTTCTCTTGTAATCGTAGAATCTCCCGCTAAATGCAAAACACTTGAAAGTTACCTCGGCAAGGGCTTTAAGGTTTTGGCATCGTATGGTCATGTCCGTGATTTATTACCAAAAACAGGCGCTGTTGACACGGAAAATGATTTTTCCATGAAATATCAAGCGATTGAAAGGAATGCCAAGCATGTTGATGCGATTAAAAAAGCGTTAAAGAATGCAGATACATTATATCTAGCGACTGATCCGGATAGAGAAGGCGAAGCTATTTCATGGCACTTATATGAATTATTAAAAGAAAAAAAATGTCTGGAAGGTAAGAAAGTACAACGTGTTGTTTTTCATGAAATAACTAAAACGGCGATACAAGAAGCAATAAAAAATCCGCGCGAATTAGCTTCAAACTTAGTTGATGCGCAACAAGCACGTCGAGTGCTTGATTATCTCGTTGGTTTTAATTTATCGCCATTGTTATGGAAAAAGATTCAGCGAGGACTGTCTGCTGGACGAGTGCAATCTCCTGCACTAAGAATGATTGCCGAACGTGAAAAAGAAATTGAAGCTTTTATTCCAAGAGAATACTGGACGATAGAAGCTGACCTGGAACATAAAAATAGTAAATTTTTGGGAAAGCTGAATCTGTTTGATAATGAGAAAGTTAAACAGTTTAGTATCGAAAAAACGGAACATGCCGCAGATGTAAAAGCGCAATTAGAAAAAGCCGCTGCTGGTGAGTTGCTGATTGAAAAGGTGACAAAAAAACAACGTAAGCGCCAGCCAGCACCACCGTTTATTACGTCTACCATGCAACAGGAAGCAGTTCGAAAATTAGGGTTTACCGCTCAGCGTGCGATGAGAACAGCACAACAGCTTTATGAAGGTATTGATGTTGGTGAAGGTGCTGTGGGTTTAATTACCTACATGCGTACAGACTCGGTCAATCTGGCACAGGAAGCGATTGATGAAGTGCGTTCTTTTATTGTGTCACGATACGGTAAAAAATCCTTGCCGGATGAACCACGAGTATTTAAAACAAAATCGAAGAATGCACAGGAAGCGCATGAAGCCATCCGTCCAACTTCCTTTGCTCGAGTGCCAAAAGAAATTAAAAGTAGTTTGACCGATGATCAATTCAAGCTTTATCAATTGATTTGGAAAAGAGCGATGGCGTGTCAAATGGCGAATGCACTTATTGATACCGTTGCTGTCGACATGTCATGTGGTGAAGGTCATTTATTCCGAGCTAACGGTTCCGCCATTGCCGAACCGGGTTTTATGGAAGTTTATCTTGAAGGACAGGATGACTCTAAAGGCGACGACGACGAAAAAATGTTGCCGCAGTTAGAGGAAGGTGAAAAAGTCACGCTCGTGCAAATTAGGGATGAGCAACATTTTACCGAGCCACCACCACGTTATTCAGAAGCAAGCTTGGTAAAATCACTTGAAGAATATGGGATCGGTCGTCCTTCAACTTACGCGAATATTATTTCAACACTTCGAAATAGAGAATATGTGGAAGTTGAAAACAAGCGTTTCCATCCAACTGACGTTGGTAAAATTGTAAATGGTTTTCTGACAGATCATTTCAGTAGTTATGTCGATTATGAATTTACCGCAAAGCTTGAAGATGATTTGGATGCTATTTCTCGAGGTGAGAAAGAGTGGATACCCTTGTTGAAAGAATTTTGGACTCCATTTATTAAACAAGTTGAAGATATCGAAGAGAATGTCAGTCGCAGTGATGTTGCACAAGCAAGAGTATTAGGTGTTCATCCAAAATCAGGATTGGAAGTCTCTGTTCGTATTGGTCGTTATGGTCCTTATGCTCAAATTGGCACGAAGGATGATGAGGATAAACCTAAGTTTGCGGGTTTACGGCCAGGACAAAAACTGGATAGCATCACGTTTGAAAAGGCTCTAGAACTTTTTAAATTACCTAGAGTGTTAGGTGATACTCCAGAAGGTGAAGAGGTTGCTGCTAGCGTGGGTCGTTTTGGTCCTTATATTCGTTATGCGAGTAAGTTCGTTTCTCTACCAAAAGATGAAGATCCGTATACGGTTACTTTAGAACGCGCCTTAGAATTAGTCGCAGAAAAGAAAAAAGCAGACGCGGAAAAACAAATTAAGATTTTTGAAACTGAAGGTATATCTGTTTTAAATGGACGTTACGGACCATATGTTACCGATGGTAACAAGAATGCGAAGATTCCCAAGGACAAGGAACCTGCAAGTCTGACATTGGAAGAATGTGTCGCTTTGATAGAAGCGGCTCCTGTTTCTCGTCGCGGTAAGAAAAAATCCAAAAAGAAGGCAAGTAAAAAAACTGCCAACAAAAAAACAACAACTAAGAAAAAAGTAAGTAAGAAAAAAACCAGCAAAAAAGCTACTAGTAAGAAAAAGACCAGTAAAAAAGTAACTGCAAAGAAAGCTGACTAATTCAGGTATGCTGTTGGACTTCCTATACAGATGAATTCGTTGCATTTGAAGGAAGCTGTCCGCATTTGTGAAGAGGGTGGTGTCATTGCTTATCCGACAGAAGCTGTCTTTGGCCTTGGATGTTTACCACTCAACGAACACTCCGTACAACGGATTCTAAAATTAAAGCAGCGTTCGGTTGATAAAGGATTGATCCTGGTTGCTGCCAGTATTGAACAACTCAATACCTTTGTAGATTTTTCAAAAGTAAAAGACATGCAAGCTATTCGTGATAGTTGGCCAGGTCCTGTGACATGGTTGATTCCGGCAAAACAATCAACACCTTATTGGTTAACTGGAGGCCATAAAACATTAGCCGTACGAGTTAGTTCTTGTCCAACTGTGCAGTCCTTATGTGAAAAATTAGGTCCTATTGTTTCAACCAGTGCTAATCCAAAATTGGCTACTCCAGCGAAGTCTAGTGTTCAGGTTGATTCATATTTTAAAACAGGGCTTGATTATGTAATTCCTGCCCATATTACAAATACTTATAAGCCGACAGAGATTAGGGATGCCCAAACAGGAGATATTTTTCGTTTAAGTTAATAAAGTTAAATACTTCTGTTGACAGCGGCATATGATTATCCCAAAATACGCGGCTGAATTTTGGAGGGGTACTCAAGCGGTCAACGAGGGCAGACTGTAAATCTGTTGGCTAAGCCTTCGTAGGTTCGAATCCTACCCCCTCCACCAAAAATTTAAGTGTTAATGGAGAACTTGTATCAATGCATGGTAAATGGGTTGATAGTAAATGGGTGATGTATGACGAGGCGGGTGTAGTTCAACGGTAGAACCTCAGCCTTCCAAGCTGATGGTGTGGGTTCGATTCCCATCACCCGCTCCAATACATGAGTTCAGCTGATTATTATTATTTAGAATCAGTTGTGTAAGGTTAGGTGCTAAAACGGGATTATTGCTCATATAGCTCAGTCGGTAGAGCACTTCCTTGGTAAGGAAGAGGTCACCGGTTCAAATCCGGTTATGAGCTCCATTTTAGTATTTTAATTAATTGTAATGTAACTAGATATAGAAGAGGTAAAGGCCGTGTCTAAGGAAAAATTTGAACGTACGAAGCCACATGTGAATGTGGGCACAATTGGTCACGTAGATCAT
>LWDU01033659.1_pt1 | contig 19794 bp, 17 predicted proteins | sample 727161 | NCBI WGS metagenome assembly LWDU01 (sample SAMN04566230, study PRJNA314399) | hydrothermal vent metagenome | isolation source: deep sea hydrothermal plume seawater | place: Mexico: Gulf of California, Guaymas Basin | collected 2004-07-11
TTTTAATCTAAAACATCAGATTCTACAATATTATAAATGCTTTTCTTTCGCAAATTTCTCAAAAACTTTTTCTACACGTATTAAGTCATTTTTAATAAGGCCCTGATGACATCCAATTAAAATGCCGTTTTCCATTACATCATCAGAATTTTTTTCAGAATTTTGATGTTTTTTATACTTCAAATTTTTCATGATTGGTTGTCGTAAAATATTTCCAGTAAAAATTGTCCTAGTTTGAATATTATTCTTTTCAAAAAAAATTTGAAATTGCATTCTATTAAATTTTTTATTTTTTTTAATTACCAGCGGAAAAGCTAACCAAGGTGTTTTTACATTTTTAAATACTTCAGGGAGTTTAAAATAATCCACATATTTAGAGAAAAATTTTAATAAATGATTAAAGTTTTTTTCTCTAATTGATATATTTTTTTTTAATTTTTTTAATTGTTCTAAAGCGAAAGCTGCTGAAATTTCAGATGGAAGAAAATTATATCCCAATTCTGAAAAAATGTATTTCCTGTCATATTGAATACCTGAAATTTTTACATTAAATCTTTTTTTTATACTTTCAGATTCATCAAATACGGCGGAAGACCTTCCCCAGCCACGAAGTAGTTTTGCTCTTTTATAAAGATAATTATCTTTAAAACATACAATTCCACCAAAACCAGCACCACTTATTATATGTGAGGCATAAAAGCTATTCGTAACAATATCAGAATTATTACTATTGATATGATTATTTATTTTATATCCAATTGTATCAGCCGAATCCTCAATTACTTTAAGATTATATTTTTTTGCAATTCTATTAATTTCTTTCCAATTAGGTATATTTCCTAATAAGTTTGGTATCATTATCGCAACTGTTTTATTATTTATACAATCTTCAATTTGAGAGGTGTCTGCTATAAATTTATTTTCTAATACACCAATAAAATGTGCGGTCAAACCAAGTTGATAAATTGGTGCAATAGTTGTAGAAAAAGTTAAAGATGTAGTAATTATCTCGCTACCTTTTTTAAAATTTAATGAATTTAATGCCAGAAGATTTGCTGATGAACCTGAATTCACCATTAAACCATATTTTTTGCCAAACAGTTTTGGAACAATTTTTTCTATTTTCTTTACGTGTGGACCATCAATTAAACTAAGACTGTTATTTTTAAGTACTTTTTCAACAGCTTTTATTTCCTTATTATTATAAACAGCTCTTCCGTAATATATTTTTCGCATTTGTTTTAATTATATGATAAAATTAAAAAATACAAGATAATGGAGAAAGTCAAATTTTATCAAGATATTACTATAGCAATTGTTTTGTACGAAGAAGATTTTGACTTAATTTATAAAACTTTAGATAAGTTAAGGTCATTTAAAAAAATAATTATTGATAATGCTAATAACTTTGATTTAAAAAAAAAAATTCAATCAATATTTTCTATTGAAAATTATATATTAAATATAAAAAATTCAGGATTTTCAGCTGGATACAATCAAGCAGCTAAACTATGTAAAACCAAATATTTACTTATTCTAGGTCCAGACTGTATAATTTCGGAGACAAACATTCTTAAACTTACAGATAGCTTATCAAAAGATTCAAGTTGTTTTTTGGTTTCTCCAACATCGTACGATGAGAACATGAATAAAATGACGTATAGTGGCGGACCTTTTCCAGAAAATTTAAGTAGAGATATTGTATTAAATCTATCAGGTAATACGTGTGTAGAATCTACTCTAGGGGCATGTATGTTGGTTAGAACTAATGAGTTTAAGTATATAGGGTTGTTTGATGAAAATTTTTTTATATATTTTTCTGATGATGATTTGTGCAGGAGAATAAGAAAACATAAAAAATCTGTTATTCAAATTTACGATTCTAAATGCATTCATATCCATGGAATTGTAAAAATAAAAAATAAATATTTAAAGAAATTTGTAAGAGAAAATAATTATACTTTTGATAGTTTATACTATTATTATAAAATACATCCAAACCATACAGAAGTTAAGAAAATATTAAAAAAAACTTCATCTTTAACAATTAAATTTTTTATTAAAATTCTATCTCTAAATTTTGTTGAATTTGTTGGAATTTCAGCCAGATTATTTGCTATTTCAAGATTTATTTATAGATTCAAATTAAAAAAGTCTAAACTTTAATATTACTAAGATTTTTTTTGTTGGTTTATATTGTGAAAAACTATTGCTGCGCTATTTGATATATTTAAACTTTCAACATTTTTATTTATATCGATACGCACTAAAAAATCAGTATATTTTATTGTATGTTCTCTCATACCAAAGCCTTCTGATCCAAAAAGAAGTACATTGTTTCCTTTCCATTTAACTTCAGTGAAACTTTTTTTACCACTAGCATCAAAGCCATAAACCCAAAAATTTTTTTCTCTTAGATTTTTAAGTGTTGAATTAATATTGGCAACTTCAAAAATATTCAAATGCTCCATGCAACCACTTGCTGATTTGTACATTAATTTACTTTCACTAGGAAATTTTCTTTCTTTAATTATTAATCCATCAATATTAAAAGATGCAGCACTTCTAATTAAAGAACCAATATTTCTAGGATCGGTAACTTCATCAATACAAACGAACGTTAAATTATTTTTTTCTTTTATAAATTCTTTTAAATCAGGTTGTTCTAAATGTTCAACTTCAGCAACATAGCCGCCATGCATTAATTGCTCTTTTGTTGTATATCTATCTAATTCTTTTTTTGTTTTGTAATAGATCTTAACATCATCGAGAACATTTTTTTTTGGATTTTTTCTGTGAATGTTTTTTTTACTTTCTTCTGTTAAAAAAACTCTTAAAACTTTTCTTTTTGGATTTTTTAAGGCTTCTATAACGGGATGCTTCCCGACAATAAAAAAAGATGATTTGTCCATAAATTAAACAGCTTTTACACGTATTTTGTGTTTTTTCTTAGAAAATCTCGTGTTGCAATTGTACAGGAAAAATATATAAAACGCATGTTGTTTAAAGCTTTATTGAACAAGGGGGCGCTTCCCCTGCTAATATTGGGAGGGGTACCAAAGCGGTCAAATGGGGCGGGCTGTAAACCCGTTGACTTCGGTCTTCGAAGGTTCGAATCCTTCCCCCTCCACCATTTGTTGCGGGTGTAGTTCAATGGTAGAACGCTAGCCTTCCAAGCTGGATGTAAGGGTTCGATTCCCTTTACCCGCTCCAATGATTAAAACAAAATAAATTATATAGAGGTAAAAAGAGATGGCCGAGAAAAAAAAATTTGAGAGAACAAAACCACATGCTAACGTAGGTACAATTGGTCACGTTGACCATGGAAAAACAACTTTAACGGCAGCTATAACAAAAATTTTAGCCGAAACGGGTGGAGCAGAATTTATTGCTTATGATCAAATTGATAAAGCTCCAGAAGAAAAAGAGAGAGGTATAACAATTGCAACTGCGCATGTTGAATATGAAACTGATAAAAGGCATTATGCTCACGTAGACTGTCCTGGACATGCTGATTATGTAAAAAACATGATTACAGGAGCAGCACAAATGGACGGAGCAATTTTAGTTGTTAATGCTGCTGATGGGCCTATGCCACAAACTAGAGAACACATTCTTTTAGCAAGACAAGTAGGGGTTCCAGCTATTGTTGTTTATTTAAATAAAGTAGATCAAGTTCAAGATAAAGAACTTATCGAGCTTGTTGAAGAAGAAATTAGGGAATTATTAACTTCTTATAAGTTTCCAGGTGACAAAACTCCAATCATTAAAGGTTCAGCTTTAGCTGCAATTGAAGGTAAAGACGAAGCAATTGGTAAAAATTCAATTTTGGAACTAATGAAAGCAATTGATGAATTTATTCCTCAACCTACAAGACCAAAAGACAAACCATTCTTAATGCCAGTTGAAGATGTTTTTTCAATATCTGGTCGTGGAACTGTTGCAACAGGTCGTGTTGAACAAGGTGTGGTGAAAACTGGAGAAGAACTCGAAATCATAGGAATAAGAGAAACTAAAAAGACAGTTTGCACAGGAGTAGAAATGTTCAGAAAAATTTTAGACACAGGTGAAGCTGGTGATAATATTGGAGCACTTTTAAGAGGAGTAGAAAGAACTGATATAGAGAGAGGACAAGTGTTAGCTAAACCTGGATCTGTTACTCCACATACTGAGTTTGAAGCTCAGGCTTATGTATTAAAAAAAGAAGAGGGTGGTAGACATACACCATTCTTTACTAAATATAGACCTCAGTTTTATTTTAGAACGACTGATGTAACAGGTGAAGTTACTCTGCCATCAGGAACTGAAATGATTATGCCTGGCGATGATGCAAAATTTACTGTAAAATTAATCACACCAATTGCAATGAATGAAAAGCTAAATTTTGCAATTAGAGAAGGTGGTAAAACAGTTGGTGCTGGAGTAGTAACCAAAATAATTAAGTAAGCTACTAGGAGTGTAGCTCAATTGGTAGAGCGCCGGTCTCCAAAACCGGAGGTTGGGGGTTCGATTCCCTCCGCTCCTGCCAAAGTAAGGATAAAATTATGTTTAACCCTTTAAGATTTATTCAAGAAGTAAAACAGGAAGCATTTAAAGTGACTTGGCCAACAGGAAAAGAAACAGTTACGGGTGCTATTATGGTTGTTTTTTTAGCTATAGTTGCTTCAATTTTTTTCTTACTTTTAGATCAAATATATAAATATTTCTTAGATATTTTGCTGATGTTAAGTTTTTAAATTATGAAAAATTGGTACATTGTTCAATCACATTCAAGTTTTGAAAATAAAGTTGCTGGTTTGATTAAAGAAGAAGCAAACAAAGCTAAACTTGAGGATAAAATTGAAGAAGTTGTTGTTCCTACTCACAACATAACAGAGGTAAAAAGAGGTAAGAGAGTACAAAGAAAAAAAAAATATTTTCCAGGATATGTTTTAATTAAAATGGATATGGATAATCAATTATATCATTTAATAAAAGGGATTAAGAGAGTTAGTGGTTTTTTAGGAACTAAAGGCACACCAGTGCCAGTATCAGATAAAGAAATACAAAAAATAATGGGTCAAATAAAAGATGGTGTGGTCCAAGCAAAATCTGGTATAAGCTACAGCATTGGTGAAAAGGTTCAAGTAATCGACGGTCCTTTTGCTTCATTTAGTGGTTTAGTTGAAGATATTGATGAAGATAGGTCAAGATTGAAAGTTGCAGTTTCGATTTTTGGTAGACCTACACCAGTTGAATTAGAATATGGACAAGTAGAAAAGGCAAGTTAATGGCAAAAGAAATAACAGGTTACGTAAAGTTACAAATAAAAGGTGGTCAAGCAAATCCTGCTCCACCAGTAGGTCCAGCTTTAGGTCAAAGAGGGATCAATATAATGGAATTTTGTAAAGCATTTAATGAAAAAACAAAAAGTTTTATGGGAAAACCTGTTCCTGTTGTTATTACAGTTTATAAAGATAAAAAATTTGATTTCATCATCAAAACACCACCAGCAACTTTTTTAATTAAAGAAGCTGCAAAATTAAAAGCTGGCTCTAAAGAACCAGGAATTATTATTACAGGTTCAATTACAAAAAAACAAGCAGAACAAATAGCTACACAAAAAATGAAGGATTTAAATGCACTCGATCTAGAGCAAGCAACAAAAATTATTTGTGGATCTGCTCGTTCTATGGGAATAGAGGTTAAAGGTTAATTTTATGGCTTCAAAAAGATATAAATCTCTTCCAAAAGATACAAAAAAACTCAAAGCAGATTCAATTGATAAACTGATATCTCTTGTTAAAAAAAATTGCACTTCAAAATTTGATGAGTCAATAGACATAAATTTTCAAATTAATGTAAAGCAAAAAAAAGGAGAAGTTAACTTAAGATCAATAGTTAATTTACCTGCAGGAACTGGAAAAAAAATTAAAGTCGCTGTAGTTTGTGAAGATGCAAAGCTAGATGAAGCAAAAAATGCTACCGCTGATATAGTTGGTTCCGATGATTTGATAGAAAAAATAAGTTCAGGAAAAATAAATTTTGATAAACTTATTTCAACACCAGCAATGATGATTAAATTAAGTAAGCTTGGCAAAGTATTAGGACCAAAGGGTTTGATGCCAAATCCAAAATTAGGAACTGTGACGACTAAAATTTCTGAAGCAGTAAAATTAATTAAATCGGGCCAGACAGAAATTAGAAATGACAAAGATGGAAATATTGGATTAAGTATAGGAAAAAAAAGCTTTAGTGATCAAAACTTAATAAATAATTTTAATTCTATTATTGATGTTATTTCAAAAGAAAAGCCTTCAAACGTTAAAGGCCAACTTATTAAAAGTGCATTCATAACATCAACAATGGGTATTTCTTACAAATTAAAATTAGATAAAACTATTTAAATATGATGAACAAAAATCAAAAAGTGAACTATATAAAAGAAATGAAAAATTCTTTTGAAACTAACGAATCAGTTTTAGTTACACATTATCAAGGCCTAACAATGAAAGGGTTAGATGAATTAAGATCTGAAATGAGAAAACATGGAGTGTTATTTAAAATAACCAAGAATAGAATTACAAAACTAGCTTTAAAAGACACAAAATGTAAAGAAATAGCAGATTTATTTTCAGGGCCTACTGCCGTAGCTTTTTCAAAAGATGCTATATCTTCTGCAAAAATATTAGCTAAATTTTCAAAAAATAATGAAAATCTTAAGATTCTTGGTGGTATAATGGGAAAAGAGCTTCTTAAAAGTGAAGATATTAAAAGAATTGCAACTTTCCCTTTACTAGATGAATCACGAGCTAAAATTATAGGTATTTTAACAAGTTCAGCACAAAAAATTATAAGTATTTTGCTTGCACCAGGCGCAAAAATCGCTATTTTAGCGCACGAAAAAAGCAAACAATCAACTTAAAAATATATACCATGTCAGATTTAAATAAAATTATAGATGATTTATCAAAACTTACCGTTATTGAAGCAGCAGAGTTGTCAAAGAAACTTGAAGAAAAATGGGGAGTAACAGCTGCTACAGCAGCAGTACCAACAACAGAAGCAGCGGCACCAGCTGAAGAAAAGAGTGAATATAAAGTAGTTTTAACGGCAGCAGGAGATAAAAAAATTAACGTTATTAAAGAAATAAGAGCAGTAACAACTTTAGGTCTTAAAGAAGCAAAAGATTTGGTTGAAGGCGCACCCAAAGAAGTTAAAGCAGGTGTAAATAAAAAAGAAGCTGAAGAGTTAAAAAAAAAATTAGAAGCTGCGGGCGCTAAAGTAGAATTAAAGTAATTTAAAGAAATTAATTAACTGATTTGAAAAAAATTGGTTTGATAGATGAATTTATCGTTTACTGAAAAAAAAAATATTCGTAAAAATTTTGGAAAATTAAAGGAAACACTATCAATTCCAAATCTAATAGAAGTTCAGAAGCAATCATATAATCAGTTAACAAATCAGCCTTTAGAAAATGATACTTTGCCCAAAGGTTTAACAAGAGTTTTTAAAAGCATTTTTCCAATTGATGATCTTAACGAGAAAGCTACATTAGAATATGTTAGCTACAAATTAGAAAAACCCAAATATGATGTTGATGAATGCATCCAACGTAGTCTCACATTTTCTTCAGCCCTTAAATGTATTCTAAGACTAGTTGTTTATGACATAGATCCAGAAAATAATACTAAAGAAATTCTTTCAGCCAAAGAACAAGAGGTTTACATGGGTGAAATACCAATGATGACTCCAAGCGGAACTTTTGTAGTAAATGGAGTTCAAAGAGTTGTAGTAAACCAAATGCACAGAAGTCCTGGTGTATTCTTTGATCATGATAAAGGCAAATCTCATGCTAGTGGCAAACTTCTTTTTAATTGTAGAGTGATACCAAATAGAGGTTCTTGGCTCGATTTTGAATATGACGTAAAAGATTATTTGTATTTTAGAATTGATAGAAAGAAAAAACTATTTGTTACTACCTTATTACAGGCTCTAGGTTATAATAAAAAAGAAATCATTGATATGTTTTATGATTATGAGATTTTTGATTTCGATAAAGATTTAAAAAAATGGAATACTAAATTTAAACCAGAAAATTATAAAATAAAAAAGTACTCCGAAGAAATTATAGATTTCAAATCAAAAAAGTTAATTCTTGAACATGGAACAAAAATTACTTTTTTAGAGGCACAAAAACTTTATGATGGTGGTTTAAAAGATATTTTGGTATCTAATGAGTCTTTATATGGGAAATTTTTACATAGAGATATATTAATTGGTGAAGAGATTATTCCTATAGGTACAGAACTTGACGAAGAATTAATTGTCAAAATAACTGAAAATAATATTGATAAAATTTTTGTATCAAACACTAATGCTATTAACAAAGGACCTTATTTATTACAAACTTTGTTGGCAGATAAAAATAATAGTAAAAATGACGCAATTACTGATATTTATAAAATTTTAAGACCAGGTGAACCACCAACTATTGAAATAGCTAATACAATTTTTAAAAATTTATTTTTCAGTTCGGATAGGTATGATCTTTCTGATGTCGGTAGAGTAAAAATGAATTCTAGATTGAATTTAAATTGTTCTGATAAAATTACTATTTTACGTAATGACGATATTATTGAAATTATAAAAGTGATGTTAGATCTTCGTGACGGTAAAAATGAGGTTGATGATATAGACCATCTAGGTAATAGACGTGTTCGTTCTGTTGGTGAATTAGTCGAAAATCAAGCAAGAATCGGTGTTTTTAGGATGGAAAGAGCTGTAAAAGAAAAAATGACAATTTTAGAAGTAGAGTCAGCAATGCCTCAAGATTTGATTAATGCTAAACCTCTTACAGCTTCCTTAAAAGATTTTTTTGCAACTTCACAATTATCACAATTTATGGATCAAACTAATCCTTTGTCTGAAATTACACATAAAAGGAGAGTGTCAGCCCTTGGACCTGGTGGTCTTACAAGGGAAAGAGCTGGATTTGAAGTTAGAGATGTTCATCCAACTCACTACGGAAGGATTTGTCCAATTGAAACACCAGAAGGACCAAATATTGGTTTAATAAATAGTTTGTCTACTTATTCAAAAATAAATAAATATGGATTTATTGAAAGTCCGTATAAAAAAGTTTCTAACGCCAAAGTAACCGATTCAATTGAACATTTATCTGCTATGGAAGAAACAAAATTTACAATAGCACAGGCAAATGCGGTGCTTGATAAAAATGGAAAGTTTCTAGAAGAATTAGTTTCTTGTAGAAAAAATTTAAATTTTATTTTATCAAAACCAGAGAATATTGATTATATTGATGTTTCGCCGAAGCAATTAGTATCTGTTGCAGCTTCATTAATTCCATTTTTAGAAAATGATGATGCAAACAGAGCACTAATGGGTTCTAATATGATGAGACAAGCTGTTCCATTATTAAAGCCAGAAGCTCCATTAGTAGGAACTGGCATAGAAAAAGATGTAGCATTAGATTCTGGTGTAACCATAGTAGCAAAAAGAAATGGAATAGTTGATAAAATTGATGGAAAAAGAATTGTTATAAAAGCATCAGAGAAAGATGTTAATAAATCTGGTGTAGATATATATAATTTACAAAAATTCAGAAGATCAAATCAGAATACTTGTATAAATCAAAAACCGTTAGTAAGAATGGGTGATCATGTATCAAAAGGTGATATAATTGCAGATGGGCCTTCTACGAAACTCGGGGAACTTGCTTTAGGAAAAAATGTTACTGTAGCATTCATGCCTTGGCAAGGTTATAATTATGAGGACTCTATCTTAATCTCACAAAGATGTGTAACTGACGATGTTTTTACATCTATTCATATTGTAGAATATGATCTGATGGCAAGAGATACTAAACTTGGTACAGAGGATATAACAAGAGATATTCCAAATATTAGTGAGGAATCTTTAAAAAATTTAGATGAATCAGGAATAGTTTATGTTGGAGCTGAAGTAAAAGCTGGAGATATATTAGTTGGAAAAGTAACACCAAAAGGTGATTCAACGTCAGGCCCTGAAGAAAAATTATTAAGATCTATATTTGGTGAAAAAGCAATTGATGTAATTGACACCTCTTTAAGAATGCCAAGTGGAAGCACAGGTATAGTTGTTGATGTTAGAGTATTTAATAGACATGGAATTGAAAAAGATGAGAGATCTATTTCAATAGAAAGATCTGAAATTGAAGTAGTCCAAGAGGATAGAAATGTTGAAGAAGAAATTTTACAAAGAAATATAAAACAAAGAGCATCAGAAATTATTAAAAATAATTCATTAGGCAAAAAAATTAAAAATTTTGAATCTAAAGTTACACTTACCGAAAATGACCTTAAAGATTTATCGTTAAATGATTTGTTCAAATTTACATTAACAAATAATAGTAAAAATCAGTCATTAGAGCTGCTTAATGATCAATATATAAAGGTAAAAGAAGATATAAAAAATAGGTTCGAAGATAAAGTGGAAAAAATTAAGCAAGGAGATGAATTACTCCCAAGTGTCATGAAAATGGTAAAAATATTTGTTGCTGTTAGAAGAAGACTCAGACCCGGAGATAAAATGTCTGGACGGCATGGCAACAAGGGTGTTGTAAGCAAAATTGTTCCTGTTGAAGATATGCCATATATGGAAAATGGTAAACCAGTTGACATAGTGTTAAATCCACTTGGAGTTCCAAGCAGAATGAATGTTGGTCAAATTTTAGAAACTCATCTTGGATGGGCATGTTCTGAATTAGGTTCACAAATAAATGAATTGATTAGAAATTATCAAAAAGATCTAAAGCAAAATGAACAAATAACTAGATTACTTAAAAAAATTTATGGACAAGAAAAATTTGAAAATACAGTATTAAAATTATCTGACTCTGAATTTAAAGATTTATGCGAAAATTTAACAAATGGATTACCTATTTCAACACCTGTTTTTGATGGAGCGAAAGTAAAAGATGTAACTGAAATGTTAAATACTGCAAAATTACCAAAGTCAGGACAGACTCTTTTATGGGATGGGCAAACAGGAGAAAAATTTGATAGAGAAGTTACTGTAGGAACTATCTATATGTTAAAGCTCCACCATTTAGTAGAGGACAAAATACATGCTAGGTCAACAGGTCCTTATAGTTTAGTAACACAACAACCACTTGGTGGTAAAGCTCAATTAGGTGGCCAAAGATTTGGTGAAATGGAAGTTTGGGCCTTAGAGGCTTATGGAGCATCTTATACACTTCAAGAAATTTTGACTGTAAAATCAGATGATGTTGCGGGTAGAGTAAAAGTTTATGAAACAATAGTTAAAGGTGAAGAAAACTTTGAGTCTGGCGTACCAGAATCTTTTAACGTTTTAGTTAAAGAAATTAAAGCATTGGCATTGAATATAGAATTAAATTAATTATGAAAAATAAATTAACAGATTTATTCAAAAGCAAAGAAATAGAAGAAAAAAGATTTAATAGTATTAAAATAACTCTTGCTAGTCCTGCCATGATTAAATCGTGGTCCTTTGGTGAAATAAAAAAACCGGAAACAATAAATTATAGAACATTTAGGCCAGAAAAAGATGGTCTTTTTTGTGCAAGAATTTTTGGACCTATTAAAGACTATGAATGTTTATGTGGCAAATACAAACGTATGAAGTTCAGAGGAATTATTTGCGAAAAATGTGGAGTGGAAGTTACAAAATCAAATGTAAGAAGAGAGAGAATGGGTCATATTCATTTAGCAACACCAGTTGCACATATATGGTTTTTAAAATCACTTCCAAGCAGAATTTCACTCACAGTAGATATGAAACTTAAAGATGTTGAAAAAGTTTTATACTTTGATCATTTTATTGTTATAGAACCTGGATTAACAACATTAAAAAAAGGACAACTTTTGTCTGAAGATGAATTAGTAAATTTTCAAAATGAATTTGGCGATGAATCATTTACAGCTGGTATAGGTGCCGAAGCTATGCTTGAAATTTTAAAATCTTTAAACTTAGAAGAAACTAAAAACAAATTAATAAATGATATTAAAAACTTGAAATCAAAAGTTTCTGAGGAAAGAGCAATAAAAAGACTAAAATTAATAGAATCTTTTATTTCAACTGGGAATAAGCCAGAGTGGATGATCTTAACTACTATTCCTGTCATTCCACCAGAGTTAAGACCTTTAGTTCCTTTAGATGGAGGTAGGTTTGCAACATCAGATTTAAATGATCTCTACAGAAGAGTTATTAATCGAAATAACAGGCTGAAAAGACTTATGGATTTAAAAGCTCCTGACATTATTGTTAGAAACGAAAAAAGAATGTTACAGGAATCGGTAGATGCATTATTTGATAATGGTAGGAGAGGAAGAGTTATTACTGGTACAGGAAAACGACCTTTAAAATCTTTAGCTGAAATGCTTAAAGGTAAACAAGGAAGATTTAGACAAAATTTATTAGGTAAAAGAGTTGATTATTCAGGCAGATCAGTAATTGTTGTTGGTCCAGATTTAAAATTACATCAATGTGGACTACCTAAAAAAATGGCTTTAGAATTATTTAAACCTTTTTTATATGCACGATTAAATAAATTAGGTTTGGCGACAACAATTAAACAAGCAAAAAAGATTGTTGAAAAAGAAAAAGATGAAGTGTGGGATGCATTAGAGATAATTGTTAGAGAACACCCAATTTTATTAAATAGAGCACCAACATTACATAGGCTAGGTGTACAGGCTTTTGAACCAAGATTAATAGAAGGCAATGCAATTGAATTACACCCATTAGTATGTGCGGCCTTTAATGCAGATTTTGATGGTGATCAAATGGCAGTTCATGTTCCACTTAGTTTGGAAGCTCAGTTGGAAGCTAGAGTATTAATGATGTCAACGAATAATATTTTAAGTCCATCAAATGGAAAACCTATTATTGTTCCAAGTCAAGATATGATTTTAGGAATTTATTATCTATCATTGCCTCCAATTTCAGATGAAAAAATTGAAGGTTATTTTATAAATACAGATGAAATTGAACATGCTTTACAAAGCAATAATATAAATGTTCATTCTAAAATTATATCAAGATTTGAAACAGTTGATGAAAAAGGAAATCTAAAGATTGAAAAACATAAAAGTACCGCCGGAAGATTTTTATTAGCCAATATATTGCCAAAACATATAAATATTAAATTTTCAGATGTTGATAGGATTTTACCAAAAAAAATAGTCTCAGAAATTATTGATAGTGTATTTAGATATTGTGGTCCTAAAAAAACTGTTATCTATTGTGATAAATTAAAGGATATTGGTTTTAAACATGCATTTAAGGCAGGAATATCTTTTGGGAAAGATGACTTAATTATTCCTGAAAATAAACGAAGTTTAATTAAAGAAACTACAAAATTAATTGCTGAATATGAAGATCAATATTCAGAAGGATTAATTACAAGAGGTGAAAAATATAATAAAGTTGTTGATGCCTGGTCAAAATGTACCGATAAGGTGGCTGTTGAAATGATGAAAGGAATTTCTTCCGTTGATAATGTCAATGAAAATGCTTCAAAAAAAATAAATTCAGTTTGGATGATGGCTGACTCAGGTGCTAGAGGATCTGCAGCTCAGATGAAACAATTAGCAGGAATGAGGGGTTTAATAGCAAAACCTTCAGGAGAAATTATTGAAACGCCAATTATGTCTAACTTTAAAGAAGGACTTACTGCATTAGAATATTTCAACTCAACACATGGTGCCAGAAAAGGTCTTGCTGATACAGCGTTAAAAACAGCAAATTCAGGTTACCTTACAAGAAGATTATGTGATGTAGCTCAAGATTTAACAATCACGCAAGAATCATGTGATAAGCCAAGTTTTTTAGCTCTTTCAGAAATAATTGAAGGTGGAAATATTATAGTAAGTTTATCAGAACGAGCACTTGGTCGTGTTACTGCATTTAATGTAAAAAATCCAATAACTGGTGAAATAATTATCAAGAAAAAAGAAATGATCGATGAAGCCGCCTGTGAAAAAATTGATGCTGCCGGCGTTAAATTAATAAAAGTCTATTCAGTTATAACATGTAGTTTAAAAGAAGGCGTTTGTGCAACTTGTTATGGTAGAGATTTATCTAGAGGTAAATTGGTAAATATTGGTGAAGCTATCGGTATGATTTCTGCTCAATCAATTGGTGAACCAGGTACTCAATTAACAATGAGAACTTTCCATGTTGGTGGAACCGCATCTATCAAGCAAGAATCTCATATTATTAGTAATACAAGTGGTATTATAAAAATAATTAATAAAAATTTATTAATTGATTCTAAAAAAAATCTTGTAATCATGGGTAGAAATACTCAGTTGTCTATAGAAACTGAGAATGGTGTCCAAAAAGCTTTGTATAAAGTTCCATATGGTTCAAAATTATTTTATCAAGGTGATGAGAAAATAAAAAAAGGAGATAAAATTTGTGAATGGGACCCTTATACCACACCGGTAATTGCAGAAAAAAGTGGAATAGCTAATTATGTAGATTTAATAGATGGAATTTCTATTGCTGAAACAGTTGACGATGCTACTGGGATTTCATCAAAATCTGTTATTGATTGGAGATCACAATCTAAAAATACAGATTTAAAACCAAGAATTACTTTAAGAGATGAAAAAGGAAATGTAATAAAAAAAGCTGATGATAATGAAGCCAGATATTATTTAGTTCCAGACTCAATTTTGTCTATCGAAGATGGCAAAAAAGTTTATGCAGGTGATGTAATAGCAAGACTGCCTAAAGAAACATCAAAAACAAAAGATATTACGGGTGGTCTACCTAGAGTTGCTGAACTATTTGAAGCACGTAAAGCAAAAGATAGCGCAATAATAGCAGAAAATGATGGAAGCGTAGTTTTTGGAAAGGAAGTGAGAGGTAAATTAAAAGTTTCAATTCAACCAGAAATGGGAGATGCCTCAAATTATTTAATTCCAAAAGGAAAACATATAAATTTTAATCCTGGTGAAAAAATTAAAAAAGGTGAATATCTTTTGGATGGTCAACCCTTACCACACGACATTCTAAGAATATTGGGAGTTGAAGAATTAACTGACTATTTTGTTAATCAAGTTCAAGAAGTTTACAGACTTCAAGGTGTAGTTATTAATGACAAACATATAGAAACAATTTTAAGACAAATGTTAAAAAAGGTGGAAGTGATTGAAGTTGGTGATTCTGCCTATTTACCAGGTGAGATAATTGATAAAATAAAATTTGAAACCAATAATGAAGAGTTAAAATTAAATGGTAAAAACCCTGCGGTTGGTCAAAGAGTTCTGATGGGTATAACTAAAGCATCTTTACAAACTGACTCATTTATATCAGCAGCTTCTTTTCAAGAAACAACTAGAGTATTAACAGATGCAGCAATTAAAGGTAAAATTGATACATTACAAGGTCTTAAAGAGAATGTTATTGTAGGAAGATTAGTTCCAGCCGGTACAGGAGCAATTAAAAATAAATGGAATAAATTGGCCAAAAAAGAAGATGAAAGTTTTTTATCTGAAAAGAAAAGTGAAGTTCAAGAAATAGCTAAATAACCAATAAAATCAATAATTTTATACACTGTTTTATACGTATAATTAATTGACATTTAAAGATTGTATGAGTAAATAAGACAAATTTTTTGGTTGGAAGTAAGGTATTTTAACCTTAAACGCTGCCAATAGTATCAAGTTTGAAATACTTCTCTTATCAAAAAATTAATAAAATTATGCCAACAATAAACCAATTATTAAAGAGAAGTAGAATAGCACCTAAAATTAGGAATAAAGTTCCTGCATTAGAGAATTGTCCTCAAAAAAGAGGTGTGTGTGTTAAAGTTTATACAACCACTCCCAAGAAACCAAATTCTGCTTTAAGAAAAGTTGCACGGGTCCGACTTTCTAATGGACATGAAGTAATAGCCTATATTCCTGGAGAGGGTCATAATCTTCAAGAACACTCTGTTGTATTATTGAGAGGAGGAAGAGTAAAAGATTTACCAGGAGTTAGATATCACATATTAAGAGGTAATCTTGATACACAAGGTGTATCGACTCGTAAACAACAAAGATCAAAATATGGAGCAAAAAAACCAAAATAATTTTTATGTCTAGAAAAAAAAAAGCGCCAATAAGAAGTTTCTTACCTGATCCAAAATTTAAGTCATTGATAATTCCAAAATTAATTAACTCATTAATGTATGATGGAAGAAAAACAACGGCTGAAAGAATTGTATATGATGCTATAGATAAATTAAAAACTAAATCAAAAGAAGAACCTATTAAGATTTTTAACGAAGCTATTAATAATTTAAGACCTACTGTAGAAGTAAGATCAAGGCGAGTTGGTGGAGCTACTTATCAAGTTCCTGTTGAAGTTAGATCAAAGCGTGCCCAAGCATTAGCAATTAGATGGTTGATTTCTGCTTCAAGAAAAAGAAAAGATAAACTCATGACAGATAAAATTTTTAATGAAATTTTTGACGCTTACCAAAACAAAGGTTCTGCAATTAAAAAAAAAGAAGATGTACATAAAATGGCAGAATCAAACAAAGCATTTGCTCATTTTAGGTGGTAACAATTTATGGCTAGAACACATAGTTTAGACAAATATAGAAATATTGGCATCATGGCCCATATAGATGCAGGAAAAACGACCACAACAGAAAGAATACTATATTATACTGGAAAGAGTCATAAAATTGGAGAAGTTCATGATGGCGCTGCCACAATGGATTGGATGGAACAAGAGCAAGAAAGAGGTATTACAATTACTTCAGCAGCAACAACTTGTTTTTGGAAAGACCATAGAATTAATATTATTGATACTCCGGGCCACGTTGATTTTACAATTGAGGTAGAAAGATCTTTAAAGGTTTTAGACGGTGCCGTAGCTATATTTGATGGAGTAGCAGGTGTTGAACCACAATCAGAAACTGTTTGGAGACAGGCAGATAAATATAAAGTTCCAAGAATATGTTTTGTAAATAAATTAGATAGAACTGGAGCTGATTATTTCAGATGTGTTGATATGATTAAAGAAAGATTAGGAGCAAAACCACTAGTTACACAAATACCCGTAGGGATAGAAGCTTCATTCAAAGGTGTTGTTGATTTGGTCAAAATGAAAGCAATTATTTGGAAAGATGAAAATTTGGGCGCAGATTTTGAACTCATAGAAATACCAGAAGATTTAAAAGATAAAGCAAATAAATATAGAAAAGAATTAATAGAAACTGCTGTTGAACAGGATGAAAAATTAATGGAAGACTATCTAAATGGAAAAGAAATTTCCGAAATCAATTTAATAAAATGTATCAGAAGTGGGTGCTTAAAATTTGATTTTGTACCAATTCTTACTGGTTCAGCTTTTAAAAATAAAGGTGTTCAGCCGTTACTTGATGCAGTTGTTAATTATTTGCCAAGTCCTGTGGACATAGGTTCAATTAATGGAACTATACCTGGATCAAAAGATAAAGAAGTAAAAGTAGTGAGAAAATTTGATGATAATGAGCCATTTTCTGCCTTGGCATTTAAAGTTGCAAATGATTCTTTTGTAGGATCTTTAACATTTATAAGAATTTATTCTGGTACAATTAAATCAGGAACAGGAGTTTACAACACTTCTCGAGAAAAAGAAGAGAGAGTAGGAAGAATGCTTTTGATGCATGCTAATTCTAGAGAAGACATTAAAGAAGCAAATGCAGGTGATATAGTGGCTCTAACAGGTTTAAAGTATACTGTTACTGGTCACACTTTATCATTAGAAGATAAACCTATTTTATTAGAACCCATGGAATTTCCAGATCCAGTTATTGAAATTGCGGTTGAACCAAAAACAAAAGCTGACCAAGAAAAAATGGGTGAAGCTTTAGGTAGACTAGCTAAAGAAGATCCATCTTTTAGAGTAACATCGGATGAAGAATCAGGACAAACAATAATAAAAGGAATGGGTGAGCTTCATTTAGATATTATTGTAGATAGAATGAAGAGAGAGTTTAAAGTTGAAGCTAATATAGGTGCCCCACAAGTTGCTTACAGAGAAACTATTCTAAAAAATGCTGAATTTGATTATATACATAAAAAACAAAGTGGTGGTGCAGGTCAATTTGCAAGGGTAAAAATTTCAATTGAACCATTAGAGCCTGGCAAAGGTAGAGAAATTGAAAATAAGATTAAAGGTGGTTCAATTCCAAAAGAATTTATACCTGGTGTTGAAAAAGGAATAGAAACTGTATCAGACGCAGGAATATTAGCAGGATTTCCAATTATAGATTATAAAGTAACAATTTTAGATGGCTTACACCATGATGTGGACTCAAGTGTTTTAGCTTTTGAATTAGCATCAAGACAATGTTTTAAAGAAGTTTGTTCTAGAGCTACATTAAAACTTTTAGAACCTGTAATGAGGGTGGAAGTTGTGACACCTGAAGATTATATGGGGGATGTGATTGGTGATTTAAATAGCAGAAGAGGACATATAAATACACAAGAAGTAAGAGGAAATGCTACAGTAATCACTGCTATGGTTCCACTTGCAAACATGTTTGGATATATAAATAGTCTTAGATCAATGTCTCAGGGAAGAGCTCAATATTCAATGTTTTTTGATCATTATGATAAAGTTCCTCAAAATGTTCAAGATGAAGTAATAAAGAAAATGGCTTAATTTATGCAAAATCAAAATATTAGAATAAAATTAAAAGCATACGATAATAAAATTCTCGATCTGTCAACTGAAGAAATAGTAAATACAGTTAAAAGAACCGGTGCAAATATTAAAGGGCCTATTCCATTACCAACTAAAATTGAAAAATACACTGTATTAAGATCACCACATATTGATAAAAAAAGTAGAGAGCAATTTGAAACAAGAACTCATAAAAGATTAATTGATATAATAGAACCAACACCACAGACAGTGGAAGCTTTAATGAAATTAGATTTAGCCTCAGGCGTAGATGTTGAAATTAAAATATAACTAATAATTGATATGAATAATTTAGGATTGATAGGAAAAAAACTAGGAATGACAAGGGAATTTTTTCCTTCAGGCATATCTATACCAGTAACGGTTATTAAAGTAGAAAAAGGAAGAATTATTGATTTAATTGCAAAAGATTCTAGAGGTTATAATGCTGTTAGAATAGGATTTGAATCAATAAAAGGCTCAAAACTTACTAAATCAATGAAAGGTTTTTTTAGCAAAAAATCAACCGAACCAAAAAAAATTTTAAAAGAATTTAGAGTTGACAATCTAAAGGATTTTAAAGAAGGAAATGAAATTGGTTTAGAAATTTTTAAAGATACAAAATTTGTTGATATTAAAGCAAAAACTATAGGAAAAGGTTTTGCAGGAGTGATGAAAAGGTATAATTTTAGAGGTTTAAGAGCATCTCATGGTGTATCAGTGTCACATAGATCACATGGCTCTACCGGTCAAAGACAAGATCCAGGAAAAGTTTTTAAAGGAAAAAAAATGGCAGGTCATATGGGTGATAAATTACGCACTATGCAAAATTTAGAAATTGTTAAGTCAGATTTAGAAAATAATTTAATTTATTTAAAAGGATCAATACCAGGATCAAAAAAATCAACTATTTATATAAACAAATCGGTTAAAAATATTACAAAACTTACACTAAATGAAAAGCTAGAAAAACAATTAAAACTAAAAAATATTGAAGATAAAAAAAAGAAATAAATAAATGAAAATAGGAACTATTGATATAAGTGGAAAAGGAAAGTCAATTGAAATTCCAGAAAAAATTTTTTCAGCTGAAGTAAATGA
>LWDU01000297.1_pt1 | contig 19792 bp, 17 predicted proteins | sample 727161 | NCBI WGS metagenome assembly LWDU01 (sample SAMN04566230, study PRJNA314399) | hydrothermal vent metagenome | isolation source: deep sea hydrothermal plume seawater | place: Mexico: Gulf of California, Guaymas Basin | collected 2004-07-11
TGCAATTTTTACCACTTGTTTGTTTTTACTGTTGAATAGCGCAAAGATAGAAAACTCGTTCTTTATCGCATTATCTCTTTTAATTATTAGGTCTGTGTTGCTTTATTTTTACTTACTTTTGTTCACTGTTATTTTTCTGAGATGAAGGCTATTCGAAATTTTTGCATTATTGCACACATAGACCATGGCAAAAGCACATTGGCTGACAGGCTTTTGGAGCATACTGGTTCTGTTTCCGAGCGTGAAAAACAAGATCAACTTCTTGACAACATGGACCTTGAAAGAGAAAGGGGTATTACCATTAAATCTCATGCAGTCCAAATGACGTTTTCTTATAACGAAAGTGATTTTATTCTCAACCTTATTGATACTCCTGGTCATGTTGATTTTTCTTATGAGGTCTCTAGATCAATTGCTGCTTGCGAAGGCGCCCTGTTGGTTGTTGATGCCGCACAAAATATTCAAGCTCAAACTATTTCAAATCTTTATTTGGCTCTTGAAAACGATTTACAGATCGTTCCGGTTTTAAACAAAATTGATTTGCCTAGCGCAAGCCCTCAAGAAGTTACAGAGGATATTGTTGATTTGTTGGGCTGTCAGGCAAACGAAGTAATTCCTGTCAGCGCAAAAACTGGAGAAGGAGTTGAAAAAATATTAGAAGCAATTGTTAAAAGAATTCCCTCCCCTTCTGGGGACAAAAACAAGCCTCTTCGGGCTTTGGTTTTTGATTCAGTTTACAACTCTTTTAGGGGGATTGAGACGTATTTTAGAATTATTAATGGCTCTATAAAAAAACATCAAAAAATCAAATTTGTTGCAACAAACAAAACATATATTGCCGATGAAGTAGGAACCCTTAATTTAAAACAAACCCAAAAGCCAGAGATTTTTGCTGGCGATGTTGGCTACTTAATTACGGGAATCAAAGAGGCCACAGAGGTAAAGGTTGGAGACACAATTGCTGACGCCCATGATGATGAGGCTGTTGCAATTGAGGGCTTTGAGGATGTAAAGCCAATGGTCTTTGCGGGAATTTATCCTGTAGACACTGAAGACTATGAAGAGCTTAGAAGTGCTATGGAAAAACTTCAGCTTAACGATGCTTCGCTTGTTTTTACTCCTGAAAGCTCTGCTGCGCTTGGTTTCGGATTTCGTTGTGGTTTTTTAGGAATGCTGCACATGGAAATTGTTCAGGAAAGGCTAGAAAGAGAGTTTGGAATGACCGTAATAACAACTGTTCCAAACGTTTCATACTTCGCTTTCACAAAAAAAGAGCCCGAAAAAAAACTTCTTGTTAACAACCCTTCTGATCTTCCTGAGCTTTCTAAATTAGAAAGAGTTGAAGAGCCCTACATAACCGCGTCAATTATTACAAAAGCTGATTTCGTGGGGAACGTTATGTCTTTATGTATTGAAAAGAGGGGGCTGGTAAAAAACCAGACCTATCTAACAACATCCCGGGTTGAGCTTGTTTTTGAGATGCCTCTGGCAGAAATTGTTTTTGATTTTTATGATCGGCTTAAGACTGTTTCTAAGGGCTATGCTTCTTTTGATTATTCTCCCGTTGGAATGAGGCCTTCAAAGCTGGTTCGGGTTGACATCCTTCTTAATTCTCGTCCTGTAGACGCTCTCTCGGCTCTTATCCATGCCGACAACGCATATTCTATTGGAAAAAAAATGTGTGAAAAATTAAAGGAACTTATTCCTAGGCAGCAGTTTGATGTTCCGATTCAGGCCGCCATAAGTACTAAAATTATTTCACGAGAAACCATCAAAGCTCTTAGAAAAGATGTTACTGCAAAGTGTTATGGCGGCGATATCACGAGAAAAAGAAAACTTCTAGAAAAGCAAAAAAAAGGAAAGAAAAGAATGCGTCAAGTTGGAAGCGTTGAAATTCCTCAAGAAGCTTTTATGGCTGTTTTAAAGCTTAACGATTAATCTTTTACTGTAAGCCTGAGTACAGAGCATGCTGATTTTTCTGTAAACTTGTCTTTTCCTTTTCCAAACAACACGTTTATCCAGTTGTCTTTTTCTGGCGCTCCTAGTATCAATAGGTCATAGCCTGCAGAGATTTCTGAAATTGTTCCTACCGGGTCGTCACTTTTTACAATTACTACTTCTGCTTTGGACTGTTCCAGTTTAGAAGAAGATTTTTCTTCCATTGCAAAAATGTTTTTGTTTGTTGTTTTTTCTGGAACAACGTGCAAAAGCGTTAGCGATGCGTCATAAAACGTGCAAATTCTCTGAGCAATCTCAATAAAGTTTCTGTCCTTTCTTCCCGGCCTTAAAGCAAGGAGCACTTTTCCTACATGCCTTACGCCGTTGTCTTTAAATAGGGCAAGATTTGAGTTGATATTAGCAAGCAGCCATCCTATAGGGTTGCTAACCAATATTCCGCTATGTGATCTTCCGTCCCACCCCATAACCAACCACTCACAACTGCTTTGAGAGCTTAACTCGTTGATTGTGTTAGACAGCTCGTGCGTTACAACAGACTCAAAAGCAACTGTTATTCCTTTTGCTTTTGACAGGATTGAAAGCCTTCTTTTTAAAGAAATCGCTTCCGAAGAGTCTTCTAAGACGGCGTCAAGATCTGTTTGATTTGGTATTTCCGTGATTTTTAGCGCTTGTATTTTTTTCTTGCTGTTAATTGCTGCGGCAATGTCAACTAGAGTCTCCGGAGAATTTTCGTTCCCTAACAGCGGAACTATCGCCCCAGCATCTGATGCAATTTTAGGATCAAGACTTGAGGAAGATTTTTCTTCTTGTGGTTGATCCATTGCTTGGTCTTTGTCTTTTTTGTTAAACAAATATAGGGCCGGCCTATGTCCGTAGTTTCTTAAAACCCCTGTTCTCATAACTTCTTTCCCAATTAAAAAATAAAGAAAAGTTCCTAGGGCAGAAATAGCAAGAATTGCCAAAAACGGCATCCATCCAAGAAAAACAAGAAGAACAAGTCCGCTAAGAATGCCAAAAATTTGAAGGAAAGGGTATAGGGGTGATTTGTAAGAGGGTCTGTACCATTGTGCTGAGGTTTCCCTTAAAATAATGACACATAAATTAACTGAAATAAACATAAGGACCATAAAAGCACTTCCGAGCTTAGCTATTTTTACAACATCTAAAAAAACAATTACAATACCCATCGCTACACAGGTTGTTACAATAGCGCCAACGGGTGTTACGTATTTAGGGTTAAGCCTTTCTAAAAAAGATGGGAGCAGCCGGTCTCTAGCCATAGCAAAAGGGAAACGAGAAGAGGCTAAAACCCCCGAATTGGCCATAGACATAAGGGTTATTGTCCCAACAGCTGCGGCAATATAGCCAAAATACTTTCCTCCTATAATTTTTGCAACAGTATAAATAGGGCGAATATCGCTGGCAAGGTCCTTAATTGGAATGTTTCCAACTAACACAAAAGTAATAAAGACATAGATGGCGGCTATAGTTAAGAGCGAAAGAATCATCGCTAAAGGCAAGTTCCGGTTCGGGTTTTTTATCTCTTCTGCTATTGCAGCAACCTTAGTAACCCCAGCATAAGAAATGTAAACAAAAGCCACTGTTGAAATTAGTCCGGTGTTTCCGTTCGAAAGAAAGGGCGTTAAAAGCTCTGGGTTTACCAAAGGAAATCCAACTAAAAAAATTGATATAAGACAGGTCAGGCTTATGCTAACAACAATAATTTGCACTTTGCCTACTTTTTTTATTCCAAAAACGTTTAAAAACATAATAAAACACAAAAAGCATAAAGCAACAGGCTTTGTTAGGCTGTCGTCAATATTAATTAAAACAGCAAGGTATGCTCCTAGTCCAATTAGGGCAAAAGAGCTTTTTAATAATAGCGATAGCCAGAGCCCAATTCCTGAAATAGTTCCAAATAAAGGACCAAAAGCTCGTTCTATATAAACATAGGCTCCTCCTGAGCTTGGCATCGCCGTTGCAAGCTCTGATTTTGATAGCGCCGCCGGCAATATACATATGGCTGCTATTAGATATGCCAGCCATACTGACGGTCCTGTTTTAGCTGCAGCCAGTCCTGGAAGCACAAAAATTCCACTTCCCAGCATTCCTCCAATGCTTATTGCAATTACTGCAGGCAAAGCCAAACTTCTTTCTAATTTCTTCAAAATATTGTTTTATATTTATAAAAATACTAAATATTAATTTCTCGTGAATTTATATCCCATTATTGCTGGAAATTTTATGCTTGATGGCGGCGCAATGTTTGGCGTTGTTCCAAAATCCATTTGGCAAAAAACAAATCCTCCGAACTCAAATAACATGATTCAAATGTCCGCCAGATGTCTACTAATTGAAGACGGCAACAGGCTTGTTTTGGTTGACACAGGGATGGGTGATAAACAAAGCGACAAGTTTTTTAGCTATTACTACCAATGGGGCGAGGACACGCTTGTTTCGTCACTAAAAAAACACGGATTTCGTCCTGACGATATTACAGACCTCTTTCTTACCCATTTGCATTTTGACCACTGTGGCGGTAGTGTTATAAAGACTGGCGAAAACTCTTTTGAAACTACATTTAAAAATGCTAAATACTGGAGCAACAAAGGCCATTGGGCTTGGGCTTCTAGCCCTAACAAAAGAGAAGGAGCTTCCTTTTTAAAAGAAAACTTTTCTCCTATTCTTGAGTCTGGTCAACTAAACTATATTGAAAAGGACGTCAACAACTATTTGACAAAATCTCCTCTTGGATTTGACGTGCTATTTGTGGATGGCCACACTGAAAAACAAATGATTCCTATTATAGACTATAGGGGTCAAAAAATTGCTTTTGCTGCTGACCTTGTTCCAACCCGCGGTCACATTCCTATTCCCTATTTAATGAGCTACGACGTCAGGCCATTAATTTCCTTGGAGGAAAAAGAAAAATTTCTTAATTATTGCCAAGAAAATAATGTATTTTTATTTTTTGAGCACGACCCTTTTGTAGAGCTTGGTTCTTTAACGCATACTGATCGAGGCGTTCGTTTAAACAAAAAACTAAAACTATCTGAAATCTTATGAAAAAACAAATGAGACTCCTTTTGCCTGTTCTGCTTTTTATGTTTGCCTGCTCTTTTTCGCAAGAGGGCTATTGGCAACAGCATGTTGACTACACAATGGAAATTGATGTCGATGTCGAAAACTTTACCTACACGGGCGAACAAAGACTAGTATATACCAACAACTCTCCAGACTCTATCGAGAGAGTTTTTTATCACCTATATTATAATGCTTTTAGGCCGGGTTCTGATCTTGAGGCGGCTTCCCGATATTCTTATAACGACAAAAGAAATATGTCACAAAACCTTTTGTCTCTTGACAAAAATGATTGGGGCGATCTTCGTGTTCTTGCACTAACTCAAGACGGTGTTATTGTCTCACACACAACTAAAGAAACTATTCTTGAAGTTGACCTAAACACTCCTTTGCTTCCTGGGGAAAAAACTACTTTAGACATGTCCTTTTTTGTTAAAGTTCCTGCTATTGTAAGGCGTGCTGGCAAAAACAATTCTGACGGCGTTGCTTTTTCTATGGCTCAGTGGTATCCTAAGCTTTGTGAATATGACGATCAGGGCTGGCATGCCAACCCTTATATTGGAAGAGAGTTTTATGGTGTTTGGGGTGATTTTGATGTTACTATAAATATTGACAAAGACTATACGGTTGCTGCGTCTGGGTACTTGCAGGCTCCTGAAAAAATAGGCCATGGTTATGCGCCTCTTGATCCTGAGGTGGTCCATGGAGAAAAAATTTCTTGGAATTTTATTGCTCCTGATGTTCATGATTTTACCTGGGCTGCTGACCCTGAATACATCCATGATATTGTTTCTGTCAAAAATGGGCCTAACATGCATTTCTTTTATAAAAACGAAACTCCTTATTTAAAAAGCTGGAAAGACCTTCAGCCTTTTGCTGTTAAGTTTTTAGAGTTTTTTAGTAAGAATATTGGGAAATATCCCTACAAGCAGTACTCTGTTATTATGGCTGGCGACGGCGGAATGGAGTATGCAATGTGTACTTTTATTACAGGCTCTGGCTATAGCGACTACCGAAAGCTTTTGGGCGTAACTTCTCACGAAATTGCTCACACCTGGTTTCAGTTTTTGTTGGCAACAAACGAGTCTAAGCATGCCTGGATGGATGAAGGCTTTACTAGCTATATAGACGACGCTGCTCTGAATGAAGCCCTCGGCCTTAAAAAGGTGGTGCCCAACAAGGGGGCTTATAGGGCATATTTCGGATGGGTCGCAACTGGGCTGGAAGAGCCTCTTACAACACATGCTGATCGATACAGGTTTAGTCGTGGCTATGGAGCCTCGTCTTATAGCAAGGGCTCTGTTTTCTTGTCTCAGCTTGGTTATATTATTGGTGAAAAAAATCTTTACAAAACATTGAGGCGTTATTTTAATGAGTGGTCCTTTAAGCACCCTCGGCCGTATGATTTTATTAGGAGTGCAGAGCGTGTTTCGGGCCTTGAGCTTGACTGGTATTTAATGGATTGGGCTCAAACGACAAAGCGACTTGATTATCAGGTAAACTCAATTATTGGTGAAGGCTCTAAGACAAAAATTATTCTTAAAAGAGGAAAGCAAATGCCAATGCCCATAGACCTTCTTGTGGCGTTAAAAGACGGGTCATCTCTGCTGTTTAATATTCCTCTTACAATGATGAGAGGAAACAAGCCTCTCGAAAACACCACCCTGCTTGATTCATGGTCTTGGGCTCAGCCTTATTATGTTTTTGAGCTTAATATTGCAAAAGAAACCATTCAAGAGGTTGTAATAGACCCTTTGGGTTTTACGGCAGATGTTAACAGAAAAAACAACCGCCTATAATGTCTGTGATCCTTTCTTCCAACAACAGACTAAAGTCTACCAAGACAATTGATTTGCTTTTTTCAAAAGGCAAATATTTAAAGGTTCCTGGATTTAGTTTGGTCTACTTAAGGCAGCAAAAGAAAGGCCCTTGCGGGCTCTGTGTTGGCTTTTCTGTAGGCAAAAAGAACCAGGCACTGGCTGTTGACAGAAACAAAACCAAGCGATTAATGCGAGAATCTTTTCGTCTTTGTTCTGGTGCTGTTTTAAATTCAAAGAAAACTTGTTATAATCTAATGTTTCTATGTCTTGAAAGCAGTCCTCCTTCTTTTTCTGTTGTTTCTGATAAAATAAAATCCTTACTTTTGTCTTTCGCCGAAGCCATTAAAAATGACTAGACCCTTTTTTCTTTTTTTTCTTTTTTTCCCTTTTTTTTGTTCTTCTCAATTTAATGTTGAGCACACTATTTATTTTGATACTGACGAGTACTTTATGGTACAAACAGAAAAGGCGCGCCTTTTTAGTTTTGTTAAAGCCCTTCCCAAGAGAGGCTTGTTAAAAATAGAAATTTCTGGTTTTTGTGATGATATTGGTGCAGAAAACTATAATCTAGTTTTATCTCAAAACCGAGCTAATTCCATAAGAGAGGTTTTTTCTTCTCTTTCTTTTTTTCCTGATAAAATTATTTCCGTTGACGGAAAAGGAGAGGTCTTGCTAAATGTTTATCCTTCTGACGACCCAGAAATTGTCAGATCTCTTAACAGGCGTGTCGACGTTGTTGTTAGCTATCTTGATCCCGCCGCTGTCTCTGAAACAAACCTAAAAGACGCTTCTAGTCCTATTGTTCTTAATAATGTTCATTTTATCTCGGGCTATAGCTATTTGACTCGCGGGTCTAAAGAAGTCCTAAGTAGTCTGGCAAAAACCCTTACAAAAGAACGCTTCTCTTTTGTAATTCAGGGGCATGTTTGTTGTACTGAGGGAAAAATAGACGCTATCGACAAAAGAACTAAAGAAAGAAATCTTTCTGTTGCTCGTGCTAAATATGTTTATGATTATTTTTTGGAAAAAGGCATAGAAAAATCTCGAATGTCTTATGATGGTTTTGGTCACCGTTTTCCTTTAGGGGGGTCTGCTGATAAAGACAGAAGAGTTGAAATCGTCGTCTTTTCTAACTAGGGTTTTAGCTTCATTTTTTGATGAGGGATTCCGTCCTCTAAATATTCTTCCCCCTCAACTATAAAGCCCAGTTCTTTATAAAACTTGTCTAAATATTTTTGTGCTGCCAGCACTATTGTTTTTTCTTGTAAGTTTTCTTTAATGTACTTTATAGACTCCTTCATTATTTCTTTTCCTCTTTCCTCCCCTCGTGTTTTCTTTTTTACCACCACTCTTGCTATGCTTGGTAATTCACAATAGTCTCCGCTGTCCAATATTCTCGTATATGCAATTATCTCGTTGTCTTTTTTTCCCATCAAGTGCATGGCTTTTTTGTCTTTTCCGTCTATGTCTTGATATACGCACTCTTGTTCAACCACAAATACCTCAGACCTTAGCTTTAATATCTCATATATTTCATCAACAGAAAGATCTTTAAATTTTTTAACCTCTATTTTCATTTGACATTTATTTTGTCTGTTCTTTGTTTGTGCCTTCCTCCTTCAAAGCCTGTGTTTAAAAAAACTTCTACTATTTCCTTTGCTTCGTTTATTGAAACAACCCTTGCCGGAATACTTATAATATTTGCATCGTTATGCTCTCTTGCTAATTTTGCCATTTCCTTGTTCCAACATATTGCCGCTCTTATGTTGTTGTGTTTGTTCGCAGTCATAGCTACTCCGTTTCCGCTTCCACATATTATTATTCCCAGGTCTGTCTTTTTGTTTTTAACGTCTTCTGCTACAGGGTGTGCTAAATCTGGATAATCAACGCTTTCTTCTCCGTCTGTTCCATGGTTTACTATTTCAATTCCTTTTTTCTCTATATGTTTTACTATCTCTTTTTTATGTTGAGTTCCTGCATGATCATTGCCTATAGAAATTTTCATTTTTTTCGTTTTTTGTTAATATCTCTTTTCATATGTTTTGATAACTACTGCTCTCTACTATAAAATCCTGTGGTCTGTTTTTTTTTTGTTTTTTCAAAATATTCTTTTCCAAAACAATTAAAACTTTATTAATGTTTTTTTTTGCTTTATTAAAAATTTTTTTCTTTTTTTTTATTAAAAATTTTCTTTTTTATAGCCTTTATTCTTATTGTTAATATAGTATATAAATTGTTGATTATGAATTATTTACATAATAATATGTTGTTTACTGTGTCTTAATAATTGTTTAATATCTATATAAGCAACTATTAACTATTAAGTTATTGTACTAATTAACAATCCATTATATATAATAAAATATTTTAAAAAATTAATATATTATAATGATATGCTGTGTATAAACTCTTTCATTTAAAATTTATAAAATTCTTTTAAAGTGTAGTTTTGTATAAATATAATTTAAGTCTAGGAAAAATTGAATACAAATAAAATATTAAAAGGAAAAATAGATATAAATTCCAAAGGAGAAGCTACTATAATATCCAAAAATATAGAACACAAAATTTTTCTAAATAAACACACTTTAAAATATTTTCATGGTGATGAGGTAGAGTATTTTATAAACAAAAGAAAAAGAAAAGGAAAATATATAGCTACTGTTGAAAAACTAATTAACAGAGAAAAAAAAAGCTACGTAGGAACAATTCAAATAAATGAAAATTTTGCATTTGCCATATTAGATGGAAAAAAAATAGATGTAGATATATTTATTCCAAAAGATAACACAATCAAGGCACAGGATGGAGACAAGGTGGTTGTAGAAATTTTGAAATGGAGAAAAAACGAGATGTCACCTACAGGAAAGGTGATAGAAATTTTAGGAAAACCGGGAGATCATGAAACAGAAATATACACCATTATAAAAAACCATGAACTTCCTTTAGAGTTTCCAAGGGAAGTAGAGGAATATGCAAAAAAAATAAGCAAACAAATAAGTAAAAATGAAATAGAAAAAAGAAGAGATATAAGAGAAACATTAACTTTTACAATAGACCCAGAAGACGCAAAAGATTTTGATGATGCAATTTCATTTAAGGAAATAGACAAAGAAATATATGAAATAGGAGTTCATATTGCAGACGTAGGACACTATGTAGAAAGGAATTCAATTTTAGATAAAGAAGCTTTCAATAGGGCAACCTCTATATATTTGGTGGACAGAGTTGTTCCAATGTTGCCAGAAATTTTATCAAACACGGTGTGCTCCTTAAGACCGCAAGAGGAAAAATACACCTTCTCTTCAATATTTAAGATAAACAATAAAGGAGAGGTTTTAGAGGATTGGTTTGGAAAAACGGTTATTAAAAGCGATAGAAGATTTTCTTATGCAGAAGCACAAGAAATAATAGAAACAAAAAAAGGAAATATAAGCAAGGAAACAGCACTAAACAACAAAAGCTATGAAGTAAGAAAGGAGATGGTAAATGCAATTGTAATTTTAAATGCAATTGCCTCAACACTAAGAGAAGAAAGAAAAAAACAAGGATCTATTAATTTTAATAAGAAGGAAATCAAGTTTAAACTAGACTCTCTAAAAAACCCAATAGAAGTAATTTTTAAAGAAAACAAAGAAGCAAACAAATTGATAGAAGAATTTATGCTGTTGGCCAATAAGAAAGTAGCAGAGCTTTTTAAGAAAGAAAAAAAAGAACCAGGCGTCTACAGAATACACGACGCCCCAGATAACGAAAAGCTTAAAGCGTTAAAAACAATTGTAAAGGAGTTCGGATATAGCCTGGACATATCTTCAAGAGAAGGAACGTCAAAAACACTAAACAAACTATTAAGAGACGTAAAGGGAAAAAAAGAACAAAACTTAATAGAAACGCTTGCCATAAGAAGCATGAGCAAAGCAGAATATTCAACACAAAACATCGGCCATTACGGCCTAGCCTTTAAGCACTACACACACTTTACATCTCCCATAAGAAGGTATCCAGACATTTTAGTTCACCGGCTTTTAAATGAGTGCTTAAACAAAGAAAACAATCAAACACTAAAAGGGCTTTCAGAAAAGTGCAAGTATTGTTCAGAAAAGGAAACAACAGCAGTAAAAGCAGAAAGAGATTCAATAAAATACATGCAGATAAAATACATGGAAGACAAAAAAGAAATAAAATATAAAGGAATTATTTCAGGCATAACAGAATGGGGTCTATATGTAGAGCTAGAAGAAAACAAATGTGAGGGAATGGTATACATAAGAGACATAAAAGGAGACAGGTTTGCTTTTAAAGAAGAAGAGCAGGCTCTTATAGGAAGAGAAACAGAAAAAAAATACAGACTAGGAGACGAGGTTATGGTTATGGTAAAAAAGACAAATCTTATAAAAAAACACTTAGATTTTATAATTATTTAATAATTTTACACACATGAAAACAAAAACACTTTTAGCAGCACTGCTTATAACACAAACAATATTTTCTCAGAATGAGAACAGTAGAAAAATAGGAGACTTTAATATTCTTAAAGTGTATGATCTTTTAAATATAGAATTAGTAAGGGCAGAAGAAAACTATGCAGAGGTCACAGGAGAACACTCAAACAGCATTGTAATTAAAAACAAAAACGGCGAACTAAAGGTAAGAATGGGAATAGAGAAGCGCTTTAGAGGAGCAAACACTAAAGTAAAGGTTTTTTACAATAATATTAAAAAAATATATGTTCATGAAGGAGCTTTTGTTTATTCAAAAGACACGATAAGTCAAGAAAACATCTACGTGAAAGCAGACGAAGGAGCAAGAGTTGTTTTTAACATAAACACAACAAGCCTTTCCACAAACACAAGCTCAGGAGCAACAATGGACCTACAAGGAAAAACGCAGTATCACAGGGCAAAGGTAAACACCGGAGGAGAGCTCAAAGCTTCTGGACTAGAGACTGAAGAAACAGAGGTTTTTCTAACAACAGGGGCTGTTGCAGACGTTTTTGCTAAAAACACACTAAGTGTAAATGTACGAGCGGGCGGAACGGTAAACGTTCATTCGAAAACAAGAAAAATTGTAGAAAACAAGCTAGCTGGAGGAACCATAAACTATTTATACGAGAACTAGTGGACTATAACTACATAACCCCAATATCTGTAGGGTTTTTTACAGCCTTTATAATGGGCCCTGTTTTTTGGGTTCTTTTAGAAACAAGCATAACAAAAGGGGTAAGAGCCGCAGTTGCGTTTGATTTAGGCGTTATTATCGCAGACGTGCTTTTTATAACAGCAACATATTACGGAAGCGTTAAGCTGTTTTTAAGCGAAAGCAATAGAGAAGGGATGTTTGTCCTGGGGGGGTCAATAATACTCTTTTTCGGCCTGTATTCCGGACTAACAAGGAAAAAACAAGAAGAAAAAATAGAAGTTACTGAATCAAAACACAACTATTTTGGGCTAGCAGCAAAGGGGTTTGCAATAAACATTTTTAACGTAGGGGTTCTAATTTTTTGGGGTGGCGTAACAATAGTTGCTGGGCCAACAACAGGAAGCGATACGCCCGGTTTTCTCCTTTTTTTCGCAATAGTTCTTCTTTCCTATTTTGTAACAGATTTAGGAAAAATCCTGCTAGCACGCCGGCTAAAAATCTTTATTAACAAGAAGACAATTGTTTTTATAAAGTCTCTCCTGGCGCTTATTTTGGTGATAAGCGGAGTAGTGTTGATAATAGGAGGGCTCCAAACCCCTTAACAGCAACAAGAAAAGAAGAGGCGCCTGGCGGATTCGAACCGCCGTAGGAGGTTTTGCAGACCTCAGCCTAGCCGCTCGGCCAAGACGCCACATTGTTGGAGGGCAAATTTAGAACAAAAAATTTAAAAACAGACCTTAATTTCTTCTTCCTTCGAGAAGAACAGCGACAGACTCAACATCAGCGTTAATGGGCGGATTAATCTTGCTTATTTTAACTACAACGCGCTTAACAACAGAAACCTCTTTTAGACACGAATCAATTATTCTTTTCGCCACAGCTTCAAGAAGCTTAGAGTTTACAGCCATTTCTTTCGAAATAATTTTTGCTAGATGAGTGTAGTTGGCTGTGTTTTCTAGGCGATCAGTTCTGGCGGCAGAGGACAAATCACAATGTGCACTAAGATTTACCAAGTAGTCTCCTCCAATTTTTGACTCCTCCTTTAGACAGCCATGAAAGGCATACACCCTCATGTTTTTTATTTTAACAACACCCTTCATTTGCGAATAAAAGTTTGGAAAGAAATCCCACAAATTTTATTGAACAAATAATTAACGAAGACCTTGCCGGAGCTTTTAACAAAAAAAACCTTCGTTTTAGATTTCCCCCAGAACCAAACGGACACCTACACATAGGGCACGCAAAAGCTATTGGTATTAATTTTGGATTGGGAGAAAAACATAAAGCCCCAGTAAACCTAAGGTTTGACGACACAAACCCCTCAAAAGAAGAGCAAGAATATGTGGACGCAATTATTGATGACGTTTCCTGGCTTAATTATAAGTGGGACAAAATCACCTATTCATCAGACCATTTTGAAAAACTGTATTTCTGGGCAGAACACCTAATAAAGACAGGAAAAGCCTATGCAGATTCTCAGACCTCTAATCAAATTGCAGAACAAAAAGGAACCCCAACAAGGATAGGATCAAACAGCCCCTATAGAGAAAGAAGTGTTGAGGAAAACATGAAAATTTTTAGAGAAATGAGAGAGGGAAAGCACAAAGAAGGTACACACGTGCTAAGAGCAAAAATAGACATGGCTGACCCAAACATGCTTTTAAGAGACCCCGTTATGTACAGAATAATGTATAAAACCCACCACAGAACAGGAGACAAATGGTGTATATATCCAATGTATGATTGGGCGCACGGACAAAGCGATTATTGCGAACAAGTGTCCCACTCTTTTTGTTCTTTAGAGTTCCAGCCTCACCGCAAGCTTTATGACTGGTTTGTTGCAAGCCTTAAGTCAATGAAGGAAAGCGGGCTTAAGGTTGTTCCCAAGCAGAGAGAGTTTGCTCGCCTAAATTTGAGCTACACCATAATGAGCAAACGGAAGCTTGTTTCTCTTGTTGAAAAAGGCCATGTTTCTGGATGGGATGACCCAAGAATGCCAACAATATCAGGGCTTAGAAGAAGAGGCTACACCCCGGGAGCAATAAGAGCTTTTATTGATAAAATTGGAGTTGCAAAAAGAGAAAACCTTATAGACGTCTCTTTGCTAGAGTTTTGTGTAAGAGATGAATTAAACAAAACCTCTACCAGAAAAATGGTGGTCATCAATCCGCTAAAACTAACCATAACAAATTACCCCGAAGACCAAGAAGAGCTTTTGAGAACAGAAAACAATCCTGAGCAAGAAAATGCTGGCCACAGAGAGGTCCCCTTTTCAAAACACCTGTACATTGAAAAAGAGGATTTTTTAGAAGGAGCAGGAAAAAAGTTTTTTAGACTTACTATAGGCAAAGAGGTAAGACTAAAGAGCGCATATATTATTTGTGGAGAAAGAGCAATTAAAAACAAAGAAGGAGACGTTGTCGAGGTGCAGTGCACATATGATTCAAAAAGCAAAAGCGGCAGCGGAACAGAAGAAAGCTTAAGAAAAGTAAAAGGAACGCTGCACTGGGTCTCAAAAAACCATGCAACTCCAGTAGAAATAAGAGAATATGACAGACTGTTTATGGTGCCGGCGCCAGGCGCAGATGATGATTTTATAAAAGACCTAAACCCGAACTCCCTTAATACAAAAAAAGGATTTGCAGAGCCTTCTTTGGCAAGTCCTAAAATAAACGAAAGATTCCAATTTCAAAGAAAAGGCTATTTTGTTGTTGACAAAGACAGCACAAAGGACGCCGTAGTTTTTAATAAAACCGTCGCCTTAAGGGACGCGTGGAAAAAATAAGGATATTTTGCTATCCTTTTTTCGCTTGTTTTTGTTTTTCTCTTTCTGTAGCTTTTTTCATTTCTTCTCCAATTTGATTGCTTGCAGTAAAAGAAGCAACCATGTTGTTAAGCATTTCTGACCCCGCCTGTGGTGAATTAGGAAGAAGAATTAAGTTGCTATTGCTCGCTGCGCCAACAGACTGCAGGGTGTCATAGTGCTGGGTTACAACAATAAGCGCAGAGGCCTCTTGAGAATTAATATCCACGCTGTTTAGAACCTTAACAGAGTCTTCTAGCCCCCTAGCGATCTCTCTTCTTTGATCGGCAATCCCTTGCCCCTGTAATCTTTTGCTTTCTGCTTCGGCCTTGGCCTTTTCAACAATTAAAATTCTTGCAGCATCTCCTTCAAACTGCGCAGCAACCCTCTCTCTTTCAGCGGCGTTAATTCTGTTCATGGCTTCTTTTACCTGCGCGTCTGGATCAATGTCTGTTACCAGGGTCTTTACTATATCATAACCGTACTCTGTCATTGCGTCGTTTAGCTCTGCTTTTACCGCAACCGCAACATCATCTTTTCTTTCAAACACGCTGTCTAGCTTCATCTTAGGAACCTCTGCCCTGACAACATCAAAAACATAAGAGGTTATTTGCTCGTGAGGATAATCTAATTTGTAAAAGGCATCATAGACCTTGGTTTTTATTACTTGAAATTGAACAGAAACCTTAAGCTTCACAAAAACATCATCTTTTGTTTTTGTTTCCACAACCACATCTAGCTGCTGAATTTTTAGACTTAACCTCCCCGAAACGCGATCTATGAAAGGAATTTTTAAATGAAGGCCAGACTGCCGAACACTCGTAAAGCGTCCAAACCTTTCTATAATTGCTGCGGTCTGCTGCTTGACGATAAAGAAAGTCCCCGTTAGCAAGAAAACTATTAGAGGAAATAATATTACATATATAAACATTGTTGTAGTTTTAAGAAGTTAATAAACAAAGGAAGCTTGCCTCGAACAATAACCTAAAGATATAGATTTTTAAATCTAAAAAAAAAATACACATTAAGAAAAGGCTAAATTAACAGGTCTTGACAAAAGCACGAACTCTAGAGATAACCTTTTCTTTTCCTAGCTCAGACATGATTGTGCCGATCTCAACACCAGACAACGAGCCAACCAAAGAAAGACGAAGAGGAAGCATAATATCACGCATCTTCATTGCGTCATTCTTTTTACACAAATCTTCAAAAAACTTTTCAAGAAAGCCTTTAGCTGGCTTAGAATCAAAATCGTCTGCCCTTTCTAGAGCCCCAGCAAGAGCTAAGAGAATCTCTTTTGTGTTTTCTTTTACGGCCTTTTTTCTTGAGGCCTCATCATAAGCCTCGGGAGCTTTAAAAAAATAACTGCACGCTGACCATAGACCAACAAGAGAGCTTGCCCTCTCTTTTACTAACCCTAAGGTTTTTTGTGTTTTTACTTCAGAAAAACCTTCTAAGTTATACCCCTCCCCAACAAGAAGGGCCATCAAATCAGCACCGGACTTTTCTTGTATATGTTTGTGGCTAAACCACAGAAGCCTCTCATAGTCAAATTGTGCACTTGCTGAAGAAACCTTTTCTAAACTAAAATCTTCAACCAGCCCTCCTAAAGTATACATCTCTTTTTCTGTTCCTGGGTTCCATCCCAAGAAGGCCATAAAATTTATAAGCCCCTCAGCAAGAACACCCTCTTCCTTATACCCTTTTGTTTTGTTTTCTTTTGACCATTCAAGGGGGTAAACAGGAACCCCGGCTTTTTCTCCGGACCTTTTGCTAAGCTTCCCTTTTCCAGTAGGACTAAGAATTAATGGTAGATGTGCAAACTTTGGCTTTTTCCACCCAAAGGCATCATAAAGCAAAGAATGAAGAGCAAGAGAAGGCAGCCACTCTTCGCCTCTTATTACATGAGAAATCTCCATTAGATGATCATCAACCACGCTTGCCAAATGATATGTTGGCGTTCCGTCAGACTTATAAAGAATTTTATCATCTAAGAGTTTCGATTCGCTTTTAGAAACGCCTCGAATTATGTCAACAGTTTCTATTGTTTTATTTTCTGGAGATTTAAAACGCACAACATGCGGGGCTTTTCTCTCCAACAGTTTTTTTGTTTCTTCTGAAGATAAAGCAAGCGAATTTACAAGCTTCAGGCGATTATGCCAGTTGTATATAAACGTTTTGCCCATTTTTTTATGCTCTTCTCTATGTCCTTCAAGAGACTCTTCAGTATCAAAAGCATAATATGCACAACCTTTTGCTATAAGGGCGTCTAAATGCTTTTTGTAATAGACGTTTCTTTCGCTCTGTCGATAAGGCCCGTGGTTCCCGCCGTTAACTATAGACTCGTCTGGGGACAGCCCACACCAGCTTAAAGCCCTAAGAACATATTCTTCCGCACCATCAACTTTTCTTTTCACATCAGTGTCTTCTATTCTTAAAATAAACACTCCTTTGTTTTTCTTTGCAAACAAATAATTAAACAACGCAGTTCTAAGACCTCCAATATGTAGCGGACCTGTTGGGCTTGGAGCAAATCTAACGCGAACTTTTTGAGACACTTCCTCTTTTTTGTCAAATATAAAACAATAATTCTTCAAATGTTTATTGTAGTTTTGTTAATATGAGTACGATAAAGTTTTTTTATCACACGGGCTTTTTTCTTTCAAATGAGGAATCAATTTCTACATGGCTTTTGTCTGTTATCAACTGCGAGGAGACTGAGGCCTTGTCCCTTTACTACAACTTTATTGATAAAAAAAAAATGATAAAAATTAACAAAACCCACCTTAACCACAACTATTTAACCGACGTTTTGGCCTTCGACTACTCAAAAGACAACAAAATACAAGGCGACGTTTTTGTGTCGGAGGAAATGGTCAGGATCAACGCAGGAGAATATAACCAGGAATTGGTTCACGCTCTTTTACATCTTTGCGGGCACAAGGACAAAACTCCTGATGAACAAAAAAACATCAGAGCACTTGAAGACAAATATCTAGCACTGCTTTAGTAAAATCTTTTTTTAATCGTTGTATATTTGTTCCGCAGCCCTTGCAGCATATTTTAATTTCTCGGACTCACGGCTGTGTATAAAAAACTATGTTTAAAAACCAATATGACGTTATTATTGTAGGAGGAGGACACGCAGGAAGCGAGGCAGCTGCAGCTGCAGCAAACCTTGGCGCATCTACTCTGCTGGTGACAATGAACCTTCACACAATTGGCCAAATGTCATGCAATCCAGCAATGGGGGGAATAGCTAAAGGCCAGATTGTTAGAGAAATTGATGCTATTGGTGGCTACAGCGGAATAGTTAGTGACAAAACGGCCATACAGTTTAAAATGCTGAACAAGTCTAAAGGCCCTGCAATGTGGAGTCCCCGAGTTCAAAGCGATAGAGCTCTTTTTAGTCAGTGTTGGAGAAAAATGCTAGAGGAGACCCCTGGCTTAGATTTTTATCAAGAGATGGTTAGAGGGCTTGTTATAAAAAACAACAAAATCTACGGAGTTAAAACAGCGCTTGGGGTTGAGATTAAAGCTAAAACAGTTGTGCTTACAAACGGAACCTTTTTAAATGGCCTTATACATGTTGGAGACAAAAACTTTGGAGGAGGTCGGGCCGGTGAACGCGCTGCAACAGGCTTGACAGAGGAGCTTGTTAAGTTCGGGTTTTCATCAGGAAGAATGAAAACAGGAACCCCCCCAAGAGTAGACGGGAGATCGCTTGATTATAAAAAAATGAAAGAACAACCAGGAGACGATTGTCCTCAGAAATTTTCATTTCTTGATTCAACAAGTCCGGCGGAAAATCAATTATCATGCCACATGACCTATACAAACCCTAAGGTTCACGATCTTTTAAGAGAAGGGTTTGACAGGTCGCCAATGTTTAACGGACGAATAAAGAGCATAGGCCCTAGGTATTGCCCCTCAATTGAGGACAAAATACATCGCTTCTCTGAGAGAGACAGGCATCAGCTCTTTGTTGAGCCCGAAGGAAGAAACACGGTTGAGGTCTATGTAAATGGCTTTTCCACTTCTCTTCCAGAAGACATACAATATAATGCGTTAAAATCTGTTTCTGGATTTGAAAAAGTAAAATTTTTTAGACCAGGATATGCAATTGAATATGATTTTTTTCATCCCACACAACTAAAATACTCTCTAGAAACAAAGATTATTGAAGGTTTGTTTTTTGCAGGCCAAATAAATGGCACAACAGGCTATGAGGAGGCAGGCGCACAAGGGCTTATGGCGGGAATTAACGCTGCGCGGGAATCTAAAAAACAAGAAGCTTTTGTTTTAAAAAGAGACGAGGCATATATCGGCGTTTTAATAGATGATCTAATCACAAAAGGAACAGAAGAGCCTTATAGAATGTTTACATCTAGAGCAGAATATAGAATGTTGTTGCGCCAAGACAACGCTGACAAAAGATTAACAGAAAAAAGCCACACAATAGGCCTTGCAACAAAGGAACGCCTAGCTAAAATGAAATCAAAGTATTCAAACACGAATAGGCTTATAAAGCTTCTAAAAAAACAGAGTGTTAGCCCTAACAGCATTAACCCAATTTTAAAGAAAAAGAAATCGGCAGCAGTAAAACAGTCTGGAAAAGCAGACAAAATCCTTGCAAGGCCCAACGTTAGTCTTTCAGATTTGATGAAAGTCAAAGAGATCAAGGAAGCAGCCAAAGAGCTTTGTCTAACTCAAGAAGAAAAAGACCAAGCTGAAATACAAATCAAATATAGAGGATATATTGATAAAGAAAAAAACAACGCAGACAAACTAAACAGGCTAGAAGCAGTAAGAATACCAAAAAAGTTTGATTATTTAAAAATCAAATCCATGAGTGCGGAAGCAAAGGAAAAACTAATAAAAATAAGACCCAGAACTATTTCGCAGGCCTCAAGAATAAGCGGCGTCTCACCCAACGACATTTCAGTTTTGTTGGTGTATATGGGGAGATAAGCATGTTTCACGTGAAACA
>LWDU01042918.1_pt1 | contig 19789 bp, 19 predicted proteins | sample 727161 | NCBI WGS metagenome assembly LWDU01 (sample SAMN04566230, study PRJNA314399) | hydrothermal vent metagenome | isolation source: deep sea hydrothermal plume seawater | place: Mexico: Gulf of California, Guaymas Basin | collected 2004-07-11
CAACTAGGCCGCCAATATCTCTGAGTTGTAGTTGTAATGCAATTTCTTCAGCTGCATCTAAGTTGGCTTTATATGCTGTATCTTCAATACTGATACCTTTAGTTGCTCTAGCGGAGTTGATGTCAATTGCAGTTAATGCTTCAGTAGTATCAAAGACAATAGTCGCTCCAGATTTTAAAGAAACTTCCCTATTAAAGACACTCTTAACTTGAGATTCAACACTCATATGTGCAAACAGAGAGTGACCAGTAATATCAAAGTATTTGATCTTATCTAGGTAGTGCGGCATGACGAAGTTAATGAAGTTCCTTGCTTTTTGGTAGGTTTCTAAGTCATCAATTATGACACTATCGGTATCTTCTCTCAGATAGTCACGTAAAGCTCTTACAGTTATGTCACTTTCTTGGTAAATTAAAAAAGGCTCATCTTGTTTCTTGGTAGCAGTTTTAATAGATTTCCAGAGTTGGGTTAAATGATCTACTTCCCACTGCAATTCGGTAATTCCTCTACCAGCTCCTTCTGTGCGAATGATTAACCCAGAGTGTTTAGGAACATCAAGTTTTGGTAATAGGTTTTTTAAGTCTTGTCGATCAGACGCATTGATTTGTCTTGAGATTCCTGAGCTTTTGGGGTTGTTTGGTGTAAGGATCATATAAGCACCAGCCAAATTGATATAGGTACTAAGAGCAGCACCTTTGTTGCCTCGTTGCTCTTTTTCAACTTGAATGATAATATCCTGCCCTTCTTTGAGGACATCGCTAATTGTTAGTTTTTCACCTTTGGGTTTAATACCATCTGAAAAGAAAGGAGAGACCTCCTTGAAAGGTAAAAAACCATGTTTTTCTTTGCCGTAATCAACAAAAGCCGCTTCTAAAGATTGCTCCACACGAGAAATCCTTGCTTTGTATATATTGCCCTTTGTTTTTCTATTAAGGCTTGTTTCTATATTAAGATCAGTAAGCTTTTTGTCCTTGACAATTGCTACCCGAATTTCTTCTTTGTGGGTCGCGTTGATAAGAATGTGGTTCATTTTTAAGTCCTATAATATCTGGACTATTGAGTACGTACAAAGCCTCAATACTTGAGTATTGAATTGAAATAAAGGTTTGATTAATAAGATTCATCAATTGCTAAATAGGGTTTTGCATGTGGCATCAATTAGCCCATAAAAAAAAATACGTTAGTCACAATATTTCATTTTTTGTTTGAAATAATTGTAAAAAAATTCTTGTTGGTCGAAAAAAATGTTCGACAGATGAATTATACCATAAATAGGCCAATTTAGCTTCTTTACTGATTCAAGGTTCTTCCGCCATCAACATTAATGATTTGACCGGTGATATAGTTAGCCATTGCTAAAAACAATACAGCATCTGCTATGTCTTTTGGAGAGCCTTGTCTTTTAAGGACAATTTTTCCAAGCATAGAGCTTTTCTCAGCATCTGATAATTGAGCGTTCTCTTGTGGCCAAAGAATAGAGCCAGGCGAAACACCATTAACTCGAACTTTTGGTGCTAACTCTTTTGCAAGCGTTTGAGTAAGCATTTTAAGTCCAGCTTTTGAGATATTATAAATCGCATGTTTTTTTAATGGACGATCTGCGTGTATATCAATTATGTTTATTATTGAACCACTATTTTTTGCCAGCTTTTTACTTAGTCCCTGAGACAAGAAAAAAGGTGCCCTAAGGTTAATATTTAATATATTATCCCAATCATCAATACTGCTACTTTCAACTGAATTTGGGTAAAAAACAGAAGCATTATTTACCAATAAATCTAAAGAAGTTACTTCTTCATTAATTGAGTTTATGGCCTCAATATTGTTTAGGTCACCTATAATAATTTGAGCTGAATTTTCCCTTAGAGAGTTAAGTTCATCCTTAAGCATTTGAGCTTTAACTTGAGATTGATTGCAATGAATGATAACTTTGAAATTATTGCTGTGGAGTGTTTTGACTATTTCAGCGCCAATTCTAGATTGGTTAATAAAGATCTAGTAAGTTAGTTTAGTTTTCCAATGAAAGAGTCGCATGGACAGTATAAAATATTTTTCCATATGAACCTAGAAAACATTATATCTAAATCTATTAAGAAAAATGAAAAGCCAATAGGCTTTGATGTATTTATGAATTTTGCCCTTTACCACTCGCAGTTTGGTTATTATCGGTCTAAAAATACCATATTAGGACATCAAGGAGACTTTATAACTGCCCCAGAAACTTCTGACTTATTTGGGTATTGTATTGCGAGGCAGTGCAAACAAGTCCTTAATGGCGGCGATATATTGGAATTTGGTGCTGGAAGTGGTGTATTGGCTAGTCAAATTTTGTTTGAATTAGGAAGGCTTAACTCTTTACCTAATAAATACTACATTATCGAATTAAGCGCCCATCTAAGGCATAAACAGAAACAAACTATTGGGCGAGTTTTACCCGAACTCATTGATCGTATTGAATGGTTAACAGAGCTTCCAATTGGCTTTAGCGGAGTAGTGATTGCCAATGAGGTTCTTGATGCAATGCCTGCAAAAAGATTGACCTTTTCTAAAGGGCATTTTGTTGAGTTAGGTGTTAATGTTGATGAATATGGCTTTCATTGGCAAAAATTTAATGAACCATATTTAAACTCTAAAGTTTGTTTGCCTTTAAAGCCTGAAAATGAATACACTACCGAAGTTAATTTGCAGGCCATGGCATGGGTTAGTTCTTTGTATGATGCAATTACCGAAGGTACCGTGTTATTGATTGATTATGGGATGGATAGAACTGAGTATTTCCATCCTCAGCGCAATGAAGGCACTTTAAGATGCTTTTATAAGCACAAAGCTAGTGATAACCCTTTTTGCAACATTGGAATGCAGGATATTACAACCTCTGTTAATTTTTCAGATATTGCCGATAGCGCAATTAATGAAGGCTTTAAAATTTCAGGCTATTGTACTCAAGCAATGTTTTTAATTTCTCTAGGTATTGAGAGCTATCTCACAGAAGAGAAGGATAATGAAGAAAGGATTAAACTTGCTCAACAAGTTAAACAACTCGTTTTGCCAGGGACAATGGGTGAAGTATTTAAAGTGTTAGCATTATCAAAAAAACAAACAGTAAAATTAGATGGTTTTAAAGAGAAGAATTTTGTTAGTAGGCTTTAATAATTAAATATGGATATTACTCAAACAATTTCTTTAGCTTTAATACAAGGTTTGACAGAATTTTTGCCAGTCTCATCGTCAGCACACCTTGTGATTCTTCCAAAGCTTTTAGATTGGCCAGATCAGGGATTGGCCTTTGATGTTGTAGTTCATTTTGCAACTTTATGTGCGATTGTTTATTATTACCGCTTAACTTTAGTTGAAATGTCTAAGGATTTTGCATGCTCAATTGTTACAAGAAAGATGCAAGGTCAATCAATGCTCGCATGGGCTGTTTTGCTCGGGACTATACCAGTTGGGCTTACAGGACTTTTCTTTAAAGACAGTATTGAGTTAAATCTCAGAAGTTATGAGGTAGTCGCATTTGCAACCATCTTTTTTGGATTTTTGCTTGGTTTTTCTGACTGGATACACCGATTTCTTGGCCGCAGTCGAGAGTTTATTCGTAGCTCTGATATTTTAATTGTCGGGCTCTTTCAAGCTTTAGCTTTAATTCCTGGTACATCTCGCTCAGGGATAACTATTACTGCTGCACTATTAATTGGATTATCAAGATCGCTATCGATAAAATTTGCATTTCTTCTATCAATCCCAGTAATAGCACTAGCAACTCTTTTAAAAACTTTTGATTTAGTTAATGATGTTAATCAAGTTGATTGGACTCTACTTTTAATAGGTTTTGTAATAGCATTGATTACCGCATATACAACGATCGTGTTTTTTATTCGATTAGTTGAAAGAATTGGCTTTATGCCGTTCGTTATTTATAGAATTTTATTGGGAGCAATGCTATTACTACTTTAACGCCAGAACCGATTTATCGAAAAGATTACACCCCTAGTTCTCATCTTATTAGAACAACTGAGCTTGATTTTCACCTCAAGGACGACGAAACAATCGTCACATCATGTATTTCGTTTTACAAGAATCCTGATGCCAAGAAAAAAGCAAAGGAGCTTTTTTTAAACGGAGAATCCTTGGAGTTAATATCCATCCAGATTGATGGATTAAGCGCTAATTATGAGCTAAAGGATGATGGCTTATTTCTCTTGAATCCTCCTGACAATTTTATTTTGGATGTAAAAGTTCGAATTCATCCTGAAAGTAAAACTGACCTTAATGGTCTTTACCAGTCTAGTGGTAATTTTTGCACACAGTGTGAGGCTATGGGCTTTAGGCAGATAACATACTACCTTGATAGGCCAGATGTTTTGAGTGTCTTTACAACTACAATAAATGCCAATAGGGCTAATTACCCGGTACTTCTTAGTAATGGAAATTTGGTCAAAGAAACAAGTACTCAAGCTATTTGGCATGATCCTGCCCCAAAGCCTTGTTATCTATTTGCTCTAGTTGCTGGTAAATTAGATTGTCTTCAGGACAACTATACAACGTCAACAGGCAAAGAGGTCGATTTAAGGCTTTATGTTGAGCCACACAATATACACAAAACGGCCTTTGCAATGGAGTCACTTAAAAAAGCATTTGAATGGGAAGAGAGCAGATTTAACCTGAGCTATGATTTAGATATATACATGATTGTGGCAGTTGATGATTTTAATATGGGTGCAATGGAGAACAAGGGATTAAATATTTTTAATTCAGACTGTGTGCTCGCTAATCAAGAGACTTCAACAGATTCAAACTTTATCAGAATTGAATCTATTATTGGTCATGAGTATTTTCATAACTGGACTGGAAATCGTGTTACCTGTCGAGATTGGTTTCAGTTAAGTCTAAAAGAAGGTTTAACAGTTTTTAGAGATCAAGAATTTTCTTCTGATCTTCGTTCTCGAGCGATTCAGAGAATCGAAGACTCAGGACCTATGGCTCATCCAGTGAGGCCAGAATTTTATATTGCAATGGATAATTTTTACACAGCAACTGTATATCAGAAGGGTGCAGAGGTTATTCGTATGATTCATACTATACTCGGAGAAGAGGGCTTTCAAAAAGGAATGAATTTATATTTTGAGCGACATGACGGTGGTGCAGTTACCATTGATGATTTTGTTGCGAGTATGGCAGATGCAAATCAATATAATTTTGATAATTTTATGCCTTGGTATAGTAAATCAGGAACCCCCGAAGTCAGTATTGATGATGAATATGACTCAGAACTGAATATTTATCAAGCTACATTTACCCAAAAAAATCTAACTACACCTTTTCTTATTCCTAATAGGTTTGGGTTATTAGGAGATGATGGCAAGGAAGTTGAGTCAGGACTGTTTCTTATTGATAAACTTGTTAAAACTGTTGAATTTAAAAACATAAAGAGTAAGCCTATCCCTTCTTGGTTTCGGGGTTTTTCTGCACCAATTAAATTTAATTCTAATCTCTCAATAAGTGATAAGATTTATTTAGTATCTCATGATAGTGATCCATTTAATCGTTGGGATAGTGTTCAAAGTCTTTGGTTAGACTACATCCTTAGCCCTGAGAAAGTTGAGGAAAAAGAGTTGTTTGATATGATCAAAAATCTATTCAATAAAGATTCTGATTTTGCACTCCTTTCTGAAATGATAAGTCTACCTTCAGAGCAAATTATCCATCAAAATGTTGGAAAAATTAATATAGAGGAAGTGAACAATAAGCGTGAAAAATCTATCCTTTCTTTGGGAGAGGGTTTGAAAGAGATTTTCCTAGAAACTTTTCATAAATTTAATTACAAAAAAACCTTCGATTTGTCTTCTCAATCTGTAGGAGAGCGCGCGTTAAAGAATAAATGTTTAAGTTACTTGATTAAGTTGGGTGAGTATGAGCTGGCTTATGAACAATTTAATAGTGCAGACAGTATGACTGACCAGTTTAGTGCTTTTCAGTGCTTATTAGGTAATGTAAATCCATATCGTGACGAAGTTATAGATCGATTTTATAACCAACACAAAGAAGATGCCCAAGTAATGGACAAGTGGTTTAGCGCCCAGAGTGCTTCACCCATCACTTCTGTTGATGATATTAGAAAATTAATGAGCCATGAATTATTCACAATGACCAATCCAAATAGAATTCGCTCAGTAATAGGGTCTTTTAGCCAAAACAGTCTTCAGTTTCATTGCAAAAAAGGTTATCAGCTAGTGACTGAAGTTACCCTAGAGTTGGATGCTTTAAATCCTCAAATTGCGGCAAGATTTGCAAGTATATTTAATCATTGGAGACGATTTACTGAACAATACTCTTCCCTTCAAGAAAATGAATTGAAGATAATTAGTAATTCAAATGAGTTATCTAATGATGTCTATGAAATTGTTAATACTTCTCTTAAAGGAAAGGTTTAATGTCCTACAGAGATGTTAAACATTTGTCAGAACTACTAGTTTCCAAAGGCTTGACAGTCTCTGTTGCTGAATCTTGCACAGGAGGTGCGCTCTCCAGCTCTCTGACCTCAATTGCTGGAGCTTCATCTTACTTTGATTGTGGATATATAACATACAGCAACCAATCAAAAGTTCAAATGCTTGGTGTGAGCATAGAAACAATTGAAACATATGGGGCTGTTAGTGAAAAGGTTGCCTATGAAATGGTAATTGGAGCTGGTGAAAGATCACAAAGTAATCTTGCCGTATCAATAACAGGTATTGCAGGGCCATCTGGTGGTTCTACTGAAAAACCTGTTGGAATGGTTTGTTTTGGTTTTTTCTTTGAAGGGGAGATAACAACAACTACGCAATTTTTTTCAGGTGCTAGATCCGATATTGTATCTCAAAGCATTTCTTATGCTTTAGTTCAGTTAGCCTTAAAGCTGTGATCGAATCAGCAGCAGTATCCATCGCTCCAATGATGGATTGGACAGATAGGCATTGCAGATATTTTTATCGGCTACTTAGTAAAAATACTCAGCTTTATACTGAAATGATAACTTCAAAGGCTATTTTAAGAGGAGATAAAAATCGTTTATTAGACTTTAATGCAAGTGAGCACCCATTAACTCTTCAATTAGGTGGTAGTGACCCTAAGGAGATGGCTGAATGCGCTCAAATTGCTCAAAAGTGGGGTTATGATGAGGTTAATATAAATGTTGGTTGTCCATCCGACAGAGTTCATTCTGGAAGTTTTGGTGCATGTTTAATGAAGGAGCCTGACTTGGTGGCAGCTTGTGTTGAAAGTATGATTGAGAAATGCGACATTGCGGTTACAGTTAAAAGTCGGATTGGAATAGATGATATGGAGAGTTATGATGAGTTGAGTGATTTTGTATCACGCATCAATAGTAAAGGTTGTGAGCATTTTATAATCCATGCTCGAAAAGCATGGCTTCAGGGTCTGAGTCCGAAAGAGAACCGAACAATTCCGCCTCTAAATTATCCTTGGGTTTATGGGCTAAAAAGAGATTTTCCACAAATTCAAATAACTATAAATGGTGGCATTACAAACTGCTCAGAGATAAAGAGTCATCTTGATTATGTTGATGGTGTTATGCTAGGAAGGGCGGTGTACAATAATCCATTTTTATTAAGTGAAGTAGATAGTGATATATTCGGCGAAAAAAAGAATTCAATAAATCGTGAACAGGTTTTAAAAAAGTATATGGTTTATATGAGTGAACAACTCAAAATTGATGTGCCTATAAGGTCGATGACACGACATATATTGGGTTTATATCATGGTGAAGTTAATGCCAAATTATTTCGCAGATCATTAAGTGGCAAGGTAGTTGGATTGGATCATTTAAATGAGTGGTTAGATTTTAAAAAAAATAGTTTAACCGATAATGAAAGTACTCAATAGTTTGGTAAAATTTCATAGGAAAATTCTTCTCTAATAAAATATGGCAGGCGACAACTACATAGCGAGCATTGATATCGGAACTGATAAGATTGCGCTGTTGGCTGCTGAAAAAGATTTTGATAATCGACTCAGGATCATTGGGCACAATATTTGCGCCTCTGATGGGGTTAGAAAGGGGGTAATTTTTTCTATAGACTCTTTATCAAGAGTAATTACAAAGCTCATTAAAGAAACTAACAAAAGTTTTGATTTAACACCTGGCTTATTTCGTGTCAATATTTCTGACGCTCATGTAACTTGCACTGATGGCAAAGGAAAAGTTTCTGTAAATGAAGTTGTAACTCGTGATGATTTAGATGCAGTTCTAGCATCTGCGATGGCAATGTCTACTCCTAGCAACAAAGAAAAATTACACATCATTAAAAAGAAGTTTACTATTAATGAGAGTGTAGTTGTAGATAACCCATTGGAAATGGAAGCTGAAGTTTTAGAATCTAAGGTCCATATAGTAACTGTCTCGAGTGCCAGCGTTAGGAATATTGAGAATTGTTTAAAGCAGAGTGATTTACAGGTTGATAAAATTGTACTTACCTCTATTGCTAAGTCTCATGCGATACTAACTCAAGAAGAAAAAGATAATGGTGTTTGTATAGTTGACATTGGGGCTGGAGTTACTAGTTTCTCTGTCTTTGATGAGGAAGGTATTGTTCGAAGTGGCGTTATTTCAATGGGCGGTGATGAAGTTACTCAAGAGATTGCATTTGCTTTTGATACTTCCTTTGAAGAAGCAAAAAGATTAAAAGAGTTTTATGGAGTTGCTAAGTCGTCTGCACTTAAGGAAGAGAAATTGATTGATTTCACTCAAGCCACCAACAAAGAAGAACATCAACTTTCTAGCCTTCAGTTATCAGAAGTTATTGAGGAGGCTTATCGTGAAATTTTATTGGCACTTAAAAATGAATTAAAACACCGTAGTGGTGGTGGAGCACAAGTTATTTCTTGCGAAGAGCTTGTTCGTGATTTCTTTACTAGAAGAGTTAAAATGGGTACTATTCATCGCTCGAGGATTTCTGGTTTAGATAACATACTAACTGACTATAGATATACAGGCTCTATAGGACTCTTGTTGCATGAAGATGACTTAAAAAAGGATGTTGATGTTATTTCTAATGGAAATAATGGCGTTATGGGTAAATTAAAAAAATGGACCGTAAGGAACTTTTAATATATGGTAAAGCAAAGAACAATTAAAAAAGTAGTTAAGGCTCGTGGTGTAGGAATTCATAGCGGCAAGGAAGTGAATATGACATTGATTCCTACAGGAATAGATCATGGCGTAGTTTTTAAGCGGTTAGATGCTGGTGGTAGGCAAGTACATGCTCATAGTGCTTTCGTTAATGAAGTTATTTTGTCAACTGAGCATTTATTGTCAGCTCTTTCAGCGCTTGGAATAGATAACCTTTTGGTGGAGTTAGATTCATTTGAAGTGCCAATTATGGATGGCTCATCTGCGCCATTTATTTTTTTAGTTCAGTCAGCCGGAATTGAAGAACAAGAAGCGCTAAAAAAATTCATCGTCATTAAAGAAACTATTAGGGTTGAAAATGGCGAAGCATGGGCACAGGTTTCTCCTTATAATGGATTCAAGGTGACACTTGAAATAGATTTTGAACATAAAAAAATAAAAGAAAGTGGACAGAAGCTGTCAATTGATTTTGCAAAGCAGTCTTATTTAAAAGAAATATCTCGTGCCCGAACATTTGGATATGAGAGTGATGTTGAGGCGCTTCAAGCTGGGGGACTTGCATTGGGGGCAAGTCTTCATAACGCAATTGGTCTTTCTGATTATGACATCCTAAATGAAGACGGAATGCGATACCATAATGAATTTGTAAAGCACAAGATATTGGATATTGTTGGAGATCTTTTTCTTTTAGGTGGAAATATGATAGGCCAATATGAAGGATATAAGACTGGACATATGCTTAATGATCAGTTGCTTTCTGCAATACTTTCTCAACCTCAGGCAACGACGACAAAAACCTATAAGGAGGTCGACTCGCCAATTCACTTTTATTCAGAAGATTGGCAAAATAACCTCTAAAAAACTATTTTTTCTATTCCATTAACTAAATAATAAATACCTTTATTTTCCTTATTTAAAAGCAATAACTGTTACTCACGAAGTCTTTTTCGAGCTTAATTCTTTTGGTATAATCGAAAACTTTTTATATTACAGTTATTAGTGATGAAATTAAATGGTGCTCAAATACTGATACATTGCCTACAGAAAGAGGGTGTTAAGCATATTTTTGGTTACCCAGGTGGTGCTGTTTTGCATATCTATGACGCTCTAGAAGCTCAAGACGATATTACTCATGTTTTGGTTAGGCATGAGCAAGGCGCAGCTCATGGAGCTGATGGCTATGCAAGAGCGAACGGTATGCCTGGTGTTGTATTAGTTACATCTGGGCCAGGTATCACTAATGCCGTGACTGGAATTGCAACTGCACATATGGATTCTATCCCGATGGTAGTAATTTCTGGGCAAGTTCCTTCACCACTGATAGGGATGGATGCCTTTCAAGAGGTAGATGCCACAGGTATTACTCGCTCATGTGTTAAGCATAACTTTCTTATCAGAGATATTAGTGAAGTTGCAAGTACGGTTAAAAAAGCATTTTATATTGCCACAACTGGACGACCAGGTCCCGTTGTAATTGATATTCCTAAAGACATAACCATTGCTGAGATGGAAATGGAAGAATATCCTGAGACTATTGAGATGAGATCCTATAAACCTACAACTAAAGCAAGTAACCGCCAAATTAGAAAAGCTGCAGAGTTGATTGCTAATTCTGAGAGACCAATATTTTATTCTGGTGGTGGATGTGTCATAGGTAATGCTTCAAAAGAGTTACGTGAATTAACACGTATGCTTGGTTTTCCAATTACACAAACTTTGATGGGCTTAGGTGCATACCCTGGAACTGATAAATTATCTCTTGGTATGTTGGGAATGCATGGAACATATGAGGCTAATATGGCAATGCATGATTCAGATTGTGTAGTTGCTATTGGTTCTCGTTTTGATGATAGAATTACTGGAAACATAGAAAAATTTTGCCCAACAGCTAAGTTTATTCATATTGATATCGACCCTTCTCAGATTTCTAAAAATGTGGTTGCTGATATCCCTATTGTTGGTCAAACAAAGCAAGTTCTTCAAGCCCTTATTGATGAGCTGAAGGATAAAAAGCATGCAGATATTTCCAAATGGTGGTCGCGGATTAATGAATGGAGAAAGGTTGATTCATTGGCATATACTAAGAAATCAGGTGTTATTAAGCCTCAAACAGTTATTGAAATGCTCTATGAGGTTACCAAAGGTAAGGCTATTGTGACCTCAGATGTTGGTCAACACCAAATGTGGGCAGCTCAATATTATTTATTTGATGAGCCAAGACAGTGGATTAATTCTGGAGGTCTAGGAACTATGGGCTTTGGGCTTCCGGCTGCAATGGGCGCTAAAATTGCAATGCCTGATAGAGATGTTGCTTGTGTTACTGGAGAAGGTAGTATTCAGATGATGCTTCAAGAGCTCTCGACAATGCTTCAATACTCAACGCCTGTTAAAATCATAAACCTTAATAACGGTTACTTAGGAATGGTTAGGCAATGGCAAGAGTTTTTCTATGAAAAGCGTTATGCAATGTCCTATATGGATGCGTTACCTGATTTTGTTAAGCTGGCTGAGAGTTATGGGCATGTTGGAATAAAAGTTGAAAAAGAGTCTGATCTTAAGTCTGCTCTTGTTGAAGCATTTAAGCAAAAAGATCGGACTGTTTTTCTAGATATTTTGACAGACCCATCTGAAAATGTATTTCCAATGATTCCAGCAGGCGGTGCTCACTGCGATATGTTGTTAGCAGGCGATCAAATGGTATCAAAAGATGAAACAGATTTTAATGCGGTATAGATTATGAGACATATTATTTCAGTTATTTTAGAAAATGAAGCTGGCGCTCTTTCAAGGGTTGCAGGTCTTTTTAGTCAACGCGGCTTTAATATTGAATCTCTTACTGTTGCAAAAACTAATGATATGAATTTATCTCGAATGACGATCGTATCGTCAGGAAGTGATCGTGAATTAGAGCAAATTGTTAAGCAACTCAATAAATTAATTGAAGTGATCAAGGTAAGTGATTTGACTAGTCAAGATCATGTTGAGAGAGAGTTGATGCTTGTTAAGATTTCCTCGATTTTAAAGGATGGTATTGACTTAAAAGAGTTAGTGGAAATTTTTGGTTGTAAAGTTGTTGATGTGACTGAAAAAATTTACACCATTGAGGTTTCTGGAAAGACAAAAAAAATTAACGCATTTCTTGATGCGTTTGATGCAGCAAACATTATTGAAGTTTCAAGGACGGGCGTCACTGGAATTTCTAGAGGAAAAAAAATAATTTAAATTTAAGGAAAAAAAATGAATAGATATTATGATAAAGATGCAGACCTTTCAATTATTCAAGGCAAAAAAGTTGCGATTATTGGCTATGGCTCGCAGGGACACGCTCAAGCTAATAATCTAAAGGATTCAGGTGTAGAAGTTGTTGTTGGTCTAAGAGATGGTTCATCTTCAGAAACTAAGGCAAAAGAGGCAGGTCTTGGCGTGATGTCTGTTGAAGAAGCAAGTGCTTGGGCAGATGTTGTTATGGTTCTAGCGCCAGATGAATTTCAAGCAAATATTTACTCAGAAAATATTGAACCAAACTTAAAGCAAGGTGTTGCTTTAGCATTTTCACATGGACTCAACATCCATTTTGATTTAATTATTCCAAGAGAAGACCTAGATGTCATTATGATAGCACCTAAGGCACCTGGTCATACTGTCCGCTCTGAATTTGTTAAGGGCGGTGGTATTCCTGATTTAATTGCGATCAAGCAAGATGCTACGGGTAATGCTAAGGATATTGCGCTTTCATATGCATCAGCAATCGGTGGAGGTCGAACTGGAATACTTGAGACAAGCTTTCGAGAGGAAACTGAGACAGACTTGTTTGGAGAGCAAGTGGTTCTGTGTGGTGGAACAACTGCACTTGTTCAAGCAGGATTTGAGACTCTAGTAGAAGCAGGATATGAACCAGAGATGGCATACTTTGAATGTATGCATGAGCTCAAACTAATAGTAGATTTATTGTATGAAGGCGGAATTTCTAATATGCGTTATTCAATTTCTAATACAGCTGAGTATGGAGACGTTTCAAGAGGTCCTAGGATTGTAACTGATGAAACAAAAGCTGAAATGAAAAAAATTCTAAGTGAGATTCAAAGTGGTGCTTTTACTAAGGAGTTTATTAGTAATGTTGGTGACTTACCAGCCCGTCGTGAAGTTCAACGCAAACACCAAATAGAAACAGTTGGTGAGAGTTTGCGGTCAATGATGCCTTGGATTGCAAAAAATAAATTAGTGGACCAATCTAAAAACTAAATCTTTAGATTGTATCAGCTTATTTTAAGTAATTGTGACTGAGAAAATACCAACTAGAGGAATTTATTTACTGCCAAGCATTCTAACTACATTTGGGATGTTTGCGGGTTTTTATTCCATTATTGCATCAATTAATGGTGACTTTACTTTAGCAGCCATTTCAATAATGATTGCTATGATGTGGGATACATTAGATGGACGGGTCGCGCGACTAACAAATACTCAAAGTGCTTTTGGAGCTCAGTATGACTCACTTGCTGATTTAGTCTCGTTTGGTGTTGCTCCAGCTCTTCTTGTCTATGAATGGTCTTTATCTGATATGGGAAGAGTTGGTTGGCTTGCTGCCTTCATCTTTTTGGCTTGTGCAGCCCTAAGACTTGCAAGATTCAATACTCAAGTTGGTGTTTCTGATAAGCGCTATTTTCAAGGCCTCCCTTCACCTGCAGCGGCAGGTGTTATTGCTAGTATGATATGGCTAAAATTTTGGAAGTTTGAATACTTTGATTTTGGTATAGTCTCTCTAAGCTACTACATTGGTATTGGCATAACAATAGTTTGTGGTCTTCTTATGGTTAGTAATGTGCGTTACTATAGCTTTAAGGAGTTGGACTCCAAAAAGGCTTCATTTAGATTTCTTTTAGCTATCGTATTAAGTTTAATTGTGTTGCTTTCGAGGCCAAATATATTTTTATTTACTGGCTTTTTTGTGTATATGCTTTCCGGACTATTTATTACAATAGTTGGTATTAATAAAAAGCGGATTGAGAAAAAAAATGTTAAGCGACTTTAGTTACTTTATAATCACATCCTATGTATATAGATTTTAAATTGTCGACTTCACATTCACTAAGCAAGCTCTTTGCTTTGTTGCGATTATTGCCGTAAGGCATTAATTAATCATAATAGACGAAGGTCTATCACTAAAACTTGAGATAAAATTCGAAACTACAAAAGGAGCAAACTTATGTCCGACAAATTAATTATTTTTGATACAACCCTTAGAGATGGTGAGCAATCGCCAGGCGCCTCGATGACAAAGGACGAAAAGGTGCGTATTGCTAAAATTTTAGAAAAAATGAGAGTTGACGTTATTGAGGCTGGCTTTGCAATTGCATCACAAGGCGATTTTGAAGCAGTTCAGGCTGTAGCAAGAGCGATTAAAGATTCAACAGTTTGTTCTCTAGCAAGAGCCCTTGATAAAGACATTGATCGTGCAGGGGAATCTATAAAAGGTGCAAATTCAGCTAGAATTCATACCTTTATTGCGACATCTGATATTCATATGCAGATGAAGCTGAGAATGACTCCAGATGAAGTTGTAAGTCAAGCTGTTCGATCAGTTAAAAGAGCAACAAAATTTACAGATAATATTGAGTTTAGCCCTGAAGATGCTGGTAGATCCGATATTGATTTTTTGTGTCGAATCATTGAAGCAGCAATTAAAGCAGGTGCCACAACAATTAATATTCCTGATACGGTTGGTTATAACATTCCTCATCAGTTTGGTGAGACTATGAGAAAGCTTATTGAAAGAGTTCCAAACTCTGATAAAGCAATATTTTCAGCTCATTGTCATAACGACCTTGGTCTTGCAGTTTCTAACTCCCTCGCGGCAGTTTTAAGTGGGCAGGTAACACATCTCTTGAGGAGGTTGTTATGGCGGTTAGAACTAGACAAGATGTCTTTGGTTGTGATACAAATATTGATGCTACAAATATTTTAGCTGCCTCAAGGCTGGTTTCCTCAATCACAGGGTTTGTTGTTCAGCCTAATAAAGCAATTGTTGGTGCTAATGCTTTCGCTCATGAGGCCGGAATTCATCAAGACGGCGTTCTTAAACACAGAGAAACTTATGAGATTATGAGGGCAGAAGATGTTGGATGGAATGCTAATTCTTTAGTTCTAGGTAAGCACTCTGGCAGAAATGCTTTCAAAGTTAGGCTTGGTGAACTCGGGGTTGATTTTGAATCAGACGAGGCATTAAATGATGCATTTTCTCGTTTTAAGACCTTGGCTGATAAAAAGCATGATATTTTCGATGAAGATCTTCAAGCCTTAGTTACTGAAGCACAAACTGAAGCAACAGAAGTTATTCGATTAGTTTCTCTCAAAGTTTCTGCTGAAACTGGAAAAGATAATACTGCTGATATAACACTATCAATTAATGGAAATGAGCAAAGTGCCTCAGCAAAAACATCGGGCGCAGTTGATGCTGCCTTTACTGCTATATTGTCTTTAGTTAATATTAAGCCAAAACTCCAACTATATTCAGTTACAAATGTAACCCAAGGAACAGACTCGCTTGGCGAAGTTAATGTTCGCCTTGAACATGAAGGGAAAATTGTCAATGGTCAGGGAGTTGATACCGATATTATTACTTCTTCAGCCAAGGCATATGTTAATGCTTTAAATAAAGTGATGGCAAATGTAGAAAAGGCGCACCCTCAGATATGACGATAAAAAATAGAAATAACTATCTAGAAGCCCTAGGGATACCTGATTTTTTCTATTCTCAAAGTGATTCCGAAAAAAAAGTAATTCCTAAAGTGAAATGTTTGATAATTGAAACTACCTCTCAAGATTCTTTTTGTGAGCCAGGTGAAAGCCAAGATTTATTAATAAAAATATTGACTTCCATTGATTTAACGTTGAGCAATGTTTGCTTAAGGTCAATTGAAAAAGATAATCTTGATGAGTGCATTAGGGCTAATCCTGCAAAGGCTGTATTGGTTATGGGTTCAGAGGTTAATTCGGATTTATCTTTTCTATTTTCCACCCATCACCCAAGAGATATTCTAAAAAATAATAAACTTAAAAGAGAGGTCTGGGAAGTGTTAAAAAAGGTTAAGTTATGTCTCAGATAAATTATTCATTGAGCTCTTATGAGCGCCCAAAGCTGAAAACCCCTAATGGCGAGAAAAAACTACTACTTCATTCATGTTGCGCTCCTTGCGCAGGTGAAGTTATGGAGGCATTAGCCGCCTCGGATATTGATACAACAATTTTTTTCTACAACCCAAATATTCACCCTGTTGAAGAATACGAGCTTCGAAAGGAAGAGAACGTTCGCTTTGCCCAAAAGCTTGGTATGCCAATAATCGATGCCGATTATGATCGTGATGACTGGTTTAAGAGGACAAAAGGGCAAGAGAATGAGCCTGAAAGAGGGAAGAGATGTACAACATGTTTTGATATGCGCTTTGAAAGAACGGCTAGATATGCTTCCGAAAATAATTTTGACATTATTTCATCAACACTAGGTATATCTCGATGGAAAGATATGAATCAAATTAATGATTCAGGCGCTAGATCATCTAAGCCACATAATGTTCCTTATTGGGACTTTAATTGGAGAAAAAAAGGTGGCTCTTCAAGAATGCTGGAGTTATCAAAAAAAGAAAATTTTTATCAGCAAGAGTATTGTGGCTGTGTATATTCTTTGAGAGATACCAACAATTGGAGAGCTTCCAAGGGACGAGAAAAAGTTGAAAGAGGTGTAAAGTTTTATCAAGAAGCAAAACTTAAGTTATCTCAGAGTGACTAATTCTCTATAAGATAGAGTAATAATGCTTTTTGGACATGCAGTCGATTTTCAGCTTCATCCCATATAACGCTCTGTTTGCCGTCAATCACATCTGCGCTCACCTCTTTTCCTCTGTAAGCAGGAAGGCAATGCATAAAAATTACATCATTTTTTGCCTTAGACATCATCTCTTCATCAACCTGAAAGCCTTTAAACGCTAATTCTCGCTCTTTTTGTTCAGATTCTTGGCCCATACTAGTCCAAACGTCAGTAACAATAATATCAGCGTCTATGCAGGCATCTAACGGTTTATTAAAGTACTCGATATTGTTTTGATATTTATCAACATACGATTGAGATGGCTCGTAACCCTCAGGAGTTGCAATGGATAATGAAAAGTCGAATATGTTTACAGCTTGCATATAGGTTTGACAAACATTACACCCATCTCCTATCCAGGCAATTTTCTTGCCTTTGATCGCCCCTCTTTGTTCCTGATAAGTCATTAAATCAGCAAGTATTTGACAAGGATGAGATTCGTCAGAAAGGGCATTAATGACTGGTTTACTTGAATGCTTTGAGAATTCAATAATATCTTCATGGGATGAAAGTCTCAGCATTACTGCATCAACCATTGAACTTATAACGATTGCGCTATCAGTAATCGGCTCTCCTCTTCCTAGTTGTATATCTTTTTCAGATAGAAAAAGTGATTGACCGCCAAGTTGCGTCATGCCTGCTTCAAAAGAAACCCTAGTACGGGTAGATGACTTGTCGAAAATCATTGCTAATGTTTTATTATTAAGCGAATTATTCACATGGCCTTCTTTATGCTCTTTTTTAAGAGAGATTGCTCGGTCTATAATATTTTGTAAAATCTCTAGTGAGTGATCGTCAAAATCGATAAAGTGCTTTGTCATAATCTTTTCCTAGGAATTTATAAGTTTTATAATCTTTTTAATCAAGATGTTTACCTCTTCTTTGGATATTATAAGTGGTGGCAACATCCTAATCGAGTTTCCAGTAATATTAATTAGCAACTCATCATCTAGCGCTTTTTGAACTAGCTTACTACAATCGATACTATTTTCATCAAGCTCAATACCTATCATGAGTCCTTTAATACGAATCTCTTTAACAACTTTGCAATCTATTAGTTTTGATTTAAGCTGAACTTCAAAGTACTGACTCATTTCGTTAACATTGTCAAGAATTGAATCATTCTCAAAAACATCAAGAACGCATAAGGCAACCCTTGTTACTAAAGGATTTCCTCCAAAAGTTGAGCCATGGCTTCCATGAATAAGCATTTCAGCTGCTTTTCCTTTGGCGAGGCATGCTCCAATCGGAACGCCATTACCTAGGCCCTTAGCTAAGCAAAGGATATCAGGAGTAATGTTGTTATATTGGTGAGCAAAGAGTTTGCCTGTTCTACCCATACCTGACTGTACTTCATCAAGAATAAAGAGCCAGTCATTTTCATCACAAACTGATTTCACTTTATTTAAGTAGTCACTTTGTGGAATTATAACTCCAGCTTCTCCTTGAATTGGCTCAACCATTAATGCAACAATATCTTTATTTTCATTGTATTTCTTAATAGCCTCAATATCATCAAAATCGACATGAATAAACTCACTCATTAAAGGGGAGAAGCCAGCTTGAACTTTGCTATTACCTGTGGCAGATAGGGTTGCCATTGTTCGTCCATGGAAGCTTTTATTTGCGGTCAAAATAATTGGATTTTTGATGTTTTTAGAGCGCGCATAAAGTCTAGCTATTTTGATTGCCGCTTCATTAGCTTCAGCACCAGAATTAGCAAAAAAAGCTTTATCCATATTAGATAACTTACAAAGGCGCTCAGCTAATCTTTCTTGGTTTCCGATTCGGTAAACGTTTGACGTATGCAAAAGCGCTTGTGATTGCTCAATAATGCTTTGGGTAATTGCTGGATGGCAGTGACCGAGGTTAACAACACCAATCCCAGAAAGGGCATCCAAATATTTTTTTCCCTCCGAGTCAGTTAGCCAACATCCATTTCCATTTGTAAAAGTAACATCAAGTGGTGAATAGTTAGACATTAAGTTAGACATAATAAATTCCTAATAAAAACAAAAAAGCCCCATAATGGGGCTTTTGAAACTAAATCGATTGCCGTATTAGGGCAAAAAAACCGCCATTGCTAAATATGAATGAAGAGTGTATCTTCGTATAGTGTATCGTCTTAAATGTTTAGATGTCGTTAACATGTCAGTTTCAAAATAATTCAAAAGAATAATTATATCCTAATCATTGGGTTTAAACTTTCTGTAATTTCATCTAAATAAAAGAAAAAAAAGTTTATATTGCTTACAGATTTATGAAACAATAGAGTTGCAAAAAACAAAATTTTATTTCATTAATCTAAGGAGTAAAAATGCAACTACACATCTCTGGCCATCACCTTGATATTACTTCATCTATCAAGCAACACACTAACGAAAAACTCTCAAAAATTAAACACCACTTTGACAATGTCATGAATGTCAATATGATTTTAGAGGTTCAAAAAGACGTCCAAAAGGCCGAGGCAACGATACATTTAAGTGGGACAGATATTTTTGCCAAGGCACAAAGCACTGATATGTATGTCTCAATTGATCAACTGATCAACAAGTTAGATTCACAAATAATTAAACACAAAGAAAAGCTACATAACCACAGAGGTTAAGCTATATAAATTATAATATGTTGTATTTATTACATAACAAGCTTTGCTTGTTATGTAATAGCGATTGAGGGATTATAATTATGGCTGAAGTTGAACTCACGACTTTCGAAGTGAGTCTGAAAAATTTAATGATTGCACTTGAAGCATCGAATCTTGATGAGGCTAAAGCTCAAATTAAAGAACTTCA
>LWDU01037472.1_pt1 | contig 19780 bp, 19 predicted proteins | sample 727161 | NCBI WGS metagenome assembly LWDU01 (sample SAMN04566230, study PRJNA314399) | hydrothermal vent metagenome | isolation source: deep sea hydrothermal plume seawater | place: Mexico: Gulf of California, Guaymas Basin | collected 2004-07-11
ACCCGACCCTGTCAGAGATGATGCATGAAAGCGTGCTCGCCTCACAAGGGCGTGTACTTCACATGTAACGGTCGCCGCCTGCAGTCCGGCGGCGTCTCGCAAATTGACCTTGAGGGCGGCGCCCGGCATGGTTCGGTACATGTCGGCGCCCCTCAAAAACACCGCCTATGCACTCCAGCTGCACCATCGCGGTGAGCTGATGACGCCCCTCGCGCAGGGGGCGCTCTGGTGGGCTGCGCGCCGGACGCTAATCGTTTCTGACTTGCACTTTGAGAAGGGGTCTAGCTTCGCAAGGCGCGGCCAGCTCCTGCCGCCCTATGATACCAGCATGACGCTGAAAGTGGTCGAAGCGCTGGTCGATGAGTTCGCGCCAGACTGCGTTGTTTCCCTCGGAGACAGCTTCCACGATCCAGCAGCAGAAGCACGGCTATCGCCCCCTGAACGCCTGCGCATTCGCGCCCTGACAGCGCGGACAGACTGGGTCTGGGTCGAGGGAAACCACGACCCCGATCCTCCGGCTCATCTAGGCGGCCGCGGCGCGAAAACATTCCGGATGGGCGACTGCGTCTTCCGCCACGAACCCACCGGGGAAATCGGCGAGATTTCCGGACACCTCCACCCCGTCGCCCGCGTGACAGGCCGAGGCAGGGCCGTCCGCCGCAAATGCTTCGTCAGCGACGGACACCGCCTCATAATGCCATCCATGGGCGCCTACACTGGCGGTCTGAACATATTGGACGACGCCGTCACGCGTCACTTTGCGGATGGATGGATCGCATTCGCTGCTGGTGAGAAGCAGGTCCATATGGTCGACCGGAAACTGCTTGCGGGCGATCACACCGCAGCACGCAAGGATCAGCTCTGGCGTTTGTAATTGCTGGATATTGTCCTAGCTGATGCACTGGTAAAAAGAGGTCTACATGGAACAGCTCGAGAATATCGATTTCAACACACTTGCGGCCGAATACTGGCCAGTGCTGCTGAGTGGCGCGCTGAAGGTTTTTGGCGCACTTGTCGTCTTGGTCATTGGCCTGCGGATCGCGGGCTGGTTGTCTTCGATGGTGCGCAAGCAGACATCCAAGCGCGCAGGTGTCGACGAGACACTGGGCGCGTTTTTTGGCTCTCTCGTCCGCTGGTTTGTTACTGCGGCGGTTATTATCGCATCGCTTCAGGTCTTCGGCGTTCAGGCGACCAGCTTCGTTGCCGTTCTAGGTGCCCTCACGCTGGCGATCGGTCTGTCGCTTCAGGGCGCTTTGGGGAATATCGCGTCCGGCGTGATGATCATGCTGTTTCGTCCATACAAGAATGGCGATTTCGTTGAGATCGCTGACCAGGTTGGCACGGTCAAAGAGATCAACCTGTTCCAGACCATTCTGGCGACGCTGGACAATGTAAAGATCATCATCCCGAACACCGAAGCCATTGATGGCGTCATCAAGAACTATTCGGGCTACGATACGCGCCGCTGCGATATTGTGTTCGGCATCGATTATGATGATGACATGGACAAGGCGCTGGGCATCATCCAGACGCTCGTCGATTGTGAAGGTGACCAATCTCGGCGACAGTTCCGTCGATATTACGTGCCGTCTCTGGTGTAATGCGACCGAACTCTGGAACCTAAAATTCGATCTCACCAAGAAGGTGAAACAAGAGTTCGATGCACAGGGCATTTCCATTCCCTATCCGCATCGCACACTGGTCCAGAAAGTGGCGAGCTAGTCACGCAGTCAGGAGAGTATCGAGGCTATGGCAGACACAGGTCCGGTGGAAGCGCCGGTCGTCACCAAGATTGGAGAGCCCGCCGGTAATACCAGCAGGCGCTCCAAGCCTCGGCGTTCTCTACAAAGGCGCTTGTTTTCTGTGGGCGTGTTCCAAGTCATTGGGCTGATCGCTGCAAGCGTGTTGCTGGGCCTGTTCCTGCTTGCGCTTGACCTCGACCCTAATAGCGACAGCCTGAATTTGAGAGGCGCCGTCTGGGGCGTGATCCAGGCGCTTTTCCAGTCTGTCCTGTGGCTGGTCGGTACGCTCTGGAGGCCGTTCCTTGCCGGTGCGGCAGTTGTTATTCCCGCGTTTCTTTTATGGCGTCTCGCCAGTTTGCCCTTTCGAAATTAGGCGCGCGAAGTAAGGTCTCCCTAAACATAAAGGGAGACTTTTCGTGGATATAGACAAGCTGATGTTCAAGCCGGGCCTTATGGAAGGCGAGCGGGTTCTGGTCACTGGTGGTGGCACCGGTCTGGGCAAGGAGATGGCCGAAGGCTTTCTCAAGCTCGGTGCCGAAGTGCACATTTGCGGCCGACGCGGCAAGGTTTGCGAGGACACAGCAGAAGAGCTGATGTCCAACCATGGCGGCAAGGTGGTGCCACATGCGTGTGACATCCGCGTTGCTGAAGCCATCACGGATATGAACGACGCGATCTGGTCAAAGCATGGTGCGCTTACAGGCCTCGTGAACAATGCAGCCGGCAATTTTATCTCGCGCACGGAAGACCTCTCCATTCGCGGCTTCGATGCGATCTCGAACATCGTCTTCCGCGGCAGCTTCTACATGACCCACGATATCGGCAAGCGCTGGATTGCCGACAAGCAACGCGGAAATGTGATCTCGATCCTGACAACCTGGGTCTGGAATGGTGGGCCGTTTGTGGTGCCGTCCGCCATGTCAAAGGCGGCCGTGAACACCATGACGCAAAGCCTTGCCGTGGAATGGGGCCGCTATGGCCTGCGTTTCAATGCGATTGCGCCAGGGCCATTCCCGACTGAAGGCATGTCCAATCGCCTTTCTCCTGAAACAGAAGGCACGGGGCGCCGCGATTCAGGCGCAGCGAATCCGATGGGCCGCGTTGGCGAAATGCACGAGCTGGTAAACCTTGCCGTCTTCCTGATGGGTCCGGGTGCTGAATATGTGAACGGCCAGACCATCGCTATTGATGGGGCGATGTATAATGCGTCCGGCGGCAACTTCGCCCAGCTGACTCAATGGGGTGACAGTGAGTGGAAGGCCGCGCGTGAAGCGATTGAGGTTCAGAACGCCAAGGACAAGGCGGCGCGTACCGTCTAGTGGCGGCGCATCTCTTCCCCTGGGGCGAGAAATCGCTCCAGGGACTCGCCATTCCAGTTGGCATGCGCAATCGCGATCCGCTCATGCACATCATCAGGCACGGATGGCAGTTTGTGGATCGGCAGAAGCAGGGGACGCAGCCCCTTCAGGTTTGCCGTCTGGATTGCGATACCCGGCCGAGCATTCAGCTCCAGAAGCGTCGGTCCTTTATGCTCGCAGATCACGATGTCCACGCCGACATAGCCAAGGCCGATATGTTGGCCAAGGCGGCTCGCGAGCTCCAGAATTTCATCCCATGAAGGTACCTGGAAGTCGCGCACGGGCGTTTCGAAGTCAGGGTGAACATCGACTGAGTCGTTGTGCTGAACACCGCGTGTCGTGATGCCGGTCACGAGATCAATGCCGGCGCCGATACCGCCCTGGTGAAGGTTCGCCTTGCCGTCAGACTCGGCTGTTGGAAGACGGAGCATTGCCATGACTGGGATGCCGCGAAAGACGATCACGCGGACATCCGGCACACCGCCAAAGGCCAGCTTCGAGAAGGCCGAGTGCGGAACAAGCCGCTCTTCGATCATGACCTGATCGGAGCCATCGCCCATCGAGAACATGCCGCTCAGCATGTTGTTGAGATGATAGCGGATATCGGGCCAGGCCATGATCTGGCCGTTCATGCGGCGCAGCCCCGTCTTGGCTACACCGTTGAACACCATGATACCGCCGCCGCCCGAACCGTTGGCTGGCTTCACAACGAAGGAGCGGTGCTTCTCTGCGATCTTCTCCAGCAGGTGCATTTCACCGCCATAACGGATGACGCCGTACAGCTCTGGCACGGTAACCCCCGCCTCAATGGCAAGTTTCTTCGTGATGACCTTGTCATCGACCAGCGGATAGAAGCGACGTGGATTATAGGCAGCGATGAAGTCGAGGTTCCGGCTATTGATTCCGAGAACCCCCGACTTCGCCAGTTTTGATATTGGACCAAAACCTATCATGAGGTCTTGTTGCCTTCGTTCGCGAGAACCTTGAAGCGGAAATACTCGGTGACCTTGTAGCCGGTGTAGCGGCCCAGAAGCAGCACGATTGCCAGAACGATAAGCAGAAGCTCCGGAAACACGATGGCGAAGTGCTCAATGTATTCGCTTGTCAGGATGTAATAGGCCGGAACGGCGCCTGCGAGCGAACCCAGCGCTTTCTTCAGGGCTTCCTTGGCACCGTCTTCTTCCCAGGTGAGTGACATGCGCTCAATGGTCATCGTGATAATGACAAGCGGGAAGAGAGAGATGGACAGGCCGGTCTGAATACCCATGGCTTCGCCAGCAAGCGCGATGAACATCATCACGAAGGTCACGATGATCAGCACGGCAGCCAGACGCGGTACGAGCAGAAGCTGGAGCTGGTTGAAGTAGGCACGAAGCAACAGACCAACTGCCACGATACCGGTAAAAAGCAAAATACCGGTAATCAGCTGCGTCTCGCGGAACGCGAGCGCAATCAGCACCGGCATGAATGTGCCGAAGGCCGGCATACCGATCACCTGCTTCAGCAACACTATGATCAGCGCGCCCAATGGGATCAGCAAGAGCACTCTGAAGACGAGCTGAAGGTCGATAGGCAGGCTGAGCAGGGAAGTCGCATTCACCCAGGGCGCAAACTCGGATCCACGTTCCATGGCCCTTGAAAGCTGGCTCTCGAAGTTCCTAGCGACAGACCAGGACACGCCGACACGGTTGAACCCGTCACCCGAAACGATGGGTTGCCGATCATAGACAATCGGAAGCGTTCGCGCATCATTAAGCGGTTCAGCCGTTGTACCGTTTGCGCTGACCCATGTCTCTCCGAGCCAGTATTCCACCCATGTTGTGAGTGGCGCCTGGCGCGTGTCGGTATCGAGGATAATGCCCTGAACGTGGCGGGCAGGCGTGCCTGCAGCGTTCAGAAGGAAAACGAGCCGGTCTGAGGCGTTCGAGATCTCAGGTGGCCCACCCTCAATTATTGTGGAGATACGGTCATCGCTTTCATCAGCGCTCAGGCGCGCCAGTTGGGTGATAAAGCTTCGTTCGCCAGCCGACTTCTCGAGCGCTTCTGTAAGAATGGAATCGAGTGCAACCAGAAGCGGCGTCGCGTTCTCTTCAATCGCTCTGCGCCGTTCTGAACGTCGATAGTCGGATACCGCCTCTGGCGTTGGCCGAGCATCATTGGAGTAACGCTGATCAACGGAGATCAGCTTTGCGCTGTAAAAAAGTACGGCGTTGCCATCCTGGGCGCGGCGCTCAAAGACGGCCTGGCGCCCGGTTTCTGTCGTATCCGTCTCAACACCGAAGCCAGACGCGACGAATGTCTCATCGACAACGGTGAACTGGCCTTCGGAATTGGGAAGGGCGAGACGAAGCGTGACAGGGTCACCGCGGCCCCGGAACGAGATTTTTGCCTCAATGGTCCATGTGTCGGAATCGAGGTTCGGCACGACCGGAAAGCCGAGGCGCGTGACCTTGTACGAAAAGATGCCGAGCGCGGCCGCGATAAGCGCGCCCACGATGATCAGCAATTGAGTGCGTTTCAAAAATCAGCTCCGAGTCGGCCTTAAATCCTTGCGGCCCGACTACTTAGAACACCGTGCCCGCTTCGTATAGATTTCACTTGCGTCAACGACAATGTCTGCCTTTTCGAGCATGTTACGCCCGATAAGTGTTTCATAGTTGAAATTGCCCCGATCGGCGAGGGTGACTTCATCTTCTATGAGAAGGCCGCCGAGGCAGAATTCCAGTTCCACAACTGGGCGGTGGATGAGCCCGCCCCGCTTGGTCTTGATCGCGGCCCAGCGGACAATTTCAGTTTCGATCGTACGCTCGTCTCCATCTTCATTGATGACCTTGAAGACGATGTCTCGCGTCTCGTCCTCATCGTCCCAATCCTTGCGAGATGGCGCATCAAGGATCACGGCGTGGATGGAGGATGTCTTGGCACCAGTGTCGAGCTTGGCATCGAGCTGGATATCAAGATCAGCGATTCGCACATGCTCCAGCCAGCCAAGGACGTTCTTGTCAGTGTCTGCAGTAGCACTGAGTGCTGTGCCAGCGATAATGGACGACGCGATGAGAAGTTTTCGCAACATGGATTCTTGCCTGCCTTTGTTTTTATCGGGCGCTTAGAACAGCAAGATTGTGATTTTCGCGTGGCGAAACTCGTATCTAACTTTGACGGTCAGGCATCGCTGAGTTTGCGAACCAGCTGGTTGACCGCGCCATAGTCAATCTTGCCGGTCCCAAGCACCGGAATGTCATCGACATGATAGACCTTGCGCGGAACGGAAAGTTCCGAAACGCCATGCGATTGCGCCCAGGCGAGAATTTCGCTGCGGTTCGCCTCGCCAGAGGTTGTCAGCAAAACAATCTGTTCGCCTTTGCGCGGATCTGGAATGGCGCCAGCCGCATGCATGTCATCTGGCCAGATAGCGCTGGCGCAGTTTTCGACAACAGCTAGCGAAACCATCTCGCCGCCAATCTTGGCGAAACGCTTCACGCGGCCCTGGATGCGGATACAGTGATCCTTGTCGATCGCGACGATATCACCGGTGTCGTGCCAACCTTCTTCGAGAGGCTCCAGGACGCCCGGATTATCGGCACGCATGTAGCCCTGCATGACGTTGGGCCCTCGAATGCGAAGCCTGCCGCCATCTTCTATGCCTTCAACAGGGACGAGCTCATACTCCATTTCGGCCATGAGGCGGCCAACGGTGCCGGGCTTGTTCAACTCGACGCTGTTCGCTGCCACCACAGGCGACGCTTCGGTCGCGCCGTAACCTTCCAGGATTTCAATCTGGAATTTGCGGCGGACCAGTTGGCGGGTTTCGTCGCGCACGCGCTCTGCGCCGCAGACAGCGAGCCGGACGCTGTTCATGTCGCCTTCCTCCCCCGCGCGGGCATATTGGGAGATGAAGGTGTCGGTCGCGAGAAGAATGGTTGAGCCGGTCTGGCGGATACGTTTGGCAATCTCGCGCGGCTGTAGCGGCGTAGGGTGAAATACGGCTTTTACGCCGGCAATAAGCGGTAGCAGCGCGCCAACGGTCAGGCCGAAGCAGTGAAATGTCGGCAACGGATTGAAGACAGAGTCTGTTTCGGGCGACAGGCCGATATGCGCACGCACCTGCTCGACATTGGCGACGATGTTCTGGTGACTGAGGACCACGCCCTTCGGCTCGCCCTCCGTGCCTGAGGTGAAAAGGATGACGCCGGTCTTCTTGTGATCGGGCCCCTGGAAGACAAGCGACGGGAATAGGGGGCCAACCGCACCTTTCAGTTTGTCGCTGATCGAGAGGTTCTCGCGCACATCTTCGAGATAGATGAAATCCGCATCCTCGCTCAGGCTTTCAACGAGCGGTTCGAGGCTGCCAAGTTCAATGAACTTGTTGGCTGTAATGATCTTGGTCACTTCTGCGGCGCGCATGGCCGCGCGAAGATTTGCTGACCCAGCTGTAAAGTTCAGCATCGCTGGAATGCGGCCAGCAGCCAACACCGCGAGAAATGCGATCACAGCGCCAGCACCGGTTGGGAGCATAATGCCGAGCACTTCGTTACGCGACGTCTTGCCGCGGATCGCAGAGCCCAGCGCGAAAGCAGCCCGCGCGATCTCCGTATAAGTCAGCTCACGTTCATCGCCGTCGACGATGGCTACGGTTGCACCGCCAAACTCTTTGCGGGCCCGCATGAAGGCAGAGAAGATGTCGGTCTTCGTGCGTTTCAGGTTGAATGAGAGCGGTTCTGGAACAGTGGTCATGTGAGGCTTTGGCATCGTGATTTCTAAACTCAGTGTCACAAAATGTCACAGAGAGTGATAAAGGCAACTCGCGCAGGGCAGCCAGTCAATGCGGCCTTGCGATATTGCAGCTTGATGATGGGGACATAGCGGTCCATCTATGCCGCATGGTTACACTCATCGAGAGCAAGCAGAAATTCCGGCATCCGGAAAAGCGCAACAGGCCTGACACGCCCGTCCTGCGCAAGCCGGACTGGATTCGCGTGAAAGCCCCGACGAGCCAGGGCTTCCGGGAAACGCAGGAAATTGTCCGGTCCAAAGGTCTTGTCACCGTGTGTCAGGAAGCCGGCTGTCCGAATATCGGCGAATGCTGGGACAAGAAGCACGCTACGATGATGATCCTTGGGGAGGTGTGCACTCGGGCCTGCTCATTCTGCAACGTCTCTACCGGCAAACCTTCGCCTGTCGACGAAGATGAGCCGCGCCGTGTCGCTGAAGCTGTTCAGGAAATGGGCCTTCAACACGTTGTCATCACGTCTGTTGACCGCGACGACCTTGAGGATGGCGGTGCTCGCCACTTCGTGAATGTGATCGGCGCGATCCGTGAGGCATCCCCCGGCACAACGATCGAGATCCTCACGCCAGACTTCCTGCGCAAGGATGGCTGGGAAAACGCAGTCATCGATGCGCGCGCTGACGTTTTCAACCACAATCTTGAGACTGTCCCGCGCCTCTATTTCTCGATCCGCCCGGGAGCGCGCTACTATCATTCCCTCCGCCTGCTTGAGCGCGTGAAGATGCGTGATCCGAACCAGTTCACCAAATCGGGCCTCATGGTCGGACTTGGTGAGACCAAGGAAGAGGTGATGCAGGTCATGGACGACATGCGCTCTGCGGGCATCGATTTCCTGACCATAGGCCAATACCTGCAACCGACGCGCAAACACGCGGCTGTCGATCGCTTCGTCCACCCGGATGAATTCAGGTCCTATGAAGAGATTGCACGTTCCAAGGGCTTCCTCATGGTGTCCGCTTCACCCCTGACCCGCTCGAGCTATCACGCCGATGAGGACTTTGCGAAAATGAAGGCGGCGAGACTGGCCGCCAATCAGTAGGAGCAGCCTGTGCCGCGCCTCTCAAAGCAGCTGGTGATCGAGCATCGCGCCGATGAGGTGTTTGATCTGGTCGCCGATATCCAGCGCTATCCGGAATTCATCAAGTGGATCCGCACCATGAAGGTAAGCGGGGAGCGTGAAGAAGACGGCGTGCGCAAGTATCGCGGCGAGGTCGATGTCGGCTTCAAGGGCTTCTCTGAACGTTTTGCGACCGACATCGCTGCGGATGATGAGAACCGCACTGTTGAGGTCTCACTGGCCGACGGGGAGCTCGGAACTGTGGTCGACTTCTTCATCGATTACGAGTTCCGCAATCCCGTCCTGTCACTTCTCGCGAAGGCGAACACAACACTTGCCGTCGACAAGATCATGAAATCGTTCATTGACGAAGCAGACCGCCGATATGGTGAGCGGCGGACCTAGTATTTGGGTTACGGTATTTGCTGACGGATCATGTTCAGCGCAGCCTCGATCGTCGCCATGCGAACTTCGTGGCGTCCGATATCTCCGAAGTAACAAGCTTCGTGCAGAACAGCCTTGTTCTCGCGAGCACAGGCGATGTGAACTGTACCAACCGGCTTCATCGGTGTGCCGCCGCCTGGACCGGCAATTCCAGTCACCGCAATGGCAAGATTGGCGCGGCTAGAATTCAGGGCGCCCTCTGCCATCAGTCTGGCCACGGCTTCTGAGACCGCACCATAGTCAGCGATCAGGTCGCCCGGCACGCCGAGTACCTCTTCCTTGGAGCGGTTCGAATAGGTCACGAAGCCCCGCTCGAAGACGTCCGAAGAACCGGAGAACTCTGTAAACAGCGCAGCAATGAGGCCGCCCGTGCAGGATTCAGCCGAGGCGATCTTCACGCGTCTTTCTCGCGCTTCATCCATGGTCAGCAGGCAGAGATTACGAAGACGGTCTGGAAACATGCGGTCCTCCTAGATGATCTTGCGAAGCGTTGCGGCGGCCTGGGCGGCTATGCCTTCGCGGCGACCTGTAAAACCCAGGCCCTCGGTCGTCGTCGCCTTGATGCTCACAGCATCAAGCTCAAGCTCAGTAAGCTTTGCGGTTCGCTTTCGCATTGCTTCGCGGTGCGGCTTGATTTTGGGCGTCTCACAGATGAGCGTGATGTCGCAATGGGTGAGTTGCCAGCCAGCTTCACGTGCGAGCATGATGGCGTGGCTCAGAAACATGCCAGAATCGGCATCCTTCCAGCGATCATCTGACGGTGGAAAGTGGTCGCCAATATCTCCAAGTGACACAGCGCCAAGAATCGCATCCGTCAGCGCGTGCCAGCCTGCATCGGCATCAGAGTGTCCTTTGAGGCGCGCGCTGTGTTCGATGAAGGTGCCGCAGAGCGTGACGCCGGGGCCCGGCTCAAAAGCGTGGACATCGAATCCGGTACCAAACCTGAATTCAGCCTGTTGCCCCGCCATCAATGCCTCCATTCTCTCAAAGTCATTCGCAAAGGTTATCTTGGAAAGCCGTTCGTTCCCATCGACCAATGCCGCTCTCGCACCGAGTGCTTCGACTGCTTCAAGGTCATCGACGAAACTGCCAGATTTGTCAGCCAACGCAGATGCGAGAATACCAGCTTTGAAAGCTTGGGGTGTCTGGACGCGGTAGAGGTCTGAGCGATCCACCGTCTGCAGCGTTTCGTCAGCTCGTCGTTTCAAAGCGTCTATGACTGGCAGGGCAGGGGCTGCCGCGTCATAGGCTTTCATTCCGTCAAGCAAAGCGGTGATCGTCTGGGTTTGGAGGCCCGGACGCGCAGCGTCATGGACCAGAATGATGTCATCAGCTGCAGGCCCGAGGGCCTCTACCGCGTTGCGCACCGACGCCGTCCGGTCACTGCCGCCTTCGACGAGCATGAGCCGGTCATCCTCTGGTGCGCTAGCGGCAATCGTCTCGATATGATCGGAGGGCAGTACCAGACCAATACGGTCTACACGACTGTCTGACAGGAAAGTGTCCAGGGACCAGCGATAGACCGGCTTGCCGGCCAGCATCTCAAACTGTTTGGGCAGTTTTCGACCAGTCCTGCTGCCAGACCCGGCCGCAACAATGATTGCATGAACTCTCATAAGAGCAGGGGCTTATCCCCGCTGATGCAGAATGGCCACATGAATTATTGCTGCGGCACCGCCCCTCATGCTCAACTATTGTGCAAAGCAAAAAAGTGTTCAAACTAAATGTATGTACACGATGCACCAATCTTTGGCAGAGCGCGTCTGGCTTGCCCCTATGTCGGGCTCGACCGATGCTGCTTTCCGCAGACAAGCGGTGCGTTTCGGCGCTGAAGCTGTCGTCTCTGAGATGGTCGCAGGCGAAACGCTGGCTGCGGCGCGCCCGGACGTCGTGCGCCGGACCTGCAGGCATGAAGGCCGCGGACGATGGATCGTCCAGCTGGCAGCCCGCCGTCCTGAAGATATGCAGCGGGGCGCTGAATTGCTTGCCGAAGCTGGCGTGGACCAGATCGATATCAATATGGGTTGTCCATCAAGACAGGTCACCGGAGGCCAGTCTGGCTCTGCATTGATGAAAGAACCCGATCTGGCGAAATCGATCATTGATGCTGCGCTGCAGGGTGCGGGCGGGTTGCCCGTCTCGCTGAAGATGCGTCTTGGCTGGGATGATCAGATGCTCAATGCGCCAGACCTCGCACGGTATGCCCAGTCGGTCGGACTATGCATGATTACTGTTCACGGGCGGACGCGCTGCCAGTTCTACAAGGGGACTGCCGATTGGGAGCGTGTCCGCGAGACCGTTGAGGCCATCGACCTGCCTGTTCTCGTCAACGGCGATATCGAAGATTGTAAAACGGCTGATGCCGCGCTCGCAGCATCAGGCGCTCATGGTGTGATGATCGGACGCGCGGCGATGGGACGGCCATGGCTGCTTGGAGAGGTTTCGGCCCATCTCGCCGGACGTCGTGAGTGGTGCGCGCCCAGCGCGGTTGAAAAGCTCGATAGTCTCATCGAGCAGGTAGAGGACAGCATGGCCCTTTATGGAAAAGCGCTCGGCCTGCGTATCGTGCGCAAGCACATCTCGGCTGCGGTCGACCATCTCGACGCTGACTGGAGCGATGCGGAACGTAAGGAGCTGCGTGCGCGCGCCTGCGGCTTTGAGGATGCCAAGCCGCTCTTTGTGTTTCTCAATCAACTCTTTGAAGACAGAGTGCAGGTCGCGGCATGACGGAAAAGACGAACGTATCCGATCTTATTCCGGTCGCCATCCTGCAGATCGACAGTCGCCGCAACATCATGTCGGCGAATACAGAGGCGCAGATGATCCTCGGTCATTCTCTGGCCAGCCTGCAAGCGCATAATCTCGGTGAATTTGTCTATCACGACTCCCCGCTGTTTGAGCTGCTCGACAGGGTCGCGAGCGAAGAAGGCGATATCTCTTCACATGGCCTGACGATAGCCGGACCATCCGCTGTGCGCGGCAAACTGTACGATATCCGGCTTCGCCCCGGCCCGGACGGCTCCGTCATTCTCGCAATCGCCGAATCGCTTGTGCGGGACCCTTCAGACAGCGCAGCAGGCATATCGGGCTTCGGGCGTATCCTTGGCCACGAAGTGAAGAACCCGCTTGCTGGCATCTCCGGTGCTGCGCAGCTCCTGCTTCGCAATGCAAGCGAAGAGGAGGTTCCGCTGCTTGAGATCATCAAGAGCGAAGCCAGCCGTATCGAGCGACTTGTCACTCGCCTGTCCGCCTTTGAGCTTTTCTCGGCCCCGCGGCGCGATCGCTTCAACATTCATCAATTACTGGACAAGATCCTGATCGCTGAAGAAGCTGCGCATGGCGGCAAGATCGCGCTGAAGCGCGCCTACGATCCGTCGCTACCAGAAATACTTGGCGACGAGGATCATCTTCACGAAGCATTCCAGAATATCGTACGCAATGCAGCCGAAGCGGCGAGTGAGACAGGCGGGCAAGGGCAGGTGACGCTTCAAACCGCCTTCGAGACCGGCTTTGCCTTCTCCAGCAAACGCAATGCGCGACGTCTTCAGCGCGCGATCCGCATTACCGTCGAAGACAATGGTAAAGGCATCAGCTCTGAAACGCGCGATCAGATGTTTGATATGTTCAGCTCGACCAAAGCGGGTGGACGCGGCCTTGGCCTCAGCGTCGTATCCGAAGTCGTGGCAGCGCATGAGGGCCGCATCAAGGTCGAGAGCAAACCCGGCCAGACCAAATTCTCAGTCTTCCTGCCAATGAAACGAGATATCGTCCAATGACACAGAAAACCGTCCTTCTTGCCGAAGACGATGCGAGCATCAGGCTGGTCGTCAACCAGACACTTGTGACGGCTGGCTATCAGGTTCGCGCCACCAGTTCGGTAGATGCGCTCGAGCGCTGGGTGCGCAATGGTGAGGGGGATGTCGTGGTGACAGACGTCTACCTAAGTGCTGCCATCCATCCGGCTCGCGCGACCTGACCTGCCTGTGATCGTGATGAGCGGCCAGAACACCATCCTGACAGCAGCTTCGGCAGCGCGCCATGGCGTCTATGACTATCTTCCAAAGCCCTTCGACATCGACCAGCTGACCGGCCTTGTCGGCCGCGCCCTTAAAGGCCCGATCCGCAAGGATGCCGCGGCAACTGAAGCGTTGAAAGCGAATGGCGAACAAAGTCTTCCGCTCATTGGGCGCTCTGAGCCCATGCAGGAAGTTTACCGTATCATTTCGCGTGTAATGAACACCGATCTTACCGTGTTGATTGAGGGCGAGTCCGGAACGGGCAAGGAACTCGCTGCCCAAGCCATCCATGAGCTGCAAAGCGACAAGAAGGGCCCCTTCAAGGCGCTTGATCTCGCGGCCATGCCAACCGACCGGATCAGCCAGGACCTGTTTGGCACGCCAGAAAATCCGGGAATCGCGTTCGACCCCGGCGCCACGCTCTACCTCGATGAGATTGGTGACCTTCCAGCCGAAGCGCAGACGCAGCTTGTAAAGCTCATGCGGGAAGTCGGCGGCGCGCGCATTATCGCATCGACGCGCAAGCCTCTCAGCACATTGGTTGAAGAGGGCCGTTTCCGCGAAGACCTGTTCTACCGGATCAACGTGGTCCGCGTCTTCATGCCGCCGCTCAGGCAGCGAAAGGAAGACATTCGGGAACTCGTCAGGGCTTTCCTGATCCGGGCCCAGCGAAAGGGTCTGCCGAGCAAGCAGGTTGAGCCTGCCGCGATGGATCTGATCATGGCCTATGACTGGCCAGGAAATGTTCGCGAGCTCGAGAATCTCATTATGCGTCTCGCGGCGCTCAGCCCGGACTCCGTTATCTCTCAGCGTGATGTAGAACGGGAACTGCGGTCTGAAGCGCTCAAGGACATCTCCTCGTCTGGCAACTTTGAGAAAGAAGTCGAGACACTCCTCCACAAATATGTGATGGCTGACCTGCTGCAGGCGGATCCGGACGACAGCGACATTCACCGCTCCATCATGGAGCAGGTCGAACGGCCTCTGATAAAGCTCGCCCTGTCAGTGACTTCTGGAAATAAGCTCAGAACGGCAGCGCTACTTGGCGTGAACCGGAACACACTACGTTCGCGGATCAACCAGCTTGGTCTCGCAGACGACTAATTGACCATGGCATAAGTGTTGCTTTATGGCCTCAGTGTTGCGGTTTGAACACAGCCGCACGAGCGAGGTATAGTTTGGTCGACACCACAGCAGCAGGAAAGCCGCGATCAGGCTGGGCATTGTTCCAGTGGCTTTTCCTTGTGGCTGCCTTCCTCGCTGCGGCCGTTACCTTCGGGCATGGACCCAATTGAACCGGTCAGCCGCGATGTTCAGGCGATGATCATCGCTAACACGCTCATTATCATTACGCTTGGCGTCATTGTTGTTCAGCGGTATCGCGCCTCCCGAACGCTAGAAAAGGGTGCTGAAGGCAACAGGCTGGCACGGCGGTTCCTGCTTCTCTTCAGCCTGTCGGCCGTCATCCCCGCACTGGTTGTTTCCGTCTTTCTTTGGGCGGCGATCTCACGTGGCTTTGACACCTGGTTTGGCGAACGTGTTTTCACGCTGGTTGAACAGACGGCTACGGTCGCTCGCGAGAATGTGGACGAGTATAGCGACGCCCTTGAGGAGGACACACGGCTCGCCGCTTCTGACATCAATAATGCGCTCGAAGGCCTGACAGAAGAGCCTGAAGCCTTCTCGTCCTATCTCGGCATGCAGGCGCTGATCCGGAATATGAGGGTCGGTTACGTCATCGACCGACAGGGCAGGCCGCTTGCGGTTGGGGAGAACGCTGCAAATGACAGTCTCTACCGGCGCCCGACCCCTGAAATGTTCGATGAGGCGGACGAAGGGGAGGTCTACCTGTCGCTATTCGAGGCAGAAGGCTTCACGACATCATTGATCAAGCTGGGCGGGATGGAGGATGCCTATCTTTATCTCGCCAAACCTCTCGACCGCGACGCCTTTGCGCGCTTGCGCCGCGCGGAGCAGGCACTTGAAGAGTACCGCATTGCTGGGGACCTCAGCTCGCGGTCACAAGCGCTGTTCTTCGTAGCTTACGGTCAGATTGTTGCGCTGGTTCTGCTTATGGCGATCCGTCTTGCGCTTGAAGCCGCAAGCCGGATTACCGGCCCGATCGGTCGGCTCGCAAATGCTGCCCAGTCGGTTCGCGATGGCGATCTCGACATTCGTGTGCCGCTACCTCAAGGCGAGGACGAGGTGCGTGCGCTCACCCGTTCCTTCAATGTGATGCCAGAACAACTGGGCGCCCAACGCTCGGCCCTGATTTACGCGCGCGAAGAGGCCGAGGACCGGCGCCTCTTCCTCGAAACGCTGCTTGAAGAAGTCAGCGCCGGCGTCATTCGCATCGATGAGAACTTCATCGTCACGCTCGCGAACCCCTCAGCGCAAAAACTGCTCGAAACGGAGCCACCCGTCGAGGGCAGTAACCTTGCAGATATCGCGCCTGCATTCATGCCGCATGTGGAGGAAGCGATGACAACACGCCTGCCGATCGATGCCTCGCTTGATATGCGGACAGCTGGTGGAGCGCGTCATTTCAGGCTGAAGGCTGCACGTGATTCAACAGGCGGCCTTGTGCTGACCTTCGATGACGCGACCCGCCTCGTGACGGCGCAGCGCCAGCTTGCCTGGCGCGATGTGGCCCGCCGGATCGCCCACGAGATCAGGAACCCGCTCACCCCGATCCAGCTTTCAGCAGAGCGCATTCGCCGCCGCTACAGCCAGTACATTCCAGAAGACGATACGGTGTTCGACAAGTGTACCGACACCATTCTTCGTCAGGTCAGCGACATTGGCCGTATGGTTGAGGAGTTCTCAGGCTTTGCACGAATGCCAAAACCTACGCTGGAGAGTTTTGACCTGGCCCAGCTGATCGATGAGACGGGCTTCTCACAACAGGTGGTGAGCCCGGATATCGCGGTTGAAATTAATCACGTTCGTAAGCCGCTTATCATTTCTGCAGATGAAAGACTTCTCGGCCAGGCCATCGGCAATATCATCAAGAACGCAGCTGAAGCGATTGAGCGCCTGCCAGCCGTCGATGAGACGCAGGGCGCGATCGAGATCACGACTGAAGACACTGAAGAATCGATCACAATTATTATTGAAGACAACGGCCCGGGCTTTCCTGAAGAAGCCCGCGAGCGCTTGCTCGAGCCTTATGTTACCACCCGAGAGAAAGGCACTGGCCTTGGACTTGCTATCGTGAACCGGATCATTGTCGATCATGGCGGCGCGATTCAGCTGCGGGAGCGCGAACATTCTCATCGCGGCGCTAAGGTCAGGATCACGCTGCCGAAGCAAGCCAATCTCGACGAATTCGCCGAACCAGAGACCACGGAGGCTCTCTCATGACCACGGACATTCTTGTTGTCGACGACGAACCCGATATCCGAGACCTGATCTCTGGCGTCCTGGAAGATGAGGGCTATGCCGTGCGTAGCGCAGCGACGGCTGCGAGGGCGCTGGAAGAGGTGCGCATGCGCGCGCCCGGCCTGATCATCCTCGATGTCTGGCTTCAGGGCAGCGACATGGACGTCCTGTCGGTCCTGAAGTTCATCAAGTCTATCGACCCGCTAATTCCAGTCATCGTGATCAGTGGTCATGGCAATATAGAAACGGCTGTCGCAGCTATCCGGCGCGGCGCTTACGATTTCATCGAAAAGCCGTTCAAGTCTGACCGGCTTCTGCACCTGGTTGCCCGCGCGATTGAGTCGACCTCACTGAAACGCGAGAACGCCTCTCTGCGGAACATGGTGGTGAGCAGCGATGACTGGATCGGCTCGAGCCAGGCCGCCGCCGCACTGCGGGCCTCAATCGACAAGGTTGGGCCAACGAACTCTCGAGTTCTGGTCACGGGACCGGCCGGGGCGGGCAAGGAGCTTGCCGCTCGCCTCATCCATGCTCAATCCAATAGACAGAACGGTCCGTTCGTTGTCGTAAACGCGGCCAATGTATCACCCGACCTGATGGAGCAGGAGCTTTTCGGTGAGGAAGACCATGATGGCCGTCCGCGGCGCATCGGTTTCTTCGAGAAAGCGCATACAGGCACGCTGTTGCTGGACGAAGTGGCCGACATGCCGCTTGGCACGCAGAACAAGATCCTGCGCGTTTTAACAGAACAACGTTTTCAAAGGGTTGGCGGCAAATCCGATGTCCTTGTCGATGTTCGGGTCATGTCGGCTTCAACAAAAGATCTGAAAGAAGAGATCGCCGCGCAGCGCTTTCGCGAGGACCTGTTCTACAGGCTCAGCGTCGTCCCGATCCGGGTGCCTTCGCTTGCCGAACGGCGAGACGACATTCCTGCGCTTATCGATCACTTCACCGGCCGTATTGCCGACAGTTCTGGTCTCAATGCGCGAACCTTTTCATCGGAAGCGATTGCTGTGCTCCAGTCCATGGATTGGCCGGGTAATGTGCGCCAGCTCAAGAACCTTGTGGAGCGTATTCTCATTCTCTCGCCGCACGATGCGAAACGTCCCGTGTCTGTGGACGAACTACCCCAGGAACGCAGCGGGCTCTCCAGGGGTGCGAACCCCACAGCATCTGCCGATCTCGTCGGTCTTTCACTTCGTGACGCACGCGAACAGTTCGAGCGGGAATACCTGTCGCTCCAGATTACGCGGTTTGATGGCAATATCTCGCGGACTGCAGAGTTTATCGGGATGGAACGCTCGGCCCTTCACCGGAAACTCAAGGCACTTGGCGTGAATGCATCCGCGTCACGGTCGGACGTCTAGCCATGCGGGTCATTATCTGCGGAGCAGGGCGGGTCGGCCAGGGCATTGCGCGTCGTCTGGCGATTGAGAACCATGACATCGTCATGATCGATCAGGACACCAAGCTAATCGACGTGGTGCAAACCGAGCTCGACGTGCGCGGGGTCGTCGGACATGCGGGTCATCCTGAAGTCCTCGAAGCGGCTGGCGGCAATGACTGCGACATGATTATCGCGGTGACTTATTCAGATGAAATCAACATGGTCATCTGTCAGGTGGCCGACACCCTGTTCAACATCCCGAATAAGATTGCGCGTATTCGGGCGCAACAATACCTGCAGGCCGGCTATCGCCAACTTTTTTCCCGGGAAGGCCTTGGCATCGACCTCGTCATCTCTCCAGAGATTGAGGTTGGCGACGCGATTCTGCAGCGCTTCAGTACACCAGGCGCGATCATGAGCGTGAACTTCGGCCGCGGCGACGTACAGCTCGTTGCAATTGAAGTCTTGGACGACAGTCCGGTGCTCGATACCGCGCTCGATCAAATCCAGGGACTCTTCCCAAGCCTCAGTGCCCGCATTGTCGGTATCAACCGGGCTGGACATGTTTTCGCGCCGCGCGGCAATGACCAGTTGAAGACCGGCGACACAGCTTATGTAGCGGTGTTGAAGTCGCACAGTCACAGATTGAACAGTATCTTCAACCGGCCAGAACCTGAGATGCGCCGCGTGGTTATCGTCGGCGGCGGCAATGTCGGCCTCTATGTCGCCAAGGGACTGGAAAAGCAGACCGGCGTTCGTGTGCGTGTCATTGAATCGGACATTGGCCGCGCCGAGCGCGCAGCCGCCGAGCTATCACGCACAATCGTGATCCATGGCGACGGCCTCACGCGCTATATCCTCGAAGAGTCCGACGCGCCGACAGCGGACCTCGTCATCGCGACAACTCACGACGACAAGACCAACATTCTTATCTCTAAACTGGCCAAGCAGATGGGCGCTAAGCGCGCACTTTCTTTGGTCAACGCACCTGAGCTTGCCGGCTTGGCGCGCGAAATGAAATTGGACGCTGTTCTTGATCCAAGAGCTCTTACGGTGTCGCGCGTTCTGATGAAAATGCGCCGCGGGCGTATTCTTGCGCTCCAGTCACTGGAGGATGGCGCCGCTGAGATCGCAGAAGGCGTCACGCTTGATACGTCGCCGCTCATCGGAAAATCACTTGGCTATGACGACCTGCCGAAGGGGATCACAGCTGCGGCTGTCCTGCGCGACGGCGAGGTCATCTTCGCATCTAGCGATGTTACAGTGCGCGCCAATGATCATGCGCTACTCTTCTATGAGGGCGCGATGACCAGCAAGGTGGAACAGTTCTTCCGCGTCAGTGCCGACTTCTTCTAGATCGGCCCCGGACACCTCAAAGAGAGCAGAAGGCTGACATGAACTATCCTGCCATCATCAGAATGCTTGCATTCAGCGGCTTTGGCCTGGTGATGGCGATGGGACTCTCGGCTCTCTTTGCAGTGCTGGCCGGAGAGTTGGCTCAGTTCCGTGTGTTTCTGACGACGGGAACTCTGCTCGTGACCGTCTGCGCCGCGACAATCGTCATGATTGACCGGCCCAAACGTCGGGCCCAACCGTCTGATGGTTT
>LWDU01032115.1_pt1 | contig 19779 bp, 14 predicted proteins | sample 727161 | NCBI WGS metagenome assembly LWDU01 (sample SAMN04566230, study PRJNA314399) | hydrothermal vent metagenome | isolation source: deep sea hydrothermal plume seawater | place: Mexico: Gulf of California, Guaymas Basin | collected 2004-07-11
AGATAAGGGCAAGGCTTGCCATAGATTGTTCTCCACCGGATAATTGTTCGAGTTTTACTTTACTGGATTTACCAGGTGGTTTTGCCCACATAGAGAGGCCACCCTTGAATGGGTCATCTGGTTTTTCTAGGAAAAGTTCACCTTTTCCTCCTCCGGACAAGTTTTTGTAAACTTCTCTAAAGTTACTGTCAACTTCCTTGAGTACTGCCGACAAGCGCTTCTTGCGCTGCTTTTCAAGACGCTCGGCGAGGCCATCTAATTCCCTACGACGAGCATTCAATTTCTTATTGTCTCCCTTCAAAGATTCAACTCGGTCAACAGTTGAATCATATTTTTCAATTGCTAACATATTCACTGGACCGATTAAATCAAGACGACGTTCAAGTTTCCTCACATTGGTTTCTGCTTCTCCCACTGGAGGTAAACTGACTCCTGCTGAGGCAGGTGCGAGATCCATTGTTGCCATTTCATTGGTGAGTTCAGCAAGTTCAGTTTGCTTTTGTTGGATTTGTAGAGTTAAATCATTTGCCCTATTTAGCAGAGTTTCAGCTTGGGCGGCTTCTTGTTCCAAACTAAGGCGTAGCCCAATTCGTTCTTCAGTTGCTTGAATTCTTTTTTGGTCAAGGTCAGAATGTTCCGATGTGATCTTGGAATGAGCATCTTCAGCAATTGATAAGTCAGCAGATAAGTTTGTGATTTCAATCTCCAACTTCCCATTTCTTGAACTGCGGTTAGCATTATCTTTTGCAAGACGGTTTCGGCGCCCAGCGAGTTCTTTTACTCGGTCTGAAAAAATACTACCATGGGTGCTTCCACTAGAAAGAACGGCTTCGGCTTTGGCCTTTTGAGATTCTGCATTAACACGCAATTCTTGTGAATTGCGCAACATGTCTTGAAGATGTTGTGGGCTCGCACTTTGAAGGGCCTCATTTGCGGCAGTTCGGTCCTCATCGGCTTGTTCGAGTACAGATGCTGCAACTGCCAAACTGTCTTCCTTCGCCTTCAGCGCCTTATCGGATTGGGCTAATTGGGCTTCCACTTTCTTGACAATTCCAATTGCCTTTGATAGGCGTCCTTCTGCAAGGCGTAATTCCTCTCGCCATTGACGTAATTTTAACGCTGAATCATCATTTGTGAGTGCATTTATTTGCTGGCGTAACTTTTGTTGCTTTGCTCTTGCTTCGCCAAGTGATGCATTTACTGTGTCCGCCATTAATTGCAAACGATTTACCTCGGCCTCAAGTTTTTCTATTTCCGAAGCACCAGCTAATTTTCCACCAAATCCAGTCTTTATCTTCATTGGCGCACCACCCTGCATGGCTCCGCCGTGTTCGGTGATGTCTCCGCGGATAGTCACAAGGCGAACTCCGCCCATGTGCTTCCTTGCAGTTGCAAGGTCGCTGACAACCAAGGTATCTCTTACCACATAATGAACTGCATTTTCAAAGCGTGAGTCGAATTCAAGTAATTCAGATGCCAAACCGAGAACACCTGGTTGGCGTTCTATCATTCTCGCCTTTCCGCCTACGCGATATGATTTCATTTGGTTGAGAGGCAGGAACATTGCACGACCGACGCGGTTTTCACGTAACCAAGCCATGCATTCAGCAGCAACTTGGTCAGATTCAACAACGATTGCCGACATCCCGCCCATGCCAATTGCAGTAGCGAGGGCGAGTTCGTGCGATGAATCACGAGGCTTGCACAATTCACTAATCGTACCGATTATCCCGCGCTTCTGTCCACTATCGCGTAGGTGCAAGAGTTGTTGAACTGCAGCGATATGCCCTCCGCGACCTCCTGAAGCGCCCTCTAATTCGGCGCGCTTCAAAGCCAGATTACGGTCTGCTTCGCGCAGACGTGAATTAATTGCTTCAAATTCAGTTGATAATTTTGTTTCACTTCGCTGCATTAGCACTAGCGATTCTCCAAGTTTTTTGCGGCTAACGACTGGGCTATCCTCGCCTAATTCCTCGCCTTCAAGTTTAAGATCATCCACAGACAATTGGGCCTCGGTTACTTGTTCTTGGGCTTCAGCAAGTTGTTGAGCGGTTAATTCCACATGTTGGGCTGCGCGGTCACGTTTGAGTTGGGCGTCGGACAATTTACCTTGAACTTCGTGAGCTACCTCTCCTGCTTTACCAAGAGTGCGAGTTAATTCGCGAGTGTGCTTATCTCCAGTTGATAAGGCATCCTTCGCTTCTGCTTCAGCAGTTTCAGCGGAAATGAAATTTGCTTCTGCCTCCTTTAATGCGGATTGTGCAGCGAGTACTTCCTCTGTGTGTTCATCTAATGCGGATTGTGCTTCTTTTTCTTCGCCCAGGAGTATTTCAATATCTTCTTCGGCGTCAGCAATCGCCGTTTCTGAATCAGTGATTTGGTCCCTTCTGCGATCGGTCTCGCGGTGGAGTTTGTTGATGCGCTCTCGTAATTGACTGGCTTCCTCGCCAAGTACATCAGCGATTTGCTTTTCTAAATCGGCGACTTTTTCATCCAATTGGAGAAGTTCTTTGGCGCCGATTTGCACCTTTGCCTTCAAGGCTGTACCTTCTTCATTATATCGCACCTGCTCTTCACTAAGGAATTGGATTTCGTCGTAGCGTGAACGATGCTTAGCGTGAAGAAGGGTTGCCTTTGCAGCACTCAATTCATCTATTAGACTTTGAGCGCGGATTGCTTGTTCGCGCTCTCGTTTTAAGTCCTTTAATTGTGAAGATAATTCAGTTTCAAGTAGTGTGATTCTTTCAATGAACTCATCGACTCGCTCTTTTTGCTTGTGGGCCTTGCGAATTTCATCATCGTAGTCGGTAACTCCAGCAACTTTGTCCAACACTTTTCTTCGCTTTGAAGGAGTCATTCTGGCTAAATTGGTGACATCTCCTTGTAAGACAATATTGTAACCATCGGCACTTGCATTGGCACCGGCCAACAACATGCGGAAGTGATTGCGCGAAGATGCCTCCCCATTGAGGTAATATTCTGAAACCACATTATTGCTCTTGGTTAGACGAATTGAACGGGTAAGACGGACCTCATCTGTGTCAATGTTTAGAGAACGACGCCCATCTTCAGCGGCAGGGTTGTCAAAAATTAGCGTTACTTTACAGCCTCTAGCGGGCCGGTTTGAACCTCCGCCGTTGAAAATTAAATCCTTTGAATTGTCTGCTCGGATATTTTTATTTGATTTTGTGCCCAAAACGAATTGTATTGCATCGCCGCAATTTGATTTCCCAGAACCATTCGGCCCTGTTATTGCAGTAAAGCCTCTAATGAATGGTACATCTACTTGTCCTTTGAACGATTTGAAATTCTCTAATTCCAACCCTTTGAGATACATATTATTCCCTCCCCTCAACCAAAACGGCTAACGACATTCTATCATGCGAACCTTGACAGGTAATAAGCAATACGACCAGAGATGTGCTCCCTAAAGGCTTTCAAAGGGTCATTTTTCACCGCCAAAAAGGCCTTTCCTATGTGGATTTGGATGCAAGGCGGTAATAGAAGGAGGCAAAGATTGAACATCAAACGCTCATACGCAACGATGTAACATATGCCTTCTGCCATCATTGTTGGGTCGGGAATTGCCGGATTATTCGCCGCCATATCCTGTGCGGATGCTGGCTGGAATGTCCAAATTGTTACAAAAAGCGACCCTAGTGATTCTTCAACAAATTTTGCCCAAGGAGGAATTGCAGGTATTCTTGACAAAACCGATGGGGCCGGCATTGAATCTCATATTGCCGACACACTAAAATCTGGAGATGGACATTGTGATGAAGCCGTAGTCCGTGGAATTGTTGAAGAAGCAGGAGATCGGATTAGAGATTTACTCAATATTGGAGTTAAGTTTGATGAGGAAGAAGGCGGTGGATTTGATCTGGCAAAAGAGGGTGGACATTCCTCACACCGAATCCTCCACAGCAAGGATGCAACTGGAGCCGAAATAGAGCGCGCTTTGATGCAAGCGATTGAAAATAATTCCAATATTTCACTGCTCCCCAATCATCTCGTAGTTGACCTAATTCTTGAGGATAATGAAACTGAGATTCATGATATTGTTGGTATTTGGTGTCTTGACCTTGATGCAGAAGAAATGCATACAATGGCCGCTGATGCAATCATTCTCGCCACAGGAGGTGCTGGACAATTATACTCCCATACAACAAATCCACTTGTTGCAACTGCAGATGGTGCAGCGATGGCAATTCGAGCGGGAGCGGCAGTGAAGGACATGGCTTTCATCCAGTTTCACCCAACAGCACTGGCGGCCCCCTCGCTCACTAAAGCATTCTTGATTACCGAGGCCTTACGGGGCCATGGCGCTGTATTACTCGATATTGAAACCCATCAAAAATGGAAGGCGGGAAGTAGCACAATAGCCGGCGGCGATATTGAAGACCCTTCGTCACTTTCTTTCACCCTAAAGCATAGCCCACTAGGATCCCTTGCAACAAGAGACATCGTTGCCAGAGCAATTGATTCTGAGTTAAAAATGAGCGGGAGGGATTTCGTGTATTTAGCTACAGAGCATCTCGCTCATGATGATTTACACAAGAGCTTTCCAATGATTGCAGAGTACCTAAAAACCATCGGTCTTGAGTTAGGAGTTGACCCCTTGCCGGTGTCTCCAGCAGCACACTATTTCGTAGGAGGCTTGGAAGTTGACCATGTGGGCCGGGTAAGGCAAAAAGGCATTCACCATTACATGAGACGTCTGTTCGCTATTGGCGAAGTCGCTTGCACGGGGATGCATGGAGCCAATCGCTTGGCATCAAATAGCCTTCTTGAAGCGGTAGTATATGCACATAGGGCTGCAAAATATGTTATTGAAAATCCTCCCACAGAAGGTGAGGAAGTTAATGCAATAGACCTCCCCCGATGGCGCGCAGATAAGTTAAGCACATTACGAGAACATGGGCATCTGCGCCATGATAGAGAGGCGATTCAAGCAACAATGACTCATGATGTTGGGATAGTAAAACGCGACTACAGATTACAAAGAGCAAGCCGCAGGCTTGCTCTTTTAGCCGATGAAGTTGACCGGATTTGGCAGAGGTGTAAACCAACGCGAGATTTAGTTGAGTTGAGGAATTTGATATTAATTGCCAAGGAAGTGTGTTATGCGAGTATTGCAATGAAGGTGAATATTGGATTGCACTGGAATGATGACTTGATTTAGATCAAAGTGCCATCTTCAACATTGGACTTTGGCAAACTAATGATGTATGACTAATTGGTTTTTAGACCGCTTTCAATGCCATGAATTAGGATCTGCAACTGACTATTTAGTGGCACCGGCATACCGAGCATCTCAGCAATTCTAACAACTTCACCTGTGATCGCATCTATCTCTGTAAGTTTACCATTTCTAATATCTTGAAGCATACTACAAGAATTTTTCGCGGTCGTCTGCAATACCTCATTTAGAGTGCTAATTAATTCTTCATCAGGAGGTAAATTTATTCTTGAGAGCCTCCCTACATTTGCTGCTTCAAGCATCACCGCCGCTGATTGCTCACGTAATTCTGCGATTTCAAAGAGGACACCATTCTCAACACCACAAATTGCTGCAATTGGATTAATGGCGCAGTTTATTACAAGTTTCACCCAAAGCATTGAGTGGATATCTTCGCTCCACAGAGGAGACAAAGCACCTTCAGAGAGAACATCAATAAGGTCGCCCACTTCATCTATAGAGTGGAGGAGATGAGTGCTTTGCCCTGCTGACTGTACTCCTTTGCCCGCTGAAATATTCAATGACCCCAAGATAATATTTCCTTCACCAGCCCATTGGGTATTGCCGGGAGAAAGGCGGCTGGCTCCATGTGTGGTGATGGCGCCGATAACGCGGTGTTCTCCACACTTTTCTGAAAGAATTTTTTCAGCCAATATGCCATTTTGTAAAGATAATACTAATCCTTCTTGTGAGAGCAACTGAGTTGCTAATTCTCCTAGGTCAGAGGTTGATGCTGATTTTCCGCAAACTATGCAATAATCGGTCTGCCTCAACCAATTTTCAGGTAGTTCTGCCCCTTCGGGGTGCACAAGCCATTCAGATGCTGAGATTTCTTTTTCAACAACACCAGTCAATTTTAGTCCAGTTGTCATCAAGGCAAGGGCTTGCTCTCCTCTACTAGACAATAATAACTCAACATTAGGTATGCTTGCAAGACTTCCGGCAATTACTGTTCCAATCGCTCCCGCTCCAAGGATGGCGATTTTCATGACACTCAAACTCCAATTTCCCAAGAAGCAACATGTAATTCAATCAATCCGTCTGAATCCAATTGTAACCAAGCAGAAGTGGATACTATTTGCCCATTTTGCTGATTAATTGTGATGGAGTAATTGCTTTGATTAAATACTACATCAAAATCAACATTCCCGTGAGTTCGCAATTCTACATCAGCAAATGACAATACACCATCTAGCGAAAATTCAGTAGATGAATCACTGGTGATTATTGAATTGAGCAATTGCCCATTTATCATACTTAGAGAATATTCATCTGAAGTTGCTGATATTTGCCAATACTGTGATGGAAGCGGTGAATCTTCATCACAAATCATCAACCAACCTTCTGCAGGAACTGTCAAATTGAGTGAACCATTCGCCAAATTGGGAATTATCCCATATTCGCGGAACAATAGATCCCAACGCCATTCAGGCCCACCATCAGAACCATTTTCGAAGGCGACTCCCGGTAAGCGAGGGAATAGGTCTTCGCGACAAAAGGTGTACTCAGCATTCCACAACACATAGGAGTTAGAGGTGAAAGCCTCGATATCAGAGAGCAACATAGTGGGCTGACCAGAAGTAGACAGGGTGACAACAGAATCTACAACACTCGGAGTAAAGGTGTATATCTCACCTTCATCGGAAACCCAGCGCAAGGACAATCCCCCACTGAGTTGATGTATTGCACCAGATTCACCATTGAGACAGAGAGGTAAAGTGTGATTTTCCAATTCATTTGGAATAAGCGCCGCACTTGAAAGGCCATCTAAGGCCCACAACAAAGAGGAGTCCCCAGTTGTATTTGTGGCCGCAGTATCAATAATTGAAACATTACCGGGCAAGGCATCCTCAGCAAATAGGATAGAGGTACAGAGTTGCGGCGACTCGTGATTTTGATTCCAATTCCAATTGGTTGAAGCAAGGACTACATGGCTATTCGGAATAATTCTTATTGTTTGTTGTGATGAGGAACTTCCCGATTGGAGCCACAAGTGAATTTCAACAACACTAGAATTCATTTTTGAATCAGTAGGCGAAGCCCACATCAATGGTATCTTTACTTTGGAAAGCGGCTGGATTTGACCGGAGCAACCATTGTTGAGAGTTTGATTTGAGGTTGAAGTACATTGCCATTTGAGGTCCCAATAAGTATCGTTTGTCCAACCTCTAACGCTCCAATCTTGAGTAAGAAGTGCCGATGAATCCAGCAATATATAGAATTTACCAGTGGAGTTTAAATCCAAATCAAGGTTTGTAGGTATTGACCATTCAGGGGTAGCGTCCCAATCACTAACCATCTCAGTAGGCATCTCAGAAGGAAGAGCGAGAAGAAGGGCGACAAAGAGGAAGTGGGAAAGACGGGTGCCAGTTTTTTCATTGAGAGGTTTCAGGTCATCTAGAATACGCGGCGTCCTTAAGTTTGATCCGAAAAGAAGAATTTGCAAACTACCATAAATTGTCAAGAAAGACCAAAGTGAATGCCCATCAAGAGCGCCAAACATCAGCCCAGTGACTGCAACCATCAAGAATAGTGTAACCTGCCAGCGGAAACTTCGAGCTGCCTCAAGTCCGACAAAGGAAATAAGGATTCGACTGCCAGGGAACCCAGGGATTGGTAATAGGTAAATCCAGCCAAGCATCATTAGCCCAAGACCTGCTAAAGCCAAAGGATGCGCCCATGCACCGAGAAGATACAGGGATTCGCTGCCAAATGCAACAGAACCAATTAAATTGGCAATAAGCGGGAATGAAAGGCGATTTGGTTGCTGAGAAAGAGTCACATTTTCGGGAGTTAGCCAAAGCCCCAACATAATGCAAAAGAACCCCGAAATGATAAGTACACTTGGTGCTACAATGGCAGAAAGGGCAAGGCTTCGGCGATTTGGCCAAATAATTCGGTCCATACTTGGACTACTCGGGGCATAAATAATGCCGAAAGGCCACGGGAAGTAGGGCAAGGGCATTGGAATTGGCAAAATATGGCCGAGACGCACTCCCAATTTTTTACCGATTGATACTTGCAAGTAAGAAGCAAGTGCAAGTGTACCCGTAAATGGGATCGCATAGAAAAAGAGGGCTGAGGTAAGAACAGACTTATCTGTAAAGTTACCTCCTATGGTAGATTCAATCCAGTTTGAACTTACGAGAAAGGTTGAGAAAAATGAAGCAATCCAAAAAAGCATTATTGTTTTTTTACTCATTGAAAATAAGCCGATAGAAGTCGGAGTGATTTGTATTGCCCATGGCTCATCATCGAATAACTCCGCGCACATATCAATTTCAGCCAAATCAGAATTGGCTAATTCAAGAGCAATATGTGGGTCACCATCTTCCACTCCTTCGAGCGGCAAAACTGACCAAGCAGGGTTTATACCACCTAGGTCCTCAGTGAGTGTGAAATAGCGGGCAAGGATATGCTCGATGAATTGCCGCTCAGACCATGCTTTGTCAGCGATTATTATTGGTTTTGTATTTGAATCAGACATCACCAGTCACCTCCCTCAACAGTTTGCCCTTAAGGCGCTCCTCCAATAAGGCTCCTATGCAAAATAATACAATTGTTGAATGAGAAAGACTAGGCAGAACGAGAACGGTGTGCGAGCAGTTTTGCTCACTTATTCTTGAAACGCTTTAGACGGAAAGTCTCTTCTCTTTCCATTTCCTCAAGTCTTAGTTGAATGAAGTCACGTGCTTCTTCCATTTCAGGAATAACCTTGTACTCAAGAGCATTTACTCGGCGCTTGGTGGCTTCAATTTCTTCAAGCATTCGCTTTAGAGTGGCTTCCATCTCAGCAGCCTTTGTTATTTTCTCCACAAGGTTTCCATATGCTTCAGCAGCCTCATCGACATAAGGGCTTGAACCAATGAAACCAATTCCTCTTTGTTCAAAAGAAGGATTTAGATCCGAACCAAATACACTTGGCACATTGACACCCATGATATTGCGTATTTTGACATCAACTTCTGGCTTTGTTGACACAGCTAAGGCAACGGCCTGAACTTTCAATCCACCTTCAATGGCGATTGCTAGCCCAATTCTTTGCTTTGCAGAACGATATACTTCGGTTAATTCTTCCTTTGCTTTAATCATCTCAGCAAGTAAAGTTCTAAACTCAAAGAATAAACCATCTCGCTTCATTTTTAGCAACTTATACCCATTCTGGGTCTGCTTGATGCGGCGCTTCAGGTTGATGAGTTCACTACGGGTTGGTTTGATGTCCAGTGCCATGAATCTCACCTCCTTCTAATCTAATGCCTAAGGCACTTTACTCCTTCTTGTCGACTGGGTGGTACTTGTCAATCCATTTTTGGTCAAGACGTACTAGATACTTGGTTGAAATAGTCTGCAGTAGGTCCCAGCATAGATCAAGTGTCTCATCGATAGTTCGCTCTTCATCACGGCTTTGGCGCAAGAATTTATCCTCAAATAACCCAGAGAATACCAGTAATTGCTTGTCACGTTCGTTCAGCGCATCTTCGCCGACAATCGCTACGAGGCCGCGTAGTTCGCGGCCTTGAGCGTATGCAGCATACATCTGGTCAGAAACCGACTTGTGGTCCTCGCGAGTGGTCTTTTCACCAATACATCCACCCATAAGGCGGCTTAGACTTGGCAATACATTGATCGGTGGGTAAATACCGGCTTGATGTAATTCACGACTAATAACAATCTGCCCCTCTGTAATATATCCAGAAAGGTCAGGAATTGGGTGAGTAATATCGTCACCAGGCATGGTTAAAATTGGGAATTGGGTAATACTACCTTTCTTCCCCTTGATTAGTCCAGCGCGTTCATACAACATTGCAAGGTCAGTGTACATGTAACCGGGGTAACCACGGCGTCCGGGAACTTCTTCACGAGCTGCACCAATTTGGCGCAGAGAGTCACAGTAGTTTGTCATGTCAGTATAGATAACCAAAACGTGGTAATCTAATTCGAAAGCAAGGTATTCAGCAGCAGTTAGAGCAAGACGAGGTGTAATCAAACGCTCAACAGCAGGGTCATCAGCCAAGTTAACGAATAATACCGCATTCTCGAGAGCACCAGTTCGCTCTAAATCGCTTCGGAAGAAATTGTATTCTTCAGCAGTAATTCCCATTGCACAGAAAACCACAATGAATTCTTCATCGCTATCGGTTAATTTTGCTTGACGGGCAATCTGCAAAGCAATATCGTTGTGTGGCAGACCGCTTGCACTAAAGATAGGCAACTTTTGTCCTCGGACAAGAGTTGTACAGCAGTCAATTGCGCTCACTCCAGTTTGAATGAAATCGTGTGGGCTTGCTCGGCTATAGGGGTTGATAGCTGCACCAATAATGTCATGGTGAGCATCAGGGACAACGTCAGGGCCACCGTCACGAGGGCGTCCTGCTCCATCCAAAATACGGCCGATTAAGCCTCTGCTCACTGGCAACTTGAAAACGTCACCCATGAACTTCACTCCGGTGTTTAGGTTAACCCCAGCAGTTCCTTCGAAAACTTGGACAACTACTAATTCATCAGATGTATCGAGAACTTGTCCGTTCTTTAGAGTGCCATCTTCCATGCGCAATTCTACAATTTCGCCGAAAGCAACAGGTTCAGTTTTATTCAAGAACACGAGTGGCCCTTTGACATCAGTAATGGTTCGGTATTCCTTTCCAGTCATCTCAATCCCTCCTAGTTTTCCTCCGCTGTATCAGCGATTTCACTTACCATTGCTTCGGTAAGTGCGTCTATCTTTCCAAGATAGCCCTCTTCAAATCTTCCGCGCATTAAATCAGTACGCGCTTGAACATTCACAACATCTTCGAGAAGTCCGCCAGCCGCCATTGCTTTAGTTGCTGCATCACGGAAGGTTAGAATAGCTTTTGCCATCTTATATTGTTGTTCGATGCCAGAGTAGGCGTCGACTTCGTGGAATGCATTTTGTTGTAAGAAGTATTCACGAATCATACGAGCAACTTCAAGGGTCAATTGTTGGTCAGTTGGCAGAGCATCTGAACCGACTAACTGAACAATTTCTTGGAGTTCGGCTTCAACCTGAAGAAGACCACTGATTTCAGTGCGTATCTCAGGGAAGTCTTGGGCGATATTGTCACGGAACCATTGGTTTAGTGATTGCGGGTATAGGGAATAAGAACCTAACCAGTTAATTGCCGGGAAATGGCGTTGTCGGGCGAGACGTGCATCTAATCCCCAAAATACCTTCACAATACGAAGAGTTCCTTGGGATACCGGCTCGGAAATATCTCCACCAGCAGGCGATACAGCGCCGATAACAGTAACTGAACCATCTCCGCCATCCATAGTTTCCACACGTCCAGCGCGCTCATAGAACTCAGCAAGACGACTTGATAGGTAAGCAGGATATCCTTCTTCCCCTGGCATTTCTTCAAGACGAGAGGAAATCTCACGCATTGCTTCTGCCCAACGACTTGTTGAATCAGCCATTAGTGCAACATCGTAACCCATGTCACGGAAGTATTCCGCAATGGTAATTCCAGTATATACGGATGCTTCACGAGCAGCCACAGGCATATTCGAAGTGTTTGCAATCATAACTGTACGGTTCATCAAAGGCTGACCGGTATTCGGGTCAATCAAATGAGGGAATTCGTCCAATACTTCAGTCATTTCATTTCCGCGCTCTCCACAGCCGATATAAACAACGATTTGAGCGTCAGAGTACTTTGCAAGACTTTGCTGAGTAACTGTCTTTCCAGATCCAAATGGCCCTGGGATTCCAGCCGCTCCACCCTTTGCGAGCGGGAAAAGGAAATCAAGAATACGCATACCAGTAATTAGTGGTGTGTCTGGTGCGTACTTTTGCTTGTATGGGCGAGGAGTTCGCACTGGCCACTTTTGCATCATTTGAACTTCGGTTCCATCTTCAAGAGTACAAACTGTTTCAGTAACATTGAACTCACCTGATTTAGCAGATTTAACAACGCCACTTACACCGGGTTTAAGCATTACCTTGTGAACGATAGTGTCGGTTTCTTGAACTGTTCCAATAACTTGACCAGATGTGACTTCATCACCAGCAGAAACTGTGGCCTCAAATGCCCACTTCTTTTCCATGTTAATTCCGTCTGCATCAACACCACGACTAATGAAAGAACCCATAACCTTCTCCAATGTCGCTAATGGTCTTTGAATACCGTCATAAATCTCAGTCAATAATCCGGGGCCAAGTGCAACAGAGAGGGTTTCTCCGGTGTTAACTACTGGCTCACCGGGGCGAATACCACTAGTGTCTTCATACACTTGGATGACAGCCTTATCGCCGTGAAGTTCAATTACTTCACCCATAAGTCCTTCATTTCCAACTCTTACAATATTATACATAGCCGCACTCATACCAGTCGCTGTTACTACAGGTCCTGAAATTCGATATATCACTCCTTCCTTACTCATTTTTTCACTTCCAAAGGTCGACGCCAATTGCTCTACGAATACTATCACGTAGAGTTGTATCCTCTTCTGTTCCGATACCCAAAACAGTTGGGGAAATACTGTCTGATAATTGCTGACGCAATCTCTCAGGCAGTGAAGCCAGAACTGTGGAGTCAACCACTACAATTCCAACTTCTTTATTATTAAGTAGACTTTTTAGATGAGAAATTAATCCCTCCTCATCAGCGGGGTTATGGACATTTGATACTCCAGCTAACTGGAAGCCCATGGTGAAATCTTGTGAACCGACTACTGCTATTTCCATACTTCATCACCTCACAATATATGTGCCTCGAGTAATTCAGGTTCTAATCCTGCTTCACGTCCACGCACAATTAAACGCAAATTTGCAACCTCTTGGACCTTTGAAGAAAGGTAGTGAATAATTGGTAGTGCTGAAACCGGATGAAGGTAACTCATACGGGACAACACTGCTTGCTGATTTGATTGTAACCAAAGAACAACTGGGTCCAAGGAAAACATTTCTTTTGATTGATCAAGTGCCTCTTCAAAGGCAGACGCATCAAAACGAGTTGAGCGGCGCATTAAATCAACGATTCCATCCAAATCGGCATTAGATGCAGCGATGATTTGTGACTTGGGAATTAATGAGCCGCCAACAATTAATCGCGATTGACGATCTTCGGGAGTCATGCCGATTGCTGCACCTTGAATTAGGTTCAACAAGTTTCGGTGGTCGATCTCAGACTTTAGGAATGAGCGCAAGACACCTAGTGCCGCACCTTTTCTTGATACTACCTTTAGAGCATTTGAATAATAATGGCGGTCAAGAGCATCCTCGTAATCGGATAGTGTTGATTCTTCTGATAAAGATTTGAATGCACCACGGTATTGCTTTTCGCGCATGTTTCCTGCCGCTTCATGGAGTGTAGAATTATTCTTGATGATATCAAGCCAAATGCCATTATCCTCATTTTCAACAGGCAATAAATTATGCGCTACATCATCCACATCTACCTCGTTAAAGACTGCACGTAAAACGATTTTTGCATTTGCATAACCGAATCTTGCTGCGAATACACGCACCTGGTCGCCCAAATTGCCACCACAGAATCCTAATACTGAATTAATTTCCCTACCGAGATTATGGGAGAGGGCAACCTCAACCAATTCGGCACCAGTAAACCTTCCAGCATACAAATCCATTTCAGCCCGGTAACCACTATCTGCAACTGTTGCAGTAAGTTGTTCAGGTGTTTGCTGGATTAACTGACGCATGCGAGTGCTATCAATGAGAGAACCACGACGGGATTTAGCCCGTGTTGCGGCATCTGCAGGATTCACTCCACTCATCATTCATTCATCTCCAGTTCAACCAAATAGGGTGTCGTTTACTTGTGGCAATTTTGCTGCCCATGAGTCATCCAATAGCCCATCAAAACGGAAATCATAACTTACAGAACCATCTGCTGCTTCAAGGATAAATCCGCCGAGTCCATCTACATCGTCACCGAGAGTAAAACTACCGGATTCTTTGTCTAAGACCTTGCGGTCAAGTGCGACCGGACGCATTACCATCTTGCCTTCTGATATCTTTTCTGCAGTAGCAACCAATGTTTTTAGCATTGCAGCACGACCTTTCATACCGGCAGAGCCGACTTGCTCGCGGATTGAACTTAGAGTAGACTCTATTTCCTCTCGCTTTGCAATTAATAGGCGCTTTTGGTTTGCTTGTCGGGCACTTGCAACTAACTCACGTGAAACTTGCTCAGCCTCGCGGCTAGCCTTTTTCGAGTTGGCTTCTGTCAATGCCTCTGCTTCTGTTATTGCTGCAGCCATTATGGCTTTTGCCTCAACCTTAGCGTCGGCAATAATTGCCTTGGCTTCAGCCTCTGCAGTTGCAGCAATTTCATTGCTCAAATTTTCTAATGACATATTCTTTGCCTCCATGAAACTCCGATTACCAGAGCACATTAGAGCCAGTCTTCCTCATAGGAAGAGTGGCAGGAAACCAAGAATCATAATAGACTCTGGCAGAGCAGTGAAGATAATAGCGTGGCCGAAACGGCTCGCATCTTCAGCTAGCATTCCAACAGCGGCTGCGCCGATGTTGCCTTGGCTTAGTCCTGTGCCAACTCCGGCTAGACCGACAGCAATACCTGCTCCAATCTTGGCCGATGCGGCAATTGTGCTTTCATTATCATCACCAGCGGCACTGGCACTTCCTGCGATCAATACGACCAACATTAGTACAATTAGGGCGCGTAGGCTCATCTTCACGATGTTCATTTTCATATTTTTTTCCTCCAATTTTTGTCCAAGGGACTATGATTGCACCTCCAGGTGCATTTTGGAATCACCATGTGATCCCAAGTTAACTTCGCCAAAGGCGTTGAATGGCTCACCAGAGCCTTCGTGGAATTTGCCCATCCATTCTACAAAGTGCAGACGAGCGGTGTGTATACTTGGGGAGAATACCCCCAATACCCATGCGAAAGTCTGAACTCCCGCCCAGAGCATGAAATATAGGATAAAGAGCAGTAATCCAATTGGTTCACCGTTGAATAAGTCGGAAAGGGAATCTGCCATTGCGGGATAGACCTGATTTCCAGCCTCGGCGATTTTTACTCCAACAACACCAATTACCATCAAACGCAAGTATGATAATGTGTTTGAGAGAAGAGAAACAGTTTCCAACGGACCGAGAGGGATGGCTATTGGACCAAAGCCCTCATACTTCCATAGACCCCAAATGACACAAATTAGTCCAACAACAAGTCCAACCAATCCGAGATTTAACATTAAGTCGAGATCTGCCAAGTAGGCTGCATTAGGATTAACGAACGCTTCATTGTGAGACTTGGCTGCTAGGGCACCATATGCGGCAGCAAAAGTACTGAACAAAACAACCAACCAAGAACCCTTTTCAAAGAACCCAGCAGTCATCCCATGCTCCTTTGCAACATCTCTCCACCCGATTAGGTATCCGAGGGCGAGGTGAAATACGCCGAGGTATACTGAGATGAGAATTAAGTCACCCATATTGTGTCCAACACGGTGGAATGGATATGCGAGGTGAACTCCGAAGCCAACATAAGTTTCAAGAGGCTCCTCGGGATATAGGTGGCTCATCCATGCTAACCAACTAGGCACAGTATGTGCTGCATCAGCGGCTGCATCACCGCTTCGAGCACTAACATGTGCGGCAGCACCATTTTGTAGGTCACCAGCCGCTTGAGCAGCAGCAGGTGCTACTTCAAATCCAAATGCTTCACCATAGAGTAATCCAAAGATAAAAGTTGAAATTCCCATGTATAATAACAAATTCCTTGCCATCTTGCCCGTTTCAGTGTGGCCCATTTGTCCGGCTTTGCCAGATGCACCACCAATCCAAAGACCGAGAAGAATAGTGAACATACCATAGACCATGTCACCAAGCATTAATCCAAAGAATAATGGGAATGTTAGCAGCATGAAGTAAGTTGGATCAAGGCGGCCGTAGCGTGGACGCCCCACTAAATCGGTAAGTAACTCAAATGGTTTTGCAGCACTACGGTCAACATATTCAATCGGCGGTAGTTCTTCATAAGTGTCATGATGATGCCCATGGCTAGCAACGAATTCTTCAGCCTCAATATGAGTAGAAAGTGGCTTTAGCGCAAGGATTGTTGATTTCATTTCTCGTGACTTAACCCAGCCATCCATAATGAAAGCATGTTCGCTTATTGCAACTCGCGTTGGTGCTTCAAAAATTGATTTTTGTAATTCCAAATGGGCCAAGGTACCAAGAAGAATTCGAGAATTAGCATTACTCCACTTTTCCTGTGCAGCAGAAAGTGTCTCAACCTTCTTTGATAACTCTATTACTTCTTTTTCCATATTGTCAATAAGTGACTTAGCAGAACCCGTTGCTTCGGGAAGAGTAAATGGACGTAGCCCCGCCGAGGTCAAAGCGGATTGAACTACAGAGGCATCTTCTAATTTGCAGAATACTGCTATTGATGATTTTCCGTCATCTACTACAAGGATTTTCTTGGCTACATCTGAAAGAGATTCCTTTGTAGTTTTGACATTGCTTACTTCACCAACAAATGATTCCAAGGACTCATATCCACTAAGTAATTCAATATCCAAGCCGAGAGGTTGAAGGGCACTCAATACTTCCAATTCATTTTCAAGGGTTTCAATACGAGAATTTGAATCCTCGCATTCATGAAGATTGGCTAAAATATCATCAACCTTAGCCTCAAAATCATTTTCTAAAGCCTTCTTTACTTGAGGAGTGGACATTGGTTCATGATGTTGATCAGGATTAAGGTGGGATGCAGCGGCCCTTACCTTAGTAAGAACTGGGGAGATTTCACTCAATGACTCATGAGGTGCACCTATGCCAAAATCTCCATTATTTTCTCCTGAATGATCAACTAAATGAATAGTTTGAAGTTTTGCTGACATTGCAAGAACTGCTGGAAGTTGCTCAAGAGTGCCCGCCACTGTAAGGCGAGACATCTTTGCAGTTCCAAGAGCCATTGATTCACCACCTAATTATTCGTTGAGGGAAGAAAGAATGAAATTAACTGCTTCCTTTCTTCGCTTGTCACCAGAACTGTGCAATTTCTTTATTTCAGCATCACCGGACTTGGCAACCTTGGCTGCTTCAATACCCGCTTCATCCTTTGCAGCATCAATAATTGAGAGCATGCTTGCGTGACTATCGCCCGTGGAATTCTTATGCAAATCAGCGGCCTCAAGCCTTGCATCTGAGATGATTTTTGCTGCTTTAGCCTGCGCATCTGAAATGGTTGCAGCAGCAGAAACCTCTGCATCTTTTATCGCTCGGAGAACATCTGACTTAGCCATTAGACCACCTAGGTTGTACGGGCCAAAAGAAAAGGGTATTTGATACTGATGGTTATGCCTTTTCACTATTTCAATAATATTACCCTGACAATTTGCTAATAATTGTTGCTGGCGAAGAACAATAGTTACATAAAATGAAGGAAAAAGTGATTCAATAAGGAGGGTTGAGAAGGGAGAGTATGCGATGGTAAGGTAGGCGCACAAACCATTTGTTTGAATTATTAGAGACACTGGCGGCAGACTGAACAGCATGGCGAATGAGGGCATGCCGGATGGCGAAAACCGGCAACACGGCATTGATGCAACAGGCATAGATGCAGAGGAGTGGGCCGAATTAATGGTTAATTTGGAGGCAACCATCCCAGCATATGACAAAGTCAACACAATAGTCACCCTTGGACAAGATGCACGTTGGAGAAGGCATGTACAATCATTTGCAACAGCAGGCATGGATGTACTTGAAGTCGGTTGTGGACCTGGGACTTTTTCAGAGGGTTTAGTTGGAGTTAACTTAACCTGTCTTGACCCAAGTAGAGAAATGTTGGCCGTAGCTAAGAAACGAGTAAATGCAGGGCGCAAAGCACGGAAAGAAGAAGATGCGATTTATGTTGAGGCAACTGCCGAATCTATTCCGCTACAAGATAATTCCTTTGACCGAGTATTTTGCCTTTTTTCATTCAGAGATTTCCATGACAAAAAAGCAGGTTTAACCGAAATACTTCGCGTTCTAAAACCTGGCGGAAGATTAGTAATTTGTGATGCTGGCAAAGGGCGTTTCCCACATGGCTTGATGGGCCGGATATGGATGGGCACAGTAGTTCAACTGGTTGCAAGAATGGTTACTAAGGACCCCAATCATCCTTGGAAATGGCTCGCAAAATGATGAAAGAAGTTGGCTATGAGAATGTTGGAGGAAGACTTCTGTTTCCTTTCTTAATGGCGGGCAGGCTAACTGGAACCAAGAAAACCGAATAATCGTAGACTACATCCCATACTCGGCATCTCTCGTCACAAATTATTGCATATAGAAAAATAATAATATTAGTGCTTCGTCGGGAAAATATGACAGATGATATTGAGGAAAAAATCAAACGTTTGGAACAAAGAATTACAACTCTTGAAAACAAAGAAAAAAATCGAGTCAATACACCGTATGGCGTCTATGATAAGGATAGCTTCACACAGATAATGTGGATTACAATATTTTCTCTATTGGGATTTGGAATATTCTTTTTTTGGGCATATGCTACTGAATCCTTGTGGTTTGAGCCACTCCCAACATATCCTTAGAATGCCCCCCTGATAGAGAATACCGTCAGTCGCGCTTCATCTCACCAAGATAAGAGCGATGTGAAACGCAATCGGAATAGTGATAATTCAACTCAATCCTTTCTTCTTGATAATACAAAGACTGCCGAGAGCAAACCCATCAAACCGATACCTGCCGTAAAGCCAGGAATCGAAGAGGAACTAGAAGAACCATCAAGGTTCACAGTAACGGTGCTAGTGGCAGTATCAGTGCCGTCAGTCCAAGTGATTGTCACATCTACTGTTTCAGCAACATCAGGTCCTACCTCAATTATCGCTCCAGCCTGCACAATTCCAGAGAGTGGACCTACAGTAATGTCGTTAACCGTCACCGTGATATCATCGCCATCAGGGTCTTCACAGACTGCAATAATGTAGTAATTACCTGCTGGGATTGTAACAGATTGGCCGCTTCCAGCAGCCGCTGCTCCAGAGGCTGAAAGAGCAGGAATCATAGCAGTTCCTGAAATGGTAGCAGGAATTCCATCCGCTTCAAGAGTGTAATGTACACTACAGGCTGGCAAACGATTTGCTGGCTTTGAATTTGCATCAAGCGGATCGGTTCCGCTGACGAGTTCGTCCAAGTCAAGGAAACCATCATTATCGTCATCATCGTCAAGGTCATCACAAAGCCCATCATTATCGGTATCAACAGGCATGATATTTGCATCTAAATGCCATCCTATGCTAGCAAGGTCACAGGCGATTTCATCGCTATCGGGCCAGCCATCAGCATCAGTATCCGAACAACCATTTGCTTGAACGCCGGGAGTGCCTGCAGGTGTGTCTACGCATTCATCGTTCTTATCGTACACACCATCTTGATCTATATCTGAAATTGATAACTGATTCCAGCAAATAGCCGCAACGGTTTGCAATACATCAGTACCAGCAGAAAACGTCACAAAGAAGCAAGCATTGGTTGAGTCATCGAGGGCGCGGAATTCAATTACATGAGTATCGATACCATC
>LWDU01040577.1_pt1 | contig 19772 bp, 10 predicted proteins | sample 727161 | NCBI WGS metagenome assembly LWDU01 (sample SAMN04566230, study PRJNA314399) | hydrothermal vent metagenome | isolation source: deep sea hydrothermal plume seawater | place: Mexico: Gulf of California, Guaymas Basin | collected 2004-07-11
GGTAGTGATTTGTCCAACTCGTTGCAGTCGGACTCCGCTTTCTTAATTTGCGTTTTCAATTGGTCGAGTTGCCGTTGCAGGTCTTCAAGTTCCTCTCGCGTCAGTTTTTGAAAGTAGTGCTTGAGTAGCCAGGCGCAAAGAGCAACGGCGCCACCGGTTAGTCGTAACACGAGTGCTACTTGCGCGAACGATGCAAAGAACCACGGCATGAGGAACACAACGATGCCGACGGACAGTAAGCCGGCGCAGCCGGCGAACTGCACCAATGGCAAGTCGGGCGCATCGAGCAGGTCCAGGCAATCTTCCTCGGCATCCGAACGGCTGCGATTCATTCGCTCCAGCCGTTCTTTTAGCTGTATGCGGCGTCGCAAACGCGTGACTAAATCGCCCCGCTCCCGCAACGCAACGGCAACATTTGGACCGCTGACGCCCTGAAACTCGCGCTGCATGTGCGAGTCGATCGATTCCAGGGATCGAGCGCACTGGTTCTGATCGTCTTTTGCGTCTTGGAGACGTCGTGTTGCCTCCTTGGCAGCTCGCGCCGTTTTGCGGAGTACTTCGATCGATTCGGTGGTCAAGTCCGCTGGGATCTGTTGGTCGGTGGTGGAAGCTTGTGGAGCAACACGAGTCGACGAAGACTCGTGGTCTGACTGGTGCGTTATGTCCGACGCATTGCTCGAGGGTGACGCTGTCAATTCGCCGGTTGTGGCCGCGAGCTGTTCACGAAGCGTCCCTTGGACTTCGGCATCTAGGAGTTGAATCTCGGCGTCCAGCCGGTGGACGTGTTTCGAAAGTGAGGAGAGCCAAGGCCCATGTTCCTGCAGTGCTTCGATGCGAGAACGGTAATTCCAGAGTTCGCGATTGATGGGGAACGTCGCCGCTTCGTCTCGCAACCTCGTTCGTTGAGCGTGCAGGTCTTCCAGTCGTTTTTCGCGTTCGGCAATGAGACCATTGAACTGGTCCAGCTTCTCCAATGCGTCCTTGGCGACATGTTGCGGCGGCCGCGATTGTTCCATCTCCACCGCAACGCGGATGCGTTCTCGCCACCGTTCTTCGACTTGAAGAGCCGTCTCCATCAGTTTGCTGCGGTGCTGTTCATCGGTAATCCTCCGCTGCAAGTTACCTATCTCCTGGCTCATCAAAGTGAGGTCGGAAGATAGTTTCCCCCAGCGGCGACCGGCATTCGCTCGGTCTTCAATTTCCGCTCGGAGACGATCTCTTTCGTGGAACAACTGCGCGAGTTTCGAGCGTATTTCCTTGGATCCCGAGATCGCGTCGCGAGCCATCTCAAGATCTCGCAAGACGTCGACCAGCGAAACGCGGTCCAGTCCGCTCGACAACTTGTACAGTTGCTCGGCCGCATCTGTTTCGTTGAGCGTGGCCAGTTCCTGTAGTTCACGTAGGCCGATAGCGAACACATTGTTGAAGATCGGCTCGTCGAGATTCGACAGCAGCGTGTCCAACAGGTGGTCGCGCTGCAGGCTGCCGTCGCTCGAAAACAGATCCAACGCTCCGCGATCGTCCGGGTGGTCCGTATTCGGGCCCTGCCGGATGATGTCGTATTGGCCGTTCAGACTGCGAATGGTTAGCTTGCCACCAGCGACACCGCCGTAGACCGGAGGCGCATATTGCCGCCGTTCGTCCGCATAGCCATAGAGAACGGCTCGGACGAATTGCATTAAGGTGGTTTTTCCAGCTTCATTGGGTCCGTAGAACACCGTCAAGTGTTCGCCCAACTGGTCGATCGTGAGATCACTCCAGATCCCGAAGCCGTCGACTTTTACGTCCGTGATTTTCACTGCTTTCGCTCCTGTTCGAAAGCTGCCAGGCGGTATTAGGCTTCCGGGCGAAGTAAGTCCGCGCCCAAAATGGCCACATCTCGTAATACCTGCTCGCGTTGTGTTGCATCGTTAAGTACCGCTTCATCCGCTAGAGCGTCAGCCTGCGACCGATCCTCTAGAAACTCCTCCAGATCCAGAGGTTCGTTGTCGGCTTGCATTCGTCGTACCGACCGCAGAAAGTCCCCGAGGATGGTGTCTTCTTCGTACCAAGCAGCCGGCAGGTTCTCGGTGACCCGAGTTTGCATTCCGACCGTCCAGACGGCCGGTGTGCTCCGCCCAAACGACTGATTGAGCCAGTCAATCAGCTCTTTGTCTAGCCCGCTGTGTCGCAATGCCGCGCCCATTTTTCCACTCGCTTCGATTCGCCAATGAATGAGCATTGGACGGTCTGAGTTCTCGGCCGCCAGCATTTGGGCCCTCTCATGGAGGCGGCGTTGGACGCCTTTGCGATCGGCATCGCTATCAAGTGTAATTTCCTCAGTTCGCCAACGGAGAACGTCGGTGACACTCTGTTGTGTTCGAATAGCGCCTTGGGTATCAACTCGCACCATCGTGCAGCCGTGGGCCCCGACATGGTCGATGCTGCGACCCTGTGGCGAGCCCGGGTAGTGGGCAACACGTTGTTTCGACAAGGGCGTTTCCCGGTTGTACCGCCCACCCAATGCCCAGTAGTTGACGTCGTGTGCGCTCAGCACTTCCGTTTCCGCCACGCCACAAGCGACGGCGATACGGAACGGCCCCGGACCGTTTGCCGCAAATTCGCTGGGAACGATCCTGCCGTCTGCGAGGCAGCTTTGACCGGCGATTACCGCCAGTGGTTTGTCGTCCCGCTGGTGAGTTATCGTCGTCACTCCGCCGCGGCCGAAGAACGTCACGTTATCGGGCAATGTTACGCTGGCCGGCCATTGGTCGGGAGGATCGACAGTTCCTCCAGCCCAGTAGACTCGCACACCCTCGGACTCAAGTCGTTCGAATTGTTCCAACAGGAAGGCGATCGATCGGGCACCGCCGAGGTACGGATGGACGATTTCCCCCGACAAGATAATAAATTCAACTCGTTCGGTGAGGGCTGTGTCAACGACGCGTTGGGCGGCTTGGAACGGGGCATTGATTAACGTTTCGAGCAATTCCGACGGGGGATCGATCAAGCCGAGACACGGCTCATGGAGCCGAAAATCGCTCGCATGCATAAAGCGAAATGCTTGATTGGTCATGACACCTCCTTGCGCTCGCTGACCTCGCCCATCCTTGGTATCCGCACTCGTAGATTGGCCGTTCTTCACACGGTTTGGATGAATATAGCGGAATCATCCAATAGAGGCTATGTCGAATTGGCGCTGCGTTGGCGCGGCAGCCTAGGTAACACGATGCGTCGCCCCGGCGACAACGAGTACCGTTAGTTCGACTCGTCTTCCTCTTGCTCACGCTTGGCCTTCATTTCCCGCTGGTCGTGGATCTGCCGCCACAGCTGCCGATGCTGCGGATTGTCCGGCACCTCATTGATCAGTCGGTCGATCAGGGACAACGCTTTGTCGTACTGCTCGAGTTTCTGCATGAGTAGTCCTTGCATCCAGAGGTAGCGAGGGTTTTTGGGCTCGAGTTCCAAGGCGCGATCCAGCTGTTCCGCGGCTTCGTCATGTTTGCCGTTCACATACAGTGACATTGCGTAACGATAGAGGATTGGCGGGATGTTGGGTGCGAGTCTCGCGTCTCGGGCTACGTTGGGCAGTTCGTCAGCCCGATATTTTTCGGCCCTCAATTTGTAACGAGCAATCTTCCCAGCCAGCTCTTCGAGCTCTTCCATGCGTCGTTGTTGGGCCAACTGTCGCGCCTCTCGATCCAGCTGGCTCATGTGGTAGTCCATTAGTTCGGCGAGGTTGGTGCGGGGTCCGGTTACCGCTGGCTCGACTCGAATCGCGGCTTCGTACGCCTGTTCCGCCTTCTCGAACCAGCCGAGGTTGGAGTAGATATTTCCCATCACGGCGTGGGCACCGGCGCGGTCATTATTTTCCATCATGCCGATCCGCAACTCCTCAAGCCCCTTGAGCATCTTCTCGCGATCCTCGCGTTCCAGGACATAATTGGATATGCGATAGTCGATCCGTGACAAGACTCGGGCCGCTTCGGATCGAACCACTCGCGACGGGTCATCCAACAGCGCCAGGATCGGATAGATCCGCGGTCGTAGATCGTCGGCCGTCGCGCGCAGCATCTCGTCCTGGTAGATTTCGTTCATGTCCATATTCGGCATGATCGATTCGTAGACCGATATAGCGGCCATCCGCACCAACGGGGCCGGGTCCACTAGGTGCGGTTCGATTGCCAGGCAATTCTCATCGCCATCGCCGTAAAAGCTCAATTGCGTCAAGCCGGTGGCTCGGATGATGGCGGGCAAAGTCTTCTTTTCTGTCAGTGTCCGCAACGCGGCACCGCTTCCTGAGTCGTTTTCCCATGCCAGTTTGAGCTGTCTTGCCCAATGGTCCGTGTCGATGTGCTTGCTGTCGGGATACCATTTGCGGACTGCATCCAGGGACCAGCGGTCAAGCCGATTCAGCTCGTTGCGAATCACCTCGTCCTCACCGGCCGCTCGGACAAAATCGATGTACTGCCGCTTTCCTTCGCGTTGCACTTCGGGTAGTTTTTCGGGCTCGAAATGACACCTCGAACAGGCGTTGGGCAGGCCCAGGTCGACCGATAGGTCGGGTCGTGGCACCCTCAAGCTATGATCGCGTCGAGGGTCCATCTCCATGTACGTCGTTTCTGGCATGTGGCACTCGACGCAACTCGCGCCTAGGGAACCCGGTTTGTGATGATGGTGTGCAGGTCCGTCAAATTTCCCGGCCGGATGCGAATTGGGATGCGAATGACAGGACGTGCATAGCTGGTTGCCAGCGAATTTGAGTTTCGTTGAGTGTGGATCATGACAATCGGTGCAGCGGATTCCTTTGTGGTACATCTTGCTCTGCAAGAACGACCCGTGAACATAGACCTCATCCATGATCTGCCCGTCGCAGAAATACGTCTGTGCCGAGAGTAGTTCGGTGGCGTAATGGTCGAAAAAGGGCTTGCCTGGCCGGAACTCTGGGTGGACTTTTCGCCGCCGCGAATGACACTGAGCACACGCCTGAATCTGCGTTTCCGCGTTCTTGTCCTTAAGACGGGCCAACCCAAAGCCACGTTTCCGGTCCCAAAAGAACGACTTCGAGTCTGCCAGGTCGATATGAACGCTTCCGGGGCCATGGCACGCCTCGCAACTAACGTCGATTTCCGAAAAGGTTGTGTGGTACGACGCCGTCTGCTCATCAAAGTTCTTCTGGAGATTCGTCGAGTGACAGTCGGCGCACATGAAATTCCATCGCTGGGCAACACCGGTCCAGTGTAGGTCGTCGGTCGGGTCGAGTTTTTCGGCAACGTCGGGCGGCGGGAGATAAAACCAACGCTTCCTGTGGACATCCCAACTGATGCGCAGTACCTGCACGCGTGCGACCTCGTCCGCGGCTGTATTCTCGTCCCGATCGAATTCCACCATGTATTGCTGGATGGGATCGACGCCAAATACCCACTTGATGTGAAAGTCCGCCATCTCGCCTGTCGGACCCTCGGTGTGGATCATGAACTTCTCGTCCTCGCGAAACAGGCGAGAAATCACGTCGTGGTGCGTGAACTCGACGTCATCAAAATCGCCCAGGACGGTATCATCGGTCGCCGCATCCATGGCCAGATCGTGATGTGAGCCGACGAACTTCTCTGCTTGGTCCTGATGACAATGGATGCATCGACTGCGACCCACATACGTCGCCGTCAACGAATCGGGCACCGTCGACCACCAGTCAGCAAAGACAAATGCCGACCCAAGAGCCAACATACCGAGCAGGATCAAGGGCGGGCGCAGCCACCATCGGCCCAAAACGTCCGGAAGAGTTTCCTCGAAAGAGAGTTCGTTGGGCTCGGCGACCGGCTGCGATTCGTCGGGCATGAGATGTCCAAAGGGGGCGTGAAATGGGTGATTTCTATTATCTTGTCGAAGCGGTCCGGCGCAAACCCTTCTAATGCTAGACAAGGGCAAAGAAGGTGGCCATTCAGGCCTCTGAACAAGCAACACTGAACTTTCGCGGCCCACCCTCGCCGGTACGAGTTCTACTCACGAGGATCTTCGACCACTTCAATGACAAATTCATCTGGTCGGACAACGAGGTCGGGTGGAGTTGCGCCGAGCGTTACGGTATCTGGCACGGCGTGCGGAGTCCAGAGAGGCGAAACCCGCTCGTGGACTTTTTCTCTCGCTTGCTGGACCGCCGCGGCATTCCATGGTCCTTCAGATAACTGAACGCCGTTGAATTCTAGCAATGTCCCTTTTTGGTACTGCAGGTTCTTAAGAGCCAACGCGTATTCCCCCCGCGAGCGGGCAAATTGGGATTCGGCATCGGCCAGACGACGTTGAGTGTCCAACAGACGATCAACCAAACGAGGAATCTCGTCCGGGCTCGGATCCTCGTAAATCGACTCGAGCGCCTTCAGTTCCTCGTAGGCTGCGGTCTTTCGGTTGAAGTTGGTGCGTGTCAGTCGGTGGGATCGTTCGACTTCCGCCACCGCCGCGCTCAAGTCGTGCAGGACTTGGCCCTCCTGCTCGTCCAAAATGACCTCCGCGCGACGCAGTTGGAGTTGAGCGTTCCGGACGCCAGCGTGCGCTTGGCGAAACCCAATCGGCAACGCGACTTCGACGCCCAATTGCCACTCTTGAAAATCGCCAGTAGTCAAGTCGGTATAGGCATTGTCAAAGTGAGTTGCACCGCCGTTGGGATCGAGTAGGTCGTGACCAAATCCACGCCAGCGATAGCGACCGACTGCGTCCACTCGCGGCCGAAGAAAATTCTTAGCGGCCATTAATTCTAATTCTCGCCGTTTGACTCGCCAGCGTTGTCGTCTCAACTCGGGGCGTCTGGTCAAGGCCTCTGCTTGAATGTCGGCCCAGTCATGCGTGATCCGAACCAATGGTGGTTCGTCCGTGGGCCGGATCAGTCCCTTGTCGTTGATTGGGAGATTTAGCAAACGGCGCATTCGACGTTCGCTGGCCGCGAAACGTGTTGGAACGCGAGGGCTCTAGTGGACGGCCAGCGACCGCATTCTCTAGTTCAGCCTGTAATCGATAGTACTGCTCGCGAGCTTGCGCCTCTCGATCCGCTTCGCCTCCGCTGCGACCATTCACGTACCACCCGTGGATCACCTGCCAGGTCTGGCGAGCGCGGTCTCGCGCCGACCGTTTCGCGTTTAAGTCATGGTAGGCAAATTGAAGCTCCCAGTACGCGTTTTCGACGTCGCTGATGTAGTTGCGAACGCCCATTTCAAAATCTGCCAAACTGATGTCCGTGTCAATGCGGGCGATCAGAACGCCACGCGGCAACCCCAGGCTCCCGGTCGGTCCGTAGATCCGGTTGAAGTCGACGCCAGCGCCCTGGAGCAGTGGTTGTCGAAACTCGGCTTCTACCGCCGTTGTCCACGCACTTGGAAATTGGTTTCCGGGAGCGTTGTTGGCGTCATAGTCAATCGTGTGCCGCAATGTGAAGTCTGCACCGGTGGCCGCCGTCTTGCTGACCTGAGCGTTGATCGCCCCCAGGTCCTGCTTGAACAGTCGCGTGCCCCCACCGAAGAACGAGTTGTTTAACGCCCGATCGTTGTTTTCGAATAAGGCAGAGGCTTCCAACGCCGCGTCAAATGCGGCCAGTGCCGCCTCGACGCCGAATCGCGGATCCGACTCCTGGAGCGCTGGATCAAATTTAGTTCGCGTCGATTGCGGTGTTTGTAGCACCGTACCTCCCAGGTCGCGAAGCACTGTTCCCTCGGACAATGCCAACGCGAGTACCTCGTTCAAGGTCATGTCCCGATACCTGACGCCGTCCAGGTTGGCGAGTGTCCACGGCACATGGTCGATTAGTGACTGGTCGACCTCCACATCGACATCCGGATACTCGATTTCGATGAGATGTGCTGCAAACCGATCGTCCGATTTGATCTCTTCGCGGTGCAATTGACACCCACAGAGGGCGCAGGCGAGAAATGCAGCGATCGCAACCACTGTGTAGTGGCCGGATAACGATGATTTGCTGTTCGCCAATAATGCGTATGCGGGTTGCATCGGTAAAAGAGGGTCCTTCAGCGGAGACGGAAGTCCATGGGTTCGGCGCACCGTGTAGCCCTATTCATCGGCTGCTAAAATCGATGTGTCCGGTACAACCGTCGTTCCCCGTACAGATTGCTTGATCTGCATGCACTGCACATGCTACCGAGATGCCTCATTTGACTTAAATTGACAGTCCCCGTTTCGTTGGGGAATCGTCGACGGCGGGTATACTGGACTATATGCAACCCCAGTCGCCTCAAGACCATACCGTACCCCAAGACAGCTCCATTCAGCTGGCGGTCGACCGATTTCTCCAGCAGGTTGAAGCGGCCGTTTCGTCTGACGTGTCGGACTTTCTCGTCGCATGGTCGGCGGCCTGGTGTGACATTGGCCAAGTGAGATTCGCCGCTGTTTGCTGGAGGCCGGCTGAACTCACCGAAAGGGTCATTAGCGCGGGTGAAAAAGAGCAGTCGGTACCCGAGTGGCTAGATCACGATGAGTGGTGGGTGAAGCTGTTGCAGTATTGTCGCAACGGTGATTCGCTGATCATTCATCCAGAGACGCAACATGAGTTGCAGGTCCTTGCGGCGGCAGAGCATCTGCTGTTGATCCGGCCGATCATGTATAACGGTTTGGTCGAAGCGATCAGTGTGATCGTTGTTGACCCGGACCATACGCACGAGCAATTGGCTTGGATCTGGGATTCGTCGATTGCCGTAGCCGAGGAGTACGCGAAGAGTCGTCAATACCAGCAAACGACGGATGAATTGCAGCATTCTCGAGAGTTCGAATCGATCCTCGCGAGACTTTACACCATTCAAGACACGCGGGCGGTCGCTCGCTACGCTGTCCATGCGGCCACCCTTTGGGTTCCGTGTGATCAGTTAGTTGTCGTGCACCGCACCCGACACCGCTGGCGTCTGTTAGCCGTGACAGGGATCGAGAAGTTGGACCAACGGGGCGATTTGTCCATGGCCACGGTGCGGTTGGCACAGGCGTCGTCCGTATACGGGAAGGCGGCAGGTAGCCACAGTCACGAGCTGCCGAGCCAATTTGAGGAGCCGCTTCAGCATTGGATCGACAACAGTCATGTTCAGCATGTCGTTGTGGTTCCTTGTCCTGGGCCGTTCAATGACGACGAGGATTCGGTTACCGTCGACGATTGTCGCACGGTGCTGATCGCCGGATGTTTTTTAAACGAACTTTCGGCTCCGGAAGCGGAGCGAGTCGAGCGGTTGGCCGGCCACCTTGGGCAGGCCATTGAGGTGGCACATCGAAATGAAACCCAACCGCTTTCCAAAGCTTCACGCCGTTTGGCAAAGCTCTTCGATCGGCGACGGTGGCTTGGTCGGCTGACGCGACTTGCCCTTCTGATGACGCTGGTAATCATTGGTATTGGCGTACTATTAATGCCCGTTCCGTTTACCGTGCAAGCCGTCGGCGAGATACAGCCCCGTCAGCGCCAAATCGTATTCGCTCCAACGGACGGTGTCGTCGAGGTAGTGCATGTCTCTCATGGTGACTACGTCACGATCAATCAAGAGATGATTGAGGTAAAGCGGAACGCTTTGCAATTCGATTTGGCGAAACTCGAGGGTCAGCGCAGCAACCTGACCACTCAATTGGACAATCTGACCAAATCGAGTCTGGGAATTGTCTCGGCACGGGACGGTGAAGGCGACGATGCTGATAGAAACGCAGCGGAACGTCGTAGGATTGAAATCGAGTTGGAAGGGCTCAACCGTCAGATTGCGATCGCCAGAGACGAAACGCAACACTTGGTGGTTCGTGCCCCCTTCGATGGAGTTGTTCTGACTCGACATCCAAATCGGGACCTGGACGGGCGACCCGTATCGGTTGGCGATCAATTATTGGTCGTTGCCGACTTGCACGGAGATTGGGAGTTGGAATTGGATTGTGCTGAGGAAGATATTCGCCACATACGTGAGGCGGACGGTGAGTGCAGGCTTCAGTTCACCACAGCAGCTCGGCCGAACGAAAAATGGCCAGCGCGATTGACTGAGCTGGAACGAGTAGCGCACACCAGTCCGATCGGACAGACGGCAATTCGCCTGCGGGCCACTGTACTAACGAATCAACAGCAAGACGATATTGACGAGCCGTCCTGGACGCCAGGAGTTAGTGTCTCGGCGCGAATCTATCTTGGAAAACGGTCGTTGGGTTACGTCCTGACGCGGCGGGCCTGGAACACTCTACGGTACCAGTTTTTCTTTTGAGTTCACCTATTCAGGTTTGATCACCGGTCCTCCAAAAGTTGAGGCATACCATGTTGACCAAAATGCGGCCTTACGCAATAACGTTCGCCCGATTGGCGATCCTGTCCGTATTGATTCCTGGACGCGGTTTGACTGGACAGGATGCCGGATTGTCGACGTCGAGAACCAACGTGCAAATCGTCAACGTATTGGTGACGCCTCGCCACGAAGCGAACATTCCAGCCGAGATGGCGGGACGCGTTCGAGAACTGCTCGTAAGACCGGGTGATCATGTCGAAGTGGGGCAAGTGCTTGCCCGTATCGACGCTCGGGAATCACGAGCGGAAGTGGAGTCGGTTTCGGCCGAACTGCGACGATTGCGACGAGCTGCGGACGACGACAGCCGAATTCGCCTTGCGGACAAGAAGCATGCCTTGGCCGTCAAGGACCATCAACGGGCGATTAGGTCTGCGGAACGGGTTCCAAAGAGCGTCTCCGAGGCTGAACTCGACCGTCTTAAACTGGCCGTCGACCAAACCGAGATTGAATGCGAACGCGCGAGAATCGACCACGAACTGGGGCTGTTGGTGCTTGAAGAGAAAGCACTCCAATTGACGGCGGCGCAGTTGCGACTTGAAAAACACAATGTGAGCGCCTTGCGATCCGGGGTCATTGCAGAACAGCTTATCGAGTTAGGGGAATGGGTTACCCCTGGAGAACCAATTTTCCGCGCCATTACCGTCGATGCTGTGCGAGTGGAAGGTCTGCTGCCAGGTACCGTTACGCCACAACATTTTGCCGGAGCCCAAGCTGTCATTTCGATTAATGGCCACGCCAAGTCGTTCCTGGGAATCGTTCAGTTTGTCGCTCCGGAACAGAACCGAGTGAACGGAGAAACGCGTTTTTGGGTCCTGTTGAAGAACTCTGACGGCCGCTTCCGTCCCGGCGACCACGGGACAATGCGCCTCACGGCGAAAAAGTGAGTCAATCGTGATCACTGGACCCAATCTGTCCCAGAACCAACTTGTCCGTCGTCAAGATCTTGACGTGGTGCAGCATTGCGTCCGTGGCGAGACGCGTTGGACATTGCGTGAGCCCTGGTCCTCGGCCACATTTCAGTTGAACGAACACGAGTTCTTTATTTTGAGTCAGCTGGAAGGCGACTGGTCAGCGGAAACGGTTTGTCAAGCGTTTGAGCAACGATTCGCGCCACTGCAACTTAGCGCTCGAAAGTTGTTTCATTATCTTCACGTGCTGCATCGTGAGGGTCTAGTTGTGGCGCAGCACGCTGGCCAGGGAGAGATCCTTCACCAACGCAACTGCGAGAAACGCAACCGTCAGTGGTGGGCCGCACTGGCAAACCCACTTGTAATGAGAATGCCAGGTATCGACCTGTCACGCCATTTGCAACTGTTTACGAACTCGATCCGATTTGTCGGAACGAGGTCGTTTGTCCTTTCAATGGCGACGTTCGTTTTGGTGACACTATTGACGGCCTCGTTGTTTCGCCATGAATGGATCGCTGAGTTGTCTACATTGGCGAATGTCTGGTCGAGTGGCAATTGGTTGCTTCTGCTCGCGGTCATCGGCGGCACGAAAGTGTTGCACGAATTGGGACACGCCGTGACACTCCATTTGTATGGTGGGCGGTGTCGCGAGACGGGGGCACTGCTACTTGTCTTTGCACCGTGTCTCTATTGCGACGTTTCGGATGCCTGGATGTTCGCCAATAAATGGAGGCGGATTGCCGTGAGTCTGGCCGGGATTGGTGTCGATTTGGTACTGGCGTCGGCTGCCTTCTGGATATGGTGGACGATTCCTGGTGGACCCGTCCATCAAGTGGCGTTGACCGTGATGCTGGTGTGCACGGTCAATACGCTGTTACTAAATGGCAATCCGTTCATGCGCTACGATGGATACTATGTGCTGTCGGACTGGGCCGAACGGCCCAATCTGGCCCATCATGCCCGTCAGCAGTGGGGGCGATTATTCGCTGCCCGAGTTGAATCGTTGGACTATTTTTCGTTGGGCTATGGTCTGTTGTCGTTTGTCTACCGACTCTTTATTTTCGCCGCCATTTTCATTGGTCTCTACCGCTACTTGTCGTCTTTTCGTTTGGAGGTATTTGTGGTTGGCCTCGCTTTATGGATGGTCGTCGGCACCATGGCACTCTCGTTCTTTAAACGCACCGAGAAGGGGCGTGGCAGTATCGTCGCTGGTGTCGCTTTTCTGTTGCTCGTTGCGATGTTCTTTGTGCCGCTCCCCAGTTCAGTAGATGCAACGGCTGTCGTGCAAGCGGAACGGTTTGTCACCATTTTGGCGCCCGAGTCGGGGTGGATGAAAGAGGGTCAACGGTACGGTGACGTGATCGCCAAAGGCAATCCAATCGTCCGCGTCGATAACCCACAGCTCAATAAGGAACTGGCCGTGTTGGCAGGCCAATGCCATCGTCAGAAGGAAATTATTGCTACCCTCATGGACGAGGCGGTGCAGCGACCAAGCGCCGCATTTGGCTTGGCGTTGGCCAAAACTCGAGATGCGGATTTAACAGAACAGTGGCGGTTGAAGCAGGAGGAGTTACGTCGCCTGATAATTGTCGCACCGTTGAGTGGTGAGATCCTGCCGCCAATGTCCGGCGAACCGGAAGACGTACATCGTGGAACAAGCAATCGAGTGAGATCGTTTCCGTTGAGTGCTCAACGAAACGTTGGGTATGTGGAGCGGGGAGAGGTGATCGGCCGGATCGCCGGGGACGGGATCATGCAGGCCATCGTGTTGGTTGCCGAGCGTGACCGATCACGAATTCACGTGGGGATGCCCGTCGATATACGTATTCGAGCAGATGCCAGACAGTCTCTTTTGGGTCACGTCGTCGAGATCTCGGATTTGTCGACGGACCAGTTGCAACAAGCCTCGCTCGGCCACTTTCCCAACCGTCGCGATGGTCGTTACTACGTCGCGCGCGTCGCTCTACGCGAGGCTGCCGTGACGCCCATTCTCTATGGGACAGCGCGAGCTCGGTTTCGATTGCCGGCCCAGTCTTGCGGCGCTCGCATCGCGCGATGGTGTCGCGAACTGTTTTATTTTGGCGGGTAGGTCGCGAACGCGAATCCTCGAATGACGCAAGCCGTCACCGCATAAGCAACCTAGCGACTACAACCACCTACATTGCCTCCAGCCACACCAACTCGCCCTTGAATGCCGGAGTCTTTGACTGAGGATCCGCCGTCCGCGATATGAGGACGTTGGATTCAGGGTAATACATGAGGACATTTCCCTCGCGGATTTCCTCGTAGGAACGAACGAGGATGTTTTCTAAGCTGCCGGTGTCGCTGCGAACGGTGACTCGTTGTTCCGCCTTCACTTCTAGACGCTCAATGTCGGCCGGGTTCATCAAGATGACGTCGCGGCGGTCTTGACCTCGGTAATGATCCTCTTGTTCGTAGACCACTGTGTTGAACTGTCCTTCGCTACGGACGGTCATGAGGCGAAGCCGGTTCTCGCCACCCTTTAATTCGGGCAGTTGGTGTACGTGCAGTTGTGCATTTCCAGAGGGAGTCGGAAACTCGGGTGTGTGAAACGTTCTTCCTTTAATTTGGAACTCTTGCTTGGTTTCTCCGATCGTCGAGATCGCCTCGTACCCAGGTACGACCCGGCTAATCATCTCGCGTATGTTCCCGGTCTGCTGCAACCGTCCCCAATCCAATGGCGATTGGTCGCCAATAACCCGTTGAGCCAAAGAGGAGACAACTTCCACTTCGCTCTTCGGACCTGGTAGTCGTGAAGGACCGCCGTCGCTGAGGCGGACATAGTTAAACATCGATTCTTGAGTCGTCGCTTGCGATTCTTCGTCACGCGCCAGGACGGGCAGGATGATCGTCTCTAGACGAGTTGATCAAGCCGTTGCAGTGACTCTTCAGCAAACTTTGCGTCCGGGTTCGAGCCGTAGAGATTCCCTCCCAAACAGACTCCCAGGGAGAGTTTACCGGCGTGGGCCGCCTCGATGCACTCAAGCGTATCGAGTCCTGGGGTCGTCGGCAGTTGCACTTGGTATTCGCTCTCCAGTTTTTTCAGGATGGCATCTTTCAACTTCGGCGTCACTCCTACCGAACCGATTCCCTGGACATTTGAGTGTCCTCGAATGGGTAGTAGTCCGGCATTTGGACGACCGATCATCCCGCGCAACATGGCGAGGTTGGCGATTGCCTGCACGTTTTACACACCGTGTGCATGGTGCGTGATTCCCATCGTCCAACAAAAGACCACGTTTTTTGCCGCCCCATACGCGTTGGCCATTCGTTCGATCTCTTCGTTGGTGACGCCACTCTTTTCGACGATCTCATCCCAAGGAATGTCTTGCAAATGAAGTTGAAGTTCCTTCCAGCCGTCGCAGTGCTCGCTCAGAAACGTAAGGTCGTGATTCTCTTGCTCGACAACTCGTTTGGCGATTCCGGTCAGTAGGGCCAAGTCGCCACCGATGTGCGGTCGAACGTATTGTGATGCGATTTCGGTGCCAAACAGCAGACTAGAAATACGACTTGGAATGCTGAAATTGACGAGTCCTGTTTCACGCACTGGATTTAAGACAATGACCTGTCCGCCGCGACGGCGGACGTTCGCCAACGATGTCATCAAGCGAGGATGGTTGCTTGCTGGGTTGCCTCCGATCACGAAGACCAGATCGGCATGCTCGACATCCTCCAGCAATAGAGTCGCTGTGCCACTGCCCACCGCGGACGTCAAGCCGACACCGCTTGCCTGATGACAATAGTAACTGCAGTTGTTCACATTATTTGTGCCGTAGATGCGAGCGAACAGCTGCAGTAAGAACCCAGCTTCGTTGGAGCTTCGACCGCTGAAGTACCAAAACGACTTTTCAGGCGATGTGTTCGCAAGTGAGTTGCTGATGCGGTCCAGTGCATCGTCCCACTCGATGAGTCGAAAGTTCTCACTGCCTGTTTCCCATAGTACGGGCTGCGTCAGGCGACCACAGTGCTCCAAGTCGTAGGGCGAGAACTTGCGGAGTTGAGCGATGCTATAAGTGGTCCAGAAGTCAGGTGGAATTGCGCCCTGCATGTCGGCGGCCATCGCCTGAATAGACTTCTTGCAGACCTCGGGGAATGATCCCAGTTCATTGACCATGCCTCCGCGTTGGCCACCCATTCCAATGGCGCAGGTCTTGCAGGCGTTGCGCGAACGCAGTGCCTTCCACATCTTCCACCAACCACCGGATTGACGCGCCTTGCGAAGAGCGTAGCCAATCGCATGCCATCCTCCGCCGCTCTTGACTTTTCGAGTCATGAGGAGTCCCCTTCGGTTGGTGGGCGGTGGGCGGTGGGCGGACAAGTCTACTATTCTTCGGCTACGTTGACGTACACCTTGAGGGCCGTCTTTTCTTCGACCAGCAATCGCATCATTTCGGAGTAGTTGTCGAGTCCATCGACGCCATCGGTCAGGATTTTCCCGATGACTCCCGGATACATCACGTCGCCCAACGCCAAGTCTCGGATCCCGGATTCAAAATGCTCCCGATTTGCGTTCACCGACCCCAACAACAACTTGTTGCCGAGCACCCAATCAATATTGATTTCGTCACCGGGTAGTTCCACTTGGTGTTTCCCGCCCGTGATGCTCGTCCAAACAAGAACGCCATTGTGGCCCAACACCGTCATGCTCTCAAACGCGACACGACTGGATCCAGTCGCGTCAATAATCAAGTCAGCTTTTCCGACCTTCTTGGCCAATTTCGGTATCGTCGTCTCCGTGAGACTAACATACTTTGCCTCCAACCCCGCGACGATTTCAGAATTCAGTGTCGGTGCAACGGAGCGGGCCATCGTGTACACCTCGAGGCCTCGCAACTTCAGGACGAGAGTTGCCAGTAACCCAATTTGGCCGGCACCCATGACAAAGGCCCGCTTTGGACTCCATACTTTCATCCGCCGTTGCACTTCAAATGCCTGTTGAATCGCCTTCGCGGCGCAACTCATCGGCTCCATCAAGACGTGCAAGTGCTTCAGCCCGCCCGGTACGCGAACAATATAGTCTTCGTGGTCAACGAACGACTTGGTTAGAAACCCGTGCCGCAGGTTGATGCCGCGTTCATAGTAGACCTCCTCGCTCGTCATGTCATACGTACCGATCCGGTCGTAGATCGATCCGCCGGGACGGCGGACGGTTGCCGTGACGTAGTCGCCCGGTTTGACGCGACGTACGTTGTTTCCAACCGCCTCGACCACGCCGAAACACTCGTGGCCCAGCACTAGGAATTCATCGCCGTCCGGCGCGTTTCCATATTTCGCTTCGTTGATCTCGCGGTCGGTGGCATCGACGCCCACTTTTAGAACTCGTACGAACACGCCCATGCCGTCGTCGATCGAGTCTAACGTCGGCTCGGCAATCTCTTCCAAGTGAACGCTATTGGGTTTCCCAGGATGAACGGCAATTGCCTTCATTTAAAAAGACCTTTTTAGTCAGAAAGGATTACAGCACTAGACCACCGAGGTAGGCCTTGGAGTGTATCGAAAGGAACCCGCGTCGCACAGGTGTGGGCTAATGTGTGCCACCGGCTTCGCCAGTGCTGAATCAAACGCGTTAGCGTCGGGTATTGTCGTTAGCATCGCGTGATCTTGCAAAACCCGAGGCTAGCGCCTTCGGCTCAAATCCACGTTGCCTTGCAACGAAATGACAAACGACCATTGACAAATTAATTAGCCAAGAAAACAGCCGAGCGGCGTTAGCCCGCAGTTCTCGCATTGACCCCGATGCGGAATCTCTTGGCAGGAACCGGACGCTAACGCGTGCCGGCTGATTTGATGAAAGTCCCTGAACCGATTTAATATCGGTAGAGTTCCGGCTTGTATGGTCCGTCCACTGGCACGCCGATATAATCCGCTTGGTCTTGAGAGAGTGTTGTCAGCTTGACGCCCAGTTTGTCGATGTGCAATCGCGCCACTTCCTCGTCAAGGATTTTTGGCAGCACGTAGACCTTTCTTTCGTATTCGTTCGTGTCTCGTTTCAGCCATAGTTCCAGTTGAGCGAGAACTTGGTTTGTGAAGCTTGCTGACATGACGAAGCTGGGGTGACCCGTTGCACAACCTAGGTTGAGCAATCGACCCTCGGCTAGAATGAGCACACTGTGTCCGTCTTCGAATTCGTACTCGTCGAACTGTGGTTTGATGTTTCGCCTCGTCACTTTACCGGCGTTTTCCAACTTCTGCAGGCCGGCCATGTCGATTTCATTGTCGAAGTGACCGATGTTTCCGACGATCGCCTTGTTTTTCATCTTCGCCATGTGTTCGGCCATGATGATGTCCTTGTTTCCGGTCGTGGTGACGAAAACATCGGCGATGGAAACGACCGCTTCGAGCGTGTTCACCTCGTACCCTTCCATCGATGCCTGCAGGGCACAGATCGGGTCGATTTCCGTGACGATCACGCGACAGCCCTGGCCACGTAGGGACTGGCAACAGCCTTTCCCGACTTCACCATAGCCACAGACAACCGCAACTTTTCCACCGATCATCACATCGGACGCGCGGTTGATACCATCGATCAGCGAGTGTCGACATCCGTACACATTATCGAATTTGCTCTTGGTGACCGAGTCGTTGACGTTGATCGCGGGAAACAGCAAGCTGCCGGCTTGTTCCATCTCGTACAAACGGTGAACGCCTGTTGTGGTTTCTTCACTGACGCCGCGCATCGACTTGGCAATCTCCGTCCACTTCTGTGGGCTCGAGTCGAACTCGCTACGGAGTAACTCCAGAATCACACCCCACTCTTCAGGCTCATTGTCGGCGTCGAACTCCGGCACGCTGCCGTCTTTCTCATATTGAACACCCTTGTGGATCAGCAGTGTTGCATCGCCACCGTCATCGACGATCAATTCGGGCCCGCTTCCATCAGGCCAGATCAAGGCCTGGTTCGTGCACCACCAGTACTCGGGAAGCGTTTCGCCTTTCCAAGCGAAAACTGGAGGACCGACGGGATTCTCAAGCGATCCGCCACGTCCAACCGCTACTGCGGCCGCCGCCGAATCCTGCGTCGAGAAGATGTTGCAACTTACCCAGCGAATATCGGCGCCCAAGTCGAGCAAAGTCTCGATCAAGACGGCCGTCTGGACGGTCATGTGCAACGAACCCATGATCCGTGCCCCGGCAAGAGGCTTGGCTTCCGTGTGTCGGGAACGCAGTTCCATTAGCCCCGGCATTTCGTCTTCGGCCAGGCGGATTTCCGCGCGACCCAGATCGGCCAAGGTCTGCGCCTCTTCGCGTTTGCCCTCGGCGAATAGATCGAGCGCACGAACTTTGTGTTTTAGCCTCGATGACGCGTCGCCTGTCGTTGATGCGGCGGGTGTTGCAGTACTCATTCTTGTGTTCGCTCCTTGAAACTGTCTAGTAGGATTTTTATTGGTGTATCGAGCCTATTTGGTGGCCGCAGCCACAAACAAATCAGGGCCCTTTGCTTGAGAATCTGGTGGAATGGCGTGCCATCGTACCTTTGTAAAATGTAGCTCGGAAAACCAGCTTTCGATCTGCTGACGAGAAAATCCCAACCAGACGTGACCCATGTCCTGGCGATAATCTTGCCGCTCGTGGGGCTGCATGTCGACGATGACTAATCGCCCCCCCGGTTTGATGGTCCGAGCTGCCTCGGCGAGTGCCGGAAGGGGCTCGGCCAGGTACGGGAGAACCAGCACCATCAGTGCGCTGTCGAGCTCTTGATCTTGTAAAGGAAGGTCGTTCAACTCGCCGCGACGGAGATCGATGTTCGGACATTTTTTGAGCCTCGATCTTGCCGATCGCAGCATCGCTGCAGATGAGTCGACTGCGATAACCCGTTCGACAAACGGCGCGATGCTGGCACTCAGCGATGCCGTACCACAACCCAGGTCTCCAATCACGTCGTCGGGGTCGAGTAGCCCCGCCACCGCCCACATGTCGACTCTCGCACCAAAAAGATCGGTACGTAAACGATCCCATTGCCCGGCAGCAGTGGAGAAGAACGCCTGACTGCGACTGCGCCGATCGGCAAGCACTTGCTCTAACCGTCGGTCGTCCTGGGCGGCAGCTGGCGTTTCGGATGCCTGGTCCCGAACCAAGGTCCACAAACGCCGTCGCGGCGGTTCAAGACCATCCAAAGGCATGCGGTAGTACCGACTTGTGCCGTCTCGTCGACTCTCCAGCCAGCGGTCCTCACCCAACACCTTCAAATGACGGCTCACCGTGCTTTGCGGTGATTGCAGCACAGCGCACATCTCGACCACCGTCAACTCGGTCCCCTCCAAAAGACGTAGCAAACGGGCCCGTGTCATATCTGACAGAGCTTGCATCCAGGTCATCATCGCAGGCGCGTGGTTCATTGAATAGATCCGTTAATCCGGTTTAATAGATTATTGCTTGCGGCCGGCCGCTGTCAAGGGCAGTCGGCAGCTGCTTTTGCAGCGACACCTTCCACGGAAACAAGCTAGCCGACAAAGCGAACGAAAAGGGGCTATTTGATCCAAGCGGTGTGGGGTATCTTCTCGGCGTCAAACGGCTTCGGGCATCTCAAATCGATAGCCGATGTCGCGGATCGTCTTGATAAACACGGGGT